>JFJP01027042.1_pt1 | contig 28198 bp, 26 predicted proteins | sample 431651 | NCBI WGS metagenome assembly JFJP01 (sample SAMN02602958, study PRJNA72255) | Microbial mat metagenome, whole genome shotgun sequencing project. | biome: fresh water; feature: sink hole; material: water; isolation source: purple microbial (photo- and chemosynthetic) mats found in... | reverse complement strand
CCAAAGGAAAAACCTCTTTTTATCAGATTTTGAAGAACATTTTGGAGAAAATCCTTTGGAAAATAAAGAACTTTCCAAGCTTTCTATCATTAAAAACGAAGAAAATAAGCAAAATAGCTCTTTTTTCAAGAATTCTTTTGGTATTTTTTCTGAAAATCTAAAGAAAAACAAGAAAGATCTTGAGGTTTTAAAGAATTTCAAGCCAAAGCTTCCAAAAAATGAGGATTTTCATTTGATTTTCCCAAGGAAATTCGATGATTTATTCGAGGTTTTTCTCAGTAAAATGTCTTCAGAAAAATCTCGGAATTCTTTTTCGCTTATTGTAAAGCAATTACTGAAGAAATTCTCTGATGAAGAATTGATGAAATTTAGCGAATTTTATGAAGAAAAATTGCCACCAATGATTTTACAAAGGAAAGAAGACCCTTTAAAAAAAGAGCTCATTTCAAAGGATTTCATAGAAAAAGAGAAGATTCTTAATGAGGAATTACAAAGAAAAATTGAAGAGAAAATGCTTGAGAAAAAAAACACTCAGGTTTTACAAGGAAAAATAGAGGAAATTTCGGGGATTTATAAAGAGATTTGTGAGGAATTAATGAAGAAAAAGGGGTTTAAACAGGATATAATCAAAGAAATAGAAGAAATTCAGCTTGAAAATCAGCAATTTGAGGTGGAAATTGGATTTTTTAAGGAAAATGCGAAGAAACAAAGGGTTTTAGTTGTTGGATATGAGATTTTACAGATAAATCAAAGAAAATATGAAGGATTTTTAAAGAAAATTGTCTTAAATCTGGAGGAAATTATGAGGAAATTAAAGGAAAAAACGATTCCTGGACTGAAATCAGTAATTTTTGAAGAAAATTCAAAAAGAATTCTAGCTTTAAAACTCGAAAAAACAGTGATTTTAGAGAAGAATAAGCGATTTATTGAAGAAAAAGAACTATTAAAAGCTAAAAACGAGGTTTCTTGCTTAGAAAAAGAGGTATTATTGTTACAAAATGATGGAAAAAGCCTGAAATCTCGGATAAATGGCTTAATTTCAGAGAATATGGATCTTTACATAGAAGAAAAAGAGAAATTTAACAAAGAAAAACCCGAAAAAAAGCCTTGTAAAGCCTTTGGGTTTCTTTGCGATATTTCTGCTTTAAAAGAAGAAGAAAACAGGCTTTTATATGAAAAAAGCTCTTTATCTGCTAAAATTCTTCAAAATTCTCTCAATAAACAAGAATTCACTCATTTAATCTCACAAAAATCCTCTTTTTTATGCTATTTATCCAAGCATTCAATGAACATAATGAAGCCTTTTCCCTTAGTCTCTTCCAAAAAACCCTCAATGAACATAATGAACCCTTTCCCCTATATTCTCCTTTGTTTTTTAATAATTTTAAAGCTTTTTTTCCTGAAGTTTTTCTGATGAAAAAAACCTTTTAAAAACCCCTGATTTTTTTCTCATAAAACTTGAAATTTCCTATAAAAAATATGTGTTTTTTCTGATGAAAATTTCAATTGATTTTTTTCTTAAAAAACTGAAGTTTTCTCACAAAACTGACCCCTAAGCATTTAATGAGTCCTTTTACATTTTCTTCGATTAAATCCCATCCATCAAAGAATTCCCTTTCCCCAATCTTTTCCCCCCAGCCTCCTTTCTCCTGATCAAAGCTCATTTTCTCTAAATCTCCATTATCCTTCACAATTAAAAGGACTCCTTCATCACAATCCACGATTTTCGAACTTTGAAACCCGCCTTTTTCATTAAGAAACGATTCTTTTTCTTTGATTTTAGAGAATTTCTGGGTATTTATATAGTATTTCGCGAAACTTGATAGATATTTGCCTTGAATCATTGCGATAATCCCTACCGGAATTAAAGAGAAATTCATGGTTTTTCCTTCAATATCGTATATATGAAGAGTTTCTCGATCACTATGTACGAAGAAATATCGTTCATTTTTTGAGAAATTCATTTGTTTTATGCGACAAGCGTTACGGCCTCTGTATAGCTCCACATGGATTTGTCGTTCTGGCAATGAATAAATCGATATATAGGAACCTTCTTTATTAGAAAGAGCCAGTTTATCACCCCTTTTATTCAGGATTATAGCTTGAATTTCCTCGTATTTACTATCAAGAAAATACTCGAAATCTGAAAGGAAATTATAAAGGAAAACTGAGGTAGAAGTGCGCAAAAAAGCCAGAATTGGCTTGGTTTCTTCAGAATTCATTGAGAAAAAATGTGGAGAAATCGAGGGATTTAACAGGAAAATCCGAGAAATTGTGAGAGTTTCGATGTTTATCAAGGAAATTCGAGGGAATTTGCCTTGGGATTGAACAATAAGAAAAGCTCGAAAAAGCTCGAATTGTGATATTATGTTGTAGCATTCGATTTCCTTAAGGATTTTATGCTGTTTTTGATCCCAGAAATAGACTTTTGTATCAGAAAATCGCTTGTTTAGTCCATCGGGGATCAATGCAAAGACGAAACTGCAGTATAGAGCCTGAATCTCTGAGACTCCACTTTCAAAAAGATCACTGCCTTCACATTTGAAGAAAAACTTCAGGTCTTTCAGTAAATATACACGAAAACCTCGAGAAGTGCCACATGTGAGCCAATTCTTTAGAAAAATCGATAAATTAAAGAAAAGTGATAAATTTTAGTTTTACGTGGGATTTCTCAATGGAAAGACTATTGATTCGAATGATTTTCTCACGGAGACCTGTGATGATCTCGTAGTCTTCCTCTTCTTTTTCAGGAAGCATTTCTTCGAAGCTATCGTCGGGATTGTCCTCTTCTTTGTGTTTTTCAGGTTGTTGAATCATTTTTTTATGGAAATTTGTGAAGAATTTTTTTTTAAATGAACAAATAATCAAATAAACTTTTGACTTTTTTAAAAAAAAGTCAAAAGTTTTGTAATTTCGATAAAAATAGTACAATTTTTTTTCAATTACTAAATAAATAAAAAAAACTAAAATTCAATGAGCAAATAAATTAATGACCACTTTATTAGAAGAATAATTTCTATTTGTTTTTTCTCTCTCATTCTAATATTTTCGATTAGAATTTGTTAGAAAGTCTTTCATTTCCGTTCTTTCTTTCTCCAATGGAACGTCCTCTTCTTTATATTTCATTTTTTCAGAAGCCTCTTTTTCATCTACCCCTTTCAAATTCTGTTCAGTATCATAAATAGTGGACTTTATATCCACAAAATACCCTTTAACACTCTCCATTTCCGTTTCGTTCTTATTCTGTGTATCAACCCTCAATTTATTTCTCTGTAAACCATCATTCTTCACAGAAATCCAGAATTTACACATATGGATCTTCCATTTATCATGAATAGTGAAGCAATATTCGCGGTTTTTTTCATAAGAAGGCACAGTTCCCTTCATGATAAGCACGCCTTTCTTCTGAGAAATCGCCATCCAAATCGGCACATTTCGGCTTTCAACTGCAAAGAATTTCTGCGCTTTCTTCTTATCTTCTTCATGAATCCTCAAAAGACATGTGATTTCCTTTATTTCATCAATATTCGCTAAAAGAACATCTCCTATGCGATAGTTCAATAATTGAATGCCCAAAATCGCTAATTTCTCAAAAAGGAACCAGTGGAAATAAGGCTTTGTGTAAATGCCACGTTTTAAGAGAATTAGTGAATAAATCATGCAAAGCTTGTAATTATCAAGTGTCCAGTTTTTCGGAAATTTTAAGGATTTCAATTGAGTACTTTCCCTTTGCAAAGTGTTTTCGATGTTTTGCAAATCAATGAAGCAGTTTTTCTCAGAATATCGGTATTTACCGATTTGTAGAGCATAATTCGAAATTTTTGAGCTTTCTTCTTGAAAAACATCAGTGAAATAGCTATTGTACCATTGGGAAGTCATATTCTCTTTCGTTATCAAACTTCGTTCAGATTCATTCTTAAAATTCATAAAAATTCTAGAAAATAAAGGGATTTTTTTCAAAAAATTGCTCAAAATAAAGCCTTCGAGTATGCATTCAATAGTTTCACTTTTCTCGCTTTCCAACATATTATAAATCGCGGATTTCTTCAGTAATTGCGAAAATTCAACAAAAGAACTTATGGGTTGCGGACTCTCTTTTGTTCTAAAATTTTTCATAAAAACTGCAAATAATGATGTTTTTCTCAAATTTCCAAGCTGTTTCAAAATATTCGTTGCAGTTTTCAAGTCATTTTTTATTAAAGGAAAGGCCCATTTGAATTTCTTATTAATGAAAATCGTTTTTCCCATGATTTCTAACGATTTTCTATGGAAATAATTGTAGAAAACATAGAAATATTTGATTATAGCAAAAATTGACATCACAGGGCCTGCAAAAGTACCTATCAATTTGAGAACTTGAATGAATTTTTCTGATAGATTATAATCAACAATGATGAGAAACTGATATTTGCTGATGTTGCCGAACTCATCTTCTGCTGATAAACTAGCATCATAAGTGCCTAAGTGACTCTCTGCAATAACAATAGGAGATGATATTTCGAATGATTCTGAAGAAAATTGAAGAAAATCCGCCTCAATTCCCTCCGTTTTCATCATGAAATTGTAGTTTAAATTCATCTTCGAGCTTTCTTTTACAAATAGTTGTTTATCGATTGCGATACGATAAAAATTACCGATTTCGACGTTGAATTTATCAGATCTGCTTATATTTTTGTTTAAATGTACTACGTTATTCATAAAAAGCATTTTTTCAATTGGTAAAGACGTATTTAAATCCTGTTGGAATTCATCAAAGATATTAACAAGTACTTTTTCGTCTAGAATGGAGTAATTTCTTTGAACTATCAATTTTTCCAAAGCAAAGTTAATATTCTTTACAGTGCCTTTGATTTGAATTTTATTAAAATTCGAAGAATTTTCAAAAATAATTTCAGTTCTATCAGCTTGAAGTATCATTAATTTCGAGCCATTTGACGTTAAATTAACCAGAACTTCGTTGGTTTCGCTTGCGTCTTTTAAGATCAAAGGCCAAAGGCTTTCATTTTGAAAGGGTAATGAGAGGGATTTATCGATTGAGATGGAATATGAAGTGTTTATGGTTTTTAAACCGTCAGAAATTAAAAGAATAACATCAAATAAACTGCATTCTAGCTTGTTTTTCATATTAGGAGTCCCATAAAATTGATTCTCTTTATCAGAAAACTTCAACCAGAAATCGTTCGGATTGGATATCTTGCAATTTTCCGTTGAGATTTCATAAGAGTATTGGAGGTTTTCAGGACCGTCATTATCGACAAAAACGCTATCTATTGTGTAGTTAAAATTCAAGCCAATAAGCGCATTTTTATCCAAAAGATTTTCAGTTTGTTTCGGTGGATTATCGAATATTGTGAAATTAAAGAAGGTTTCGTTGAAATCGAAGCCATCTGAAGCTATAAGTTTCAGTTTATACTGGCCTTCATCAGATAAAGAAGGAATTCCTGAGATTATGAGGTCAATATTATTGAAATTTATCCAGTATGGCATATAAGCACCTATTGTGTTTTGTAAAGAATAAGAGATTGAATCCCCATCAGTATCTATAAAGGTATCTTTTTTAAAAGAAAATATAAATTTTTGGCTAGGTTTGCAAATGGTTGAGTTCTTTTGGAAGGATTCTTCGAATTGCTGATGTAAAGTACGATTTTCATTGAGAATTGGTGGAGAATTTCGTTTTAAAACAGTTAGATTGAAACTTTTCTTTATTTCATCATTGATTTGATCGTTCACATTGATGCTGAATTCTAACAAGTTTTCTCTTAAATTTTCTTCATCTATTGTATATCTCAATTGTTTCAGCATCATATTCATGGGGGCTATGAACCCAGTCGCTGTTAATTTGCCTTCTTTCTTAGAATTTGTGATAAAAACTCCGGAGAAAGAATCAACGATAAAACTGCTATGGATCGCATCATTCAAAGTCAAAATCATTGTGAAACTCTGAGAGCTGGGACTTTTTAAATATATTGAATTTTTATCAGATTCAATCTCCAAAGATCCTTGTGTTGTTCCAAAAGTGATTGTCTGTTCAAAATTCACTGCAATAAAATGTTTCGGATCTCCAGAATAATAATCACTATTGATGTCGGTGCAATATGACCCTGAAAACATGAAGACTATCACGATATTTTTGTGTAAAAAGCTCGCATCAGCTGTTATATTGATTAAATTCAAATTAAAATCAAATGTTATCCACGAAGGAATCGAAGTTTGCTCCACGAAATTCACTTCTGAAGCCATTTGAACATTGGTCACAACTCCTGTTATTTTATAGAATTCAGCACCAACTGCTATACAAGTATAATACACACTCACTTGAATTCCCACTGCTATTGTTGGATTATTCAATAATATTAAATAATAAGGCGAACGTTTTTCCACAAGTAGGCATATGGGTGATTTCATGTGTTGATTTGATGAGTAGTCTTGAAAAGCTCTATAATGGTAAATTGAATAATCAATATCATCTATGAAAAATGCAGAATTATATGGGGTAAGAGCATTGTATTTATAGGGGAAAATATAATTCATTAGATATTTAGGGTTTTTTGGTTGAGAAATATCTAGCTTTTGAGTCGCGGATTCGGTCATTACATAAAGATACTGCTTTTTTACCAATTGAATTTCGATGATTCGATTGATTGTGATATTGTTGACATAAAAGGGATTGGTTTTGTTCGAAACGTCCACTATTATAAGGGAGTCCCCTGCTATGAACAATAAATCACAAGAGTCTGAAGGTTTAATATCAACGACTCGCATTCTCACAAAAATCCTTGAAACTTCGTTCAGCTGTGTATAATTCAAAGGATCCACTTGACAAATGTGAAGATAAGAACTGCTAAAATACGTAAAGAACACGAAATCTTTGTCTTCTTTCGAACAACTTGAGATTTCCGCGATGTTATTTGCGAAACCTATCTGAATGTTGGTGGGTTCCAACGGAATATCACCAGTTTTAGTTACATTTATCGCACAAATCCTATCAATTCGTGAATAACCACCCCAGGTCCATGGTATAAAATAAGCAATATCTCTGATTTGTGCAATTTGAATGGATCCATCACCCAAACCATCATAAGCTTGTATTAATGCCATACCTCTATAATCCCCCGTTTTCAAAAAGACAAGCACCACCAATCCTGAATTAAAATCAGAAAAATGTGTATAAATTAGCAAATAATTTGAATTTGGGTCACTAAATGCTAAACCTTCTTGTAATTCATTAGCGTGAAAAGGAAGCCACCATCCAAGATAATAAGAATAATACGGATTGACTTTATCAGTAATAACATATAATAACGAATAGGCTCCAAACTGTCCTAAAAGAAGTTGGTCATTTATCGCAACAAGATAATGTGTATGCGAAGCCCAAAACTGTGGCATATTATTCACGACATTCACCAATGAATAAGGCACTTGGTCAAGTTCGAAATCAAAGAAGCGAAAAGACTTAAATTTTCCCATAGAACCCACAACTCCAAGAAAATAACCATCAGAAAGGATGTGAATAGCAGAGCACCAGAATTTAAATTTAGAATGAAAGTTAAAAGAAGGATATTCAAGAATGGTGATCCCAAAATAATCAGTGAATAAAGCAAAATGTGAATCAGGTAAAATGATCAATAATTCATCCCTTCCTATATCGCAATCAATTCCGCGAGATTCTTTACCAAGATAGGAGATTTCGGTCATATTCGAGACACTCCAGCTGAAAAATTGAGTTGCTCCCCACGCTCTATTGCAATAAACGAGATATAGTTTGGAAGAATCTGGTGAAAGAGCGATTTGTGTGAAACTCACATAATAGATATAATAATCGACTAATGAAGTTGTGTTGATTTCAAAAGTTTGAATATTCGCAAGATCTGTCATGTTGATCACATGGAGACTTGTCTTTGTGTGGTAGAAAAGATAACCATCTTCTTGTGATAAAATGAACCGAATGCAGTCTTTCAAAGAAATTTCGGATAGGAATTTAAGATTATAATCTTCATTTAACTCAAAAACCATCATTTTAGTCAATTTTTCCAGCATATAGACATAATATCTTCCAGTTTTTGAATTCTTCTTCCATTTCCATGAATCTATATGAAGAGATAATTCAAAGGTAGCTGAATGAAATTGGAGAGGACTTGCTTCTTTTTCTCCTGAGATATTATAGAAATGGAGAGCAGAATTTGAAGGACTTTGATCTAAAATCATAAGGAATTGATTCTCAAATAGGGCCAAGAGACTGCAATTCACTTCTAAATGAGAAATTTCTTTCAAAGGCTCTAAACCGCCTGATAGTGAAGAAATATTTATGATTCGAAGACCATTGTCTTGAGTTGAGACGTAGAAAGTGAGATTCGAAGGACTTGGTAAAGAGTCGATGATGGGGTATTCGAAGTTTTTTTCCTGAAGATCCAATAAAATTGTTTTGCAGGAGTCTTTGTGAAGGAAAAGTGAGAGAAATTGTAAAAATAGAAAAATCATTGTCATTTTATAAAATATTTTTTAATGAGCTTTCGAAAGTCAGAATTTTTTTTCTCATTTTACTTAAGTATTTACAAAATAATTACCATTTTTTTTAAAAAAAAAAAAATCCCATTTTAAAAATGCCTTTTTTTTAAAGAGAAAATATTAATTAATATCTTTAAATTTATGCAAAAACAGCAAGAATTCGATCTGACCCATTATAAAATCAATAAACTCCTCGGTCGCAACATTCATGATGTGATCGAAGTTGAAAATACTCAATCGAACAAGATAATGGCATTGAAGAAAATCCCTTCTACGACAATCGAAGGCCATCTTTCGACTTTAAATGAAATTGATCTTCTTTTTAAATGCCGACACCCGAACATTGTTCAAATCTACGGTTATAACGAAAGTATTGAAACTACCCAAGATTCTGCCAAACCCCTGTACATAACGAATGTTTTCATGGAGAAATTGGATGAATCTTTCCTTTCAATTCTTGAGAAAAACAAAACGAATCCTCAATTATTTACAAAAGAAGAGCTTTTGAACCTTATAGATTCAGTTCTTTCAGGCTTCTGGTATTTAGAATTAAAGGAAAAGCCTCACGGTGATTTCAGGCCTGGGAATCTGATGGTGAAACATAGCGCTAAAACTCAGAAAAGCATGTTTAAAATCATAGATGTGATCGGAGCTCAAAAGCTTTATTTGATTTCTAACACGAAACAGCTCTCTGAGAATAAGAATCTAGAATATGTGGCTCCTGAGATTCTAGAAGCGATTCGACAAGAAAAATTCAATTGTTTCATAAATTTTCATAAAGCTGATGTTTTTTCAGTAGGACTGGTTTTTTTGAACGCAGCTTTGATGGAAGTTCAATTCAATGAACAATTGAACCAAGGGACTAATGTTAGCAAGAAGAAATTAGAAAAGAAGTTGGCGGTCGTGGAAAAGAACTATGGGGTTGAGATAAAATTATTGATTGAAAGCATGCTGGATAGTAATAATAAAACCAGACCTTCGTTCGAAGAATTAGCTGCGAAGAGGAAACTGGTGTTTAAACAATCGTATGAGAAAGACGAAGAAAATTGAAAGGTTTTTAAATAAAAAAACAAAGGAAATTAAATTCGCATTGATTTATAATTTACGATTTTTTTTAACATCTTTAAAAAACAAAAGAAAAAAACAAATTGAATAATTATTGAAGAGAATTACAAATTTCAATCCTTCGTTGAAGAAACCTTGTGGTTTTCGAGATTTAATTTCAAAGAATTAGTCGATCCCGGGAAAGATTTCAACAAAATAAGCTCTTGCAAGCTGATATTATTCACAGTGTCAACAAACCCGTTCATAACAGCATCTTTCACAAATAAACTATAGATTTCATCATTTTCATTTTCGATCAAATTGAATGATTCTTTTTTTTTTAACTCCTTTTTTTGAGTTAAAATTGTGTAATTCTTGCAAGAAAAATCAAAGTTTTCTCTAAAAACTTTTTACATATTCAATTTTTTTTAAAAAATACAGGTATGCCAGAGAATTCACTTCGAGGTGACTGTCAAATTGATTCACTTTCGAAGAGAATTCCTCTTCTTCTATACTGATTTTCAATCGATTTTCATCGAAATAAGGATGTAGCAAAGCCTCACTGGCTGAAATCCTACCCTTCGAATCTTTCAAGAGCATTTTTTTTAATAAATCAATAGCTTCTTCCCCAACGTTCTTCTTCTTTAAAAGACTGTAATCCACATTTGCTTTCCTATTCAAATTCACAATACTATGGGAATCCTTGCCTATAAACAGCTTCACGCCACTCAAACTAATTTTATTTATAAATTCTGTGTATATAGAGAGTTTTGCAGAATAAATGAAAAATATATTTAATACCAATAGTACATAATTGCACCTATGCTAAAAACATCGCATTTTTCCGAATACTTCGTCTTAGGATCAGTGATTTGAAGAACCTCGGGAGCTATATACCCAGGAGTCCCGCATCTAAAGAACAAATACTTCGCAACATTTTGATTTGTGGCTAAGCCAAAATCTGCAATACAAAGATTATTTTCATCAATAAATGAATTTTTCTTCTTAAAGAGAATATTTTCAGGTTTTAGATCGCGATGCATGAAATTTTTTCCATGCATATAGCTTAAACCTGATAAGAGGCTCTTCATAAGGTGAAAGCAATGTTCATCGTTGAGTCCTCTGGGGTTTTTTTCTAGGTAATGGGCGAGATTGCCGCCTTCGAGAAGATCAAAAACCAAAGAAAAGAACTTATCAGTTTCATAAATTGAATGGAGCTTTATTATGTTTGGATGGTTTAAGGCTTTTAAGCAGTTTATTTCATTTATAAGGACCTCCTGTTGTGAATATTAATTATAGATAATTCAATTATTTATAAAGAACTTTCCAGTTAGTTTGTGTAAATAATTCTTTTTTCTTGCAGGCTTTTACTGCAAAACGTTGATCTGAATGATGGTCTTCACAAAGAAACACCTTTTTTTTTAAAAAAAAATATAGTTTTTTAAAAAAAAAGTTTATTTTTGAAAAACTGTGGCTGAAGTGCCTTTTCCAATGGCTTTAATAATAGTGAAATCTTCAGCGAAATCCAAGCGAAAAAGTAAAAGAGCTGTATATTGTCTGATCAATGAGAGGAATTCTTGAGAATCGCATTTAAATTCTATCGAATGTGTGAATTTAATCAATTTAAAAGAATTCAATCTATTATTAAATTCATTTTTTTTGGATGTTTTCTCTTGAATAAAATGCCATTGTATTTTCAAGTCAAATTCGAAGAAAATTATCGCATAAGGATGGTTATTTTGCGAAGATTCCGCGTTGAACTTTCGATGAAAAAAGAAGAATTTTCTTGGGTTTGTTTATTTTTTTTACCTTAAAGAAAATCATTGCATCAGGAAAAAGCTTTAAAATCAAGTGTTTTTTGAATAGTTTTCCCTTTTTATAAACATCTCCTTCTGCAATTGGACTTTCTTTGGGAATCCCTGTATAATGTTTATGCTCTGAAAATTTATGCCAAATCTTGGATTTTTCGCTAATTCGAAGATTGGATAATTCTTCTTCGCTTTTTCCTCCGAAATGAAAAAAATGCATTTTTTTCTAATAAAATATTAAAAATCAGCATTTTACTAAAAAAAACTTAGATTTAAATCTTTTTTTAATAAAAAAAACTCTTTTTTTTCAATAAAAAATGAACAAATGCGAAATCGTCAAAAGAACTTGTTTGAAAGTAGTTCAAAAGGCAAAATTCATTAAAATAAACCCCAAAAAACTCGATTTATTGGCCCAAGAACTCTGCGAAACTCCAATAAAATATCTCGCTTTTGAAGAATTCGATTGTCATCTTTCTTCAAAGGACAAATCCTTTGAATTTATCATCGATTATTTGTTCGTATTAGACTCTTTGAACTTCTGCTTTTGGAAATCTGACTGGGAATACGATAATTTGGCCCTTTCTCTGAAAAACCTCCACGAAAAAAACCCTCTTCTTTTGAAACCACAAAGCATTTTGACCTGGGATTTGAATTTTTTGAAATCTTCGGTTTTTTCTTCAAAAGATTTTCCTTTGCTTGAAGAAAGATTGCGTATTCTTCATGAAATCAGTGAAATCACCCTGAAAAACTTCGCAGGAGAATTCTTCAATATCTTCAAATCAGCAGAGAATTCCGCTGTTAAAGTCCTTTGAAATCATTTTAATTCTTTTTAATTCTTTTTTAACACATTTTTCTTTATAAATCAGCTAGTTTTTCAATTGACTTCTTTCTTCAACAATTTCCAGGATCATGCTCTTTATGAAGGTGAACAGATTTGTTTCTATAAACGCAGTCAAATCCTTGTTGCTGATATATGGGGTGCTTTAAAAAACAGGCCAGGATATGAGAATTTATTCCCAGATATAAGCCATTTGACCACATTCCCAGATTATAGAGTTCCTCAAATATTGAACCATTTGGGAGTTTTGGAATATTCTCTTGAATTGCAAGAAATTATCGAGAAAAAAATTGAAATTATTGCTGGAAGCCAGTATGAAGTAAAAAATAAAGGTTTGAGGGGTTTTTAAGTATGATTTTTTTCGAAGATTGAAATAAGGGCTTTTACGGTGGAAACTGTGGAAAGATTGAAAAATTTGATCAAAGAAAAAGGATGCGAGTTGAATTCGGTCGAAATTGATTGGTTTTTATGGCAAAAAGGAGAAAAAAATAAGGAGAAAATATGCAATCACCACCGAACTTTCAGCATTTTTTATTAAAAACTCATTTTTTCGTTTTTAATGAAGAAAAAAAAATTGAATATAATAAAGCTTTAAAATTTAAAGTTTTCTTTTATGGAATTCTTCTTTATTTTTTCATTGAATTTTATTCTTCATTGGCTACACTCACAAGATAGTCTCTTATATTGATTTTTGAAAGGATTTCAATCGCAGATTCAATAATGGCTTGTTCATCTTGAAACGCAGTGACTAAATCGTTATATGCGACCAATAATAATTCATAATTGCTGTTTTCTGAAGCCAAATTGCTTTGGAATCCTTCTAAATCCAGAACTCTTTTATCATAAAAAGTCGTTTCATTCTCAATATCGGCTTTTATTTAAAAAAATCAATAATTTTTCAATGAAAATAATTGAAGATTTCTTACTGTTTGTCGTTTGTAAATCGAGTGTTCTTTGTTCCAAAGTGGTTTGCAGTTGGGATAATTCCTCGGCTAATTGAGCCAAACGATCTTCGTAATTCTTTTTTGAAACGGTTTCATCTTCATTTAAAGTTTGCAAAGAATTCGACAGATTTTCTCTCAAATTATTCAATAAATCAACGATTTTCTGAACAGTTTCTTGATCTACAAAGTTTTGATCTAAAGCCAATTGAGTCAAAGCCTTGATAAGTGGACTATATTGGTTTTTTTTCCCTAATTTTTTTTGAATATTCGCCACTGAATTCTTCGCTTTTCTGATCTGAATCAATGAAGGAGAACTGTTCATTAATTCATTGACTAATCCAATAGCTTCATCACAAGCATTGATTCCATCCTGATGTTCTTGAACTTTTGCGTCAAAGTCAACAAGATCTTCTTCTCTTTGTGAATTTTCCCTTATAGTAGAGTCCTGATTCACTGCGATTCTTTCACTAATTGTCGCAATTTCATCTTCTATTTCTAATTTCAAAGGATTTAAAACATTCTCAAGTTTCTGAATAGAAGTCTTCACATCGCTATCAGCATAATCAATATTGCTTTGTAATTCTTCGACTCTGGTCTCATGTTGACTTGTAGTCACTGCCCAATTGCTGTTTTCATCAGAGAGCTTTGTCTCTAAATCAGAAAGGAGATCAGTTATAGCTTGAGTCAAATCATCAACTGGACCTTCCATTTGTAGGTATAATTGCGCTAAAGAAACTAACATGCTTCCGGTTTTCGATTTCTGAAGAAGTTCGACATCTTTGGAAGCCGTAGTTGTTGTGGAAATAGTTGAAGATTGGTGGCGAAGATCTATGCAAAAGACTGTGGTTGAAAGGAGGAGAACAGTGAAGAAAATGGAGGTGCTTTGCATGGGGATAAAGGGTTTTTATTAAGAATAAAGGGGGTGGGTTTGGGTTTTTGTGTTTTGTTGATAAAAATGTGTTTATTTTAATTAGAGGCTTTTTATGTTTTAAAACGAATTTTGATTTCGTTTTGATTAGCGTTTTTTTAAAAAATTAGACAATTTATTATTTTGTTGTTGTGTTTATATTATAGTGTAAAATTAACGAATAGTTACAAATTTATAAAAATATTTGAAATTTAATTTTTTAGTCAAATTTTTTAATAAAAACTTTAAAGCTGACTAAATTTTAATCTTTAATTTTTTTTTTTAATTTTTAAATTTTTTTATTTTATTTTTTCTCCTCTCAACATTTTTTTAACAAAAATAAATATTTAAAAAAAAACCAAAATATCAAACTTAAAAAAACACATAAATCTTCATAAATCATTCTTAAAATTCCATATAATTTCTTTATTTTCAATGCTTCTCAAATCGCTCTCTTCTTTTCGCTTTTTCAAGCCAAAACCAACGCTCCTAAAATTCCTCCTCGCCCCAACTCTCACTTTTTCTGCAGTATTTTGTCAAAAAAAATTATTTTCCACCTCAGAACCCTCAGAACCCGCCAAAGACCAATCAATAGCTTCCAATCCATCTCCTTCTGAAGATCTTGATTATAAACTAATAATAGATTCAGACCTTCAAGAAGGAGAAATGAGAGAAGTTCAAGTGGGTCCTAACAAAGATGATGTAGTTTTGGTCTGCAAAATCAACGGAAAACATTATTGTGTTCAATCAAAATGTCCACATTTCGGGCTTCCTTTAGGTAAAGGCCTCCTTTTCGATGATAAAGTTTTGTGCCCATTCCATAACGCCGGATTCAGTGTTGTTACAGGTTACCCTGAAATGGGACCTGCTTTCAATGGTTTAGCCAAATATGAAATAGAAGAATCTGATGGAAAATTAACAATAAAAGTGCCTAAAAACAAATTAAATGTGTCCGAAACTATGCCAATGAGCACAAGGAACCCAAATGACCATAGAAGATATGTTATTGTAGGAGGTGGTGTAGCGGCTTTATCATGTGCTGAAACTTTAAGACAATCAGGCTTTGAAGGTGAAATTATGATGGTAACTGAAGAAGATACTGTTCCTTATGATAGAACTATGCTCAGTAAATGGATTTTCGGGTCAAGTTTAGAGAAACTATTACTGAGGCAAGAACCTTTTTACCAGAAATATGATATAAATGTTCAAAAGGGGACCCATGTTTCACATATAGATTATGATTCCAATGTTATCTATACCAACGATTTCAACAAGATTCCTTATGATAAACTACTTTTAGCTACAGGTGGCAGTCCTAGAAAACCTAACGTTCCAGGGATAAATCTCGAAAATGTTTGTGTTTTAAGAAGCATACAAGACCAAGTAAAGATCCAAAACCTTGTAAATTCTGGCAAAGTCAGCAATGTCGTTATCATAGGTGCCTCCTTTATTGGTATGGAAACTGCATCAACCTTAAAAAAAGAGCTCAAAGATAAGATTAACATCACAGTAGTTGATTTCTTCAAAACCCCATTCGAAAGAGTCCTTGGATCACAAGTAGGATCAGCTTTAGCTGAGCTCCATCAAAGCAATGGTGTTAATTTAGTTCTAGAAAAAGGATTAAAAAGTCTCAATGGAAGCAAAAAAATAGAATCAGCGACTTTATCTGATGGAACTACTCTTCAAGCAGATTTGGTCCTTTTAGGCACAGGCATTTCTCCGAATAATTCATTAGCAAAAGGACAATTGAAAATTTCAAATATGAACGGAGGAATTGAAACTGATGTTTTTTTGAGAACTAGCAAAAAAAATGTGTTTGCAGCAGGAGATGTTGCAAGTTTCCCTTATTGGGTAAACGGAGGACATGTGAGAATTGAACATTACAATGAAGCAATTCATCAAGGATCACTTGCAGCCTTCAATATGCTGGATAAACATGTGCCTTTGGATGGAGTGTCGTTCTTTTGGACCAGGCAATGGGATAAAACCTTACAATATAGTGGATTCGCTGAAAAATATGATGAAGTTTTCATTGATGGGGATTTGAAGAATTTGAACTTCGCAGCTTTTTATTTAAAAGATGATAAGGTATTGGCAGTTGCAGCGATGAATAGACCGAATTTAGCTACTTTAATTAATGAGGCGATGAAATTGAACATAATGCCAAAGGCCAGCGATGTGAAAGCTGGGAAATTTGATGCTCAAGAGCTCAAGAAAAAAATTTTGGAACTGAAGCCAGCTTCTCGTTGCAAAAAGGCCAATTGTTGCAAAAATAAATAAATAAGAATTAGTTAAACATTGATGAAAAATTAAACTTAAAAAAAATCTGAAATTTTCTGTAAAATTTAAAACAAAAAATTTAAAATTTTATTTTGCGGCCAGTGAATAATTCTTCGAATTCGACATGTTGTTGCTTTGAGACTGATATTAAGTCTAATCTGTAGGACCTATCCAAGGTATAAACCCAATTATGAAGCCATTTTTTCAGAACCAATTCATCTTTAATTGGTTTATTTTGGCCTCCACTAACTAAAAGATTTAATGAACTTAAAACTCCAAGAGAGTTTTTCTTTGGAGCCGAGGGTTTAAAATCGAATAAATCCTTCAAATCGTTCCTTTTTATAAAAGATAAAAGAAAATTAATTGATAATTTAATGAAACTCATGTGTTGAATTTTCATTTTTCTTTTCTAAAATTGTGTTGAAAATCAGATTGTTGCTTTTATTTGCAAAGGAGTTTTCATTCTTTTCTTCCGAATTCGTAATAGAAATCAAATTAATGCTTTTATTTAAAATCGAATTTTCAAATGAAGGCTTTGAAGAACTTGCTTTTGTTGTTTTGTTCATTTTTTTGCTTGAAAAAAAATGATTTTTTCAAAGAATATTAAATAAAATCAACAGTGTTTTTTCTTCCTTTGGCTGAGAAAAATTCGTTACAATTTCCTTTTTTTTTTCTTCCGAAAACCCATTTTTTTTCTTTTTTTCTACAGAAAACTGATTTTCCTCATCAGAAATCTCCATTTGCATTTTTTCTTTAGATAAACTCTTTTGTTTGTTATTCACTTCTTCAAAAGCACTTTTCTTTCGTTTTGAATGAATTGATTTAAACTCTTCTGATTTTTTCGTTTCAGAAGAGTCAAAACTTTCAATATCTTCTTCCATAATCTTTAAAGCAGTATTTTTTCTTGAAATTGCTGTATCTTCTTTGATCTGTTTCCTCAATTTATTATCTTCTAACGAAATTTCTTTCCTTTTCAAATAAATTTCTTTATTCGTTTCACTTGAACCATTGCTTCCATTTAATTTATTAAAATAATTTTCTTCAGATGAGATCTCTAAGGTTTTCGCATTCTTAATTGTATTTTTGGTATTTTTTTTCAAATTTTTCTTGGATTCTGCAACTATTTGTCCATTTGGTTTAGTGTTTTGGCCTTGAGATTTGTTTTTCAAATAAAAGTCTTTTAACGGGTCATAGAACCCTTTGCAAATACATGAATAATTTAAAGGATTTCGCTCAAAGCTTTTGTTTATTGAATGAAGTTCATCAGTTATTGCTAAAAATAAACAATTTTATTTAAACTGTCTGTAAGTTTTACCTCTTTGATAGTTGTTCTGATGAGTATAACAAAAAATAGGTATATAACTTCATAGAGAAATTATAAAAATAAATTATTCTTTTTTAAATACCCTTGTTGATCTTGATCTAAATTGGTTTTTACAATACTGTTCCAAGTCGGAATGATCCCCTTTTTTTATTAATTTATAATGTTTTTTATAAAAAAATATTAAAAAACGTGTCTTTGAGCACAGGAAACATGAAATGCACATGAACATCCTGATTCTAATCCATAATCGCACTTAATTTACAGCGAAAACTGATAAAAAATATGAAAAATATCTAAAAGACTTGAATGCAAGCTCCGTATTTAATATCACATAACGTACATACTAATGAATGTCTTTCAAGATTGTAGACAAAGGGCTGCAGATGATTTTTTCTTTGAAAAATGAGCATAAATTTTATTTAATCGCAAATTTTTACTCAAATTTTCCAAGTTCTGATATCCATTTAACGCAAGACAAATGCCCCTTTTTGAAAATAAATTTTAATAATATTTAATGATGGATACCCATAAAAAGCCATTAATTTCTTTCATAATACCTTTGATTTCTGGACAAAAAGAGCACTTTATCGAATAAAAATTGATTTTTTTTTTAATAATTTGGTCGCATCTTTGACAGAACCATTGATCTAAATTTAACACTCCGCTAAAAAAACACTCTATATTTATCAAATAAACCTGTTGGAACTCCATTTATCAACTCCCCACCATAACAATGCTGATGCACAGCAGCTTCACATAAATCGCAAATCACAATCAAATCATCTTCTGAATACGATTTATTCAAACAAACATCACAGTAAATATCATCATCTTGCTCATATTTCTTCAGAAAATATTGAAAATATTGGGATTGATATTTTTTTTTTATTTACTGTAAGCAAATTTCCACATAAACCTTTTATTTCTTCGAGATTATCTGAATCAGTTTTCAATGGGATTGGAATACTTTTTCCTTGTAATAATATTATTCTCATATCATTTTCTTTTATATAATATTGTGATGATCTTATTTTAGGCTGGAATTCGTTCTCTAAAAAATCTTAGAAGAGGGTATTTGGGATAAATTACCTCTTAAAAAATTGGATTTTCGGCGAGAAGAAGGAGCTTGTTTTTTTTTGTATTTGGAGGGCTTTTCCATTTGAATTCAATTTTATATTTTACAACATTTTAGCGAAAAAACCCAATATTTAAAATTCTCGAATTCACTTAGGTCTCGATAATTTTACAAAAAATGTTTTATTAAAAAAAACCACCTTTTTTTAAAAAAATTAAAAATTTCTGTTGATGTTTTTTTTAATTTTACTCAAGTTTTTTTTTCCGCTTTTCTTCTACAAAAGCGGAAAATGAGAGCATTAAATTTTTTATTTATATTTGCTTTGCAATATTGCTTCTTGCAAATCTGGGTCATCATCTGGATCAAATTCTTCATAAGTATTTGATTTGGGTGGCGGTTTTTTTCGGTCGTTTGGGTTCACATATTCATTTGGGTTGGCATATAATTCGCTATACAAAGAAAAAAAATGAAAATAATTAAATACTAATTCAGACTTTTGCAAATTTAAAGCATAACTTTCATCTGAAACATAATTTTTATCTAAAAAAAATAAAATACGTATTCGAATCGAAATTTAAGAAAAAATAAACCTTTTTCTGGTTTGTCTTTGTTATCATAATAAGGTTGCTTATTCAAATTCATTGCTTTATTGCTATAGGAAGTAGGTGCAGGTTTGTTTTGTGTGATATTTGTATTTTTCTATTCAATTATTATTCAATTTTTTTTAATTTAAATACTTGTCCAACGCTTGTATTAATTCCTGCTGATTTTGTATCTTGGAGTTTCTTTTTAGAATCCAAAGACTCTCGTTTTGGGTTAAAATTTGGAGCATAGACTATTTTATTCTGATCATTTTTTAAATCAGGGTATTCCTTATTATAATCTTGCATATGTCTCTTTTTATCCTTTTCCAAATCAAAGCTATTCTTCTTTTCATAGAAATTGTAATTACTTCCTGGCTTATTATCTTTTGGTAGTTCTTCTTGCATAGTTTTTGAACTGGTAATTGGCTTTGTAGGTTTGAATTGATTGTTATTACTGGGATTGTTAAGTTTGCTGGGATTGTTTATCATGGCTTGTTGAGAGTATAAATTTTTGGTGTTTTGACTTTCTATATTTTCTAGTTTCTCTCTTTCTTTTTGCATAAATTTCTCATATTGAATTCCTGGTTTGTATTGATTTTGTACTGGCTTATTAGCAGGATTATTATTGATTAATGGTTTAAAGGCGCCAATTGGTTCTTTTTGATAGGCAATGGTCTCTTTTTGATATCCAATGGGCTCTTTTTGATAGCCATATGGCTCTTTTTGATATCCAACAGGTTCTTTTTGGTAGCCAATTGGCTCTTTTTTATAACCAATAGGCTCTTTCTGATAATTAATGAGATCTTTTTGATAAACAATGGGCTCTTTTTGATAACCGATGGGTTCTTTCTGATAATTACTAATTTCTTTTTGTGGATAATTTAGAGGTTCTTTTTGTTTATAAGCAGGATCTTTCTTATAATTAGTTTCTTTTTTTGTATGGGCCAGGTCTTTATCTTTTTGATGTTGTGAGTAATCATAGCTAGGAGGAATGTTAACAGATGGCTTCTGGGAATAATTAATAGGGTCTGGTTTTTTTGCAACCTCTATTTTTTTGCTGGGCTGTTGATGAGAAACATTCTGATATTCTGTCATTTTAATCAAGCATTCATTCTCATGAATTTCAAAATCTCTCAATAAGACATTCTTATTACAATAGGAACACGCTTTTGTTCGACTACCACATTGATAAGCATGATCAAAGAATTTTTCTGCATCGATCTTTAGGTTACAGAAATCACAAAATTTAGCCTTTTTTTCACATTTTTGAACATGATTTTCAAAAAATTTGGCTTCGAACTGTTTTTTGCAATCAGGACAAACTTTCTAAATAAAATTTAAGTTTTTTAATAAAAAAAAAGGTTCTTTACTAATGCATGATTCTCTTGGTCATGAGTTTCTTGCTCTTTTTTATCAATCATTTCTTTGCATTTAGAACATGGTTTAACGTTTCGAAAACAATAAGCCTCATGCAAGGGGAGTTTACTTTCTGGAAGTTTTTTATAGCTGAAAATAAAAAAAGGTGGTTAAATGGAAAAATGATGGAAAATATACCAATTGGTGCAAATGCCAATAGACTCGTCAGACATTATTTTATGGCCGAAAAATTTTAAATATTTTTCTATTGTTTTTGTTTATCTAAAATTCAAAAAAAAATTTGGAAACAAAGCTTTAAAAAAATAATTTTGAAAATACATTAATCAAATCGGAGCAGAAAAAACAAATTTTAATTTGCAGAAATTTTTTTTTTTTAAAAATGAATCAAATTTAGATTTTCATTTTTTTCATTATTCTTTAAATGAAATTTAAATTAACAAAATAGAAAAAAATCAAATTTTTTTCTTCATAAAACTCTATAAATTTAAAACTTTTTTCAAAATTTTTAAAAAAATGGCAACTGCCAGCAATGAAATAAAAAACCTCCGCCGTGACTTGCTTTCCGCGAACGAGGCTATTGAGGAACTTCAATACGAGTTAAAGCGCTACCAAGACAACTTGGCCGAGGCTATAGCAGTACATCTAAACCTCCATTTTTCACCCAACGTTTCTTCTATCTTTAGGACAGAAACCGTTATAAAACTGAGATTTTCGAGGCTAGGGACATGATTTTGAACATAAGACAACAAGTCAATGATCAAGTGACAAAGGCCGTGAATTCAGAAAAGGAGAAAGTGCGAGAAAAGCTTGAAATGTTCGATCAATTATCTAAGGATTTAAACAATGAAAAGGATGCTTATAGGAATCTGAATGAAATTTTGAATGAGAAAGAGGCTTTGATCAGCAAATACAAGCAAAATTTAAGACAAATCGCTCAAGAAAACCCTGATAATTATGAACTTGCTGAGAAAATCCAGGATATAGAGAATTTCAGAGAAGATCGTATAATAAATGTGAAACAATTACAGAAATTGGTATTTTTTATAAAAAGAAGATTTTTTCTTAATTTTAAAATAAAAAAAGACTTCACAAAACCAGACTTTATGCAATCAAATGGAGGATATTTTAGCAGAAAACAGGTTATTAAGAAATTTGGCCCAAGTGCCTGAGAATTATGGCTTCGATTTGGAGGAGATTAAATTGGCTGAAAGACAAAAAATTGAAGATTATAAGGCACAGGTGAGATACCAAGAGAAAGAAATAGAGGAATTAGAAGAGGAGAGAGCTAAATTGCGATACAGACTTCGACAAATGTCCACCCTTTTCAGCAATAAGCCTGGAGAAAGATACAAAGACCTTACTCCTGATCAGCTCTACATCATTGATCAATATGCTATGAATCTGAAAGAAAACATAAATGAAGTAATTTTTTTCTACCGTATAAATTTGAAAAAATCAATTAAAAAAAAAGGTTCCTTTGAATGATAGAAGTAGAGAGCTTCAAAGAGAAAATGATAAGCTGAAAGGACAAATTGAAATACTTGAAAATCAGAACTTTGGCTCTCTTGAAACCTATTTTGAAAAATTCAAAGATAAAATGCCCCAAAAAAACCTTGAAGCTTTCGATTCCCTGAAGAAAAATGAAGATGAAATAAAGCAATATATCGTGAAACTAATGGAAGCTATGGGTACACAAAAAGACCAGCTTCCTCAAGCCCAGCAACAGCCTGTTTCTTTGCTTTCTATGCCACCAACTCCTATTCCAGGTCCTTTTGGTAATTGGGGTGATATAAGAGAAGGTTATTCCTATCGTTTTAACTCGAAAATGGCAGTTGATACACATGCTTTATATAATGAAGGGGGGTTTGATCAAATAGCTGCGAAGTATGAGATCGCGTTTTTACAATTGCATAATTTAGAATGTCTAAGGCTTTTACATCAGAAAGAAAATGAATATTTGTCACTAACGAATGAATCAAAGGAATTAAAAGAAGAGATCAAGAAATGTCTACTTGTTGAAGATGAGCTTTTTAAGTCATTTTTCAATGAAAAAAAAACTATGACTGAGAAAATGCAGGAGTTACAGAAGAAATTCGATGCATCCGTTGAAGAAGTTGCGGAAATGACTGCGAAACTTCGGGTTCTTGAAGATTCTTTCAATGAAATTATCTCAAAAAATCCAACATCAATAGAAGCGAAACTGGCTCATCATACAAAAAGAGTGGCTTTATTAGATGTGAATCTAATCAGATTATCAAGGAAATATGATTGTTTATTCGAGGAAGAGAAACAATTAAGAGAAGCCTATTTCAAGGCTGAGACGAATAACGCTGAAAAACAGGAGTATTTAAGCGAGAAGCTCTTTAATTTAATCGAATGGCGCTCAAAAGCATCAAAACAATTAGAAATTCTTCTAGAATTCCAGAAGAATTCTTTCTCAGCAGATGAAAGAAATAACTTGTTAACTCGACTGGAATTAATGACAAATCGATATTCAGACATATTAATAAAAGAAAGCGATTATAAGAAGAAGTTGGCGATAAAGGAATCTGCTGAAAGGGAATTATTCGAGAAAAAGGAAGAGAATAGGAGTCTTGAAAACGAAGTGGTAGAAATCGAGCTCGAATTAGAAGTGATGAAGAAACGATTAGAACAATTGGATCCTCATTTCAAAAAATATATGGCAGTTTTTCAGCAGATTGTGGATGTAATCAAAGAGCAGAATATTTCACCGCTTTCGGTTTTTAAGATGTTTGATTCAAATGATGATGGAAAAATTTCGAAGAACGAGTTTTCAACGGCTTTAAGGAGTATGAAAGTCATGGTTACGCCCGATGAATTAGATATATTGTTTCTTTTCATTGATTTGGACGGGACTGGCAATATAGAATATAAGGAATTTTTAAGAAGATTAAGAAGAAGTGGAGTGCAGATTCGCAGAAAAGAAGATGATCTAATTTTCTCAATTTATAAAGCTATCACTGAAGTCGGCTTGAGTTTAGAACAAGCGTTTGAGGCTTTTGATAGAAATGGAGATAATATGATCAGTAAGAAGGATATGATTGATACGTTCGTTTCTATGGGTAGGAATGTGGATAATGAGAGCATTGATTATATCTTCAAAGTGGCAGATGTTTCAGGCGATGGGCTGATCAATTATGAGGAGTTTTATAGATTATTTGATACTATTGTCAAGGATTCTAAAATGTGGGGAAAATTAAAAATTATTGATTAGTTTAATTTTTTTTGCTTTTTTTAGGGAAAATAAAAGACAGACTAAAATGGAACTGGATTGGAAAATGGAACTTATGTTGAAAATCGACACTGTTATACATAACCAAAACCTTCAATTGTATGATGCTTTCAACGTAGATTCTTCTTCTTAAATCTTTTTATTCACCAAATAATTAAACAAAATTTTCAAAAAATTATAGATGATTGATACAAATGGAGACCAAAAGCTAACATTTGATGAGTTCTTAGAGATGTTTAAACAAATGAATGTTCCGATCCCAGCCTCCGAACTGAAGAATCTTTTCGATTGTATCGATCTTGGTCATAATAATGAAATATCATATAATGAGCTTTTGAATTATGTGAGGGAGTGCCGACGAGAAAATGAGAGAATCAAAAGATTGAAATTCCTTTCTGAAAGAACAGAAAATATCAGAAATACAAGCAATTTGCAAGCAAAAGAAAAAGAAATTGAAGAGAACAACCCAATAACTGAAGCCAATCGTTTTAAGATGAAAATTACTTTGTTGGAGATTCGCGAAAGGAATTCGAACCAGAAAATAGAAACTCTTTTGCATCAACTGAAGAATTCTGAAGACATAATCGGAGATAATAACAATTATATCAAGGATTTAGAAATTTCTCTTTTAAAATCCAATGAACAATACTATTGCGAAAGAGAAAAGAACATTGAACTCCAAGAAAAAGTGAATGGAGGTATTCCAAAGAAAGAAGCTGATCTTTTAAAGCTAGAAAGTGATAGATTATATATAGAAAATGCTGCTTTAAAAGCTGCGAATAATACATTTAGAAACCTTTATCAGGCAAGCATGCATCAAACTTCCGTTCTCAGAATCACAGTAGAAAAATCTCGATCAGAAGTAACAACCTTTAAAAAGACTATAAAGGAGTTGCAGGGCAGTGGAGATAAAGAATCGATGATAGGAAAGCTATATTATTCCTTGATGATTTCTAAATGGAACGAAGGAGAAGTCAATAAAAAATATGATGGGATTTTAACGGAGTTCCGAAGAATTGCGAATTCTTTGCATTCCATTGAGGAGAAAGTAGATGAGAAAGAGGATGAAATATATGAAGTTCATACAGTTTATAAGGAAAAGATCTTGCATTCAGAAAAGACGATAGCAGAACTTCGTTTGAAGATCATTCCGACAATAACAGTCACAAGGATTGAGAATTTAGCTCATACAGTCAAAGAGTTCTCTGCGATGAAAACAGACTTAGAAATCATCAATAAAAGACTTAGAGATAATAATTACGAAATTGCGAACAAATTAGATGCTTTAGAAACCTACAAATCAGTCTTAGAAGAACTTGAAAAAAGGCTTAAAAATACATATTCTGATGATATGAGTCAACAGTTGATCGAAATGAGTGAAAAGTTAAGGGAATTTAAGCTTTCAGAGCTTAAAGCCAAAAGAGAATCCTCGGTTGCTTTGGAGAAAGAGGAATATTATCAGAGGATAGGACGTCAAAATCTGGAGAATATCAAAACTATTGAAAATGAATTGGCAGAATGGAATATAAAATTCGCGAAAAGAGAAGAGTTTTGGCATAAAAGATACAATGAACAAGTGAAAATCGTCTTTAGCAAGGCAGGGGGTCAGGAATCTGGTAGTAGTTCTGATAAAAACTCACTCGAAAAAGGTTTTGAGTTTTATAAAAGAAAAGTACCGAATGAAAAAGCGAATCAGGGGCATATAAGCGAAATTGTTCAGAAGAATACAGAAATAAGCGTTTTAAAGAAAAGACTTGAGGAATCTGAAGGGAAATTAGAGGATAATTTGAAAAAAATTAAAGAATTAGAAGATCATATCCAATTAAAAGAAAATGACATTTCGACTGGTAATAAGATTTCTAAGAATATAAATAGTGAAGAAACAGAAAGATTGACCATGGCTGCTCATAAAACAATTCAAACTTTGCAAGGGATTATTTCTGATCAGAATGAGGCGAGTGATAGAAAGGAGAAATATATCGAGAAATTAAAACAAGAGTTCTATTTGCAGAAAGAAAACGATGTTTTAGAAATCAAGGAATTGTATGAGCAAATAAGGCAGCAAAACAAGGATTATTCAAAACAAAAATTTAGCCAATTACAAGGAACTCCTTCATTTATGTCAGGTTCGAGACAACAAGGCAATGTTCCTTCGAATATGATGCCAGAAATCAATAAATTATTGAATGAAAAGGATGAAAGAATAGAGGTTTTAGCTAGTCAAATGGACATCGAAAAGAAAGTTAAAAAGCAATTAGAGAATAATAATATGGGTCTTTTGCAGGAGATAGAAGAGTTGAAAAAAGATTTGTTTGTAGAGAAAGAGAAAAACGCCCCTGAAAAGTTCGCACAAGAGATTGAAACTCTGAAAAAATTAATCAAACATAAGGATAAAGAGATAAAAGGTTTCAAAGATTCTTTGATGAAATTGAAGGAGGAGTTCTTTAAGGCTTGTGATGAAAAACTCGAAACTGAAAAAGAATATCAGTCTTTGCAAAATAAGCTTACAAGTCAAGGGTCAAATAATTCTCAAATCGAGACGAAATTGCGTTTAGCTACAAAAAAAATTGAGGAAGTCAATGGGAAGATCAGACAGGCTGATTCTCAAATAGAAGAACTCAAAATCAAAGAGATTGAATGGAAAGAGAAGTTCAATAACATGAAACAAGAAAAAGAGAGATTACAAGACCTTTTGGATAAAGCTTCACGAGATAGACAAAGAAAAAGAGAGCCCAGTTCTGAAAAAATGAATATTGAAGAAAAAAATATTGGTGCATTTTTCAAACCAAAAGAAAATAATAAAACATTCCAGGAAAATAAATGGAAAAAAATGGTTGATGACAAAGAAATAGACGTAAAAACAGGGTTTGATGAGCATTCAGATTTCGAAGGTAAAGGCTTAAAGGGAAAAATTTTAGAGCTTGAAAGAGAAAATGCAAATTTGAAAAATGATAAAGCTCCAAATTTAATCGATCAAAACGGATATTTACAAAAAGAAAATGCACTGGGATTCAAAGATCTTAAAGATTTAATTGAAACAATCAGAGAATGGCTTAAAGTGAACCCACAAATCAATATATATAAGTCTATGCAGGAAAACGATAAGAAAAAAACAGGCCTTTTGGCTTCTGAAGTGTTATACAATGAATTGAAGCTGAATGGGATAAATTTAAAGCCTAGAGATCAAGCTTTACTGGATAAGAATTTGAAAGATTCGAAAGGATTTATGAATTATATTGAATTCTATTATTTGTTGAAGAATATGAAGAACATTGAAATTAATTCAAAACAGAAAGGTGAGCCAGTTTTAGAGAAAAACATATCATTAAAGGAAAAACCTATAACTACTTCTGAAAAGGTGGTAGTTGATGTTTTGAAGAACAATTTGGCTGAAATGAAAAAGGAGAAAAATTTATTAGAAAAACAATTGAACAATTGGAAAGAAAACGCGATGAATTATCAGAATCAATTAAAATCTCTCCAAAATAAATTCCCAAAGGAAAATGTGGAAGAAGCACTGAAATCAAATAAAAATGTAGTGTTAAAAAATTTCTTATTAAAAAGTCTTTATTTTTTAAGTTTGTGAATTTACAAGATTATAAGGACAAAATTTATAAATTAGAAGAAAAAATGCAGGCTTTGCAAAAAGCGCTGACTGTCGATAAAGAAATCGAGTTAAATAAAATTTATGAAGAGAAAAGAAAATTAGAAATAGATTTAAAGAATTACAGAATAGAAAACTCAAAATTAAGAAGTGAAATCGAAAGTCTTTCAATGAAAAAACTAAATGAAAATGAAATTAAGAGGGTATTATAGTTTGATTACTGTTTAAAGATTTAACTTAATTTTAAGGAGTTTGAATCTGGGAAGGATTTGATCATTTCTAATTTGAAAGGAAAGATTGATGAATCAAGGGAAAATGAACAATTCTTAAAAAAAAAGCTGATGGAAGCAGAAGGCAAAATTTTGGATCTACAATTTGTTAAGGAGAATTTCGACACTCAAATTGAAAGATATCAAAGAAGAGTCACAGAATTAGAAGATGTGAAGAGTTTTTATGAAGTAGTAGGAAATAAAAATGCGAAACCTATTAAACAATCAGCAATGGCGAAAAAGGAAGGATTTAAAACATTAAAGAAATAAAGATTTCTCGTGTATTGGAAAAACTTTCGGAGATTTTTATTTTAAATTTCAAAATTTATCTTAGGAAAACAAAATTAGTTTTTATTTTATTTTTTTGTTAGTTTTTGATTTCGATT
>JFJP01001181.1_pt1 | contig 28210 bp, 24 predicted proteins | sample 431651 | NCBI WGS metagenome assembly JFJP01 (sample SAMN02602958, study PRJNA72255) | Microbial mat metagenome, whole genome shotgun sequencing project. | biome: fresh water; feature: sink hole; material: water; isolation source: purple microbial (photo- and chemosynthetic) mats found in... | reverse complement strand
GAGGACAAGAATATTTTTCGTGTTTTTCGTGCATTTCGTGGAAAAAATATTTTCGTATTGATAATGCAAACTGAATCTAGCCTTTTACTTACGGAAAAGCCGCAATCAAAAATCAAATTGTCGGAGTTGTGGATGAAAGGATATATCGGCGGATTGCCAGATAATTTTTAAGCCTGCTGAAAGGAACTGCTTGTTCAAAATTAATGAATTGCTTGCCAAAAGAGGCAATGGCAGATTAAACCCCAATGACAAAAACAGCTTCAAGAGCAAGGCGATTTACAAGGATTTGTCCGAAAATTTCAAGAGCAGAAAAGCGATCGAGAAATATTCGGAGCGCAATGTTGGGCTTCGGGTTTTTGTCGAGCAGTTGGCGGAGCGGATGGGCGCTTCGTGACTTGAAGGGAAATGGCAGTGCCGCCTGCCGGGTCCAAGCCCCAGGGGCCACTGGGCGGCGCGGGACGCTCGGCCGCGCGGCGCGGGGAGCGCCGGACAGGGGCGGCCCTACTCTTTTTTTGTTACCTTCGCGCCGACCAAGACCCCAAAAAACGCCCGGATGATGGAAAACATCCAGATCCAAGACAAACTTTTCAAGCCTTACATCAGCAGCGGGCAGATCGCCGAGGCTGTTGGCAAGGTCGCCCGCGCCATACGAGAGCGCTACCCCGTGGAGGAAATCGTCTTCCTGGCCATCCTCAACGGCTCGTTCATGTTCGCGGCTGACCTGCTGCGCTGCTTCGACCTGAACTCGAAGGTAATCTTCATCAAGCTGGCCTCCTACGAGGGCGACCACAGCACGGGCCAGGTGCGCGAGCTGATCGGCCTGGGCGAGTCGCTCGAAGACCGGGTAGTGGTGGTGCTGGAGGACATCGTGGACACGGGCAACACGCTGGTGAACGTCATGGACCAGCTCGAGGCGCAGAGGCCCCGGGCCGCGCACGTGGCCAGCCTGCTGTTCAAGCCCGAGGCCTACAAGAAGGACCGCCCCATCGACTTCCACGGCATCGCCATCCCGAACAAGTTCATCGTAGGCTATGGCCTCGACTACAACGGCTACGGGCGCAACCTGCCCGACATCTACCAGGTCGTCTGAGCCCAGCGCCCGCTCCGGCGCGGCGCCGCCGACCTTCGCCAACAACAACTACCATCTTTTGACCATGAGAAAACATTTGCATTGGGCATTGGCCCTGGCCCTGCTTTGGGGCTACTCTTGCGGAGACGGCCAAGGTGCCGGAAACGGGGCGGCCGACTCGCTGCCCGACAGCACCGCCAGCGCGGAACTGCCGAAGGCGCCCGAGCCCCTGGCCATCAGCGCCGAGCTGACCAACCTGGCCAAGGTCATCGCCGGGATGCCCGTCGAGGAGCCGGTCTTCGACAGCATCCAGCACAAGGACTTCTACAAGCGCCACCAGAGTTTCGTGGATACCACCTGGGCGTCCATCGAGCGCAAGCACCTGGTGCCGGTCGAAAAGTGGAGGGTCGAGGAAGGCATCTCCACCGAGGCGGACACGGCCACGCTCTTCTACCCGTTCTCGGGCCCCGACATCCTCTACGCCAACGCCTTCTTCCCCAGCAGCCGCACCTACATCATGGCCGGCCTCGAGCTTATGGGCACCCTGCCCAAGTTCGCCGACATGAGCGCGGCCAACCAGGACAACTACTTCCGCAGCATCCAGAAGTCGCTTGAGTACCTCAACAACGTCGGCTACTTCGTAACCCAGCACATGGGCCGCGACTTCACCCGCGAGCACCTCAACGGCACCTTGCACATGATCCTCTACTTCCTGGCCCGCACCCACCACGACATCATCGACGTCTCCTACGTGGCCCTCGCGCCCGACGGCTCCGAGGCCGCTTCCGACGGCCGCGCCGCCGACAAGATCAACGCCCTGAAGGTCGATTTCGTGGACCACGGCGGATTCGAGAAGCAGACCGTCTATTACTTCAAGCTGGACATCTCGGACGGCAACCTCCAGCAGCATCCCGAGTTCTTCTCTTTCCTGGACCGCCACCAGTGCCGCTACGCCTACATGAAGTCGGCCTCCTACATCCTGTTCAACCCCACCTTCGTCAAGCTCCGCGACAAGATCCTGGCCCAGAGCACCAAGATCCTGCAAGACGACACCGGCATCCCCTTGCGCGACTTCGACCGGGCCGCCTTCGACCTGCGCCTCTACGGAACCTACACGGGCGTAGTGCGCGACTTCGGCAGCTACTGTTTCCAGCCCGACCTGCGCGACTCGCTCAAGACCAGCCAGCCCCTGCCGTTCCAGATCAGCTACAACGCCTGGAAGAACGAGGGCATGCTGCTTTTCGCCCAGAAACGCTAGGCCCCGCCTGAACGCCTGCCCATGAGCACGACCATCCTGGCCATCGAGTCCTCCTGCGACGACACCTCCGCCGCCGTGGTGCGCGATGGCTTCGAGCTCTCGAACGTCATCGCGAACCAGCAGGTACACCGCGCCTACGGTGGCGTGGTGCCGGAGCTGGCCTCGAGGGCGCACCAGCAGAACATCGTGCCCGTTGTGGACAAGGCCCTCAAGGATGCCGGGGTGCGCCCCGAGGAGCTCTCTGCGGTGGCCTTCACCCGGGGGCCGGGCCTGCTGGGCTCGCTGCTGGTGGGCAGCTCTTTCGCCAAGGGGCTTGCCCTCGCGCTGGGCGTGCCGCTGGTCGAGGTCAACCACTTGCACGCGCACGTGCTGGCCCTGTTCCTCAAAGACCCGGCCCAGCCCCTGCGGCCCGTGCCGAGCTTCCCGTTCCTCTGCCTGCTGGTCTCGGGCGGCCACACCCAACTGGTGCTGGCCCGCGACTACCTCGACCTCGAGATCGTGGGCCAGACCCAGGACGACGCCGCCGGCGAGGCCTTCGACAAGTGCGCCAAGACCATCGGCCTGCCTTACCCGGGCGGCCCCGTGGTGGACCGCCTGGCCCAGTCGGGCGACGAAAAGGCCTTCGTGTTCAAGCCCGCCAGGGTGCCCGGCTACGACTTCAGCTTCAGCGGGCTCAAAACCAGCTTCCTCTACACCGTCCGCGACAAGGCCCGGCACGACCCGGACTTCGTGCGGTCGCGGACGCCCGACCTCTGCGCCTCCATCCAGCGGGCCATTGTCGATTCGCTGCTCGAAAAGCTCGAGAAGGCCGCCGACGAGCTGGGCATCCGCGAAATCGGCCTGGGCGGGGGCGTCTCGGCCAACTCGGCCCTGCGCCGCGAGCTGCTCGCCCTGGCCCAGCGCAAGGGCTGGACGGCCCACCTGCCTCCCTTGCGCCTGACCACCGACAACGCCGCCATGATCGGCATCACGGCCCACCACAAGTTCCTGGCCGGGCAGTTCGCCGAACAGCACCTGCCCGCGCAGGCGCGCTACCCCCTGCCTTCCCAAGCCGACAACCTCCACAAGACTTCCAGCCCATGAACAAGCACAAGCCCAAGCGCCTGATCCTGCTCGCGGCCCTGGCTTTCGCGGCCCTGGCCTTGCCCCGCCCGGCCTGCGCGCAGGACACGGATCCGCTGCTCGACCGCCAGCCCTACGACTACACCCAGCCCCACGAAGGGCCGAACAGCCTGCAACACTGGCACTTGTTCCTCAACGGCGGCTTCTTCCTCGACGGCATGGAAGGCCAGGACGTCGAGCTGCGGAGCCTGGGCGCCGGGCTGTTCACCTTCGGCATCCGGTACAAGCTGCAGCCGGTCCGCTGGTTCGCCCTGGGCCTGGGCCTGAACTACCGGGCCTCGGTGTTCGAGCTCAAACGCGAGGGCAACTACTTCACGCCCGCCGGCCTGCCGCCCACCCGCTCCGAGAGCATGAACTTCCACAACGGCGGGGCCGAGGCCTTCCTGCGCCTGACCTTCGGGCGACGGGGCAACGTCATGGGCAAGTTCCTCGACCTGGGCGGCTACCTCGACGGCGTGCTCGAGGCGCACCTCTACGTGGCCGACGACCCCTTGCCCGGCGTCGGGCGCGTCTCGGTGCGCGAAAGCCGCCTCGACTACACCAGCGGCTCGGAGCACGGCCTGCGCGCCCGCCTGGGCTTCAACCGCTACGTGCTCTCGGCCAGCTACCGCCTCTCGGACCTGCTGCAGCACCCGGAGCTCGACGCCGAATTCCCTCGGCTTTCCCTGGCCCTGGAGGTCGGCCTCCACCGATGAATCCGACAATGTCGCCGCGAGAGTTTTTTGCGCTGGCTGGCATTTGTACTTATTATTTTTAAATTTGTATCCGAAACTGAACCTGTCCCTTAAAAATTAGCACAAATGAAGAAACTCATCCTCTCCTTTGGCGTCCTGCTGTTGCTGGCGCCCAGCCTCCGCGCCGCCGAGACCACCCTCGAAGGCTATTTCCAAGGCGAAAACCTTTTCGTGAAAAACCCCTACGCCGCCGACGGGACCAGCTACTGCGTCTCCAAGGTTACGGTGAACGGCCAGGACTCCAAGAGCCAGCTCAACTCCAGCGCCTTCGAGATCGCCCTGGACAAGCTCGGCCTCAACTCCGGCGACGCCGTTACCCTGGTCATCACCCACGAAGACGGATGCAAGCCCGAAGTGGTCAACATCGAGGCCATGATGGCCCGCAGCACCTTCGTCATCTCGGCCATCAGCGTCAATGACCAAGGCCAGCTCAAGTGGTCCACCATCGAGGAGCAGGGCCGCCTGCCTTACTTCGTGCAGCAGTACCGCTGGGGCAAATGGGTAACGCTTGGCCGCACCGAAGGCAAGGGCCTCAGCTCCCGCAACGACTACGAGTTCGACCTCAACGCGTCCAGCCTGATCAAGCCCCACGAGGGAGTCAACAAGTACCGCGTCAAGCAGATTGACTTCCACAACCGCGAGCGCTTCTCGCTGGAGACCAACTTCACCAACGAGATGCCTCCCATCACCATCACCTCCAGCACCCGCGTGAGCGACAAGTACACCTTCTCGGAGCCGACTTCCTACCAGCTCATCAACGAGCAGGGCGACATGGTACGCGAGGGATTCGGCCCCGAGTGCAACGTCAGCGGCCTGGAGAAGGGCAAGTACTTCTTGAACTTCGACAGCAAGACCGAGACCGTCCGCGTGAAGTGAGCAGTGCCGCTCGGGGCGGCCTCCAAGCCCCTGGCCCAAAGATTCGAGGCGCCTTTCCCACAGCGGGGAAGGCGCCTCGCGCTTTTCGGGCGCATGGCGGGTGTTCATACCAAGTTCCTATCCACGCAATAGATTGGTTTGAAACGTCTTGGTTTTCGCATTGAACCCCTACGGGGTTCTGGTTCGCGGCGGTTTTCCCCGGATTTCATCCGGGGCTATTTGCACTCCATCCCTTCGGGATGGGGAAGGCAGCCCGATTTTGTCGAAAACTGATGTTTCGGATATTTCACGTTCGAAAGCAACTTGGTAAGTAAGACTTCAAAATTAACTTGTATTAAATTTCAAATTAATCATCAAATGAATTTGTGCTTATTCTTCATCTCATTGAATTAAAACACATAGGCACATAGTTTTAAATCAAATAGATACATAGAAAAAATCTATGTGCCTATGTGGTTTTACTGCTGTGCCTATGTGTTTACAGCTTCAAAATGATAATCAAAATAATTTTAGACATTTACTTATCAGCCCAGCGGCGGGCCGAGCAGCTCGCGGAGGCCTTCGCCCTTGTAGTGGATGGCGCCGATGCCCAAGGCCCGCGCGGCCTCCACGTTGGGCAGGCTGTCGTCGATGAAGAGCGTCCGCCCGGCCTCCAGCCCCGCGTCGCGCAGCACGTGCTCGTAGATGCGCGCCTCGGGCTTGAGCATCTCCAGCTCGTGCGAGAAATAGGCCTTGTGGAACAGCTCGGGCAGGCTGTGGCCGAACTGGCGCCGGAAATCGGCGTCGTAGCGGCGGAAGTGGATGGCGTTGGAGTTGCTCAGCAGGAAGACCCGCCGCGAGCGGCCCGCGGCGCGCACCCACTCGACGTTCTCGGGCACGAAGTCCAGCAGCATCTGGTTCCAGGCCTGCTCCAGCTCCGCGACGGGCACCGGCTCGCTCAGCATCGGCAGCATCCGCCGCCAGAGCTCGTCCTCCGTCAGGCGCCCGGCCTCGAGCTGGCTGTACCAGCCCTCGATGATCACGCGGGCGTAGTCGCGGGCGAAGTCGTGGAACGGGAGCCCCGCGAAGGCTCTGGTGGCATTGGCGGGGTCGATGCGCAGCAGCACGCCGCCCAGGTCGAAGATAAAGGCATCGTAAGTGTTGAGGTCCAGCATCATGGATGGAGTTTTGGATTTGGGTTTGAAAAAATGGGGGCCAATGTTGCCCACGAATGCGAAAAATCTTAAATTTGCGCTCCCTTCACGGGGCCCATAGCTCAACTGGTTAGAGCACCTGACTCATAATCAGGCGGTCCTAGGTTCAAGCCCTAGTGGGCCCACCCCTTGAAGATAAGCACTCTGGCGCTCGAAAGCGCCGGGGTGCTTTTTTTTTCAGCGGATGACGGCGCGGTCGCCGTGCAGCTTGGCCAGGTACATGCTCACTTCCTTGAGCTGCATGTAGCGCCGCAGCAGCTCTTCCTGCCGCTCGGGCGGCGCCTGCCGCAGCTCGCTCTGCACCTTGGCGATGAGTTCGAGCACCACCAGGTGCTTGTAGCGGTTGAGGATCTTGGGCACGCCTTCCTTGGGCTCGATCTTGACCAGGTTGGCCATGCCGTCGCCCTTCGTCCAGATCTTGCTGAAGAAGTAGCGGTCTTGCACCAGGTCGGAGGCCAGGGCCGAGACCCGCGGGTCGGGGTGCTGCACGAATCCCTCCTCGGCCAAGGCGGCGTTGCGCTCGTAGTGTTCCAGCATCATGCCGAAGACCTGCGCGTACAAGGCGTTTCGGAATTTCATCTCGCTTTCGGCCTCGATGAAGCCAAAGATGAACTCGGCCACCGAAACGGTTTCATCCTGAGCCAATTCCAGCCCCGACTGGGGGTTGTCGTGGTGGTTGTAGAGGGTCTGGTTTCCGTGGCAGAGCAGCACGCGGAGCAGCTCCTTCTCGAATCCGTCGCGGGTCTGGGGCGGCTCTTCGGCGGGAGTTTGCCGCGTGGGCGTGGCCTCGGGCGGGGCCTGCCGGGGGGCGGAGGCCTCGTTCGCGGAACGGCGCCACTGCTCTTTCTTGACGGTCTCGCCGTACTGCTTGTGCCGGATCTGGCGGACTTGCTCGTGGAGCATCTCCTCGCCCAGCTCGAGCATCTCGGCGCACTCCTTGAGGTAGATCGACCGGGTGACGGCGTCAGGGATGATGGCCACGGTGCGGACCAGGTCTCCCACCAGGCGGGCCTTGGTGATGGGGTCGCCCTGGGTCTCGTCGATGAGCAGGCGGGTCTTGAACTTGACGAAGTCCTGCTCGTTGTCGCGGACGTAGTCGAGGAAGGCGGCCGCGCCCAGGTCGCGGGCCATCGAGTCGGGGTCGTGGCCGTCGGGCAGGAGCACCACGCGGACGTTCATGCCCTGCTCCAGAACCAGGTCGATGCCCCGGAGCGAGGCCTTGATGCCGGCGGCGTCGCCGTCGTAGAGCATGGTGATGTTGGGGGTGAAGCGCTTGACCAGGGCTATCTGCTGGGTGGTCAGGGAGGTTCCGCTGGAGGCCACCACGTTCTCGATGCCGGCCTGGTGCATCGAGATGACGTCGGTGTAGCCCTCGACCATGAAGCATTTCTCGTGCTGCATGATGCCGCGCTTGGCCAGGTGGACGCCATAGAGGACCTGGCTCTTGTGGTAGATGTCGGACTCGGGCGAGTTGAGGTACTTGGCGGCCTTGGCCTCGCGGGAAAGCACCCTGGCGCCAAAGGCGATGGTCCGGCCGGCCACGCTGTGGATGGGGAAGATGACCCGGCCCCGGAAGCGGTCGTAGCTCCGGCCTTCCTTGACCTGGGTGAGGCCGGCCTTTTCGAGCACCTCGAGCTGGTAGCCCTGCGAGAGGGCGTGCGTGGTGAACTTGTCGTAGCCGTCGAGGGCGTAGCCGAGCTGGAACTTGCGGATGGTCTCGGCGCTGAAGCCGCGCTCGACGAAGTAGCTCAGGCCGACGGCCCGTCCCTCGTCGTGCTCGTGCAGCAGTTGCTCGAAGTGCTTCTGGGCGAAGCCCACGGCCACGAGCAGGCTCTCGCGCTGGGTCTGCTCCAGCGCCTGCTCGGGGCTGGGCTGCTCTTCCTCCACGGCGATGTTGTACTTGCGGGCCAGGTACTTCAGGGCCTCGGGGTAGCCCATCTGCTCGTGCTCCATGATGAAGTTCACGGAGTTGCCGCCTTTGCCGCACCCGAAGCACTTGTAGATGCCGCGGGCCGGGTTGACGTTGAAGGACGGCGTCTTTTCCTGGTGGAAGGGGCAGAGGCCGATGTAGTTGATGCCCCGGCGGCGCAGGTGGACGAACTCGCCCACCACTTCCAGGATGTTGGCGGCCTCGAAAATGCGCTCGACGGTGGAGGCTGGAATCATTGGGGGGCTTGGGCTGGTGGTTTTGTCAATGCGAAGTTAAGGCTTTCTGCCACAGAAATCGGATCGCCTTTTTTTGAATAGTTTTGGGCTTTCGTCAAGCGTCAGCTTATTTCAACCCAATTCACAAACAACCATGAAGAAGTATTTGATTGCCACGGCTTTGCTGCTGGCTTTTCAGGCCAACGCCAGGGCGCAGAGCCCCGACACTTTCCTGGATGGCATCTCGATGGTGGGAGGCCACGGGTCGTTCTGGATGTCGGGCAGCCGCTTCGACGGGAGCGGCGTCGCGATGATCGGCGGCACGGCCGCCGTGGTGCTGGACCGCAGCCTGATCATCGGCGGCTACGGCATCGGCATGTCCGGCTCGCCCATGAGCAGCTACGCGCTCTACGACCCGGGGCGCTGGGGCTTCGGGCACGGCGGCTTCGTGCTCGGCTACACGGCCATGGCCGGCAAGCTGCTGCACCCGGCTTTCGAGCTGAAGCTCGGCTGGGGCAAGGCCAAGCTCGAGACCGACCACTGGGACCCGATCCTCGAGGACCGCGTCTTCGTGCTCACGCCCTCGCTGGGGCTCGAGCTGAACCTGGCCAAGTTCATGAAGCTGGGCGTCGGGGCCGAGTTCCGGCAGGTAACCGGGCTTGAGACGGCGGCCTTCAGCAACATGGACCTCTCGGGGCCGGGCGTCTATTTCTCGCTCAAGTTCGGCGGCGGCTTCTAGGCGCTCCGCACGAAGCCGGTGTCCTCGGCCAGGTTCCCCGAGAGGGCGGCCTGCACGGCCAGCACGTCGCAGCGCTCGTTCTCGGGGATCTCGGCGTGGCCCTTGATCCAGACCAGCCGCACCTGGTGCTGCCGGTACAGCTCCAGGAAGCGCCTCCAGAGGTCGGGGTTCTTCTTGTCCTGGAATCCCTTCTTCTCCCAGCCGAACACCCAGCGCTTCTCGACGGCGTCCACCACGTACTTCGAGTCCGAAAAGACCTCGACCTCGGCCCGATCCCACTTGAGGGCCTCCAGGCCGCGGATGACGGCCAGGAGCTCCATGCGGTTGTTGGTGGTCATGCGGAAGCCCCCCGAAAGCTCCTTGCGCATTGGGCCAAAGAGCAGGACGACGCCGTATCCGCCCGGTCCGGGATTGCCCCTGGACGAGCCGTCGGTGAAGATTCTTATTTGTGCCATTTGTTCATTAACTTAGTGCCAAAGCCAGTCGCGGAAAGTTAACGCGCCCGGAATTGAATTAGTGCGAAAAAATCGCTTTCTTGCCAACGGATTGCCAAATCAACGATTTTCCGACCGAACAGCCAAACAACAACCGGTAATTGAAATAAACTATGAACAAACCAACGATTTTAGCAGTCGGCCTCGCTATGGGTATGAGCTTGGCCAATGTCGGAGGCGCCTTTGGGCAGACCCCCCTCTTCGAGGTCAAGAACGAGGCTGGGCAGACCGTTTTCGCCGTCTATCCCGAGGGGGTTACCATCTTCGTCGAGGATGAAAGCCCCGCCAGCACCTTCAACGCCTTCAGCGTCGTGGGCCGGGCCTCCGAAAACGAGTACTTCCGCGTCACCCCCGACAGCACCCGCGTCAACGTGCCCGAGGTGGCCAAGGCCGGCGCCGGCGGCTTCTCCGTGGGCGGCTACGGCAGCACCAAGGGCGACGGCTACGACATCATGACCGTCCGGCCCGAGGCCACCCGCATCAACGTCATGGCCACCGCCAAGGCCGTCGCCGGGGGCTTCTCCGTGGGCGGCTACGGCGCCACCAAGGCCGACGGCATCGACTTCCTGATCGTCAGCCCGGACAGCACCCGCGTCTACGTGCCCGAGCCTTCAGCCGACAAGGCCCCTGCCGGCGGCTTCGCCGTGGGCGGATACGGGGCCAACAAGAACTCCAGCCAGAACTACCTGGTCATCTCGCCCGACAGCGCCCGCATCTACGTGCCTGACGCCTCCTACTCAAAGGCTCCCGCCGGCGGTTTCGCCGTGGGCGGATACGGCGCCAACAAGGCCGGCATGACCCAGAGCTACCTGGTCATCTCCCCTGACAGCGCCCGGGTTTACGTGCCCGACGCTTCCGCCGACAAGGCCGTCGCCGGCGGCTTCGCCGTGGGCGGATACGGCGCCGGCAAGGCCGGCATGACCCAGAGCTACCTGGTCATCTCGCCCGACAGCGCACGCGTCTATGTGCCCGAGCAGGTCGCCAAGGGCATCGCCGGCGGCTTCGCCGTGGGCGGATACGGAGCAGGCAAAGGCGCCAACGGCGTCAACTACCTCAGCGTATCCCCCGACAGCTCGCGCATGTACTCGCCCGCCGACAACGCCACCCTGGTCGTCGGTGGAGACCTGCCCGACAAGGCCGCTTCCAGCGAAGGCCGCTCCGCCTTCGAGACCATGGACATGATCTTCCAGCAGCAGCTCACCCTCGAGCAGATCAAGGGCGAGAACGCCACCCTCCGCCAGGAGAACGCCGCCCTGCGCCAAGAGCTCGACGCCATGCGCCAGGACATCAACGCCATCCTCCAGGCCCTGGAGAGGGAATGAGCCACTGAGCCGTCCTCCCAAAGCCGCTGAAGCCCAGACCTCCGATGGAGGTCTGGGCTTTTCGTCTTACATTTGGCCCTCCCCTGACCTGTGGGCGTCGTCCTGCGTGGCCCGCAGCCCTCGGACTTCTTGCCCCCGTTCGCTGAAATCCCGCTCGAACAATGCTACATACGCCAGCAGAAAGCACTTTTTTGTTCAGCATCGACCTCGAAGACATCCGCCTGAGGCTCGACAACCCTTCGCGTTATGAAGAAAGGGTGCCGTTGAACACGCACCGCTTCCTGGACTGGCTCCGACGCATCGGCCAAAAATGCACCTTCTTCGTTACAGGAGACATGGCGGAGCTTTACCCCTCCCTGATTGGGGAAATCGCCAGCCAGGGACATGAGGTGGCCTGCCACACCTACGACCACATCCCCTTGGACAAGCAGACCCCCAGCCAATTCAAAAGGGACCTCGAAAAGAACATTTCCGCGCTGCTGAAAGCCGGGGCTGTCAAGGTCGAGGGGTTCCGGGCGCCGATCTTCTCGCTGACTTCCCAGACGCAATGGGCTTACCAGGTGCTTGCCGACTTGGGCCTGGTCTATTCCAGCTCCGTCTTGCCTGCCCGGAACCCGTTTTATGGCTGGGAGGATTTTGGGTTCAAGCCCAGGCGGATGCCCGGAGGCATCTTGGAAATCCCAGTTACCATGGGCCATTTCGGCCCGCTCGTGCTCCCGGCGGTCGGCGGGGTTTACTTCCGGGCATTGCCTTTCCCGAGCATCAAGCGCATCGTCCGAAGATGCCAGCGCGAGGGCATCCCCCTGGTCAGCTACTTCCATCCTTACGACATCGACGCGGAGCAGGAGCGCTACATGACCCCCGGCATCAACGAGAGCCGGTTTTACAACTTCCTGATGTACTTCAACAGGAGCAAGGTTTTCGAGCGGCTCGATGGCATCATGCGGATGGGCTTCCCTATGGGCACTTATTCCGAATACGTCGAAAAACTCAAATCCGAAATGGCATGAGCTACCAGATCCTTTCCTCGAACACCCAGCCGGAGAGCATAGCCGCCTACGCCCGTCTGCTTTCCGAAGTTTTCACCCAGACCCGCAAGTTCACCCCCGAGTACCTGGCCTGGCAATACGCGCGGAACCCGCATGGCCAAGTGGTTGGCTCGGATGCCTACCAGGGCGGCGAGCTGGTGGCCCACCATGCCACCCTCCCGGTGGCCTATCGTTTCTTCGGCGAAACCCTCAAAGGGGTGCTGGCCCTCAACAACGTAACACATCCTGCCCACCAGGGCAAGGGCTTGTTCACCCGCCTGGGCCTCAACACCTTCGAGCAGGCCCGGAGCCTCGGGTACGACTTCGTGATAACGGTTACCAACGCCAACAGCACCCCGGGCTACCTGGGCAAGTTCGGGTTCAGGCTTATCAGCCCGCTCGATGTGAAAGTCGGGCTTGGACGCGTGGCGGTTCCCCCGCCTGACCCGGGCAAGGTCTGCGCGCTCTGGACGCCGGAAACCCTCGCGTGGCGATTCGCGAACCCCGACGCGAGGTACTACACCAACGGACTGTCCGTCCTCACCAAGGCCGGAGGCGCCGGAATCCGCGCCCAGGTCAAAAGCCTCGCGGAGCAGGAGGTGGGAAAGCTCTCCCTTGGGCACCTTGGGCTGGGCCTGGCCATTTGGATCGGGCTCTCGGGCGCCAGGCGCCAGAAGGGGCTTTTCGTCAACCTGCCCGACAGGCTCAAGCCCTCGCCTTTGAACCTGCTCTTCAAAGACTTGGGAGGCAAGGTTCCCGCTTTTGGCAAGGACGACATCCAGTTCGAGCTTGCCGATTTCGATGCCTTCTGAGCCGACGGGCTGGCGGGACGGTTGCCTGCCCGACCACTTGGCCTGGCGGGCGAGCCCTCGTCCGGCGCCTGGAGGCCCTTTGCCGCGTCAGTCCTCCAGGCCCCGGAGGTAGTCCTGATAGACCTGCTCGATGCCCTGGCGAAAGGGGATGGACGCCGTCCAGCCCAGGGCGGCGAGCTGGCTCACGTCGAGCAGCTTGCGCGGGGTGCCGTCGGGCTTCTGGCTGTCCCAGTCGAGGCGGCCTTCAAACCCGACCACTTCGCGGACCAGCCCGGCCAGCTCGCGGATGCTCAGGTCGTGGCCCACGCCGATGTTGATGTGGGTGTTGCGGACCTCCTTGCCCCTGGGGGCGGCGGCCTCGGCGAAGTTCCAGCGGCGCATCAGGAAGAGGCAGGCCTCGGCCAGGTCGTCGGCGTGCAGGAACTCGCGGCGCGGGCTGCCCGTGCCCCAGAGCTCCACCACGGCCTGGCCCTCGGGGTCGAGGCGCACGCCGTGGCGGGCCAGGGCCTCCAGGATCTGCTCCCGCGAGGCGTTGCCGTCGGTGGGCCCGATGGGGTTTTGGTCGAGGTCGCGGCGCAGGAGGTCCCAGCGGCCTTCGCGCAAGGCCTTGGCCAGGTGCATCTTGCGCACCAGCGCGGGCAGCACGTGCGACTTCTCGAGGTCGAAGTTGTCGCGGTAGCCGTAGAGGTTGGTCGGCATCACGGCCACGAAGTTGGTGCCGTGCTCGAGGTTGTAGCTCTCGCACATCTTCAGGCCGGCAATCTTGGCGATGGCGTAGGGCTCGTTGGTATATTCGAGCTCGCCCGTGAGCAGGTGCTCCTCGCGCATGGGCTGCGGGGCCAGCTTGGGGTAGATGCACGAGCTGCCCAGGAACAGGAGCTTCCGGACGCCATGCACGTAGCTCTGGTGGATGACGTTGCTCTGTATCTGGAGGTTCTGGTAGATGAACTGGGCCCGGTAGCGGTTGTTGGCCACGATGCCGCCGACCTTCGCGGCCGCGAGGAAGACGTACTCGGGCTTCTCGCGCGCGAAGAACTCGGCCACGGCCACCGCGTCGAGCAGGTCCAGGCGCTCGTAGCGCTCTTGGGCGATGGGCTGGGGCACGCGGCTGGCGAATGAGCCGACGATGTGCCCATGCCCCTGGGCCAGCAGCTTCCGGACGATGGCGCTGCCTACCATGCCAGTGGCTCCGGCCACGAAGATCTTGCTATCTTTTTCCAAGGTTTCAGGTTTTTGCTGTGGTTGTGCCGCCCGCGGGGGCGGCCGGATGGCTTTTCCATTTTCCCCCCAAATACAAAAGAAGGGGCAAGGCCCCGCGGGGGGCGGGGCCGAGGCTCATTCCACCGTGACGGACTTGGCCAGGTTGCGGGGCTGGTCCACGTTGCAGCCGCGCATGACGGCGATGTGGTACGAGAGCAGTTGCAGGGGCACCACGGCCAGCAGGGGCGCCATGGCGGGCTCGGTGTGGGGCACCTCCATGACGTGGTCGGCCATTTCGCGGATGATGGTGTCGCCCTCGGTGACCACGGCCACGACGATGCCCTTTCGGGCCTTGACCTCCTGGATGTTGCTGACGATCTTCTCGTAGGACTTGTCGCGGCTGGCGATGACCACCACGGGCATGTTCTCGTCGATCAGGGCGATGGGGCCATGCTTCATCTCGGCGGCCGGGTAGCCCTCGGCGTGGATGTAGGAGATTTCCTTGAGCTTGAGGGCGCCCTCGAGGGCCACGGGGAAGAAGAAGCCGCGGCCGAGGTAGAGGAAGTTCTGCGAGTCCTTGTAGCGGGCGGCGATGTCGCGGAAGAGGTCGTTGTGCTGGAGGATGCGCTCGATCTTGTCGGGCACCTGCACCAGCTCCTGGATGTTGAGCTCGTAGTCCTTCTGGCTGAGCGAGCCGTTGCGCCGGCCCAGCATCAGGGCCATCATGGTCAGGACGGTAACCTGGGCGGTGAAGGCCTTGGTGGAGGCCACGCCGATTTCGGGCCCGGCGTGGGTATAGACCCCGGCGTCGGTCTCGCGGGGGATGCTGGAGCCCACGACGTTGGTGATGCCCAGCACCGTGGCGCCGGCCTTCTTGGCCAGTTGGATGGCCGCGAGGGTGTCGGCCGTCTCGCCGCTCTGGCTGATGGCGATGATGATGTCGTCGGCGAAGATCAGCGGGTCGCGGTAGCGGAACTCGGAGGCGTACTCGACCTCGACCGGCACGCGGGCGTACTGCTCGAACAGGTACTCGCCCAGGAGGCCGGCGTGCCATGAGGTGCCGCAGCCGATGATGATGAAGCGCTTGGCCGCCAGCAGCTTGGGCATGACGTGGTGGAGGCCGCCCAGGCGGATGTCGTCGTGCTTGGCCGAGACCCTGCCGCGGAAGGTGTCCTGGATGGAGCGGGGCTGCTCGAAGATTTCCTTGAGCATGAAGTGGTCGTAGCCGCCCTTGTCGATGTCGCCGATGCCCAGGTCGAGCGTCTGCACCTCGGGCTCGAGCCGGTCGTTGTCGATGGTGCGGAGCGAGAGCTCGCCGCGGCGGATGATGGCCACGTTGTCGTTGTTGAGGTAGATGACGCTCTTGGTGTGCTCGACGATGGGCGTGGCGTCGGAGGCGATGAAGTACTCGCCATCGCCGATGCCGATGACCAGCGGGCTTCCCTTGCGGGCGGCCACCAGGGTGTCGGGCATCAAGGGCGAGGCGATGACCAGGCCGTAGGCCCCGACGACCTTGGAGAGGGCGTAGCGGACGGCCACCTCGATGCTGACCTGGCCGCGGATATAGACGTACTCGATGAGGTTGACCAGCACCTCCGTGTCGGTCTCGCTCTGGAAGACGTAGCCCTTGTGCTCGAGGTAGCGCTTGATGCGGGCGTAGTTCTCGATGATGCCGTTGTGGATGAGCACGAAGTGCCCGTTCTGCGACATGTGCGGGTGGGCGTTGACGTCGTTGGGCTCGCCGTGGGTGGCCCAGCGGGTGTGGCCCATGCCGATGGTGCCCTCCACGTCCTGGCCCTGGGCGAACTCGTCGAGCTCGCTGACCTTGCCTTTTCGCTTGTAAATTTTGGGCTCACCGCCCAGGATGGCCACCCCTGCGGAGTCGTAGCCCCTGTATTCGAGCCGCTTGAGTCCGTTGATCAAGATGGGGTAAACGGGTTTGTTGCCGATGTATCCGACGATTCCGCACATGCTCGGTTCAGTTTTGATGGAATGACGATAGGATCAATGCTGGTTGGGTGGGATGGGGACGCCGCGCGGGCGGCGCCCCGGCCGCATCAGAGGTCCGAGAAGGTAACCCGCAGGCGCATGGGCGAGCTGTGCGCCCCCGTGCGGACGACGGCCCGGTTGGGGCTGACCTTGGTCAGGGGCGGCTTCAGGAAGAAGCGGTTCTGCGAGTGGGCCCCGATGGCGTACTGCTGGACGTAGTAGGTGATGTTGAAGCGGTATTCGCGCTCGGTCTCGGAGAGCAGCTCGCCGACCAGGGCCGCGCCCGAGTACTCCGGCAGGAACACCGTCGAGTCTGGCCCCGCCCAGCCCAGGATGCCCAGCTCCTCGGGCGGGGCCAGGCGAAGCTCGTCGGTCAGCTCCGGGCTTTCGAGCTGCACGACCAGCTCCACCGAGTGGAGCAGCTTGCCGCGCAGGCTCTCCAGGTAGGGCAGCTCCACCAGCACGCCCAGCCCGGCCATGCCCTTGAGGTAGGCCACGCTGTCCTGCTGCCCGGCCGAGCCGAGGCCGGCCTCGAAGGGCGTGCCGCTGAAGTCGTGCTCGAACAGGCTGAAGGCGATGTTGGAGCCATCGAAGGGGAACACGAAGGCCTGCCCGTCGGCGTGGTAGGTGTGCAGCCCGCTGGTGACGTGCAGGTGGTTGATGGGCAGGATGGCCCCGCCGGTGGTGGCCATGTCGGGGACGATGGCCAGGCCCGGGAACAGCTCGCGGTAGGCTTCGATGTCGTCCATGGCCTGCTCGGTGATGCCCTGGTTGAACAGGTCCACCAGGCTCTGGGGCATGCTCACGCGGAGGGTCGAGTCGCCCACGAAGGGCAGGACCTGGACCCGGGCGAGCAGGTTGGCCGGGTCGTAGAAGTCCTCGGGGTCGGAGTCCGAGAGGTACTCCACGCCGTAGTCGCCGTTGAGGCTGTCCGAGAGCATGTAGATGTTCAGGAACTGCGCGTCGAACGGGCTGCCGTAGGCCGTCTCGTCGATCGAGTCGCGGTCGAAGCGCAGGAACAGGGCCATCGAGTCGATGGGCTGCTGGTTGGAGGTCAGCCAGAGCGAGGGGGGCCGGGTCTGGGTGATGATGCTGGCCCGCGAGCTGCCGAAGCCCTGCTCGGCGATGCTGCCCAGCAGCAAGACCGAGCCGCCGGCGGCCCAGATGGGCTCGTCGGCGAAGGTGTAGGCCCTGACGGTCAGGGTGTCGGTGAAGAACACGGGCCGGCCGTCCTCGTCGGGCAGGAGGTCCAGGCCCAGGTCGCTGTCCTGGTTGCACGAGGCCAATCCGGCCAGCAGAGGCATCAGCCAGAGGAGAAGACGATGGGTAAGGCGCATTTTTGTGGTTGGGTGAGAGGGGTCCATTAAAAAAGAGAAGGGACAAATTCCCGCCGGGGGCGAACCTGTCCGTTCTCTTTTGGCGCTGGGCGCGGAAAAGCCATCACATGAACTTTCAGCCTAGGATTTTATTGTAGAACTCGGCGTACGCGTCGATGTAGGTCTCCAGGCCGTGGTAGCCCAGCACGCTCTTGGCGCTCTTCTCGATGTGGGCCAGCACTTCCCCGTTGATGTCCTTGTTGGCCACGATGACCCCGTCGCTGTGGTCGATGGCCAGCTTGGTCACGCTGGCGTAGGTCTGCTCGCCCTTGAGGGAGCCCAGGTCCTTGTCGGTGATGCCGTCCAGCTTCAGCTTCTTCTTGAAGTTGGCGGAGATGGGCTGCGCGTAGTGCTCGCCGTAGGCCGAATAGACCACCTTGGCCTGGTTGAAGAGCGGGTCGTCCTTGTAGGCGCGCTTGAGGTAGAGCGGCACCAGGTTCGTGATCCAGCCGTGGCAGTGGACGATGTCCGGGGCCCAGCGGAGCTTCTTGACCGTCTCCAGCACGCCCCGGGCGAAGAAGATGGCCCGCTCGTCGTTGTCCTCGAAGGGCACGCCCTCCTCGTCCAGGAGGCTCTTGCGGTGGAAGTAGTCCTCGTTCTCGATGAAATACACCTGCATCCGGGCCGCCTGTATCGAGGCCACCTTGATGATGAGCGGGTGGTCCGTGTCGTCGATGATCAGGTTCATGCCCGAGAGCCGGATCACCTCGTGCAACTGGTTGCGCCGCTCGTTGATCAGCCCATACCGCGGCATGAACGCCCGGATCTCGAAGCCTTTCTCCTGCACGCCCTGGGGCAGGTACCTCCCGATGTGCGACATCTCGGACTCTGGAAGGTATGGCGTGATTTCTTGCGAAATGAACAGGACTCTCGTTTTCTTCATACTGCTTGCTGATTATCGTGAAAATCCCCGCGAAGATACGAAAAAAAAAGGCTAATTCTCAATTTATTAACCTCGCCCCGGCCAGGGCCTCCCGCGCTGGCCCGCCAGGCCAGAGCCAGGGCATCGACCAGGTGACCCGATCGGACGATTTTTCGACCCCGCCCGCGCGCCGCCGTTCCGATCTGTCCCGGAAAATTGCTTATTTCGCGTCCGGATCCAACCCCGCCAAACCCCCCATGCAAGTACTCGAAACCGTCGCCGCGCTCCGGGCCTTCCTCGAAGGGCCCCAGGCCCAGGGCAAGACCCTGGGATTCGTCCCCACCATGGGCGCCCTCCACCCCGGGCACCTCAGCCTCCTCGACCTGGCCCTGCGCGAGAACCAGCTCGCCCTGGCCAGCATCTTCGTCAACCCCACCCAGTTCAACAACCCCGCAGACCTGGCCAGCTACCCCCGCACCCTCGAGGCAGACCTGCGCATGCTCCGCGAGCGCGGCTGCCACGCCGTCTTCGCCCCCACCGCGGCCGAGGTTTACCCCGAGCCCGACCAGCGCGCCTTCGACTTCGGGCCCCTGGCCCAGGTCATGGAAGGAAAGCACCGCCCAGGCCACTTCAACGGAGTCGCCCAGGTAGTCAGCAAGCTCTTCGACATGGTCCGCCCGCGGCGCGCCTACTTCGGCCTCAAGGACTTCCAGCAGGTGGCCATCGTCAAGGCCCTGGTCCGCCTCACCGGCCAGCCCGTCCAGGTCGTCGCCTGCCCCACCCTCCGCGAGCCCGACGGCCTGGCCATGAGCTCCCGCAACACGCTCCTGAGCCCCGCCCAGCGCCAAGCCGCGCCCCTGATCCACCAGACCCTCGCCGCCATGGCCGCGCTCCGGCCCAGCACTTCGCCCCAGCAGGCCATCGCATGGGCCTGCCGACAGATCGGCCAGGACCCCGAGCTGCGCGTCGAGTACCTCGAAATCGTCCATCCCGACACCCTCCAGGCCGTCAGCGAATGGCCCGACGGCGAGCCCGTGGTGGCCTGCGCCGCCGTGTTCGCCGGAAAAGTCCGACTGATCGACAACCTCGCCCTCTGAGACCGCGCCTAGCAGCACGGCAATCCCCCCCAACCCCAATCACACAACACAGTCGAAAACCATGGAAATAGAGGTGATGAAATCCAAGATCCACAAGGTTACCGTGACGGAAGCCAACTTGCAGTACGTGGGAAGCATTACCATCGACGCCGACCTGCTGGAGGCCGCCAACATGATCGAGAACGAGAAGGTGCAAGTGGTCAACGTCAACAACGGCGAGCGGCTCGAGACCTACATCATCAAAGGAAGGCCCGGCTCCGGCGAGATCTGCCTCAACGGGCCAGCCGCCCGGAAGACCGCCGTGGGAGACGTCATCATCATCATCTCCTACGCCCGCATGGACTTCGAGCTGGCCAAGCGCTTCAAGCCCAGCGTCATCTTCCCCGACACCCTCACCAACCGCCTGGTCTGAGCCTGGCTCCTCACGGATCCACCAGGGCCGGGTCCAGGCCCTCCGGCAAGACCTTGACCTGGTTCGTCTTCTCCGGGATGCGCACGTACTGGTTGGCCAGCCGAAGCTCCTCCAGGGCCGGAAGCCCCGCCACCCAGGCCGGCAGCTCCGTCAGCCAGTTGTCGCCAAGCCGGAGCACCCGCAGGCTCGACAGGTCGCGCACTTGGTCGGGCAGGAAAAGGATCTGGTTCAGGCCCAGGTCGATCTCCTGCACCCGCGGCATGTCGAAGAAACCGTTGGGCAGAAGGTCGATCAGGTTGCCCTTGGCGCTGAAGGTCACCAGGTTGGGCCAGTCTTCCACCCTGCCCTCGAACAGGTAGATCCGGTTGTAGTCCAGGTTCAGCACCCGCAACTGCTTGTTCTTCGACAATTGCAGCGGAAACTGCGCCAGGTTGTTGCCCTGCGCGTACAGGATCCGCAGGTTGGCCATCTGCCCCATCGCGACGGGCAGCTCCCGAATCTGGTTGTAGGCGATGTCCAAGTATTGTAATTGGACCATGTTTTTGACGTCAGGCTCCAGCTCGGTGAGCTGGTTCTCGCGCAGCGAAAGCCACTCCAGCGCCTGGAGCTGGAACAGGTCGGGCTGGATGCGCTGGATGCGGTTGTAGCTCAGGTCCAGGCGCCGGAGGCTCAGCAGCCGCAACTGGCTCGGCACGCCCTCCAGCAGGGTGAACTTCACGCTCAGGTCCTGCAAGGCCGTCAGGTTCGAGACCTTCGCGTCAAGCCGGTCGATGTTCATGCCGTGGATGCTCAGCCGCCGCAGCTTGTCCAGGCCCCAGAGCGACTCGGGCAGCTCCGTCATGCCCAGGTAGTGCAGGTTCAGCTCGCGGAGCATCCGCGGCAGCGGGATGTCCGGGCCGAGCCCGAAGCAGTTGTTGAGCTCCAGCGACATGAGCGTGTTCACCTCGGCGAACCAGGCCGGGATGTGCTTGAGGGCCACCTGGTACAAGACCAGCTCCTTGAGCGCCGGCATCGTGCGCAGCACCTCGGGCAGGCTGTCCATCGGGCTGCCGATGATCTCCAGCCGCTCCAGCAGCGGCAGCTCGTCCAGGTAGTCGGGCAGGTCGCGGATGCGCGTGTCGAGCAGCACCAGGTGGCGCAGGTTCTTCAGGCTGAGGATGCCCCGGGTCAGCGAGTCGGGCAAGGTCCCCGTGACGACGACCTTCTCCGCCTTTTCAGGGTTTTGCAAGGCCTGGTACAAGGGCCAGAATCCGGCCTCGTTCTGGGCCGAGAGCCGCGGGGCGAGGCTGGCCAGCAAGAGCCAGAGCGCCAGAGCGGCGGTTTTGAGGGATGCTTTTTTCATGCTCGGTGGGGGATGGGGGAGGTGTGGGCGAACCGGCGTCCGGGGCGGCGAGGCCCCGCGCTCATTGGCCCTTGGCGTTGATGGTCTGGTGGAAAGTTGCCAGGTCGATGCCCTCCAGTTGCAAGGGCCGCAAGGTCTGGGCCTGCTTCTCGATCTCTTCCGCGAACAGCTTCATGTCCTGCACGGCCAGGCTCCCGTCGGGCAGTTCGGCCAGCAGCGCGTTCTTAGAGCTCGAAAGGAAGCGTATCGTCTGGTTCTTGACCGCCAGGACCGTGTTGCGGCTTTCGTCGAGCACCACCAGGTTGACCGGGGCCAGCTCCTTGCCCCGCGGGTCCTGCGTCTTCTGCGGCAGTTCCGAGTCCCAGTAGCCCACCGGGCGGCCGATGTTGAGGTAGCCCGTGCCCGGCACCTTGCAGACCCTCGGCGTGATGGCCATTTCCAGGCCCTCGTCGCGCTGCCGGCGCTCCACGTCCTGGAGCGAGCGGTTGAAGTCCTCCACGCCCATCCATCCCAGCTCGATGACCTGCTCCACCCGGGCGCGGTAGAGGTCGATTTCCTCGGCGTGCGCGTTCTGCATGTGGTGCAGCTCGCGCTGGTAGATGTCCATCTGGATGTCGTAATTCGGGTTGATGGACGAGAACGCGTTGCGGAAGGCCGAGCGGTCGGCCAGGATCATCGAGTCGCGGCGGTCCAGGTCCTCCAGGTGCCGGCGCCAGCTCTCGAGGTGGCCCTGCTCCTGCTCCTCCCAGCGGCCCAGCCGCTCGTACCAGTCGGCATGGTACTCCTCGAACATCCGCGTGAAGGCCTTGGCCTCGTCCTCCGGCTTCAGGCCGGGGACGATGGGCTTGGCCCTGACCACCAGCGTGTCGCGGGTCGCGATGCGCACGTCGAAGTTGGCCCCCGTGGGCGAGAGGTCCAGCCGGATGTCGCGCAAGGCCTTCCGAGGGTCGCGCTCGGTGGTCTTGTTGTCTTCCGAGACGACCTTCATCTTGAAATAGACATCCACGGCGTTGTCGTTGACGATGAGCCAGTTGTAGTCTTTCAGGGGAAGCATTTCCGAAAAGACCATCTCCTGGAGGCCGTAGGCCGCGAAGGTGAACAAGTAGTTGGCGCCCGACTGCCGGGGGAAGACGTAGAGGTTCTGCGGCCGCACGGCCCGAGGCTCGTAATGGATGACCTCCGTGGAGAGGTTGGGGAAGAAGTTGCTGCCCCGGAGGCTCTTGAGCAGGCGGTCTTCCGGCAGGCTCGGCTTCGGGGGCTGGCGCAGCACGGGCATCATCAGGCCGCCCGTCGGGTAGGTCTCGACCGGGGCCGGGTTGGGCAGCCAGCCGGCCTGGGCGTCGAGCTGGTAGAGGCCCGAGCTGCCCAGGGGGTTGTCCGAGAACAGCACCATGCTCGGCAGGGCCTGCGGGCGGAGGTTCAGGCGCTGGCCTTCCTCCAGGGCGTAAATCTCGACCATGCCGCACGACTCGACCAGGCTGCGCCGCCCGCCCACCATCGTCTCCATGGGAACCCCCGAGAGGTAGATGTCGGCCGCGTCCATGAACTCGCGGTAGATGACCTCGACCGGCCCCTCGGCCAGCGAGCCGTCGGCCCGCGCGAAGGCGTCCGGGGGGAAGACCAGCATGTTGCCCGCCCGGGTGCTGAAGCGGTTGGTCCAGGTCGGGTCCACCACGCTGAAGCGCTGGGTCTCGACGCGCAGCCTCGGCACGGGCGGGGCCACCCGCACGGCGCTGCTGACCTCCTCGGGCGCCTGGAACGAGATGCGGCAGTCGCGCAGGCGCTCGTCCCAGGCCCGCACCACCAGCGGGTCCAGCGGGTTGCCGTTCAGGTTCAGGAACTCCAGCCCGCCCAGCTCCTCCAGCTCGGTGGGCAGGTTGGTGAGCTGGTTGTTGTTCAGGTTCAGGCTTTTCAGCCGCCGCAGGCGCTTGACGTCTTCCGGCAGTTCGCGGAGGCCGCAGTTGTCGAGCACCAGCACCCGCAGCTCCGTGAGGCTGGGCGCCGTCTCGAAGAAGCGCAGGGCGTCGAGCTGCGGGCAGTTGCTCAGGTGCAGCTCGGCCAGCCTGGGCAGCTCGCCCGGCTGGAGGCTGACCTCCACGAGGCGGGCGCCTTCGAGGCTGAGGTACTCCAGGCTGGCGAGCTGGCGGATGGCCTCGGGCATCTTGCGCAGGTTCTGGTCGCGGATGCTCAGCGAGCGCAGGCTGGTCAGGCGCGCCAGCCCCTCCGAGAGGTTGTTCATGTCCAGGTTGTCGCCCTCCAGGCTCAGGCTCTCCAGGTACTTGAGCCTGGCGATTCCCTCGGGCAGCCTCCCGAAAGGCCCTTGCAGGTGCAGGCTCTGGAGGTTCTTGAGCTTGTCGATGTCCTCGGGGATGCTGGCCAGGTTGTTCTCGTCGAGGCTCAGGTGCGTGAGCAGCTTGATGTCGAGCACGGCCGGCGGAATCTGTACCAGGCCGCAGCCGCTCATGTCGAGCTGCGCGAGGGCGGGCACCTGCGCCAGGATCTCGGCGGCCTGGGGCCAGTTCATCCGCGTGAGGCCCTTGGCGCGCACCTGGGCCAGCTTGGGCAGCGAGCGCAGGTTGGCCGGCAGCTTGGTCAGGCCGGTGTTCGAGATGTCGAGCACCTCCAGCCGCACGAAGGGCGCCAGGTCCGGCAGCTCGTCGAGGGCCTGGCCCGAGAGGTCGAGCACGCGCACCTGCGCGGCCTCGCGCAGGGCCGTCTCGTAGCGGGTGTAGAGCCCGGCCACGGTCTGCGCGCGGGCAGGGGCAAGGGCCAACAGCAGGGCCAGCAGGATCAGGGTCTTCTTCATGCCATCCATCATTTTTCTTTCGTTTTTTCGGGAAACATCGCTCTTCTTCCCCCAAAAAAAGCAAAAAGCAAGGACATTCGGGGCCCGAAATGCCTGCCAGGCGGGGGATGCCCTTGCCGGCGGGGGAAAGGAGCGCCCTGGCAGGCCGCTCGCTCAGCCCTGCCGGCCCGGCGGATCCACCAGCGAGGCCACGATCTTGGCCGACGAGAGGCAGAGGGGGATGCCGCCTCCCGGGTGGACGCTCCCGCCCGTGAAGTACATGCCCGCCAGGTCGCTCTTGAAGTTGGCGTGCCGGTTGAAGGCCGAGAACTTGCTGTTGGAGCTAGGCCCGTAGAGCGAGCCGTGGTACGACGAGGTCCGCTTCTCGATGAGCCGCGGGTCCAGGATGTCCTCGGCCACGATGTGCCCGGTCAGGTCCACGCCCAGGGCCTTCTTGATCTTGCGCAGGATGTAGAGCCGGGCGTTGCGGATGATGCTGTCCCAGTCCTGGCCCACGTTCTCGGGCACGTTGATCATCGTGAACCAGTTCTCGCAGCCCTCGGGCGCGTCGGCGGGCACCAGCTTCGCGCTGATGAAGATGTAAACCGTCGGGTCGTGGTAGAGCTTCTTGTCGTCGAACAGGGCCTCGAACTCGCGCTCGTAGTTGTTGGAAAAGAGGATGTTGTGCAATTCGAGCTCGGGGAACTGGCGGTTGACGCCCCAGTAGAAGATCAGGGCCGAGGTCGAGCGCTCCTGCTTGAGGAACTGCTGCGGCAGGCTGTGCCCCTCGAGCATCTGGTAGGTCGGCACGATGTCCACGTCGCTGACCACCAGGTCGGCGGGCACGAAGCGGTCGTCGAGGCGCACGCCCGCGACGCGCTGGCCCTGGGTGCGTATCTGCCGGACGGGCGTGGAGGCGTGGAAGCGCACGCCTTGCCGCTCGGCCAGGGCCACCAGGACGCGGGTGATGTCGTACATTCCCCCGCGGGGGAAGAATCCGCCGACGTTGTGCTCCAGGTGGGGGATGACGTTGAGCGTGCCCGGGGCCTTGAAGGGGTTCGAGCCGTTGTAGGTGGCGTAGCGGTTGAAGAGCTGCACCGTCTTGGGCTTGCTGAAGAACTTGCGGTTGGCCTCGTCCATGGTCTTGAAGGCGTCGATCTTGCCGAAGTGCATCCCGGCCTTCAGGGCGTTCTTGCTCATGAAGCTCGACAGCTTGTGGACGGAGCTGAAGATGAACAGCTCGGAGGTCAGCTCGAAGAGCTCCTGGCTGTGGCGCAGGAACTTGAGCACGTTGGCCCGGGGCTCGCCCAGGGCGCGCTCCAGCTCGGCCGCGAAGCGCTCCGGCGCCTGGAAGGCGCTCAGGCGGGTGCCGTCGTCGTAGAAGTACTGGCAGACGACCTCCAGCTTCTGGTAGTGGAAATGCTGCCGGGGATCCTCGCCGCAGAGGGCGAACAGCTCGTCCACCGAGCCGGGCAGCGTGAAGAGCGAGGGCCCGGCGTCGAAGCGGAAGCCCTCCATCCGCAGCTCGTTGAGCTTGCCCCCGAGCCTGTCGGACGCCTCGAAGACGTCCACCTGGTAACCCTTGGCGGCCAGGCGGATGGCCACGCCCAGGCCTCCGATTCCCGAACCTACGACTATTGCGTTTGCCATGTGCCTATTTTTTCGCGGTGATGATGACCGACCCGGCTATCTCCTTGAGCAGCGGGGTCTTCTCGAGCAGGCGCCCCAGCCGCTTGACCGCCCCGATCAGGGGCTTGGGCACCGAAGGGTGCAGGAAGTCGTAGGGGAAGACCTCGGCCTGCTCGAAGCCCACCCGGCGCAGCATGTTGAGCATCTTCCAGCGCACCACGGCGGTCTCGTCGGGGCTGTCGCCCATCCAGCGCTTGACGATGGGCACGTTCTTCTGGACGAGGATCTGCGGGTTGGCCATGTTGGGCTCGGCGAAGACCATCCGCCCGCCGGGCTTGAGCACCCGGTGTATTTGCTGGAGGGCCACCAGCATGTCCAGGTGGTGCAGCACCGAGCTGCCATAGACGGCGTCGAAGCTCTCGGCCTCGAAGCTCAGGGCCATGGCGTCCTCCACCTGGAAGCGCAGCTTGGGCAGGCGGCTGCGCGCCACGTTGAGCAGGTCTTCCGACAGGTCCGTGGCCACGATGTCGGCCCGGGTGGCCAGCCAGACCCTCTCGGTGAAGAAGCCCGTCCCGCAGCCGATTTCCAGGACCTTGTCCCCCGGGCCGAAGCCTCCCAGGTCGATGAAGTAGTTGGCCCTTCGCCGGGCGCGCTCCTGCCCGGCCGGGCTGGCCCAACCCCAGATCTCCTCGGCGTTCTCGCTGATCTTGCGTCCATGCTCGCGCTCGTTGTCCAGGCGCTCGTTCTTGTCCTTGGCCATGTTTGGCGTTTTTTTCTTTGCCCAAAGATAATCAAGCCTTCGGGAAATGGCCGCCGCCGCCTTCTTTTTTTGGGAGATGCAATTTCGCGCCGGCCGGCGCCTGGGCGTTAAAAATGCCCCAACGAAACGTTAAATGCCCATCCGCCTGCCCTGTCGGGCCCTGCTCCTTGGACCAGGGCCGTCGCGATCGCTTAAATTCGCGCCACGCCGCCGCCCCACATCCCGCCCCCAGAACCCATGAGAAAAAACCTGCTCTACCTGCTTTCCGTGTTCATGACCCTGGCCCTGGGAGGCATAATCCTGGTGCAGTACTACTGGATCCGGAACGCCGTTGAGCTGGAGACCGACCGGTTCAAGTCGGGCGTATGGCAAGCCTTGGGCGAGATCATCACCGAGCTCGAGCGCCGCGAGTGGAGCGAGCGCATCAACCAGCGGCTCCAGTTCTCGTACAGCCTGCGCGAGCGGGGCCTGCTCCTGCCCGGCGAGGAGCTCTACCTCTTCGAGGAAAGGCAGGCCGGGGACCTTTCCATCATCGTGGGCCAGCGCCTGGGCGGCGGAACCCCGCCCCTGCGCGTGCCCCAGGAAACCGCCCCCGAAAAGGAAAAGGCGCCGCCCGTGCCCCTCAAGCCGGCAAACCGCCAGATGCCCAACGACCGCAACGGCAAGTGGAGCATCAGCGACTCCATCGACTCCGGAGGATTCCTGGCCGGCTCGCTGCGAAGGCCCCTCGCGGACGACAGCGCCTCGGAGCAAGACGAGCTCCGCACCCGCGCGCTCTTCGACGAGGTCTTCCAGCAGATCGTCAGGGAGAGCCGCACCCACCTCGACCCCCTCCGCGGGCGGCTTGGCGGCACCGACCTGAAGTCGCTCATCAGCGCCGAGCTGCGCCGCAAGGGCATCGACGCCAACTTCGAGTACGCCATCTACGACGGCTTCAGCGACACCATCACCCCATACCGGTCGGCCGGCTTCGGCGGGCAGGCCGCGCCCCTGGTCTTCGACCAGTGGATCTTCCCCCACGACTTCCAGGACAAGCAGTTCTACCTGAAGCTCACCTTCGCCAACCCCGCCCGGGATGTCCTCCGCTCGCTACGGCTGCTCGTGCTCGGCTCCGTCGTCTTCACCCTGGTCATCCTCGGCGTCTTCGTCTTCTCCCTGCTGGTCATCCTCCGCCAGCGAAAGCTCTCCGAGGTCAAGTCCGACTTCATCAACAACATGACCCACGAGCTCAAGACGCCCCTGGCCACCATCTCCGTGGCCGCCAAGGCGCTACGAACGCCCAAGGTCATGGCCAGCCCCGACAAGGCTCTCTACTTCGCCGACAAGATCCAGCAGGAGAACGACCGCATGAACCAGCTCATCGAGAACCTCCTCCAGATGGCCCGCATCGAGCGCAACGACTTCAGCATGAACCTCCAGCCCGTGGACCTGCACGAGCTGGTCGAGGTGGCCGTCGGCAGCCTCAGCCTCCAGGTCGAAAGCCGCGGCGGGCTCATCACCCTCGAGCTCCTGGCCCAGCAAAGCATCGTCGAGGTCGATCCCGTACACCTTTCCAACGTCTTGTTCAACCTCCTCGACAACGCCAACAAGTACAGCCCCGAGATCCCGGAGATACATGTCCGGACCTCAAACCCCCAGCCCGGTTGGATCCTCGTCGAGGTCAGCGACAAGGGCATCGGCATGGACCGAGACACCCAAGCCAAGGCCTTCGAGAAGTTCTACCGCGAGACAACGGGCAACATCCACAACGTCAAGGGATTCGGTCTTGGCCTCAGCTATGTCAAGGCCATGGTTGAGGTCAGCCGCGGCAAAGTGGAGCTCCGCAGCAAGCCCGGCGAGGGCAGCACCTTCGGCATCCGCCTGCCGCTGCCCCCGGCCCGCAACCCCGAGGCCTGATCTTGCGTATATTCGCCTCCGAACCAACCCTCCTCCGCCATGTACCTGGCCCCGCTGAACTACGACCGCT
>JFJP01034025.1_pt1 | contig 28212 bp, 29 predicted proteins | sample 431651 | NCBI WGS metagenome assembly JFJP01 (sample SAMN02602958, study PRJNA72255) | Microbial mat metagenome, whole genome shotgun sequencing project. | biome: fresh water; feature: sink hole; material: water; isolation source: purple microbial (photo- and chemosynthetic) mats found in... | reverse complement strand
GCCATGGTCCGCGAGTACCTTTCCTTTCAGAGCATTAGGTTCGGGCAACGCCTGACCTGGGCCATCCACACCGATCCGGAGGCCCTGGGCTTTCTTATCCCCCGGTTCACGCTCCAGCCCTTGGTCGAGAATGCGGTTCTGCACGGAATCGAACCGGTTATCGGGGGGGGGCAAGTGGTGATTTTGGCCCGTGCAAGGGCTCAGAGGATCAAGTTGGCGGTGTACGATAATGGCGGAGGAATGCCTGCCGAGGTGCTGGCCAGGGTCAGGGCTTCTATGCGCGACCAGCGGGTCACCGAGTTGGGCATCGGTACCGCAAGCCTTGAAAGCCGGTTGTCTTTTCTATATCAGCAGGGGATACGCACCGCCGCCTACTCCAGCCCAAGCCGGGGAACTATGATTGTCATCTCCATACCCAAGGGAGAGCTATGATCCGCAAAATTCTGATCGCCGATGACGAAGAGATAGAGCGCCGGGCCCTCCGCCGCATCCTCGAAAGTGAACCCGACTGGGAACTGATCGAAGCGGAAAACGGCATTCAAGCCCTGGAAGCCGCCGAGCGCTGCCGTCCCGACCTGGCCATCCTCGACATCCGCATGCCGGGCATTGATGGAATCGAGGTCGCCGAAAGGATGCGGCGCTTGTACCCGAGAATGGGTTTTATCTTTCTGACGGCCTACGATCAGTTTGACTATGCCCGCAGTGCCGTCCGGTTGCAGGTCGATGACTTTCTCCTGAAACCTGCGTCGGGCAACGAGATCCAGGAAACGGTAAACCGTGTCCTGTTGCGGATTTCTAGCCAGGAAAACGACCAGAGGTCGAGCCAGGAAGCCAGGGCCAGGTTCGACAGCGCCCTGCGTCTGGTGGCCGACCGGCTTCGCAACGATCTCGCTGAAGGCTTACCCGATTCAGGGCAGATCCTGCAATTTCTCGATTTGATGGGACTGACCGGAGGACTGGAGGCCCTGGTGGAAGTACGTCCGGTTCAAACCGGAGCTCCCCTAACCCATGTGGCCCGCATGGCGGAAGCAGCCTTTGCCTCAGGTGGTTGCGTTGCCCTCGCTGAGGTCTGCGGTTCCTGCGTCCGTGCTATTTTGATGGGCCAATCCCTTTCTGACTCGCGGGATCTGCCGCTGCGGATCAGAACCTTTCGCGAACAGGTTCGGACCGAGTTGGGTATCCCCCTCCTGGCGGGAGCCGCCTTGAATGCCCAGGGCACCGTTGCCCCCCTAGCCCTGGTGAGGGCCGCCCACCGCGCGGCGACCTTGGCCAACCAGAGCAGTCCGGTGCTGGTGGTACCCGTTTGGCAGGGGACAGAGGATTCCCATGGTACAGGGAGTTTTCTCGACGATCAGGCCCCTTCCCTGGGGGTCTCTCGCGCCCTTCAGATTCTGGAAAGCCGCCAGAGTGAGGATCTGTCGCTGAACGAGGTGGCCCACGAGGTGGGAATCTCTCCCTCTCATTTATCGCGTCAGCTGGCCCGCAGCACCGGAAAGGGCTTTGCCGACTGCCTGGCCCAGTTTCGGATAGCTAGTGCCAGAAAATACCTTCGTGATGGAAGCCTTTCGGTGAAGGAAGTTTCCCATCTGGTCGGGTTCCATGACCCAGCCTACTTTGCCAGGGTGTTCCGCAAGCACGAGGGCTGCAGCCCCGCCGAGTTCCGAAGCCTGACTGAAACAGCAGGAGAAGCCCGTTGATTTCCCGAATCGCGCTCCTTACCCTCGCTGTATTGTTCGTCCTTCCTCTTTCGGCCCAGATACAACCGACACTCATTCTGCGGATGTCGGAAATCCAGCCCGAGGATTTTCCCACCACCAAGGCTGACTATGAATTCGCCCGCAGGGTCAAGGAACTATCGAAAGGCCGCATTGCCGTCGAGGTTTATGCCGGAGGAGTCTTGGGCGACGAGGTCTCCGTCATCGAGCAGGTGCAGTTCGGCGGCATTGACCTGGCCCGGGTTTCCATTGCTGCCGTGCAGTTGTTCGCACCCCGTATGGCGGCCCTGTTCATGCCCTACCTGTACCGCGACGACAACCATATGTGGAAAGTTCTGACTGGTCCCATCGGCCGGGAACTGCTGGCAGACCTGGAAGCCGGCCGTCTTGTCGGTCTTGGTTGGTTCGAGGCCGGGGCCCGGAGCTTCTATACCGTGGGAGCTCCTCTCAAGCGTACCGCCGACCTGACCGGCCTGCACATCCGAGTTCAAGAGAGCATCCCCATGATGAGCCTTGTGGAAGCCTTCGGAGTCACACCCATTCCTATGGCCTTCGCCAACGTTTACGGAGCGTTGCGGACCGGGGAAATCGACGGTGCCGAGAACAACCTGGCCACCTACTACGCCTCGGGCCACTACAAAGTGGCACCGTACTACACCCTTGACGAGCACGCACGGCTTCCCGAAGTGATCATCGCCTCAGCGGTTGCCCTGGCGGAAATGGCCCCTGCCGACCGGGAACTGCTGAGGCAGGCAGCCCAGGATGTCGCAGGTTTCCAGCGGGAAATCTGGGCCAGCTACGAGGAAGAAATCAGCCGCAGCCTTCAGGCGGCAGGAGTTCTGCTCTTGCGGCCGGACAATCTCGGCCTTTGGCAGAAACTGGCCCGTTCCGTCTGGTCCGGCCAGCCTGCCGAGGTCCAGAAGCTGCTTCAACGCATCCAAGAAACCCGTTGAGAGCATGAAAGTACCAGACTGCGCCAAAAAATCCTGATCAACGATGGGCAAACCGGGCATAAAGTCTTTCAACAAACCTCAGGAGGTTATGATGAAAAAGACTCTGCGTGTCTTGTTTGTTTTCGCCCTGACCTTGGGACTGGTGGGAGGCCTTTCGGCCGCCGACCCCAAGATCATCCTCAAGCTGGCCGAGATCCATCCGCAAGGGTATCCGACAGAACTGGCCGACGAAGAGTTCGCCCGGCTGGTTAACTTGTATACGAACGGAGAGATTCGCGTTGATGTTTTCCCTGGCGGGCAACTTTCTGGTGATGAAAAGGTCATCATCGAGCAGGTCAAGGTTGGTGCCATCCACATTGCTCGGGTCAGCTCGGGAGCACTAGGTCCCTTCAACCCTCAAATGAACGTGTTTGGCCTTCCCTTCCTCTTCGATTCTAAAACGCATATGTGGGACTTCCTCCAAGGCCCAGCTGGTCAGAAAATGATGACTGACCTCAACAAGTCTGGGTTTTACGGCCTGACTTGGTACGATGGCGGTGCCCGCTCATTCTACTCCAAGAACCCCATTGCTACCCCGGAAGACTTGAAGGGCCAGAAGATCCGCGTGATCGGCAGCCCCATCCTTTTGAAAATGGCCGATGCCCTGGGAGCCAGCACGGTCAATATGGCTTATGGTCAGGTTTTCGGAGCCATTCAAACCGGTGTTCTCGACGGAGCGGAAAACAATCCCCCTTCCCTGCTGACCTCCAACCATTATCAGGTCGTCAAGTACTACACAATGAACGAACACTCCCGTCTTCCTGAAGTGTTGTTCATGAACCTGAAGGTTTGGAACAAGTTGACTGCTGCTCAGAAGCAGGCCATCAGCTCTGCCGCCCAGCAAACTGTTGCCTTCCAGCGCCGGGCCTGGGACGCCTTCGAAGTCGAAGCCCTCAACAAGGTCATCGAAGCGGGAATCATCGTTACGGAAGTTCCGGATAAGAGCGCCTGGCAGGCTGCCGTCAAGCCCCTGTTTGACGTGGAATCCAAGCCCTACGCCGCGACGGTCAAGGCCATCGACGCCTACCGCCCCAAGAAGTAAAGCGACCAGATCCCGTCAGAGAACCGTTCCAAGGAGTTGCGGATGAAAAAGAAACTGGGCCGATTGGGACGGTTCTTCCTTCTCGTAGACAAGATCATTGAGGCTTATGCGATTAGCCTCCTGGTTTTCTTGATACTCAATGTTTTTACTGCCGTTTTAATGCGGCGTTTTCTGGGTCAGATGTTTCCCTGGTCTGAGGAATTGTCTCTCTTGTCCCTAACCTGGTTCTCTTTTATGGGAATTGCTATCGGGTTCAGAGAGAACCTTCACTTAGGGATGGACTTGCTGGACCATTATCTGCCGGAAAAAGTCCTGCGGATTTGGGACAAGGCAATCGACCTCGTCGTTGTGGGATTCGGGCTTTACCTCATGTACTATGGCCTCGAATTCACCATAGGAATGGCAGGTTCAACCTTGTCAATCACCGGTTGGCCCAATGAAATCCAGTATGTGGTCATGCCCATTACGGGTCTGCTTACGACAGTGTATTCGGTGCTACGGTTTTTAGGATTTGATCTGAGGCGCTACACCGATGTCGAAGAGGAGATCAAGTCCGATGTATGACCCTGCTATCGCTATAACGATCCTGGCAGTCAGCTTTTTTGTGTTGCTGTTTCTGCGCATTCCTGTTGCATTGACTTTGATCATTGCATCGGTAGCCACTTTGTTCTACATGCAAGATTCATTTATGGGTTATGTGGATGTTATCGCCCAGCAGACGCTTCAGGGAGTTAATTCCTTCTCGCTGCTGGCCATTCCCTTCTTCATCCTCACAGGACAGCTCCTGGGTGAGGGGGGCTTGGCCGCCCGAATCGTGAACCTGGCAAACTTGTTTGTCGGCCGGCTGCCCGGCGGTCTTTCGCTGGTCAACTCGGTGGCCTGCATGTTCTTTGGCAACCTGTCAGGCTCTGCGGTTGCCGACACCTCGGCTATCGGGTCGGTGATGATTCCTATCATGGTGAAAAAAGGCTATTCCCCAGAATACGCCGTGGGTGTCACCATCTCCTCAGCCATCCAAGGTGTCATCGTTCCCCCCAGCCACAACCTCGTGTTGTACTCCATCGTCGCAGCCGGTGTCACCATTCCCAGCCTTTCCGGTATCGGGATGGAACGGGTGAGCATCGATGTGGGAAAACTGTTCCTCGCTGGTATAGTTCCTGGCTTGTTGCTCCTATTGACCCTCTGTATCGTCGGTCTGGTGATCAGCATTCGCCGCGGTTACCCCAAGGGTGACCCGGTGACCCGCCAGCAGGTCCCAGGTATCTTGTTTCATGGAATGCTATCATTCACCCCGGCAGTGGTCATTCTGGGAAGTGTTATCACAGGGTTTGCGACTGCAACCGAAGCTGGTGCTGTGGCTGTCATCTACTCTTTCTTCCTGGGGGCCTTTGTCTACCGGGAACTGAAGTTCAATAAACTGTGGTCAGTATTGGTCAGGACCTTCCGTACAGTCCTGATGGTGTTTTTTCTCATCGGGGCCTCCAGCGCCTTCGGATACGTCATGACCACCCTGCACCTGCCCGACCTGATCACCCAAGCCTTCCTCATGGTCAGCAAAGAGCCCTGGATCATCTTCTTGCTGATCAACATCCTACTTCTCATCCTCGGCGGCCCCATGGATATGGCCCCGATGATCGTCATCCTGACTCCCATCCTGTTGCCCGTGTGCATGGAGCTGGGAATGCACCCCATCCACTTCGGTATCATGTTGATTTTCAACTCGGGCATGGGACTTTTAACACCACCAGTAGGAACAGTGCTGTTCGTGGGTTGTTCCATTGGTAAAGTTTCTGTTGTCGCCGGTACCAAGGCCATGTGGCCGTTCTTTCTGGCCATGATCATCGCGCTGCTGATCATCACCTTCGTACCGGCTGTTTCGCTGTGGCTGCCCGGGCTTCTGTGAGGACTATTTCAGGATGACCGCAACGACCCGGGAGCCCCAGGCTGAATACTGGCGGCACTGGGCCTGAACGGCCTTGCGGTCGAGGGTACGGATTTCGAACTTGCCGCCGGTCTGAGCAACCAGTTGCCGGGCGGCATCCTCGGCTTTTCCCCTGTTGGTCCAGGTCAGAATTTCACGTCTGGCCGTTCCCTGGCGGAGCATAGGGCCTTCAGCCAGGTCTCCCTCGGGATTTCTAAACTGAACCCACGGCACAAAATAGGTGTGTGAGTCTGGAAGAAATGGAAACCATCTGTAAAGGAACTGAATCCACTGCACCGTCAGAAGCTAGCCCTCTTCCCGGGGGTTGTCAATCCCGGGTATGGTGAAACAGGAGGCGACGATGCTTGTCGAGATCCGGACAACGAACCTCGATTCCCGTATTCTCACCAAGGCCGCCGACCTTCTGGCTTCCGGCGGACTGGTTGCTTTTCCTACAGACTCCAGCTGGAGCATCGTCTGCGACAGCCGGTCCAAGGAAGGGATGGCGAAACTGCGAAAGCTCAAAGGCCCCGGTTCCTTCACCCCGGCTGTTTTAACTGACGACTTGGCCCAGTGGAACGAATTTGTCGACCTGGACAATGCGGCCTACCGTCTTGTGAAACGCTCCGTGCCCGGCCCCCTGGTTTTTATCTTTCCCGCTCGACCCAGTCTGAAAAACCCATTCGGCCTTAAACGGGCCGAAGTGGGGCTCAGGCTCCCCGACCATCCCGTTCCCCGTGGCATTGTCCGTACTCTGGGAAGACCGGTTTTCGGTATCACTGCCAGCAGGCAACTTTCAGAACCCGGTTGGTGGGACGATGCTTTTGCTCAGGAGTATCTGTTTGAGTTCGCCTGGGAGCTCGAGGGTCTCGAAGGGTTGGACCTGATTCTTGACCCCGGCGAAGATCAGCCCAAGCTCCTCACCACTGTCGTCGATCTGACCAGCGGGGAACCGGTTCTCGTTCGCAGGGGTATAGGCGTTTGGGACGATTAGTCTTGACGAAAAGCCTGTCGGCCGGCCATCCAGGCTTTGAGGTGCTGAGCTGAAGTGCTGACCACCAGTTCCTCGGGAAACCCGATGGTTTCCAACAGAGCAAGGCTGGCATCACAGCGCCCCACGTCGAGGTGGATGTGGGCGTCGCTGTTGAGCGCCACTTTCGCACCATGGCGCACGCAGGCTTCGAGCAGCAGCAGGTAGTTGTCCCGAGCCCCCCGACGGTGGGAATTGGGCAGCAGTGACGAATTGTTGACCTCCAGCAGACAGCCGCTTCCAGCCGCCGCGCGGGCCAGTTCCTCGTAGTCCAAAGGAAGCCGTTCGTCATCCGGGTGGCCCAGAATGTCGACCTGCGGGTTTTCCATGACCCGCCGGGCAGCCTTGGTCAAGTTGGCCCGGGTTCCTCCTGTGGGAAAAAACGGCGTGTGGAAGCTGGCAACAACCAGATCCAGCGAGGCCAAGTCACCATCAGGCAGATCGAGAGCTCCCTGCAGGTCCAAAACATTGGCCTCGACTCCCATCCAGACCGTCAAGTTTCCCCATAACCGCGGTACGACCCTCAGGTTCTGAAAGTGCCAGGGATGAGGCCCTCCTGGCATCTGCGGGCCATGATCCGTCATCACGATCAATTCCAGTCCCCGGTTTGTGGCCTCGGCGACGTATTCTCCCAGAGTACTGTAGGCATGGCCGCTGTTGACCGTATGGAAATGACAGTCGCAGGTGATCTTCATTCAGGCTCCTCAGCGCGGGTTCTGTTCAGCGATTTTGCGGGCCATTTCGCGGCCCAAGACACCCTGGAGCTTCACCCAGAGGTCTGGGTTGTCCCGTTCCACCCGCTCCAGCAGAGGGTAAGCCCACAGTTTGGCAGTTACAGGTTCCGCAGACCGGATGGTTGCCGACGCCGGCTGGCGGGTCAAATAGCCCATTTCTGCAAAAAATCGCCCGGGACCCAGCTGGTTGAGCTTTGCGGCATTTTTTTCCACCAGCACCGTACCGCTGGTCACCAAGGCCAGAGCAGTGGGGGCATGGCCCTCAGCAAGCCAGACGCCCTCCTGGGGACCGACGCTCTCGCCCTGGTTCCAGAACTCCAGAAACTCCCTGCGGTTGAGCGAGGCAAAGGTTTCGTTGTATAGCGCTTCCACGGCCGGTTCAAAACGGATTTTTCGTCTCGCCCACAAGAGTTTTCCAGCATGCCAAAGGTTGAGGGCCAAAAACAGCACGTTCCAGAAGATGCCGGCCATATGCCCCCCGGTGACCGCCAGCACCAGGTAGCCCAGGTGGGCGCCAGCTAAAACCAACCGAAGGCCCAGCATCTCGTGGATGATGTAAGCAAACAGCGTCAAAAGGTAGGGAAGATTGTAAGGGTCATTCCAAACCCCGGTGTCCCAAGGCATCTCAGGCCTTCGTGCTGTGCAGGTCTTGTTCGATAGAAGCCTGAAGGGCCCACTGAAGGTAAGCACGGATCTTTTCTTTCTGAACCGGGGCGATCTTGGGATCAAAGAGAACCACGTAAGCCTTGCCGCTGCCGTCTTCCAGGGGGCGGCTTCCCATCACAACTCCGTCGACAAGGCACAATGTTCCTTTGAGTTGCAGCTGTATCGACTCCAGCTTGCTGTGAAGCTCCAATTCCTGGTCGGTATTCAATGTGCAAGCCATTCCCACGGAACTCAAATCCACCAGACGGCCATCCACCATCGCTCCGGATGACAGCTTGAAGTTGAGTTTGGTCTTGTCACCACAGTGAACGCGCAGGTATTTTCGCCGGCCCCGGGCTTCGTTCGCCTCCAGCACTTTCAAAACGATCTTCGTGCTCTCAGCCAGCCCCAGGGACAACTTAATAAAACCGCAGGGCAACATCCGGTCCATCAAGTACTTCTGAGCCAGTTCCGGATCGGTGTTGTAGCTCAGAATTCCAAGTTTGACATTCTCAAGGGCGGGATCAGACTGAATGTCCTGAACCAGTTCATCCCACTGAGGTTCGGTGTATCCTTCATCGATGTTGAGAAAGGCCAGACAGTCCGGGTACTTCTCAAAGATCCTCCGCGCCTGCCCGGCTTCGGGAATCAGCAGAACCTCGTACTCCTGCCGAATCAGTTCAGAAACCATTTCTTTCTGAATCACACTGTTGGGCTGGACAAAGAACACCTTTTTTCCGTTCATTTCAAAACCTCAAACTCGACTTGAATCGCCACCACAAGTCACTTTCACCGTCGCTCAGAGGTAGAGCCGCAGTCAAATTCAGCGTTACAACGTTAAAGATACTCAGACCGACACCAGATCCAGCGCTCGCCAGCCAGCCGCTGCGGGTCGATGCTGTCGCCGAATTCACATACCCCCAGTACCAACCACCCTCGGCAAACGCCAAAACGAGGGGCACCACATCGTGAACACCCCACAGCGAAGGCAGTCCCACCCGCAGCTCTGTGGTCGCCACGGTGCGGAGCTTGGTATCGAGAAGCCGGTCGTAACCACGGACGTCGGTTTCTTCCCAGAGGGGAAAGGGCACCGAACGCCCGTCAATCCATTGGGCGTTGGCCCGAAATCCCCAGACACCGGAAAAAAGATGCGTAGGAGCTTCGAGGTCCCAAAGAGGAAGCAGAACGGAAGACAGAACTGTCGCCTTGTAATAGTCGGTGCCGCGCGCTGAAGCCACTGCCGGGCTGCCTTGCAGCAGAAACTCGATCAAGGGCCCTGTCGTCACACCATGGGGATTTTTGGTGCGGCCGTTTCGAACCAAGCCCACCTCGCCGTAGCCGAAGGTACCTCCGCCCCGGTCGGCAAAAATCCCGGCCAACGGGTTGCCCAATCCCAAATCACCGTAACCGACAACCCCGGCACCAGCCCAGCTGACCCAGCCATCCCACCGCACAAATTGACGCAACGAGACGGCTCCGTTGGGCAACGACACCCCGCTGATGGCCGGCGAGTACCCCAGCAGCTCCCGGGGATCTCCGGTCAGCCAGTCCCGTCCGACATTGTAGTTTTCGTAGCCTGCTCCGAAAACCAGCTTGGTATTGCCCCAGGTGAGCCCGAGGTCAGCACCCGTCGGTACTCCGCCCCAATTCGTTCTGGGGCGTTCAAAGCTCAGGACGGGGCCAGGCGCTTCTTGCGCGCCTACCGAAGCTGTCATCAAGACCAGGAATCCAAGCACAAGTCGTTTCATTCGTTCAGCATATCAGAGCAGACTACCAGGGGGGAGCCCCCCGCAAAGCTTTTTGAGTTCCTCCAAAAACCATTTTCGGGAAACTTCCTTTGCTCCGAACGAGGCCAGATATTCCGTGGGGGCCTGACAATCGACCAGCCGGACATCGTACCCGTCAACCAAGTGCTTCACATAGGTGGCAAAAGCGGCCTTGCTGGCGTTGGCCACATGGCTGAACATCGATTCGCCAAAAAACACCCGTCCCAAACGCAGGCCGTACAACCCACCCACCAAACGCCGGTCATCCCCCTCGCCCAGCCACGCTTCGGCGCTATGGGCATACCCAAGACGATGCAGCTCACCGTAACCTTCAAAATAATCGGGAGTGATCCAGGTGCCCCTCTGCCCGGGCCGGGGCGTTTGTGAACAATGGCGGATAACCTGATCAAAGGCAGTGTCGAACGTCACCTGGTAGACATTCTTTTTCAGAACCTTTTTCAGGGTATCACCGAGGTGAATTTCCTCAGGAATCAAAACAAAACGAGGATCAGGGCAGAACCAATACGGATTCCCGTCGCGGGTGAACCAAGGAAACAGCCCCTGCCGGTAACCCGAAAGCAACATTCCAGGTGAAAGGTTCCCTCCTACCGCCACCAGACCGTCTTCATCGGCCGTTTCGGGGTCGGGAAACTCAAACTCCTCATTCCACTCCAGGCGGGGAAAGTCAGACACCGGCCTTCTTCCGCTTCTTTTTGACGGTGACCTCGATCTTGTCGTCGACCACGGTCAGGGTCGCAGCTCCACCGCCCACCAGATCTCCAAAGAGCACGGCGTCAACAAACCAGTTCTTGACCTCATCTTCGACAACTCTTGCCACATTGCGGGCCCCAAACTCGTCCGAATAGCCCTTGGCTGCCAGCCAGGCTACGGCCTCTGGTCCTGCTTCCAGAGTCACCTTTTTTTCGGCCAGGAGAGTCCGGAATTCGGTCAGTTCCTTGGTTACGATGTTCTTGACCACCTCTTCGGGCAGTTTGGAGAACACGACGGTCTTGTCGAGGCGGTTGCGGAACTCGGGACTGAAGGTTCGTTCCACCGCCCGTAAAATCTCCGTACCGGCAACGGCCTTGCGGTCGAATCCAATCAGAGCCTTGCCAACCTCGCGGGCCCCGGCGTTGCTGGTCATCACCAGTATCACATTGCGGAAGTCGGCCTTGCGCCCCTGGTTATCGGTGAGCGTGGCGTAGTCCATAATGGAAAGGAGAATGTTGAAGATATCAGAATGAGCCTTCTCGATTTCATCGAGCAGCACCACAGCGTGGGGAGTTTTTCGAATCGCTTCAGTCAGCTGACCGCCTTCATCGTGTCCCACATAACCCGGAGGAGAACCAACCAAACGGCTGACGGTATGCTTTTCCTGATACTCGCTCATATCAAACCGATGCAGAGTCAGCCCCAGTTCGGCCGCCAACGCACGGGTCAACTCCGTTTTTCCCACGCCGGTGGGACCGACAAACAGAAAACTGGCCACAGGCTTGCCCGGTTTTTTGAAGCCGGCACGGGCACGCTTGATAGCCCCGACCACCTCGGCAACGGCTGCATCCTGTCCGAAAATCTGCGCTCGCAGACGTTCGGCCAACCCCGCCAGCTGCTCCTTCTCCCCTGTAGTAACCGTCTTTTCTGGAATCCTGGCCATTCGGGCCAGAACTTTCTCAACCTCAGCTGGAGTGACTGGTTTCTCGATTCCCAAGTCCGGATATAAAAAGTTGGCTACCCAAGCGCCGGCCTCATCAATCACATCAATGGCCTTGTCAGGCAGGTGCCTCTCGTTCAAAAACTGGTGGCTGAGGTCGACAGCGCTGCGCAGAGCGGCTTCACTGTAGGTGACCTTGTGAAATTCTTCATACTTGGGCTTCAACCCGACCAGGATGGCAAAAGCCTCATCGGGGGTGGGCTCGGTCACATCGATTTTTTGAAACCGCCGGCTGAGGGCCCGGTCCTTGTCGAAGTACTTGCGGTATTCATCAAAGGTGGTACTGCCGATGCACCGCAGCTTTCCTGCAGCTAGGGCCGGTTTGAGGAGGTTGGAGGCATCCATGGAACCGCCCGAGACTGCTCCCGCGCCGACAATGGTATGAATTTCATCAATAAACAGGATGATTTTGTCTTTTTTGGTCAGTTCGTCGATGACCTTTTTGAGACGCTCCTCAAAATCACCGCGATACCGCGTCCCGGCAATCAGGTTGCCCATGTCCAGACTGTAGACGGTGAAACCCTTGAGGCCCGGTGGCACCTTGTCGGCAACGATGCGCTGCGCCAGCCCCTCGGTGATGGCCGTCTTTCCCACACCCGGTTCCCCGACATGAATGGGGTTGTTTTTCAGACGGCGGCACAAGACCTGAATGGTCCGCTCCAGCACGTCCTCGCGACCGATAAGGGGCTCGAGTTTCCCTTCTCTGGCCAGAGCGGTCAAATCGGTGGTGTATTGCTCCAGAAACGACTTTTTGGGTCCTTTTCCTTCGGGGACGGCCTCACCCTTGGGTGCCGTGGCAAAATCGGGGTCTTCCTCACCCTCGTCGGAGTCTTCTTCGTCAGCCTCGAAACCATGGGAGAGAATCTGGGTGAGCAGCAGCCGTTCAATACCAGACAGCCGAAGAGCATACGCACCGTAGCTGTCTCGCTCATCCAGAATGGAAACAAGGATATCTCCCGTTTCGACATCCTCTTTTTGGGCCGACACGGTGTGCATAATGGCCCTTTCAATGACGCTTTGAAAACCCACAGACTGAACAGGATCTTCTTCCGAAGCCGAAGAAACATCCTGACTCAAGTACGATTCCAGCAGCTCCCTGAGTTTTCTGACGTCTCCTCCACAGGCCTTGATCAGGCTGACCTGGCTCTCAAATTGCAACGAGGCCAATAACAGGTGTTCCGGTGTGAGGTACTCGTTTTTTCGTCCCTTGGCCTGTTCGAAGGCCAGGTTGAAGACTGCTTGCAGTTCGGCGGAAATTCTCATGATTGAACTCTCATACGGGCTCCACGGTGCATCTCAGCGGGAAATCGTTGTCCCGAGCCAACTTTTCGGTCTGGTTCGCCTTGGTACGGGCGATGTCATAACTATAGTTCCCCACACGTCCTTTTCCCTGCTTGTGGACTTCCAGCATCTTCTTCTGAGCATCCGGTTCCTTCAGCTGAAAAACAGACATCAGAACGTAGACGACAAATTCCCGTGTCGTGAAGTGGTCATTGTGAAGTAGACAGGAGTAACGCGGCGGCTCCGTGATGATGGGCTTGGTCTTTTCGAGAAGACCGGGGTCAGAAGAAGAGCGCATTGCCATGCGTTCAATATAGTCATGGGCGTGGAAAAGACCAACACTCCACAATCCAACCCACCCACGGGCGCAGGGGGTCGATCAGTTGCCCCTCGTCGAGGTCCACCCTCTTTTTTCCAAACTTGAGACGCATGCGGAAGAAGACAGCCCCGCCGGCGACATATCTGTCCTGATGAATCTCTGGAGTCCCTTTCCAGGTCTTCCAGCGGACCAGATACACGACTCGCAGATACCCGGGTCCCAGGACAAATTTCTGAGGCACCAGCAGGAGAATGCGCAGAATAACAAAGAGGGCTCCAGCGAGAAACACAACACCGATAGCGGTTACCCACGATAAAAGCTGCCAGCCTACCCCTGCGGTCGCCAGAGATAGGATTGCAAGGGCGACCACGGTGGTTTTTGACGAGCGCAGCTTAAGCCGACCTTCTGGGAAGGGGCAAAGGTCTGGTCTCAGGGTCCGCAAACGCTCCAGCAGAAACTCGACGTTGATCAAACGGTGGGACAGCCAGCGGCGGCGTTTTCCCACCTGCAGCAGCGTCCTTGCTTGAGCCGGGAGTGTCCGCACCCGGGTCAGCGCGGCCAACTCAAAGGACTGCGTCCGGTTCCCTTGGCGGAACTCAAGACAGTTCTCCTGCTCCACCCAATGAACCGACTCGCGGGCCGACCACCAACGCCGAAACGCCAGAGCGGCAAACACCAGCAGCAGTCCCTCGACTCCCATGCCCCACGGCCACCAGTAGGGCCCCGAGGCCCACCAGAAAAAGGGAATCGACAGCACCGACAGAATTCCCAGGAGAAAAGAGATAACACGATCACCCCGGCCGATGCGGTACCGGTCAGGAACAATTGTCTCTGCCATGATGTTGAGGTATACTAGCATCAAACAGGAGCCACCGTGAACCCGAAACGCCGAATCCTTTTTGCCCTTACTTTGACGCTTATGCTGATCCCGGGACTGGGAGCAGAAACCGTCATTGACCAGCTGGTGGGACTGCGGAAGTACGAACTCGCCGACTCCTACTATGCGGCAGGCCAGCGCTTTACTGCTTTGGGCCAAACCGATCGTGGTGCCGAATTCCGGTCTGCCGCGCTCAGGCTTTTTCCTGGCTATGTACCGGGACAAGCTGCGGCCCTCCAAGCCGCAGTGGCTCTGCAAACCCCTCCCAAACCTGAGCCCAAGTTGCCCTCGGCAGATCTGGTGAAGGAAAAGAACATCCAAGGTGAAAAAATTGCGAAGCTTCAGTTTCAGAAACTTCTGAGAGGCTACCTGACCGGGAACGCCGCTACGGTTCTTTCCGTCCTGGCCGAACCAGACGCCCCCGCCGTAACAGCCTTTCTCGAGGCCCATCCGGCTGAGGCCGGCTCACCTGACGATTTGTTCTTAATGGACAGTCTGCAGTTCACCGACGGTGAAAAAGAAGCCGTCTTGATTACAATTCAGGCCAACCCTGAGGCCCCAGGCGACCTTGCCTCGGTGGTGCCGTTCTGGAAGGGACAGCAGCGCTACACGTTTGTCCGTGTCGGTGATACCTGGAAGCTCTCGGGGGTCGAAGGAAACTGAAACGTTCCTAACGGGGAGCGAAGAAACTCGTCCTGGTGCGGGCACTTTGCTTGAACTTCTGTATTTCAATGCCGACAGGAATTTCCCTCACACCTGACTCAGAAGGGGTGATGGATTTCCAGGTCAGGGCATAGGTGCCGCTGACACGGTTGAACTGGTCGTCAATAAAGGGCTTGAGTTCTTCCTTGACCGACCAGACTTTTCCGCCTGTCTCCTTGATCAGGTAGTTCAGCTCCGGGGCCAGAGGCAAACCACTCAGAGACACGACACTGAAAACCAAACCGTTGTTTTTCAAAAAAGCAGCCGTTTCGGTCAGGTTGTTTCTGGCGAAACCCCGGTCGGGAACAGTTCCACCGGTGAGGTAGACAAGGGTCCGACGCGAAAGTCCAGGAATCATCGACCCTGCCGCCTGGCGGATGGCAACATCCAGTTTCCCTTGAGTGGTCAAGGAGCCCGGGTCAACGGCCAGCCGCTGGTTTTCACTCACCGACGCCAGTTTTTGGTTCTGAGGAACAGGATTCACACCGGAAAGATACAATCCCACCCCTCCTTTGTCCGCCCAAGCCTGGCTGAAAAAGCCGACAGTTTCTTTCAGTTCCGCCTCGAAGCGGGCCATGGAAGGATCACGGTCGACCAAAAGTGCCACCTCGGCTTCGGTACCCCGAAAACCCTGAAAGGACAAAACAGGGGCAACGATCTTCGTCCCCGATTCCGACAGAAGGAAATTCGAAGCAGACAGTCCCGTAATCGGGCGGCCCCAACGGTCTTCCACGGTGAAACTGACGGTCACCTCGGGATAGTTGCGAGTATTGACCCGAAGAACCCGGGCCGAAAGACCGCTGTAGATGGTATGTCCCTCGGCCAGAACCCGCACTTTGTTGTCATCAAAATCGGCCAGAACCAAATTATGGTTGGCATCGAGGACCGCAGAGGCGACTTTCACCCCCTGGTTCCATTCCGGGTCAAACGGAACGACGGTATCCGTCCTCGGATCGAGAAAAAACACACGTGCCCCGTCCGCCACAAGTAAACGTCCGTCGTCGAGCAGGGTCAGGCCTTCCGGCCCTGCGAACCGGCCCTGGCCGTAGCTGGCCAACCAGTTTCCGCTGGGGTCAAAGGCCATGACCAGTCGTTGCGCTTTATCGGCGACATAGACCATACCGGGGCGGGCGGCTAATCCTGTGGGGTCCTTCAAGCCGCCAAAGGACAGCAAAAAATTGCCATCTCTGTCAAATTTCGAAATCCGGGCATTACCCCAATCGCTGACGTACAGTGACTCGCCATCGGTGGCAAGAAATTGCGGACCAAGGAACTGACCCTCACCCCTGCCCTTCTTTCCAAATGCGGCCGACCGCAGGCCATTGGCATCAAGGATCACCACCTGATCGGTGGTAAACTCCGAAACATAGAAGCGGTCTCCCCAGGGCAACAGGTCGAACGGTGCCCTGAGTCCTCCCACCGTTCCGATGAAACGACGCGTCACGGTTCCCATGGCATCGACTTGAACGATTTCCTCGCTGCCAAAAGCCGTCAACAGAAAACCTCCGTCGGGCAGCGACCGGATGGAAGTCGGGCGGAGAAACAAATTCCGCCCCTGAGAATCCTTGGCTTTCCCTGCCAGTTCATAGAGGGGGAGGTACCGGTCTGGTGACCTCAGCTCGGCATCGAGGCTCCTGCGGACCTCCAGCACCTCGACCCGTGAGGTCAGCACATCATCTTCCAGCCCAGCCTGAAGCACGTGCCGCCACTCGTTGAGGGCTTGTTCCTCCAAGCCGGAGGCCCACAATGCCTCACCCAGCCAGGTTCGGGGAGATAGCGCGGCCGGTTTGTACCTCAGAGATTCCTCGAATGCCAGCACAGCTTTGTTGTAGAGTCCGGAATGAAAGGCGCTCACCCCCTCACGCAGGGCATCGTCAGAACGGACCTGATCGTAATCCAGGGGTTTGTCCTGGGCTGTGAGCCCCCAGGCAAGAAGCAGCAAGGCCAACGCAAGAAGTCGTTTCATCGAATCTTTCCCAATGCCCGTTCCACATCGACCAGATGAATGCGGAAATCCACATTGTCCGGCTCGGCATCGACAGCTTTTTGAAGGTAGGTCAGGGCTTGCTTGTCCAACCCCATTTTGTGGTAGACCCAGCCGACAGAATCCAAATAAGGCGGGTTGTCCTTTCGCAGCAGCAAAGCTTTTCGGCAGAACGCCAAAGCTTTGTCGAGCAGAACACCTTCCTCGGCCAGCATATACCCCATGGAATTCAAGGCGTTCGCGTTCTCGGGGTCCTTTGCCAAGGCTTTGTTGAGCCAGGAAATCCCTTCTTTCCCCCGATCGAGGGCCCATAAAACATAGCCATAGTTGCTGTACACCTGAACAGATTCAATCCCCTCATCCATCATGGTCCTCAAAGCCTGTTCGGCTTCAAAGTAACGGCGTTCTGTCGTCAGGAGAAAGGCCCGGATCATTTTGGCCTGAACCAGCTTGAGAAAGTTGCTTTCCTGCACCAGCACCAGGTTCAGGGAATCGAGGGCTTCGAGGGATCGACCCAGCTTGGAATACGAAAGGGCCTGATAGTAGGCTGCCTCCGGTACCTCGAGGGGATCGATGTCTTCCAGAAAGTACAGGGCTTGCTCGTAGAACCCTTGATGGTACAGCCTCAAGCCTTCGTTCAGGGCTTCAGTCACCACAAACCTCGTCGGTCAGCAGAATGCACAAGATGGCCCTCCCCTGGGCCATCTTAACTCTCGAGGGGGGTTTGGACAAGCTGGTGGACCAGAGCGCCTTTGGAGGGTCTCGACACCAGAACTTCCGTTTTAAAGCCGAAAATCCTCTCGTACTCGTCGGTCTGATGTCGGAATTTCCGCCAGGCATCGGGTCTCGCCAGGGCAACAACACAACCCCCGGAATCTTCGCCGCTCAAACGGGCCCCAAACACCAAATCCGATTCCTGTAGACGCTTCACCAGCCAGTCGATCTCAGGGCAGGAGACCTCGTAGAGATCGCGAAGGCTTTCATGCGAGCGGTTCATCAAACGGCCCACGGAAGCGGCGTCACCGGCGGCCAGCGCATCGCGGGCTTCCAGGGTTCGGGCGATTTCATCGATCACGTGCAGACTGCGGCGGCGGGCCGACTCGGGAAGACTACCGACCTTCTCCCTCAGCTCTGTGCGGCTGTAATCGCGCAACGCCCGGCTGGGCCTTCCCGCAGAAAGATACCGGAGGCCTGATTCGCATTCTTCACGGGCCCTGGCCGCGGAGGAATCAAACGAGCTGGCGGGAACGCGGGAATTGATCACCGCCAGCTCTCCGATAGCCACAGGAAACGGCAACCGTTCCCATTCATAGGAACGGGCATCGAGGATCAGAAGATGGTCTTCCCGGGCATGGGCTTGAAGAAAAAAGGCTCCGATGTCTGAGTTCTGACCAAGAAACAGGGTTTCAGTTTTGTGGGCCATTTGAATCAGCTGGGTGACGGACAGCCCTGTCTGGAAGAATTCGTTGAAGGCCAGGGCCGAAGCCAGGCAAAGCGCTTGGGACGAAGCCAAACCAATGCCTTGAGGAATATCACCAGTGACGGCAAAATCCAAACCGTCGACTTTGACACCCAACTGGGCAAAGGAAGCCAAAACCCCCTTGGGATGATTGGCCCAGCGGTCTTCCTTTCGGAACTTGAGATTGGTCGGGGCGGTTTTCTTCCTTTCATTGTATTCGCGGGAAAAAAAACGGACGATGGAGTCTGTGCGTGCAGAAATAGTCACGAAGAGCCGGCAGGAAAGAGCGGCGGAAATGCCCACACCCTTGGCAAACTCGGTATAGTCGCCCAGAAGGCCGACTTTGCCAGGTGCCGAGGCGGTAACGGTGGGAAAGGTTCCATACTCCTTTCGATGCACCTCGTGGCAGGTGTCAAGCTTGGGGTCCAACAATTTTTCCTTTGCCCCAAGTGTAAAAGCAAATGCTAGATTCTTCAACTTTTTTTTCCTATAATGCCATCCATGCGATCCCCTCTCGTTTGGGCCGTCCTACTCTCTGCCGTGGCTGTTTCTTTGGCCCAGCCCAACGACTGGTTGCTGGCCGGGAATTCCTTTTTGGGTCTTGTCGGCTGGGTGCCCCTTTTTTGGGCACTGCGCAGGGCCGCCACCAACCGCTCTGCGGCGGGATTGGGAGCCCTGTTCGGTTTCGTCACCACCCTGTTCCAAAACTATTGGCTGGCTTTTTTTCAGAATTATGCTGCTTGGACCATCGGGGGCGTAGCGCTGGGACTGGCTGGTTACGGTGCTTTGCTGGGCCCTGTCCTGAGGACCTTTCTTCAGCGCAAATCGGCGGTGAGGCCGTTTGCCGTCGGTGCGGTCTGGGCCGTTTTTGAATTCTTCAAGTCCAACGGCTTTCTTGGTTTTCCCTGGGGATTGGCTCCCTACCCCTTTCACAGCTGGCTTTGGTTCATCCAGATCGCGGACATCACTGGTCTGGCTTTTCTTTCGTTCTTCGTTATCAGCTGGAACGCCTGGCTGGCCGAGGCTTTTGAAACCGAAGGGTACTTTCGCAAACAGTCCGGTGTCTTCTTCGGGGTTGTCCTGGTGGGTCTAGCTTCGTATGGTTTCTGGCGTTTGGCGGAACCCCGCCCCTCCCGGGGAACGGTCAACCTTGTCCTGGTACAGCAAAATGCCGACCCCTGGAATTCCGGCGACGATCTGACACCCTTGCAGGTCTCCGTCAAGCACAGCCTTGCCGCGTTGAAAGAAACCAAACCCGACTTGATTGTCTGGAGTGAGACCTCGCTGCGGCTGCCCTTGCAATACTACCGACCCTATTATGAGCGTAACCCCCCTGAAGCACCCTTGCTCAAGACCATTCGGAACAACCGGGCCTGGTGGCTGCTGGGTAACCCCTATGCGCAGGACCCCGACAAAGGTACCGGCTGGGTCAATGCCACCGTGCTGATGAACCCGCAGGGACAGATAACCGAGCACTACGGGAAGATCCAACAAGTGCCCTTTGCAGAATATGTGCCTTTTTGGGATGTGCCCTTTGTCAAATCGTTTTTCCAGTCGGTCGTAGGACTATCAGGAAGCTGGGAATTGGGCCGGCAATGGACGGTTTACCAGGTACCGGTACGGGGTTCTGCCAAAACCATGGCCTTTTCCACACCGATTTGCTTCGAAGATGCCTTTCCCTGGCTCAATTCCAAAATGGTCCGCCAAGGTGCCGAGGTGTTGATCAACCTGACCAACGATTCCTGGTCACGCCGCGATTCCAGCCAGGTTCAGCATCATGTGGCGGCTCTCTTCCGTTCAGTCGAGAACCGGGTTCCCCTGGTCCGCTCCAGCAACGCAGGTGTCACCAGCATTATTGACCCGACAGGGAGAGTCATCGCCGGCCCCCTGCCCTATTTCCAAGACGCCCATTTGATCTATTCTCTTCCTCTGGCCGAAACTCGAAGTCTTTCCGCCTATACCCAGTTCGGCGACTGGCTGGTGGCGGTCTTTGGTTTTCTCCTGATCACAGCTCTTCTTTGGAAACCGAGGAGTCACTGATGAGCGTTCGAACCAGCCTGTCTCTAGGAGTCCTGTTCCTAGCGCTCCCTCTTGGTGCCGAGCCTGCCTTTTGGGACCAAGCCACGGGGTTGCTGGCCGAAGGGAGAATTTCTGAACTGGAAACACTCTCCCGAGAACGGCTGGCAACCGCTCCTGAAGATGCCGATGCCCTGGTGATGGCAGGAACAGCGGTGCTGTATGGCAAAATGGTTCTCCGACGGTCTGACTCCATTTTTCGAACCGAAGCCGATCCCTCGGCACCCCCAGAAGCAACGCTGACTCCTCAGGGTATCGATGCGGTGGCCTCGTTCTGGAAGAAGGTTCCCGCACTCGACCCTGATCGCACCTACCTTTGGGGTGATCTGGCTCAGCTGACGTTTCGGTCGGGCGACTCGGCACACGCTGTCGAATATGCCCTCCAAGTCTTACAGGCACCTGTCGCCGACCCAGAAGCTCTTCAAGCGGCAGCCTCGGTCTTTGCCCTCAACCTCGATTGGGTCAAGGCTTCTCAGGCCCTCGCAAAAATTCCGGGCAACCGCACGTATTTGCTTTATCAGGGTCTTGAAGCATGGAGAGCGGGCAAAGAGGGATGGCGGGTTCCGCTCAAGGCCTTTGTCGACAAACCAGGGCCAGACCCGTCAGGAGCCAAAATCGCCGCGTATCTGATCGGTCCTGCCATGCGTGACAATGAGACCGGTTTTGCCGAAGCAGCCCGTATCGAAGGCGGTCTTGCCTCGTTAGCCGTGAGGCAAAAGTATGTCGAGCGGTATCCGAACAAATTTCTTCCCAGGCTGGAGTTAGCCCGCATTCTGAATCAGTTTGGCAGCTTCGCCAAGGCACTGGCGCACTACGACGAGATCGACCGGAAGGCGTTGGCCGCCACACCTGAAGAGCGGCAGTCCGTGCTGTTTCAGCAGGCCTGGGCTTTGCAGGGGGCGGGACGACCCTCAGAAGCCGCTCGATTGTGGGAAATGCTTGCTGGTGCCAGGGATTTCTATCTGCGCAGTGCCGCAGCTTGGTTCCTGGGAGAAAGCAGCTTGGCTCAAGGCAAGACTGTCGAAGCAAGAGATTGGTGGTTGAAAATTGCCGATGAACCAGCCCGAAGCAAGTATGCCTACTGGGCTGCCGAAGAGCTGAAAAAGCTTTTCTAGAAGCTCAACCGTTCATCGACTTCAGGAATGCGTCATTGTTCTTGGTTTTGCGCATCTTGTCGATGAGCAGTTCCGAGATTTCCTGGTCTTCCATGGGGTTGAGCACCTTGCGGAGCACCCACAGCTTGTTCATCTCTTCTTCCATGAGCAACAGCTCTTCCTTCCGTGTTCCGGACTTTTTGATGCTGATGGCTGGAAAAAGCCTCCGGTCCGATAGTTTTCGGTCCAGGTGAATTTCCATGTTTCCGGTGCCCTTGAATTCTTCGAAGATCACTTCGTCCATACGGCTGCCGGTATCAACCAGGGCTGTGGCGACAATGGTGAGGCTGCCGCCCCCTTCAATGTTCCGCGCGGCGCCAAAGAAGCGTTTGGGCTTGTGCAGAGCGTTGGAGTCCACACCGCCGGAGAGAATCTTGCCGGAGGTCGGAACGGTCTGATTGTAGGCGCGAGCCAAACGGGTGATCGAGTCGAGCAGAATGACGACGTCTTTCTTGTGCTCCACCAGACGCCGAGCCTTTTCCATCACCATCTCAGCGACTTGCACGTGACGGTTCGCCTGTTCATCAAAGGTGGAAGCAATCACTTCTCCCTTGACCGTACGCTGCATATCGGTGACTTCTTCCGGTCGTTCGTCGATGAGAAGAACAATCAAAAAAACTTCGGGGTGGTTTTCGGTAATCGCATTGGCGATCTTCTGCATCAAGACCGTCTTGCCGGTCCGGGGAGGCGAAACAATCAGACCCCGGCTGCCCTTTCCAATCGGGCAGAACAAGTTGATCAGACGGGTACTGACATCGCCGGAAATCGTCTCCATATTGAGGCGGGTGTCCGGATACAGGGGTGTCAGATTGTCGAAGCTGATGCGTGTCTGAGCCACGGACGGATCATCGTAGTTGACCGTGTCAATTTTGAGCAGGGCAAAGAACCTCTCTCCATCCTTCGGAGGCCGGATCTGACCGCTGACAGTATCACCAGTCTTCAGGTTGAACATCCGGATCTGGCTGGGACTGATGTAGACGTCATCGGTACCCGCCAAATAGGAATTCTGAGGAGACCGGAGAAAACCATAACCGTCAGGTAAAATCTCGAGAGCACCGTAAGTATTCACCACGCCATGTTGGTCGGAGTGAGCCTTGAGCACCTGGAAGATGATATCCTGTTTCTTCATGATATTGAGTTCTTCGTGGCTGAGGCCGTACTGGGCAGCCTTTTCCCGCAGGTCTACCATGGACATGGCAGCCAGATCGTTGATGACAATGCGATGCTCTTCGTTGAAGGTGTAGCTTTCTTGTCTTTGCTGCGCTAAACGGTCCCGGGTGCGCGGGTCGACACGGTCACCACGCTCGCTCCGATCACGGTCTCCCCCGCGTTCAAAGCGCTCATGCCGGTCGCGGTTGCCACGGGGGCGGTCCCGATCACGGTCACGATTGCCATTTTCACGGTTGCTGTTTTCACGGTTGCCGTTCTCTCGGGGACCGTTGTTGTTGCTGTTGTTTTTATGTCGGAAGGTTTTGACCTCAGGGGTCGGTGCAGCCGGTGCGGGGGAAGCGGCGGTCTCGGGGGCAGGTTCAGCAGCGGGTGTATCGTCCTGATCTTTGACCAGTTCAACACGGATTTTCCGACGTTGCCGTTTAGGGGCTGCCGGGGTGGAGCTCTCAGCGGGGGCTGGCAGCTCGGGATTCAGATTGAAGGATTCGCCTTCAGTTGTGCTCATGGCACCTCCACGGAATTAAGAGACAAAAAAAAGAAATGGATTTTTCGACAGGGGGTATTAAGTTCAAGGGGAATTGGTAGGAAGAAGGGTTTGAAAAGCTTTCACGACAAGCTTTCCTGTATTATCGGTCAGGGAACGCAAGCTGTCAAGCTCTGCCCCCGAAACCCACCAAAGGACAGCCAAGACACGCGCCCACCGGGCTGCTTGCCTTTGAACCATGCTGCGCGTGCCCTCCAAATGCAGCTTCACCGCAACAAAAGCACTGCTTTCCGTTGTGATGCGCGCCAAACCAAACCAAACAGTTCCAACAGGCTTATCCGGTGAACCACCGCCGGGACCGGCAACACCCGTGATGGAAACGGCCAATGGCACCTGTGCCATACTCACCAGACCCTGAACCATCGCCACAGCGACTTGCCCTGAAACGGCACCGAATTCCTCAATCAAGGGGGCAGAAACCCCCAACAACCGGACTTTTGCCTCATCGGCATAGGTGATAACTCCGCCCCAGAAGACTTCGGAAGAACCCGCCGGGGCGGTCATTTCCCTGGCGAGAAGCCCCCCTGTGCACGATTCGGCACAGGAAAACAACAGATGGTTGTCCCGCAGAAAGCTCTGAAAAAGACGCACCGAACCTTTAGACAGGAGGCTAGAGGGTTTCAAGGGATTGCTTGAGCTGAGTGGGGGTTGCCAAAAAGATGTCGAGACCATCGGAATTTTTCAGCATCTCAACCTTGCCTTCAAACACTGTCCCGTCTTCAATGCGCAGCTGGGAAGTCCGGAGGTTGCCAATAATCTTTCCCGTTGAACTGATCTCTGTCTGTACAGAGGCTTCCACATTCCCTTTCACAGTTCCTGCAACGACGATGGAACCGACTTTGATTTCTGCAAAAACCTCGGCTCCCTTGCCGATCACTAAAAAACCAGAAGACTCTATCCTTCCTTCATAGCGTCCCAGAATTTTGAGAGAGTCCCGAAAACGCAACGTTCCACGGAACACTGTTTGCGGACCGAGGGTCGTTTTAATTTCTTCGTCGAGCTCGAGTTCTTTTTTTTGGTTCATTTTGTCTTCATTACGAAAACTCCGTCCCAATCTTCAGGAGGGGGGGTTTCCAAATAGTGTTTACAACGGTAGTAGTACACCCGCGAGGGACCGTCTTCTTTGTCAATTTTGAGTGCCGAAGCAAAGCAGTCCCTCGCACGAGCAAAATCCATCAGCTTGTACGCTTTGCGGCCTTCGGCAAACCACCGAAGAACCTCCTGCTTTTCCGCCGTGATCATCGTGCTCCCATCTCCGTTCAGTGGGTCATGCTGTTGAAATGCTTCTGGAACTTTTCTTCCAAGTCTTCCAGCGACACCTCAGTGGAACGAAGTCTGTCACCTTCGCTTTTCAGGGAATGGATCTCTTCCCGCAAGCCTTCCAAAGTAGCCAGAACCTGACCGCCTTCTTTCAGCACCAGATCGCGCAACTTGTCGACGGCAGCCTGATCAGCAGAATTGAGAGACTGTGCAGCCACAATCAAATCATCCATAGGACGCTTCAGGTGATCGGTAAAATACAGTAAGGACTTGTTCAGACTCTCGATCAGAGCGATTCGCCGTTCACGGTTGATCACCTGGTGAGCCAGTTCTTTGTTCCGGAGCACAGCCCGGATGCGGGCCAAAACTTCCGAGAAGTTGAATGGTTTTGTGATGTAATCCTCAATGCCCAGCTCGAATCCTTCAATTTTATCTTTGACGGCATCCATGGCCGAAAACATCACAATAGGAATGTCACGGTATTGCTCGTAAGCCTTGCTTTTCTTCAGGATTTTTGTGAGTTCCCAGCCGGTCATCTTCGGCATGATGTTGTCTAGAATGATCAGGTCAGGTCGGTCCTGCTGGATCATTTCCAGAGCTTCTTCACCGTCCTCAGCCATATCGACTTGAAATCCCAGACGGGAAAGCATGACATCGAAAAAATCGAGGTTGATGGGTTCGTCATCGACGATCAGAATTTTGCCTTTCAGTGACACTTTGAACTCCCGGTGGTGATTGTCCTATAGTTGTTGGGCCTTGTCAACGACAGACTCAACCCTGCTATGAGCAGGGCAAGGGCTACCCAGGGAAGCCAGTCGCCGGTCAAAGTATACAAAGTAGGCTGCCCCGAACCCAAAGAGACTTCGGCGGTAAGAACTCCAGGTGGACCTACCGGCAGGCGGTTCAAGACGACTCCGCGTGCCGAAACAGCCACCGTTGCGCCATCGTTTCCGGCACGGACCAAGGGCATTCTGGTCTCAACGGCCCGGAACACAGCAAGGGACAGGTGCTGCATCCGGGAAGCCGTCCCCAGCGCCCAGGAATCGTTGGTGACGTTGACCAAGGCGCGTGCCCCGGCCAGCGAAAAGGCCCGGGCCCCATCGGCAAAGGTGTCTTCGTAGCAAATGGGCGTTCCTACGGGTACTTCGCCCGCCATCAGCAGCGGCCGACCCCGGCCAGCCTCCCAAAAGTGGGTATCGGCATCTTTCAGCCATTGATAGACCCAGGGAAACTGATCACGGTAAGGAAACGATTCCGTAAACGGAACCAGACGGTTTTTTTCATAGCGGCCCGTCCAACCGCCATTCCAGGAAAGCACAGCGTTGTAATCGAGAAGCTCGCCGTTGTCCGACTTCTCCCTATGGTCGTTTCCGATAAGAAAGGGGGTGGATGAGGAATTCAGAAATTCCTCCAGACGGCGGACCAAGCGGAGGCTTGCTGGATTTTCGTGGTAGCGGGTATGAAACTCCACGGAAGGAACGAAGGCTGTCTCAGACCAGATCACGACATCGGGGGTTGCGGCTAAGGCTTGCTTGGAGAGGCTCTCCAAACGTTCATAGGCGGCTTCGTAAGCGGCGGCTCCTCCCTTCCAGGGGTCCTGAGACTGTTGGATCAAGGCAGGTTTCCATAGTGGCCCTGACTCCGCTTCTGCCAGCTTGATGGCACCGTAGCCCAAGTTCAACGTCCAGAACCCTAAGCCTATCGCCAGATCGCGTCGGGCTTTCTGCCAGACCAGGACTTTGGAAAGCAAGGCGGCTATCCACGCTGAGGACCAGGCAAGGAGGAAGGTGATTCCCGAAGTCCCTACCAAGTCGGCCGACTGCCAGGCAAGGGGCAGGGCCCAGAAGGAGGAGGCGATGGAGCCATAAGGGAAGGAAAAAAAGCCCTGGATCCGCAAAAACTCCATCACAGTCCAGAGCAGAGCCTGAAACCAAAGGGCTCCCCAGGGAAGCTTCCGCCAGAGCAGCGAGGAGATAAAAAACGCTCCCGCATACCAAGGTGCTTGAAACAACAACACCAACGGAAAGGCAAGAGGATGGAACGAAACAAGCCAGAATTGAGAAATGAGGGTAAAGAGAACGGCCCAAAACACCCCCCCAAGGGCAGAAAACCCCGGGGAACGGCGGGCAGTGAACCAGAAGACAGGAACCAGCGAAACCAAGCCCAAGATTCCCCAGCCTTCGGGAAACCATTCATTGGGCTGTGATAGGACCGAGAGGCCCACCCCAAAGAGTAGAAGGGCTAGATCCTGCAAGAGAACCAGGACTACTCCCGAAGTTCCCAGGTCTTCTTCTTCAGGTCTTTACCGGGACGGAACACGGTCACACCATGATTTTGAACCGGCACAACTTCACCGGTTTTCGGATTGCGTGCTTTTTCGCGACCCTTGCGGGTCCGAATTTCAAACGTTCCAAAACCACGGAGCTCGACGACTCTGTCTTCCATCAACGCCAGTTTGACTTCGTCAAAAAACTGGTCGACCACCGCGTGGATGGTCTTTCGGTTGACTTGCGTCTTTTCGAAAATGGCCTCGATGATCTCGGCCTTGGTCAACTTGGGGGTAGACACAAGAACTCCTCAAGGGGAAAGGTAGAAGGCTCAGGCCTTGGCTGCGAGACGTTTGGAAAGGCGCGACAGCTTGCGGGCAACGGTGTTCTTATGGACGTGGCCCTTGCGGGCAGCGGTGTCCAGGACTTTCTGAACTTTCACAAACTTTTCGCCAGCAGTCACAGCATCGGCACTCTTGACGAGGGTCTCGAAGGTCTTGACAGTCGTGCGAACCATGCTCCGGTATGCTTTATTGGCAGTACGGCGGGTCAGGTTCTGGCGGATGCGCTTTTTGGCGGAACGGGAATTGGCCAAGGATTTCACCTCTAGGAAAGATAATGTATTACAACAGCTAGAGAAAATATCAAAACCTAAGCCTTTCTGTCAAGGAGAAATGCTGTCCTTGAAGGGATTTTCCGATATATTGGTTCCATCGTGTTCAGAACCTTTGCCTCACTCGTTCCCTCATTGCGCCGCTGGGCACATTTTTACTTCTTTGGACTGCTGTGTCTCCTGGTCGCCAATACCGGACAGCTGCTGATACCCCAGGGGCTTAAAGCCGCTGTCAACCATCTGGCTGCCGGGCAGCCCGACCGCGGATTCATCCTCGCAGTCGTCGGGACCATCCTTTTAATCTCTTTGTTCATTGCCCTGGGGCGCGTCGGATGGCGCTTCTTTATCATCGGAGCTTCACGGCGAATTGAAATGGAGTTGAGACAGAAACTGGTCGACCACCTTCTGACACTGCCTCCTTCCTTTTATGCCAGGCAGAAGACGGGCGACCTGATGGCACGTGCCACCAATGACCTCGAAGCCGTCCGCCAGTCCATCGGCATGGCCCTGGTGGCACTCACCGACGCCCTCTTCCTTTCGGGATCCATCCTCATCCTTCTCTTTGTTCAGAATCCGATGTTAGGACTGCTGATTGTATCGCCGCTTCCCGTCATCACAGTGCTGATCCTGACTTTCGGGGGAATGGTAGGCCAGCGCTTCAAAAAGGTGCAGGAAGAGTACTCAGGCCTGTCGAACTTTGTGCAGGAGCACCTCACGGGCAACCGGGTCATCAAGGCTTTCACCCAGGAAGCTCACGTTGACAGTCGGTTTCTTGCTGCCAACCGCAAGTTCCGGCAGGCCAATATGGAGCTGGTCAAATTGTGGGGCTTCTTCTTTCCCATCATCACGGCTCTGGCGGGAATTTCGGGTCTGATGCTGTTGTATTTTGGCGGGAAAGCCGTTATGGAGGGCTCTCTTACCCCCGGAGACTTCACAGCCTACTTGTCGTA
>JFJP01012204.1_pt1 | contig 28218 bp, 24 predicted proteins | sample 431651 | NCBI WGS metagenome assembly JFJP01 (sample SAMN02602958, study PRJNA72255) | Microbial mat metagenome, whole genome shotgun sequencing project. | biome: fresh water; feature: sink hole; material: water; isolation source: purple microbial (photo- and chemosynthetic) mats found in... | reverse complement strand
CCGCCATCTGGCCCAATCAGACGAACTTCCGCAACGCGGATGCCCTCATTTACTCGAAATTCATTGGCGCTGATATGCTACTCCTCTTTATTTATGAAACAAATCCAGCCACTTTGCGGCTGGTTTTTTAGCGGGCGAATGATACCATGTCCAACGGTGAATCGTCAATGAAATAAGGGTATTTTTCAACCCGCAGCCACAGGCACTGCTTCAACCATATTTTACAACCACAATCCACTTGACCGGCTTGGCACATTACAGTAAAATACCACCCGCTAAACAATGCTCTCGTAGCTCAGTGGATTAGAGCGCTTGCTTGCGGAGCAATAGGTCGCAGGTTCGAGTCCTGCCGGGAGCACCACTTCACAAACACATTTCCGCAGATGTGTAAAACAGACCGGGTGACGAAACTTCGTAAAAGAAGTTCAGCGTCACCCGGTCTGTTATCTTTTAAGAACTGGGGAAAGAGTCTTCCCTGCCATGTTAATCCGCATGTACAAAGATATGACGCTTCTTAATGATAACTGATGGTCCCACAAGGTCGTTCAGAGTTCTGGAAAATTCCTTGTCCCCGATCCATCGGAAGCCAAATTCGCGAAGATCCTGGTCAGGCGGGCACAACTTTGCCATTCATAACTCTGCGCGTGCCATCAGCGCCACAGCCTGCGCCAGGGTCCTGACCTGCATCCGCTCCAGCGCCGAGTACACATGACTGGTAATCGTGCCATAGGATATATGCAGTTGCAGGGCGATCTACTTATACGTCAAGCCCTGCGCCAGTAAATAGATCACTTTATACTGGCGCGAAGTCAGGCGCTTAACCCGTGCTGCCGCGTTACAGCGGCGGTCTTGAAATGGGTGCATCCGTCCTCCTGATTTTCTTCTGACCTGCGCCTGGAAGGCGCGGTCACCAATTTTCAATTGCCAGCCGGGATTTGCCTTTCTTCTTATTCTTTCAGTTGTACTTCTTCTCTTAAGAGAAGAAGTACAACTGAAAGAATTTAAAAGGCTTTCCGTTTTTGCAGAATCAACTTCCACCTGTTCCGCTTTTTGGGAATAGATATCCTACACATTTCCAGATTAGCGGAATTGCGGATTGGATATCACCTTAATAGATATCCTACACATTTCCAGATTAGCGGAATTGCGGATTGGATATCACCTTTATTTTCCGCATTTCCGGAAATGCGGGCTGGATATTTCTCTTGTTTTCCGCGTTTGCGGAATGGATGTCGCTTTCGTTTTCCGCGTTCGCGGAATGCTGGGGTCTGCCATGGGGCCAAGGGGTTGGCCGGGTGGTCAAAGGGTCCCGAAGACCCGCAGTTAATGAAGCTTGACAAATTGAGCGACTACTTTAACAGACCCCATTATACACAACCTACCCAGTATGTCAAGTTGATTTGACATATCTGTTACTGTGAATTTAGCGGTTATTGATCGACAAAACGGAAATTATTTCGGACAAATTCCCCACAGGCTAAAAACATGAATGACGTCTGGGAGGTCCCATTCCAGCGCGCATCAGACAGAAAATTATCAGGGACTCTTGCATACCTCATACCCTGCGCGTTCCAGAAAAAGTGACATCCACCCAATTTTAAAAGAAACAGGAGTATCCGCATCTTTTTGTTTATAATGGACAGCATGAAAAAGAACAAACCCCACATCCTGCTCACAAATGATGATGGCATTCGCTCCCCGGGTCTTTGGGCGGCTGCCAGCGAACTCTCAAAGATCGGTTTTGTAACCGTTGCCGCACCGCGCGAGCAATCCTCGGCCATGGGGCGCAGCCTGCCCAGCACGTCAGATGGGATCATTCACAAAGAACTGATACAGGTCAACGGACAGGAATGGAGCGTGTACGCGGTGGGCGGCTCCCCTGCCCAGGCTGTTCTGCATGGCGTATTGGAGATCGTCCCACACAGGCCCGACCTGGTCGTTTCAGGTATTAATTATGGCGAAAATGTCGGCACGGGCATCACCATCTCCGGCACAGTCGGCGCAGCGATGGAAGCTGCAGCAATGAACATCCCCGCGCTGGCGGTCTCGCTTGAAACCGATACGCAATATCACCTCTCCCATTCCGAGGATATTGATTTTTCAACGGCTGCTTATTTCACCGCATTCTTTGCGAAATTGCTGCTCGAAAAGAAATTCCCGCAAGAGGTTGACCTGATTAAAGTGGAAGTGCCGAGTCTCGCCACACCCGCCACGGAGTGGCAGGTGGGCAAACTTTCTCCCAGCCGATACTATGAACCCGTGGCTCCCCGGAGGAAATCGTGGGAAGAACCTGGCCCCATTATTTACGAGCAAAGCGGGGACCTCGCTCAGGAAGCCGAAGATACTGATGTTTATATTTTGCGGATAAAGAAAAAAGTGGCTGTCACACCGCTGAACCTGGACATGACAGCGCGGGTGAAGTTTGCGGATTTCGATAAATTTCTACGTCAATAAAAACAAAAAAGTGGAAACTTCGAGCCGTGGTTTTTGCGAAGCGTGATCTACGGCTGTTACAGGAGAAACCAGCTTGCCGGCGCTCTCCAACCCTGCAGCGCACAATGGGTTCACATTACAGTTGAACAATGTCAATGGTTCCATTGGGGGTTGGAGTCCGTAGTGCCTGGGAATTAAGAGAAAAGACGGAGGGTCAAGCGACCTCCGTCTTTTGTTACAGCCTATTGCCTTTCAGCCACTGCCAATCCCCTACAATTCGCCCGCCCTGCGTGCGATCTTATCCTTCACCCGCGCGACAAACTCAGCCAGGGGAATATTGTTCTGCTGGCTGCCATCACGCACGCGCAGTGAGACTTGTCCCGCCTGCATTTCGTTATCACCCACCACCAGCATATACGGCACTTTCATCAACTGCGCCTGGCGGATCTTGGCGTTCATACGCTGGGCAGAAACATCAGCGCTGGCACGAATACCGTTCCCGCGCAGTTCCTTCGCAAGCTGCTCCACATAGTCATTCTGCGCGTCCGTGATGGAAATAACGCGCACCTGTTCGGGGGAGATCCAGACAGGGAAATTACCCGCGTAGTGTTCGAGTAGGAAACCCACCATGCGCTCATGCGTGGAAAGCGGGGCACGATGAATACAGAGTGGAATTTCATCCACGCCTTCCCTGTTCGTGAACTTCAGGTCAAAGCGTTCAGGCACGGCAAAGTCCACCTGATTTGTGGCAAGCGTGAATTCCTTGCCGATCGCGCTCCAGATCTGCACATCGATCTTTGGACCATAGAAGGCAGCTTCATCGATCACTTCGACATAAGGCACGCCGCCGTTATCCATGGCGCGGCGCACCATGTCTTCGGTCTTGACCCATAGGCGCTCATTGTCCACATATTTCTTGCCAAGACCCGCCTTGCCATGCAGCGACAGGCGCATGACATACTTGTCAATTCCAAACAGGTCAAAATATTTTTTATACAGGTCGATCACGCCCATGAACTCCTGCTCAAACTGTTCCTCCGAGCAATAGATGTGGGCATCGTTCATCTGCATCGAACGCACACGCATCAAACCAAAGAGTTCACCCGATTTCTCGTAACGATAACAGGTGCCATATTCAGCAAGGCGCACAGGCAGGTCACGGTACGAACGGCCCTTCGAGCTGAAGATCTTGTGATGCATCGGGCAGTTCATGGGCTTGACATAATACTTCACGCCCTCCAACTCCATGGGCGGGTACATGCTTTCGGCGTAATAAGGCAGGTGACCCGAGCGAATGAACAGATCCTCCTTGGTGAGATGCGGGGTCTTGACGCGGGAATAACCAGCGTTCGTCTCCATCTCCTTCGCCAGGGCTTCCAATTCGTCCACCATCACCGTACCATTGGGAAGCCAGAGAGGCAAACCGGGTCCCACTTCATCATCAAAGATGAAGATCTCCAATTCCCTGCCAAGTTTGCGGTGGTCGCGCTTCTTGGCCTCCTCCAGTTGATGAAGATAATCCTCGAGTTCTTTTTTGCTCTCCCAGGCGGTGCCATAGATGCGCTGGAGCATTTTATTTTTTTCATCACCGCGCCAATATGCACCCGCAACATTCATCAGCTTGAAGGCATCCTGTTTGATCTCTTTTGTTGTGGCAACGTGCGGACCACGGCACAGGTCGGTGAATGTGTCGTGCTGGTAGATCGAAATATCAGGCGGGCCGTCCAGCGGATTGCCATATTCATCCAGACCGCCCTGCTCGAGCCCTTCAATCAACTCCAATTTATACGGCTGGTCGGCAAATATCTTCCTGGCCTCATCGGCTGAAATGACCGTCTTCTTGAATTCATGTTTTCCCTGCACGATCTGCCTCATGCGCTTTTCTATCTGCTGCAGGTCCTCCGGCGTGAGATTACGCGGCAGGTCAAAGTCGTAGTAAAAACCGTTTTCCACGGGCGGGCCAATGGTGACCTTACCGTCGGGGAACAACTCCAACACAGCCTGCGCCATCACATGCGCCGCCGAGTGCCGAACCTTATACAGTTGTGTATCTTCATAACGTTCTGTTTGTTGTGCCATTCCTTATTCTCCTTTGAGGATATTCAACATCTTTTGATCCAAACATCCTCGGTCAAATTAAACAAAAAATCCCGCCCAATAACGGGGCGAGAATTAATTCACGCGGTACCACCCGATTTACCTCCTTTCGGAAGCATCTCTTAGACCCATAACGGAGTCACCCGTTCAACTTACTCGCTTACAGCTTTCGGTTTCGCGCTCGCAAGGGGTTTTCGGTGATTACTTCCGGAAGAGGCTCTCAACCAACGGCTTCTTCTCTCTGTCGGAAAAATATCACGTACTCGTCTTGGTCATTGCGTTTTACTATTACCTGCCAGTGGACGGAATAGGGCTCGAACCTACGACCTCTGCGATGTCAACGCAGTGCTCTAACCAACTGAGCTACCCGTCCGAAGGATTGCCATTATACCGAGAGTGTCAAAAAATGGCAATCCCCAGGACAATGTCTGCGGTATAATCCGCCTCGCCATGCCAAGACGCAAAATGCCTGAAGAACTTTCTGTGGAAGAACTTCGCCGCCTGCTGGTGGAAAAAAGACGAGGTGCCCGCAAGGAGCGTCTTGAACATTTTCGCCGCACCGGGCGTGTGGTTTCAGTGGCGCCTGACCTGCCTGAACTTGGCAGCCCCTCCACGCCGATCGTGGATACGGCAGAAACAACGGAAGCCTCACCCCTGCCTGTTCCGGCAAACCCGCGCCGCAAGTTGATGGACCGCATCCTATTGGGTGTGGAAGTGCTGGCGGTGATCGGGCTGCTGGGCGTGCTGTTGAATGGACTTGGACTGCTGCGCACGCTTAATACCGAAGTGGTGGCCGCGCTCAACCCCGAAACTGCCACGCCAACACCGCTGGTCATGGCGGTCATCCTGCCTTCGGGACATGTCCCGCCGGATGCGCAGGGAAACACCCAGCCCAACGAAGCGGAAATTCCCGCCCACCTGCTTCCAATGGTGCAATCGCTAGCCAACATCCCTGTCCCAACGGCTGCGCCAGACCAGGCAGTCCGCATTCAAATTCCCAGCATCAATGTGGATGCACCCATTGTGCGGGGAGACGGCTGGGAACAACTCAAAAAGGGAGTTGGGCAATATGTTGGCTCTCCGGACCCGGGCCAGGATGGGAACGTTGTCCTTTCGGCGCATAACGATGTCTACGGCGAGTTATTCCGTTATTTGGACCGGTTGGTCCCCGGCGACCAGATCGTCATCTACACCCAGCAGCGGCAATATGTTTACATTGTAGACCGCACTGTTTTAGTTGAACCCACTGCAGTGGAAGTGATGGCATCCAGCGGCAGTCCGACCGTTACGCTGATCTCATGCTATCCATATCTTGTTGACACACAGCGCATTGTTGTCTTTGCGCGATTACAAAACTAGGAGAAATAAAATGGCTAAGAAAAATAAAAGGGCAGTTCAATCCGCACCCGGATCGAGCGTCCCCGCCCCGCGTGTTGAATTCAACCCAGACTACAGCATGGTAAAGAAAGACCTCAAACGCATTGGCGCACTTGCGGGTTTCTTTATCATTGTGCTTGTCACCCTGTCGTTCTTCCTGAAATAATTCCATAAAAGAACACACTGAAAGAGGAAAGACCAGCTTATGGGTCTTTCCTCTTTTTGTTGGGGATATAATACGGGCATCAGCGCATTGAATATCCATTCAACCGCTGAAGACATCCCATATCTCTTGCAGATGCGGAAGGCCGATCTTTTACCGGGGGCATATTACAACAGCCTGCCCCTGCAGAGATACACGTACTGGAACCCAGGAAGTTTTTGGATGACCAAACCATGACACCTTTAATGTATGACATCACACTCGAAAAACTCACCTATGGCGGCGAAGCCATGGGGCGCCTGCCTGACGGACGTGCCGTATTCGTGCCTTTTTGCCTGCCCGGAGAACAAGTCCGCCTGGAGTTGACGGAAGACAGGAAAAATTTTACACGCGGAAAAATCATTGAGCTGCTGGAAGCCTCGCCAGACAGAGTAACGCCAAAATGCAAACACTTTGGAAAGTGCGGCGGCTGTCACTACCAGATCCTCCCCTATGAAAAGCAATTGCAGGCAAAGACAGAAATTCTGCGCGACCAGCTGCAAAGAATTGGAAAGATCGAGAAGCCGCCCATCATGCAAATGGTTCCGTCACCGTTGGAATGGAATTATCGCAATCACGTGCAATTTCATCTTACGGCCGAAGGGAAGGTCGGATTTATAAATGTAAAGGGAAATTCCACCCTGCCGATCGAGGAATGTCATTTGCCTGAAACAGGGATCAACACCTTCCGGCATGAACTGCAATTTGAATCAAACAAGGACGTGGAGCGGGTTTCGCTGCGGGCGGGGGTGGATGAAGAATTAATGGTCGTACTCGAATCGGAATCCCCTGAACCACCCGAGCTTGAAATTGAAGCGGATGTTTCAGTGGTGCATTTATATGACGAACATGCTGTCGTCATTGCGGGGCGGGATAACCTTGTTTTCAACATTTTGGGAAAAGACTTCCGCGTTTCCGCAGCTTCCTTCTTTCAGGTCAACACGAAGATGGCTGAGAAAATGGTCGAACACCTGACGACCCGTTTGCTGGCGCACGTTTCCCCTTCTGTGACTTTATTGGATGTCTATTGCGGAGTTGGTTTATTCAGTAAATTCCTGGCAGATAAATGCCAGACCGTGATCGGGATCGAAACATCAGAGTCAGCCTGTGAGGATTTCTCTGTCAACCTGGATGAGTTTGATAATGTCGAATTATATGAGGGCACAGCGGAAGAGGTTTTGCCAGGTCTGGCAGGCCGGCTGGACAGCTCAACCTGCGCCATTGTTGATCCACCCCGGGCGGGCATCGAAAAACATGCCCTGGATGCGATCCTGAGCATTAAGCCGCAGATCATCGTTTATGTATCCTGCGACCCCTCCACACTGGCGAGGGATGCGGCAAGGCTGATCCACGGGGGGTATCGTTTGGTGGAAGTGACTCCGTTCGACCTCTTCCCCCAAACCTATCACATCGAATCGATTTCAATTTTTGAAACAGGTTAAAAAATACCCCCCAAAGATCACGCAGGTCTTTGGGGGGTATTTGTGTACAGTTACTCTTCCGCGATCACAATAACCTTATCTTCAGCAGAGAAGTTCACCCGCTCGGTTTTCTTCGGGTTGGTGTGGACGCCATACGCTTTATCTGCATTATGGCTTTCGACCATAACGCGATAACCGAGGGCGGTTTCGCCGCGCCGGCGGGCGGCTTCGGTGACAGTATAGAAGTTGACAGGTTGACCTGTTTTGACATAGTCGCTGATCGGCTTGAGGTAGATCTCGGCACCTTCGGGGTCAAAGATGTCGGTGAATACACCCATTAATTCAGAATTCTCTGAAAGCTGCGCCATCATCAAACTGATCAGGTGTTCGCTGACGATAAAGTCATCAACCTTGGCGGCTTCAGCGAGTTCACGATTCCGCAGGTCCAGCATTTCGCTGATGATGGAAAATGGCGTCTCGTCACGTTCGGCGATGTCGCGCAGATGCAGCAGTGTAATGAGTGTGATCGCGTCCGCTTCCTGCTGTTCAAGATGGCTGTACGCCAGGACGATGACATGGTCGTAATCCGTGGCGCCCAGACCTTCAAGCAGACTGCGGTCGCGGATGTCGCCTTCCTGCACCACGATCTTTTGATTCTTCAAGTGGCCCGCATCGTGCCGGATCTGTTTTTCCAACCCTTCAATATCAGAAACAATCGTGACCTGCGAGCCTGCGGTGACATAATTATCCAACTCGCGAATGATCGTGGAACCGGAGCGATTCCAGCCGAGGATCAGCGCCTTCTCAGGCTTGTGACTGGAAGTTGTCCCGGAAACCTGGATCTGGCTCTCGTCAATCGGGGCGTGGGATTGCCCCGAAAGTTTGATCTTGTCATCATCTTCCGCGATCACAAAAACCTGGTCACCCGATTGAATGCGAGTATCCATGGCCGGGCTCATGGCAATGGTTCCATCCGCCTTGCGAACGCCCATCAAGGTTGAAGTTTCATAAGCCAGCAGCGCCTCGCCATAGGTTTTGCCCGAAAGTTCAGGTTCCTGTTTGAAGTAAATTTCGTCCCCGCCAAAATTCATCAACTCGGTATAAACAAGTGACAAGCCGCTCTGGCGTGAGGTCTGAGCCACAACACGTGCGATCAGTTCGTTGGTGAGAATGGGCTGCACAAGGTCTTTTTCGCCAAGCATCTTAACCACATCCATATTTTTCGGATCACGGATCTGGGTGACAATGTGATAGGGCTGTGCGCGGCGGTTTGGATTGTTGGTAATTGCCAGGACAGATTTGATGACATGCGTATCGGGGTCGGCACCTTCAGCCAGGATGATGATCGAACGCGCAGTATGCGGGCTGGAAATTTCAAGGTCGGTCAGGTCAATGGGACTTCCCGAACGGCAGATAATGCGCGTGTTCTTCGTGTCGGAGATGCGCTCGTCAATGGCATCCTCCATCTCGACCTTGTCCTGGTCGGCCAGCACAACAATGACGGCGCCGCTCTTGCGGCTTTCGTTGGCAAGGATCAATTCGGAAATAATCGTAAAGACCTGCGGGTTCCAGCCAAGGATGAGGGTGTGGTCATTTTCAAGGACAGCCGAACGCCCCTTGCGAAGCTCATCGAGTTTGTCCTCGAGACCATTGTTGATAATACCGATCAGGGCGCTGACGACAAAGATGCCACCAAAGGTAACCATCAGCATCATCAAGAGGAAGAAGAAACTGCCAGTATCGCCGCCCATGGTACCTGAGTCGAGTGTACGCAAAAGGCTCATCCATGCCAGCTCAAACAGACTTTCATCGTTCGGCGCGCTGCCAGTGATCTTGACCAGGGCCGCCACAACAAAAATGATGACAGCCGAAAGCGCAAACAAGGCGGTTATTAATGCGCCCGTACCGCGTGACATGTAATTATCGAACCAATATTGGAAACGTTGCTTGAAGGTGGGTGCTTTCATGTTCATTCCTTTTGCGATAAATTTTTTCCATTATAAGAGTTATTTGCTCTAATTCAAAAGCAATTTCCCCTGCATGTTACCTACAAAAATCCATGACCCTGAACATGCCTGAAAAAGGTCAGGCATGTTCAGGGACCCCATCCTCCATTGGTAAAAATCATGAAAAACCTGCAAAACATCCAGACCGTTAAGAAACTTATAATCTTTCACGGGTAACATTACATGGGCAGACAGAGTCAATTAAGCGCTGGATCCCATTTTATAAAGCGAGGTAGATGATGTTCCCATTTGAAGGTTTTGACCGCCGCAAGGAGGAAGACCGCATACGCGCCGAGGGCAGGCTGCCCCCCGGACAATCTTTGACCCTTAAATTCCCTGTGCTGCATTACGGTCCCGTGCCGCCATTCAACCCCGCCGCGTGGGACTTGCGGGTATGGGGTGAGGTGGAGGAGGAAAAACGCTGGTCGTGGGATGAATTCAATCAATTACCACGCACAACCATGAAAATGGATATTCACTGTGTGACGCGCTGGAGCAAGGCAGATACTACCTGGGAGGGTGTCTCGGTGAAGACGCTGGTGAGCAATGGCCTGATCAAGATCAAGCCAACCGCCACGCACGTCATGCAGCACGCTGAATACGGGTTCACTGTAAACCTGCCGCTTGAAATTGTATTACAGGACAACTTCCTGCTTGCCACCCATCTGGACGGCGAACCCATCACATCCGAACACGGCTACCCCCTGCGCGGAATGGTGGGTTTCATCCCCAGCCAAAAGAACCTGGAAACGCCCTACCTTTGGAAAGGCGCCAAGTGGCTGCGTTCCCTGGAATTCATGTCGCACGACAAACGCGGGTTTTGGGAGCAGGCCGGGTATCATAACCGCGCTGATGTCTGGCGCGAAGAAAGATTTGGATAGCGCCCGGCTATTTTTTCCAAACCACTGCGTATTTCCGGCGATATTTCAAATCTGTTTCCACTTCGATCAATGACAGTGCTGTTTCTTTCACCATTTCGTCGGATGTCCCAGCATACAGATTCCGCAAGCCCTGGATGATGTCATAGCGCACCAGGGTTCCATTCTTTTCGGTCTGGCATTCTTCAAAGCGCTGCTTGAAACCATCAAGCAGCATTTTTTGTTGTTTTTTCCCTGCCGCACCAACCTTCCAGAGAGATTGCAGGCAATGCCGCGCAGTGACAAATTTCTCATCTTTTGTGACTGCAAACAGTTTATCGAAATCCTTGAGGATCCTGCCCCTGGGGTCGCTCTTTGCCAGGTTGGCAAGCAATTGTGACGAAATCGCGCGGACGTGGTTGTCCCTATGAGTCAAGCCTTCCATGAGTTCATCCCATGCTTCGTACGCCCAGGACACGGGTTTTTCGGTAATCTCCAGCAAAAAATAATAGGCTTTGTTTTGCAGGGCGACATCCCCTGAGCGGATGTCATCCAACCGGGCGCGAATGTCCGGATCCATGCCGCTGACTGCCAACGCACGGAACGCCAGACCATGATCCATCAACGCCTGCCGTAAAATAACGAGCGCCTTTTGTCCCACGCCATGCAACTGCAAAAGTTCCGCTTCGGTGACCCTGGTCAACTGCTCCAGTTTTGTAATGCTGGCATTTTGCAGGGCACGCCGGGCAGGCGCCCCAATTTCAGGAAGAACAGCCATTTGCTCACCCTCCCGCGTACGCCTGCTTCAAGTCTGCAATGATGATCTTTTTCATCGTGAGCATTGCCTGCATGACCTTTTGCGCCTTAACGGGATCGGGGTCTCCCAGCAACTCGCCCAACGCAGATGGGACGATCTGCCACCACAGCCCGTACCTGTCCTTTACCCAGCCGCATTGCCCCTCTTCACCGCCTGCAGAGAGTTTAGCCCATAGAGCATCCACCTCCTCCTGAGTCTGGCAATCCACAAAGAACGAGACGGCTTCATTGAATTTGAAATGAGGACCCGCATTGAAGGCAAGGAACTCCTGTCCTTCAAGCTCAAAGTTCACAGAGGAGGCAACTCCATTGGGTCCCGAAGAAACATTCAGGATCTTTGAATTCTTGAAAATGGAAATGTAAAAATTCATTGCCTCTTCGGCCTGGTGATCGAACCACAGGAACGGGGTAATCTTTTTCATGGGGGGCTCCTAAACCAAATAGACTTCACAAACAAGACTTTATTTATCCGATTTTAGAACTTGTGTTCTTATCTGTCAAGGCGATCAAAAAAGCCCGTCTGCCATCTCACGGAGGCAAACGGGCTTTCCCTGAACTATCCTTTGAACCTCGGGTACGAACCCAGAACCCTCAGCATCAACGCATATTCGCCAAGATGGTCAAGTGCGCGTTTTGCGGTTTCATCATGCATGGAACCGATGAAGTCAATGTAAAAGAGATATTCCCATGGCTTGCCCTGCAGCGGACGGGATTCGATCTTGGTCAGGTCAAGATCGCGCAGGGCGAAAACGCTCAAAGCCTTGAATAACGCGCCAGGCACATTTTTAAGTGTGAAGACGATGGAAGTCTTGGATTCGGTCCTGCCCTGCGGCACGCCCAGAGCCGCAGGGGTCTTTGATCCGCGCTGGATGGCAAGGAAGCGTGTGTAATTTTCAGGATTATCTTCGATGCCTTCCTCGAGGATCTGCATCCCGTAAAGGTCCGCCGCCCGTTTGGACGCGATCGCCGCCACATCCAGCGCAGCAGACTCTTTGAGCATCTTGACACTGCCTGCGGTATCGTAGACCTGCTCCGGCTTGATGCCGCGACTGCGCAAGTATCCTGCGCATTGCCCCAGCGCCTGTGGGTGGCTGATGGCTTTTCTGATATCTGCCTGCCTGGCGCCGGGCATTGAAATCAGACAATGCCGCACGCGCAAAAGATATTCCCCAACAATATGCAGATCATGCCGCAGGAGCAGATCATAATTTTGATGAATGCTGCCCGCCAGTGAATTTTCGATGGGAGCCAGCGCCGCATCACTTTTTTCCGACATGACGGCTTCAAACATTTCATCAAAAGATTCACATGGAATGGTTTCCACGGCCCCAAAATAATTAAAGACCGCCTGCTCGCTGTAGGCCCCTGGTTCGCCCTGGAATGCTACCTTCATAACTCTCCTCATTGCGGTCGAAAGTCTTTTGACTTTTGACCTTTGAATTTCCTCTATTGTCTTTCAGCCCATTTAACAATTGCGCGAAACCCAGCCTCCACATCCTTTTCGGACGCGGCAATGCACAGGCGGATAAAACCCTCACCCTGTTCTCCAAACGCCGAACCGGGGACAAGCCCCACGCCTTCTTCTTCCAGGATTCTCTCGCACATTTCCACGGACGACATTTTTAATGCGCGCAGGTCGAGAAAAAAATAGAACGCGCCTTGCGGCGGGACGACCCTGACCCTTTCGCTTTCGAGTTCATGGGACAGGCGCAGAACCAACTCGCGGCGGCGGCTATAGGCGGCGCGCATGTCAGCGGTGACAGCCTGGATTGCGGGGTCGGTCAATGCAAAGGCTGCAGCTTTTTGAATGAACGGTGCCACGCAGGTAATGGAATTCTGGCCTGCTTTGAGCGCATTTTGAATTACACGGGAGGGAGCCGCAAGGAACCCGACCCGCCAGCCTGTCATCGCATAGGATTTGGACAGGCTGTTCACGAGCAGCGTCCGCTCTTTTGCGCCTTCGATGGCGGCAGCAGAGGTGGGTCTGCCTTCGTAGTACAAACTTCCATAGACTTCATCGCTGATGATCCACAGGTCATATTGGCCGGCAAAGTCCTGTAATTTTTGCAAATATGCGCGCGAGGGGAATGCTCCTGTCGGGTTGGATGGATAGTTCAGGACAATGACCCGGGTGCGGGGAGTCAAAGCTTGTGACCAGGACTCAAGATGGGGGATGAATCCGTTGGCGGCGGGGGCGGGAACACGGATCACATTTCCCCTGAGCATGACCACCATGTTGGAATGCGTGGCCCACGAAGGATCGGGGATCAGCACATCATCCCCCGGATTTAAAATGGATTGCAACGCCGTGTAATAGGCATGAATGCCGCCATGCGTGACCAGAATTTCCGAAGCAGGGGCGTACTGTACGCCTTCGTCGCGCTGGAGTTTGGCGGCAATTGCCTGGCGGAGTTCCAGCGTCCCCACTGAGGGACCGTAATGCGTTTGACCATCCTGCATGGCTTTGAGCGCGGATGCCACGATGGCAGGGTGCGTGCCAAAATCGGGGTCGCCCACCTGCAAACCAATGATGTTCCGTCCACCGGCTTTGAGTGCCAGGATGCGGTCTGCCATGGCGACGGTGGCAGACTGCCGAATGAGGTCAAATTGGGAGTTGAGATTTAACATGGGCGTGAGTGTATCAAACAAATAAAAATCCCGTCAACCAATGACGGGATGAAAAAGTATTGGAAGATCATCCGGCAAATGGTCTTTCAGCAACAGGCACTTCTTTTTTTTGTTCAAACGGCAGGAGGAAAATAAAGGAGCTGCCCCTGCCTTCCATGCTTTCAACCCAGATGCGCCCGCCATGCATTTCGACCATGGATCTGGCCACCGAAAGACCCAGCCCCATACCGCCATGCTTGCGTGTGAGATGGGATTCGACCTGATAGAAGCGTTCAAAGACATGCGGCAGGTCAATGGCGGGAATTCCCAAGCCGTCATCCTCCACAATCACTTTAACGAAATTTGATTCGACCGCGCTCCGAATTGTGACATGCCCCCCCAGACTGGTGAAGGCGAGCGCGTTTTTCACAAGGTTGCTCAATACAATTGCGATCTTGTTTCCGTCCGCATCCACAAACAGGTCCTGAGCACTTTCATTTATCGTTTTGAGCGTAACCCCTTTTTCCACTGCCATGTCGCGGAATGACGCGGAAACATCCTCGATCAGGCGGGTGATGGAAACCATGCGCGAGCGGAGGCTGGCGCCGCCTGTCTGGTAATTATCCACACTGGAGAGGCTTTCGATGATCTCCTTCAACCGTGTCGCATTGCGGATAATGGCATCCACCTGTTCATAATATTCATTGCCGACCAGTTCACGCAAAAAAGTGGAGTGACCGAGGATCAGGCCGAGCGGTGTGCGAAGTTCATGTGAAGTGATGGCAATAAATTCGTTTTTTAAGCGGTCAAGGCTGCGCGCTTCATTTTGGGATAAAAGCGCGCTGCTTTCAAGCAGGTCATTTTGCATGGCGGTCGCGGCAAGGGCTGCCAGGGCTTCAAGAATAAAAATATCCTCCCCGCCATATTGAGCGCCGTGCGCCTTGTTGAAAACCTCAATTACCCCCATGGCTTTGCCGTGCAGCAGAAGAGGCACACCCAACAGGGAGCGGGTGGTAAAGCCTGTCAGATTATCGATCTCACCATAGTGGCGCGGGTCGTTTTTTACATCGTCGATCATGAGCGGCTTGACATTCAGGAAGATCCAACCGGCCACGCTTGAGTTTAATGGGATCTTTGCCGAACGCACCGCCTCCCAATGAAACCATGGCACAACCTTAAAGCGAAGTTCCTGCGCCACCTCATCGTATTCCATCAGGGATGCCGTTTCACTGTCCGTCAACTCCGCTGCGGCGGACAGAATCGATCGCAGATAGGTCTCAAGATCGATCAGCGTGCCGAGGCTGCGGGGTAATTCCAAAAGACGCGCAAGTAATTTTGTTTGATCCACTGCCGTATTTTTCCTAGAGTAAGATTATACTTCACTGGTATATCTGAGATGGGAGCGCTCAGGGATAAAAACTGTAATTTATTAATTTGCCGCCGCGCATTTTTTTCGCAAGCCGAGCCCTGCAGGCTTGGCCATCACAACAGGCGGAGCAGGGGAGAAAAACCCCGGGGTCTTCCGCCAACCGGGTGGAAGATGGAAAAATTAATACGCTACCGGACATTCTTCCGCGGAAGAGACCCGAAAGGTTTCCTTTGCCGATAAACGTTATGCAAGCGGGAATAATTTGTAAATTTTGGCTCTGGTTTGCGATAAATAGGGTCTGACTTTTAGAAGGTATGTACGGTAAAGAGGAAATTAATAACAAAGGAGAAAAAATCATGACAAGTAAAAAAGTACGCGTTGCCATTATTGGGGTGGGGAATTGCGCTTCAGCGCTGGTACAGGGTGTTCAGTTCTACAAAAACGCAAAAGCTGACGAAGTCATTCCCGGGATCATGCACACGAAACTTGGGGATTATCACGTCCGGGATATTGAGTTTACGATCGGCATTGACGTCAATGTCGAAAAAGTTGGCAAGGACCTTTCCGAAGCCATCTTTGCCGAACCAAACAACACCTACAAGTTTGCCGATGTCCCGCACCTGAATGTGCCTGTGGTACGCGGCATGACCCATGACGGACTCGGTAAATATTTAAGCGAAGTGATTAAAAAGGCGCCCGGTCCCACAGATAATATCGTCAAGCTGCTGCGGGATACCAAGACGGACGTGGTGATCAACTTCCTGCCCGTCGGCTCGGAGATGGCGACCAAATGGTACGTGGAACAGGTGATCGAGGCGGGCTGCGCCTTTGTCAACGGCATCCCCGTCTTCATCGCCTCCTCGGAATATTGGGGCAAACGCTTTACAGATGCGGGTTTGCCCATCCTGGGTGACGACATCAAGAGTCAGGTCGGTGCAACGATCGTTCATCGCGTGCTGACCAGCCTGTTCGTGGACCGCGGCGTAAAGATCGACCGCACCTACCAGCTCAACTTCGGCGGTAATACAGACTTCCTCAATATGCTTGAGCGTGAACGTCTTGAAAGCAAAAAGATATCCAAGACCAACGCCGTGACCAGCATGGTTCCCTATGACATGGGCAAGGATAACGTCCACGTGGGACCAAGCGATCACGTCCCCTGGCTCACCGACCGCAAGTGGTGCTACATCCGCATGGAAGGCACCACCTTCGGCAATGTGCCGCTCAACATGGAACTCAAACTTGAAGTGTGGGACAGCCCGAACTCGGCAGGCGTGATGATCGACGCTGTGCGCTGTGCAAAGATCGCACTTGACCGGGAAATTGCAGGACCGATCGTGGGACCCTCCTCTTATTTCTTTAAGACCCCGCCCAAGCAATTCCGTGATGACATCTGCCGCGACAAGGTGGAGGATTTTATTGCAGGAAGAAGTGACGAGTAAACGGTCATTGAACCAGACCACCGTGGGACGTTTGCAAAATGCAGACGTCCTTTTTTTTCAGGTAGAATTCAGCGCATGAAACGAAATACCATACCGTACGTCACAGCCCTTAGCCTGCTCGGCGTGCTGCTGGCATCCTGTACATCAGCGCCGGCCCCCGCCGACCCAGGCATCTTGATGACAGCGGCGTTTGAAACAGCCGTGGCGCAGATCAGCATGCCGACCCGAACCCCGGTGCCCAGTGAAACGCCTGTTCCCACGGCAACCATTCCGCGCACACCGCCCGCATTACCGGGACCCTATCAAACCTCCATGCTGAAGGCGGCTGATCTGCCGCGCACATACATTGCCGATAGCTGCCAATATTTGCAAAATAAATGGAACCCGAACAATTCCGCACCAGGCACGGTGGTGATGACGATCATGCATCATGGCATCAATAAAGGTGACGCGAGCGGAAACGATGTAACTGTGACGGAACACAGGAAAATTATGAATGACCTGTACGAAGCGGGTTTTCAGGCCATCAACATGCAGCAAATGGCAGACTTTATGTACAACAATGCCAAAATTCCGCCGCGATCGGTGCTGCTGATCGTGGATGACCGCCATTTTGGGGAGTACTTCAATGACCACTTCCGTCCCTTCCATGAGGAATGGAACTGGCCGGTGATCAACGCTTACATCGGCCTCGATGAACGCCCTGATCTGTGGGCGGAGAACGCGGCACTCTCTGCTGAAGGATGGGTGGATTATCAATCACACGGATATATTCATAACATACCCATATCAGGTTCGTCCACCGATGAAGAAATCATGGGCGAAATGGGCGGCGCAATCACCTCTCTGCAAAAGTACATGAACAAGACACCCATCGCTTATATCTGGCCCGGCGGCGGATTCTCAGCCCGGGCTGTGGAACTGGGAACGCAGATCGGCTATAAACTTGGTTTTACGGTCAACCCGCGCGGACCGGTGATGTATAACTGGGTTCCGCAGGCAGATACAGTCAATGCCGCGAATCCATATGCCATCCCTGAAACGCCCGCCGGAAATGCGCTGATGACCCTGCCCCGCTACTGGAGCGCGGACGCCCGTGAGAACATAGACACTGTCCGCGTCATTGGTCAGGAAGCCGCCCTGTATGCCGAACAAAATAAAGCGGTCGAACTTGAATACTACGACATTGTCTGTGCGCCCACGTACGGACCGATGCCCATCGCGCCGTAAAAGGGATGAAATTGCCCAGTTTTTAGCGCCTTGAATTTCGTTTACAATAACCGCATGAATCAAACCGGCAAGCATATTTTTTATCCTTTTACAACTCTCCTGATCCTGGCTTTTATCCTGATCTCCTGTGAGCCGCTCAGGACCGCCACACCCGGAATGAGCTTTACACAAACAAACGAGTTGACGCAAGCAACACCGCTGCCTCCATTGGATTTTTTTCAATCGAGCAACTTAAATCCGCTTGATACACCCCGCACCTATATCGAAGATCCGTGCATGTATTTGATCAACCGGTGGAATCGGCTCAATGCGAGACCGGGCACGGTGGTAATGATCATTGCATTCAACGAGGATATCCTGTACGATTTTGACAGGATCATGGCGCAATTGCGCGGTCAGGGATTCAGGGCAATCACAACACAGCAGTTCCTGACATTCATGGAGCGCAATGGCAAGATCCCGCTGCGCTCAGTTCTACTGATCCAGGACAACAGCCATTCAGCAGGTGAGATGAAACGATTTGAGGAGTATTGGAAGCTGTGGAAATGGCCGGTCGTCAACGGCTGGGTAAGCGACCCCGGCACCTCTGAAGAACTGTGGCGTGAAAATGTGGAGATGGAATACGAAGGCTGGGTTGACCACCAGGCGCAAGGCGTGATCCCTGGAACGGTATTATCAGACGACTCATCCAAGACTGTGATCTCGCGCGAACTGATGGGTCCGCTGACAGCCTTTGCGGAGCGTTATGCCAAAAACCCGCTGGCATTCATCTGGCCCGGCGGCGGGTTTGGGCAGAGACCGGTGGAAGCAGCACGCATCCTGGGGTATCAACTGGGATTCACATCCAATTCCCGTGGACCTGTGATGTACAACTGGGTACCGCTGGCCGATGAAATTGACCCAAAACGCGCAGCCTATCTGCCTGAAGGGAACATCCATGACCCTTTGATGACCCTGCCGCGCTATTCGCAAGACCAGGTCCTCGATGCAATTGACGTGGTGCGTGTGATCGGCAACCAGGCGGCGGAGTTCGCAAAAATAAACAAAGCCGCGGAATTCGAATATTACGATGCTGTTTGCAAGCCGATCTATGGCCGCATGCCAACGCCTTAAATAACTTACCCCGGACGGAGAAATATGACCGACTGCGTTTTTTGCAAAATCATCGCAGGCGAAATTCCAAGCACCAATGTCTTTCGCAGCGAAGAGGTAACCGCCTTCCGCGACCTGCACCCGGCAGCGCCGACACATATTTTGATCGTGCCAAACAGGCACATCGATTCGGTCAACGCGCTGACCAGCGGCGATGAAGGATTAATTGGGCGGCTCTTCACCACGGCAAAACAAATTGCCGCGCAGGAGGGAATTGCCGAAAGCGGGTATCGTCTGGTGATCAACACCAACGCGCACGCCGGGCAGACCATCTTTCACCTGCACCTGCATCTGTTGGGCGGCGCGCCCATGAAAAGCCTGATGGGTTAAAGACACAAAGCGACCAGGGAAGAAATCCACCGGCCGCTTTTTTTATCAATGTGCGGATTAACACCCGCGCCAATCTGAATACGGAACCCAGGAGTTGAAAAATGCCCGAACGAGAAATATACCTGCTTTCACCGCGCGCCCTCAGCCCTGAAACGATCGCGGTGGCATTTGCCAAAACATCGCGCGCGCCTGAATCGTTTCGTGAAATTGCCGCGGAATTAAGCGATGAGAAATCGGCGCAATTCCATGAAAAATGGGTGGTGGGCTACGGTCATGCCTCGGTCGCCGAACACGCGGTTTTACATTTCGCCTTCGAGAATGTCTCGCGCATTGCGGTTGAGACCATCGAAAGCAGCCGCCTTGCATCCTACACTGAAAAATCGACCCGCTACCAAAAGTGGGGACAGGCTGACTTCACGGTTCCACCCGAACTGGAGGGACATGCCCTGCGGGATGAATTCATCGAGACGGTGCGGTTTCTGTTTGCGACCTATCTTGAGTCGCTGGAGCCAGCCAGGCAGCTGATCCTCAGCCGCTCGCCGCGCCGCGAGAATGAAAGTGATGAAGCCTATGACCGGCGCATCCGCTCGCAGTATGTGGATAGCTGCCGTTTCATTTTGCCTGCCGCCGCCAATGCCAACGTCGGTTTGACCGCCAATGCCCGCGTGATCGAAATGATCATCCGCAAGATGCTCTCGCACCCGCTGGCGGAAGTGCAACAGATCGGTGAAAAGATGAAGCAAGTGGCAAAAGCCGAAACGCCCACCCTGGTCAAATATGCCGACGCGGTGCCATACGCGGTCGAGACTTCACGCGCATTAAATAATTACGCCCCTGAAACCGGACAGCAGCCAACGGATTGGTGCACCTTGATCGACCATGATAAGGACGGTGAAAAGAAGATCCTGGCCGCTGCCTTGTACCGCTTTAATGAAATGCCATTTTCTGATGCGCTGGGGTATGTCAAATCATTGAAGAAGAAGGAACGCGGCGAACTGGCGGATACTTTGCTAAAACGCCTGGATCGTTACGACACCCCATTGCGTGAGCTGGAATACTCGACCTATACCTTTGAGCTGGAATACTCGACCTATACCTTTGACCTGGTGATGGACCAGGGCGCGTACGCCGAGTTCAAACGCCACCGTATGATGACCCAGACCGCGCAGAGGCTGACCACAAGGCTTGGGCACGCGGTCCCGGTGCTAATGACAGAGGCGGGGCTGGAGTCAAGATATGAGGCGGCAATGGACTCCGCGATGCAGATGTATGAGAAGTTATGCGAGTTTGACCCGAACGTTGCCCAGTATATTGTCCCCAATGGGTTTAATCGACGCGTGCTGGCTCAATTCAATCTGCGCGAAGCGTTCGCATTCTGCCAGCTGCGGACAGCATCCAATGCGCATTTTTCGATCCGCAGGGCGGCACAAAGAATGTACGAAGAGATCGCACGGGTGCATCCGCTGTTGACGAAGTACATGAAGATCCACGATGAGACATGGCAGGCTGTGGAAGAGCATTACTTTACGAAGGTGTAGGAAAGATGGCAGTTGGGGCACGGCGCTGTAGCCGTGCCCCAATGTTTTTAATCTTCTTCTTCCTTCTTTACTTCAAAGATGACATCAATATCAGCCATGATCGCGGGTGTGAGGGCGTCCGCGAAATCGGCGGCTTTCATGTTCTCGTGCACCTGTGCCACGCGGCTTGCGCCGGTAATGACCGTGCTGACAAAGGGATTCTTCAAGCACCAGGCAATTGCCAGCTGGGATAGGGTGCAGCCGAGTTTCTGCGCAATGGGCATTAAAGCGGCGACCTTTGCCAGCTTTTGCGCATCGGTGAGCGTGTCATGCAGCCATTGATACCCCTTGAGGCTGCCGCGGCTGTCCTGAGGGATGCCGTTCTGATATTTGCCGGTCAACAAACCAGAAGCCAGCGGACTCCAGGTGGTTGTGCCGTAGCCATAGTTTTTATAGAAGCGGACATAATCACCCGTGAGACGCCCCTGCTCGAACATATTGTATTGCGGCTGCTCGACGACAGGCTTGTGCAGATGATGCCGTTCCGCGATCTGAATGGCTTCGGTGATCTCAGACGCGGCCCATTCGGAGGTTCCCCAATATAAGGCCTGTCCCCATTCGATGATGTTGTGCATGGCCCAGACGGTTTCTTCGATGGGGGTGGAAGGATCGGCGCGGTGACAGTAGATCAGGTCGACGTAATCCAACTGCAATCTTTCGAGGGAACCTGTAATGCCCTCAAGAAGGTATTTGCGATTGAGCGTGTTCTTTCGATTGACTTCTTCATGGATGCCCCAGAACAGTTTGGTGGAGACCAGGTAACTGCCGCGTTCCCACTTCAATTCCTTGAGGGCCTCACCCATCACGCTTTCCGACTTGCCGCCCGCGTAAACTTCCGCGTTGTCAAAAAAGTTAACACCCGCTTCGTATGCCGCGCCCATCATTTCCACCGCAGATGCCACACCCGCCTGATTGTGAAATGTGACCCACGAACCAAAAGACAGTTCACTGACCTGAATACCCGTTTTTCCAAGATGACGATATTTCATTCTAACCTCCAGAGATTTTTTCACAGCCACGTTCAGATGATCAAAGCTGTACCTGCATTGCCGAACCCTGATTATACCCAGAGCAGTCACAAATTGCGTTTTTTAGAAAGCGGAAAGCGCAATTTGTGACCGTGGGTATTATATAATTACCAAATGCGTTATTTATTCCTGTTGATGTTCCTGCTCTCGGCCTGCGCGCCTGCGTCCGGGACCGCATGCCCCGGCGGGCAGTGCAATGAAGATACAACCAGCGGTCCGGTTGCATCCCATTGGACTGCCACACCCAGCCTGACACCCACGCCAAATATACTGGTCATAATCGAGACGCCCATCCCCAGCTCAACACCTTTTGTTTACACCATTCAATCTGGGGATACTTTCAGCGAACTTGCCGAACAATTCAAAATTTCACAGGATGAACTGCGGGCGGCTAATCCGGATATCTCACCGAACAGCATGTCGATCGGGGCAACGCTTCTCATCCCGGACATTTCAGCCGCCCCAAAGCGGGCCACCCCCACGCCTGAGCCGGTTCCCGTCACCCAATCCGTTTGCCACCCAACCGCCGATAACGGCCTGTGGTGTTTTGCGCTCATCCAAAATAACACGCCGGACCTGCTTGAAAATATCTCGGCCCAGATCACCCTGTTCGATGAAAACCAGTCCACGCTTGAAAGTAAGACAGCATTCCTGCCGTTGAACATGATCCCGCCTAATTCAGCCCTGCCTGTGTATGTTTTTTTCCCAAACATCGCCGCGCATGATTCCATGCAGGTCCAGGTATTGAGCGCGGTTCGATCTGGTGGAACACGATATCTGCCCGCAAGCCTGAACAATGTCATCACACAAATTGACTGGAGGGGGCTGTCCGCAATGATCAGCGGGGAGATCTCCCAGCCGGTAGAATCAACAACCGCAACCCGGGTGTGGGTCGCGGCTGTTGCGTATGATAAAGATGGCCGGGTCGTTGGGCTAAAACGCTGGGAGGGCGGGGCGATCGAAGCGGGAGAGAGACTCGCCTTTCGTTTTATGGTATCGAGCCTCGGGCCGCCCATTGACAGGGTGGAGTATGTGGTCGAAGCGAGGTGACGTTTTTAGCGGTCCTCGTCCGGGTCGAGATCATCCTCGAGATCCATTAGCTCGAACTTATTGTACTCTTCGGTGAATTCCAGGTTCTCAAGCGCATCTTCAAGGAATTCGACCAGGTCTTCATCTTCGGTCTGGTCAAGCAGGGCAACGAGATAGGTGCGGGCATCATCACCGCCGATCTGCGAAAGCGCCCAAATGCAGGCGGCTGCCACATCCTCAGGTTCTTCTTCATCGTCGAGGATCTGAAGCAGGATGGGAACGGCGGTCTCAATGCTGAGTTGACCCGCGGCTTCAACAGCGGCGGATTTTATGTGAGGGTCTTCATCGAGCAGCATGCTGACAACATTTTCAGTCCAGCGTTCATCCTGTGAATGTCCCATGGCATGCAGGGCGCTGGCCACCCAGGCAGGATCTGTACGCTCAAACGCTGATTCGATCAAAGCCGCTATTTCGGGGCGCGAAGAATAGCTAAGGGATTCAAGCGCGCGTTTGCGCAGCCCTGAATCGGCTTCACTGCGGACAACGGAAATCAAGGCATCTTCCATTTCACGCTGCTGGTTCGGATTTAACTTATCCAGTTCACCCAGCAGGACAAACTCGCCAAGCACTTGCGCGGTCTCCATGCGCGGCGCCAGTTCTGCATCGGTCAGCAAAACATCAATGAGTTTGCCAACATGGTTCGGGTCGTCAGATTCGGCAAGCAGGCGGATGGCGCGCACGCGCACTTCTCCGTCGGGATTATCCAAAAGCGCCCTGCCGATCTGGTCATAAGAGACGCTGTAATCCTCTTCCATGTTGGAGAGAAGCTGATCGAGCAGGGTCAGTTTGCGGGACGGCAGGACGTTTTGCCAAGCCTCCAAAAAAAGTTTCAGGGATTTTGGGTCCAGGTCTGAATAGTGCTTCAGGTGGGTCTGCGGAATATCCTTTTGGGAATCCGACAGGTGGGCAAGGACATCTTGAAAGGAAAGTTTTTTAGCCATTTTATGGAATTGGAATTTGGGCGGGGTTGACGAAATCCATGATATTAACAAAAAGCATCAGGCCAATGAGCATGAGCATGGCAATGCCATTGACCGTGTTTTCCCATTGCGGGGGGATGCGCTTGCGGAAGAGGATCTCAGGCATGGTGAAAAGAATGCGGCCACCGTCGAGCGCGGGAATGGGGAGCAAATTCATCACGCCAAGTGAAATGCTGAGGATGCCGATCAGGTTGAGTGTCCAGTTGGTGGGTTGCTGCGCTGCGCCTGAAGGAGCAACAGCCAGCTGCTGACGGCTGGAGACATCCTCCTCAACCGCCACATCAAACATGTCAAAGATTCCTTTGAAACCAATGAAGCGCGCATCAGCCGGGGCGATCGCGCCCTGGATCAGCGCAATGGGCAGGTAAACAATGGTGGCAGCTTGAACTCCCGTTACCATAAATCCGCCGGAGACGCTTTCGATCAATGTCGCGGGGCGGGTGGGATATCCAAGCCCAACACCAAGCGCACCTTCACTTGCTTTTCGAGTGGAAAGCGGGGTGGCGGTGATGGTGACCTGTTGGCCATTGCGGTCCACCAGCATCTCAACTGGTTGATCGAGGTTATCTTTAATGATCGCAATGGCAGCGCTTACATCGGTCACGCTTTGCCCATTGATGGCAAGCAGAATGTCATCGGCTTGCATGCCCGCCTGCTGCGCAGGAGAGTTGGCTGAGACAGAGTTGATCTGTATCGACCCGGGCACAGGCACACCTTCAAATGAAATGAGAAAAGAGAAGACCACGATGGCGGTGATCAAGTTCATCAACGGGCCGGCAAATAAAACCACCAGCCGCTTCCAGGGATTGGCAGATGCGAGCCCGCCGGGCACGTTGGGGTCATTCTCGCCTTTTGGTCGAATGAAACCGCCAAGCAGCAGGGCGTGAACCGTGAACTCGGTCCCCTGCCATTTAAAGAGAGTGGCGATCTTGTAGGAGGGCAGCCCAAAACCAAATTCCTCCACTTCGATCCCTGCCCAGCGCGCAGCGATGAAATGACCCAATTCATGTACAAATATCATCCCACCCAATGCAAGCAGGAATACGATTAATGTTACAAATCCAGATACCATTTTTTATCCTTCGTCTAGTTTGACAATAATGCGGATTATATCTGCAAACGGATTTGATAGAGTTAGAGGTTTATTAGATAAATTTCCCCCGTGAGGTCCCCTCAATAGGTACCCGGCACGGGGCTTTTCTCCCCGTGCCGGGTACCTATTGCCAATTGGAGGAGACAGAAGACGTCAGATCTTTAAAAACAACGCTGACGGTTCATTGCACGTAAAGGCAAAGAAAAACACCTTGCGCCTGTTTTTATGGAAGCCCTTCAAATACATCCGCAGCGGAAAACGCCACGCCCACCATGCTGGGACCTGTGTGCGCCGCCAGCGCCGGCGACATGTAATGGGTGGGCATCCAGGTGCATTTAAATACCGGCGCGATCAGATCACGCAAGGCAGCCACACCGGAATGATTATAAGAGTGTAAAACCTGCACGCGCAACGCAGAGCCAGCTTTGTGGTGTTTGAGCATGTTATCCACCAACCCCTGCAACGCCTTCTCAAACGTGCGCGCCATGCCCAATTGTGAATACGTGCCGCCCACTTTTTCCACACCGATCAACGGGCGGATGCGGAGCATGGAAGCAACCAGTCCCTTCATATGGCTGATGCGCCCGCCATGGATCAGATATTTCAATTCATCCAGCGTGTACATGCTCTCTGTTGCCGCACCGATGCGTTCGATGAGCGAAACAATTTTATCCAGGGGCCAGCCGGCTTTGATGGCGCGTCCTGCCGCAGCGACCTGCCAGCCCAGTGCGGCACACAGGGTCTTGGTATCCAGCACGGTTATATTGGCTTCCGGGACCATCTGTGCCCCAAGGCGGGCGGCATTGTACGTGCCGCTCAGACCTGATGACATTTGAATGGAAAGAATGTCAGGGTCAGCGGCTGCGAGTTTGCGATAGACCTCGGCAAAATCACCCGCTGAAGGTTGGGAGGTAACAGGGAAGCTGGGTGTAGCCATCAGCATTTTTTGCAGTTCGTCTGACTGTACATCCTCTCCGCTGCGATAGGACTTTCCATCCAGTGTGATGGTATGCGGCACAATATAAATGGGAACGTCGGGTTGCAGTTCGGGCGGCAGGTACAGATCCATGCCAGTGTCGGTTACTATTTGCATCAAGGGTCTCCTGGGTAATCAAAAGTAGCCTATCATATCAAACTATATGGGATTTAGCCGGTTTACACCACACCAAAGCAGATTACAAAAACATCGGTAAGAGATGCGACAAACAAAACAAAAGTTGGAACCCATTTGGCCACAACTTTTGATCCAGGCAAAACATCTGCTTTCGTTCTTCCAGTTTTATTTGCATTAATGGCTGGAGTTGGAGACCACTGACACGTTCACTGTTGGCATCTCTTATGATGAGCCTGTCATCGGAAACAGAGCCCAGATGGGTCAAACCTTTGATCTGTAATTCAAACGATAACCAACCCAAAATCAACGAGGATGCTTTGCGGCATCCTCGTTGATTTTTATAAGATCCAGTTATTTAATTGTTACATGTGGGTGATGATTGCATCACCGAACTCGGAGCATTTGATCTCTCTGGCGCCATCCATCAGACGGGCAAAGTCGTAGGTGACGGTTTTGGCGGCAACTGCACCTTCCATGCCTTTCACGATCAAATCAGCGGCTTCGCCCCAGCCCAGGTAGCGCAGCATCATTTCACCGGAGAGAATGACCGAGCCGGGGTTAACCTTATCCAGATCGGCGTATTTGGGCGCGGTGCCGTGGGTGGCTTCAAAGATGGCATGACCTGTAACATAGTTAATATTCGCGCCGGGAGCAATGCCAATTCCGCCAACCTGCGCCGCCAGCGCATCGGAGAGATAATCACCGTTCAAGTTGAGGGTGGCGATCACATCGTAATCCTTGGGACGGATGAGGGTGAATTGCAGACTAACATCGGCAATCGAATCCTTGATCAACAGCATGGTCTTCCACTTGCCGCCGCCATGGGTCTCCCATAACTTCAAGGCTTCCTCCACCTCTCCCTTGATATCGTTCTGCTGGGCGGGACTCATCATATCAAAACCGGGGTCAATGGCCCTGGCGTTCTCTTCCACCGTTAAAGCGGGCGCGGCTTCCTTGTTACCCAAAATCCAGGTTTCGCGCTCGGTGACCACCTGGCCGCGAAACTCACGTTTGGCGAGGGCGTAGCCCCAGTCCTTGAACGCACCTTCGGTGAACTTCATGATGTTGCCCTTGTGGACAAAGTTCACGCTCTTGCGTTTGTTATCCAACGCCCATTGAATGGCGGCACGCACAAGACGCTCAGTGCCTTCAACAGAAACCGGCTTGATGCCAAGCCCGGCAGTTTCAGGGAATCGGATCTTGGCATATTCTTTGGGGAAGGCTTCCTTGAACAACTGCTTGAATTTTTTGTTTTCCTCGGTGCCATATGCAAACTCGATGCCGGTATAAATATCCTCGGTATTCTCGCGGAAGATGACCATGTCCACATGCTCAGGATGTTTCACAGGTGAAGGTACGCCTGTGTACCAGCGGACAGGGCGCAAACAAACATACAAGTCCAGCATCTTGCGCAGGGCAACATTCAAGGAGCGGATACCACCGCCGATGGGCGTAGTCAACGGGCCTTTGATACCCACCAGAAATTCCTTGAAAGCATCCACGGTTTCATCGGGCAGCCAGCTCTGCAGCATCTTGAAGGCCTTCTCACCGGCGTAGACCTCCATCCAGTGGATCTTGCGCGTACCGCCATATGCCTTCTCAACCGCCGCATCCAGCACACGTTCCGAAGCACGCCAGATATCGCGCCCCGTACCATCCCCTTCGACATAGGGGATGATCGGATTATTGGGAACGTTCAACTTTCCATTTTCAATCGAGATCTTTGCCCCACCCTGCGGGACTTTTACATTTGTGTATGTCATCTGACTTTCTCCTTTGGCTTGTTTTGACAAATTATACCCATGGCGGTCACAAAATGCGCTTTTTTAGAAGGCCAAAAGTGCATTTTGCGACCGTGAGTATTATATAACAACGAAAAAAACAAATCAGCGATAATTACCAAACCAGGCTCCTCAGGAAATAAGGTTCCCGTTGCGAGGGGTTCCTGTTCCGCAGGTTATTACCGCGCAACACCTCTCTAGGCAAGAGGTGTTGGCA
>JFJP01001805.1_pt1 | contig 28230 bp, 27 predicted proteins | sample 431651 | NCBI WGS metagenome assembly JFJP01 (sample SAMN02602958, study PRJNA72255) | Microbial mat metagenome, whole genome shotgun sequencing project. | biome: fresh water; feature: sink hole; material: water; isolation source: purple microbial (photo- and chemosynthetic) mats found in... | reverse complement strand
TGCGCCAATTCTGGATCGGCATGGTCCATTTCTTCGCAACTTGCGAGATGGCCAGATAAATAACCTTCATAACCAATTCGTCACTGAGAAATAACTTTTGGTGCGCCACTGCGCAGCGAATCACTCTGTTGAGAAACTCAATGATATTTGACGTATAGATCGCCTTGCGAATTTCTGGTGGGTAATCAAACAACGTATGCAAATCGGCTGTGACTGCCTTGTAGCCTCTCCAGGGGACGTATTTGAGGCTGTGACGCAACATGTTAACGATGCACGGCTGGATGCGTGTCTCAGGATATTCAGCGGCAATGGCTTCCGGAAAACCTTTGGGACCATCGATGCAGGCAATCAAAATGTCTTGCACGCCACGGGTTTTGAGTTCCATCAGCAGGCTCAGCCAGAAGCTCTGTGACTCAGCAAAGGCCTGGGTCCATCGGCGCTGGTCATCTCTCAATATTCTCGTCACGCAGCTGTTCGCGGATGAACACTGCCGTATGGCGGTGTTTCACATGAACTTGCTTGTCAGCTTCCAGAATGGCGTTGATGATCACCTTAAACGCTGCTAGCGTCGTAGAAACCGGAGCCGGCATTTGCCGATAATCAGGTGGCGCTGCAAACAGGCGCATCTTCTTGACGGTATTGCGATGGATGCCGAGGCAGCGTGCAACAGCACGTTCACTCTTGTGATCGACCATCACGGTCCGACATACTTTGATGTACAAGTCCAAGGGAAACATCATTTCCGAATTTTTTATGTACCCGCAAGTACATAAACAGGCTGCCGACCTGGCCGTAACTCTGTACACTTCCGGCACCACCGGGCGCAGCACGGGGCATGCTTTCGCACGACAATATCGCTTCGAACGCCAAAGTGCTGCAGCAGCGTCTTCATGGGCGTACCCGACTTACTATGTACGCCTGCTGGCGGACAGTAGCTTCGATCACAACACTTGCCGCAACGCACGCCTTCCCATCTCTGGCTCGGCGTCATCACTGGCCGATATCTTCACCAAATTCTCGGCACGCACCGGCCATACCATACTGGAACGCTACGGCATGATCGAGTTGCGATCCTGGCCTCCAATCCGTATCACGGTGAACGGCGCGGCGGTACTGTCGGCCTGCCACTGCCAGGTGTGTCACTGTGACTGATGCGGTGCGACCAAGCAGACCACAGCACAGTCTGCGGCGCGGATGAAATCAGTGATATTCAGGTCAAGGGATAAAATGTATTCCAGGGCTACTGGCGCATGTCGGAAAAGACTGCGGAAGAATTTACCGCCGATGGCTATTTCAAGACCAGCGATGTTGGCAAGTTTTACCATGACGGCTATCTTGCGATCGCCGGCCGCAGCGAGGACCTTATCATTTCCTGCGGCTACAACGTCTATCCGAAAGAAGTCGAACCCGTGCTGGAATCTGCAGTGATCGGTGTACCGTACGCCGATTTCGGCGAAGAGCGATGACCGCCGTAATTGTCAAACGCCGAGATACCAAGCTGACCACTAGCGGCGTAATTGAATTGCTGAAAATCGATGATCGCCAATTTCAAGGTGCCCAAGCAAGTGTTCTTTACTGACGAGCTACCTCGCAATATGATGTACAAAGTACAAAAGAATATTTTACGCTAAAAATATGCGATAGCGGCAACGTCAATCAGGACGTCGAGAGAGGCGTCCTGTATCAGCTCTTCATAAGCTGGTTGGTACATCGCGCATGAAATTGCGCGCTTGATAATTGCGCACGGCCGTACTAGGCAATCTTTTGCTTTGGTATGGCCAGCACGTCGTCGATGCTGGCATCGTCCGGCTCGGACTTCATTAGGCAATAATTCATATCGTCGATCTGCTACGAAGTAGAAATTTCAGAAAATAAAAGAAGCGGTTGCACTAAAGTGCAACCGCTTCTAAATACGGTTCCGCCTGTGCCGCTTTGCCGGTATCCTGAACCAAAGCGATTCAAGTTGGCCGCAGTTAGTTGAAATTCGGGCTCATCGGACTAGCGACGCTCACACCTATCGAACCAAATCTCGCAGCCGTTGCGTATCAATGGTCCAAGGATATTATGGCAATAGCAAACACGGCAGGAGTAATCAGTGTACCCGGAACGATTCCCAAGCCAAATGCTTTTGGCAAAAGTTTTTATTGTAATTCGCCAGCAAATGCCAGCAGCAAATCATGTTCTAGAGAAATTTTAATAAATTCAGAACAATGCTTCCTGAGCCGTCAACGCTTCATCGAGAACATCATGCATGACTGCGATTTGCTGACTTATTTCGGAAACGGTGAGGTCAGTCAACGACCCGACCGGCGATTTTTTCGCCAATAGCTCGGCAGCAATGCCGAGTGCTGCGATGACAGCAATACGATCGTTGCCGCGAATTTTTTCGGCGTCGCGGATGCTGCTCATTTTCCCATCAAGGTATTTAACGGCTTGCTGTAGCGGTGCTTCTTCACCTTCCTTGCACGACAGCGTATAGAGCTGCTCCATGATGTTGACACTTAACTGGCTCATGCAACCTCCTGATTTCACGGCAATGACTGCATTTTTTCGAGCAATGCAACAACACGCTGATACGCTTCGTCAATACGCGGCTCCAGTTCTGCGTTTTCATCCTGAAATGCTATTGTACGATGACGTAAATCGGCATTCTCACGCCGTAGTGTGTGAGTCAATTCGGCCAGTTTCCGGATTTTTTCTGATAACTGATGAAATTCTAAAATCATATTTGTCAACATAGTGTTTCTAGGAAATTTACGTCAATAGATTTGCTCAATCAATATTTTGTCAGGCTATCGACTAGTGCGGCCTCCCGAATCGCTTTAGCGCATACGAGACGAGTACGCTACAGATTGCATCAATGCGATGGTGCTGCCGGCAATTTTACCGCTGCCACGTACAGCAGAGCATATTGCAATTCCTGATGCGGCTCTTTGTCAGCCGATCCTGGCCGACATCAAAATAACAACAGTCGCAGGATCTAAACGTCAGTTGGCCGGATAGTTATGCAATAATATTGACACCAGAATTGCTATTGCCAAAGCAACTAGCATCGACAAAAATTCCAGGCCAGACAGCAGGCGACGACGCAGCCATTCAGTGTGTTGATCAGTCGCGCCAGAAAATGCGCCTTGGCCAGGGTAACATCCGGATCGGTCACAATAATCAATGAAATCATGGCCCAGTATGGTTCATGCAATCCCAGTGCACTTACTCTCTGCTACCAAGCAATCAAAGATACGGTAAAAATCTTGGTCAGATAGACTGGTGCATTTTTTCTGAGACTGATGAATTGAAATTTCATTGAATCGGCGGACCTGTGATGGAGCCTACGTGCGGCCAATAACAATGAATTCGTCGCGGCAGTCATTTTAGCCGAGAACACGGCTTGTCCGAGATTTCCGTGGGGTTGTGGCACGATATGTCACAACCCGTGGCCAACAAACGACAGCAGCGGCAATCGCTTAACCCCATGTAATTTCTACCTGGCTGGCACGTTCTTGAAACTGCATGCGGATTGCTATTCTGCGTGGATTTCGCTATATACGCGTCCAACAAAAATCCGAATTATCTATCTGATTATTTGAGGATGCCGCCGTACAGACGCAGCGCATCCAGCACCAAATGATTGAGATTGCCGCCGCACTGCTGTTCGATATGCTGCTGCAGTTCGCGCCGCATGCGCCGCTTCCAGTTGGGCTTGAGGCGATTGGAGAAATCAGACACCACTTTCCGACGTTCTGGTATGGTGTCAAAAAATCGATCTGGTTTGCCATGGTCACTAGATGCCGTGCGTTCATTATATTGTTCTTTGAGAACCTGATACCGTTGCGCCCGGAAACGCACAGATCAACAACCAATGTTTCATACTTATCTACGTCAAAGAATATATTTTTATCTTATCTGTTGACGAACATATGCCTCATATCCGTTAATCACCTAGCCACATGTTGCTCTCGATATATCGGGATTTGTTTCGTAAGGATTCCTGAGATGCTTTCCAGATCAACATGCGTTGACCGTTAATGCCTTTACTTCTATCCTTTTAGTAAAGAAAAAGGAACCCCATACCACTGATCATTATTATCGTTTCACTATCGGCACTGAAATACTTTGTGGTTGGATCGTTTGCCGGTATATCGTGGTGGTGGATTGCAGGCTTGATGGTGACTGCCTTTATCTGATTTGAATTCTTCGCACGTATGCTTGGCCGGGATAAGTGCCGGGCGCACGAAACCATCGAAAAGAATCGCCAGGAACGGGTCAAGAAAACCTTTCAAAATTATAAACGTCTCGATCTCTGAGTTGCGATGAGACGCATTGTAGCGCCGGAATTGCAGAATGTAGTCGTTTTTTTTTTGATTTATCACTTCTTGAAGCCTCACCATGGAGCAACACAAAGAGCTGGCATTCTTCCGGCTTTTTTATTGGCGCCATTGATATGAATATAGAACTCCGCATCTTGGTTATTTCGGCGTCGTTGCCGAAGAACGGCATTTCGGTCACGCCACTTTACAGTTACACATGACGCAGCCGCCACTGCCACTATCTCAGACAACCCATGCACTTGAGTCCAACCTTGACACGCAGCTGTTTCGCGACATCGCGCTGACGCCGGCTGGGCTGGCGGTGTTGCCGGAAGCGCAGCGCTTGCCGAAGCAAACCACCGGGCTGTCTGATCTGGTACGACGCGCCGCCTCGGGCGAATCCGGCCTGCTGATTCCGCCGCTATCGGACAAAGAGAAGCTGGCGCTCGACTATTTGCCGGTATTATCCGAACCACTGGTGCTGGCGGCCGCCGAACTAGCTCCAGGCGCTGCAAAGCACGGGGCCGGATTGCGCTGAGTGCGTTGGCTGACATGCCGTCGAACCTTTTCTCGAGCCGCATCTCGCCCGATTTCCGCGATATCATCCCCGACTGTTTCCACGCCGCCGGCCTTACACCAGACATCAGCCAGGAAGCCATCCAGATGCAAATTATCGTCAACCTTCTGTCGGCTGTCATGGGAATCGCACTTGTGCCACAATCCATGTCTTACCTGCAACGTCCGGCGGCGATTGTCTCGAATTGCAGGATCTCACGCCATTGGTCGAAACCCGCCTGGCGTTGCGATAATGTTTCACCGGTATCGCAGGATTTTTTGGAGTTACTGAGAAAGAAATAAAACATGATGATTCATCTTTCGCCCGATCCGATTGCCTTCTCCCTTGGTACGCTGCATGTACATTGGTACGGCCTGATGTACATGTTGGCTTTCATCCAATTCATCTGGGTGGGTCGGATTCGTATCCGGCAACTGCATATCGCCGCCGCCTGGAAAAAAGAGAACATCGACGATATGCTGTTCTACGGCGTACTGGGAGTGGTCATCGGTGGTCGCCTGGGACAAGTTTTTTTCTATGATCCAGTCTATTATTTTTCCTATCCGGCGGAAATCATCGCGGTCTGGAAAGGCGGTATGTCATTCCATGGCGGCTTGATCGGCGTCATGATTGCGATGGCATGGTGGGGTCGCAAGTCGGATCGCAAGCTGATGGATATCATGGATTTCATCGCGCCGATAGTGCCGCTCGGCTATGCTGCTGGGCGCCTCGGAAATTTCATCAATGGCGAACTACCGGGCCGCGTGGTATCAGATCCGTCGCTGCCTTGGGCTATGATCTGGTCGAATGTCGACAACCTCCCACGTCATCCGTCGCCGATCTATCAGATGCTAGTCGATGGCATCTTGCTGTTTATCATTCTCTGGTTCTTTTCGCGCAAACCGCGTCCGCGCATGGCGGTAGCCGGCATGTTCTCGTTGCTGTATGGCTGCGCCCGTTTCTTTACCGAATATTTCCGCGTGCCGGACTACAACATCACTTTCTCCGGCATCATGCTTTCCGCCGGCCAGATGTTGTCAGTGCCGATGATCGTGTTGGGTATCATATTGCTGATCATCGCCTACAGAAAACCGCTTATCTACAGCGGCCCGGCCGAAGCTGCGAAACCATCTACACACTGATCCCTGAATCGCAGGCCGCTAAGCCGCAACCCCGGACGCTTTCTATATCACCATTCATGCATGCCAATTTCTATATTCTGTTCGCATCATGCTTCCCAGCTGATCGACCGGCCTGCTGCATTAAAACGCACGATTCCGAGGTACCACACCTGGGGCGATATCGAGCGGGCCTCAGCCAGAGTCGCCAATCTACTCGGCAGCCTGAATCTTTTGAGCGGCGCACGCATTGCAGTTCAGGTAAAAAATCGCCTGGAGACTTGATCCTGTATCTAGTGACATTGCGTGCCGACTTTGTCTAACTACCGTTTAATAATATCCCTTACCTCAGCGCCGAAATCGACTATTTCATTGCTGACGCAGAAGCGGCAGTGTTCGTTTGTTCGCCGAAAAATTTCGGCTGGGTGACGCAGATTGCATTCAAGGCCGTGATCCGAGATTTATTCACGCTGGATGAGATCGACAAAGCTCTACTTACGGAAGGAATTCAGGGTCGCCGCTGGGAGGGCGCCATGCATCATCCAGAACAATTCGAGACCGTTGATAAGACCACAGGCTAGGATTAGTACACTTTTAATGCACTATTCACGGCCGGTCCAAGTGCGCTTTCCTGTACATTGGTCACGCGGCTTTTATAATTTGTTGTCAGAAATCATGAGTCGTCAATAAATTAATTAACTTAATACAACTATACTATTCCCGGCTACGTTGTCATTTTACCTCTATTCAATTCGGTCGATTCCCGCAAAGAGAAAAACCTTGGCAATCTGCTTGAAGGATTTTCTGCTCCGCTCACCAGCAATTATTTTTTGCTCAGACCACCGAGCACACCGTTCAGCAATCCGCCGATTTTGCCACCTGTCGCCGAACCACCACGCGGTCGTCACGGGGGACAATGGGCCGTTGCCGACAGAGCTGTTCAAATCGCCAAGTACGCCAGTTACCGAAGCCAGTGCACCGCCCCGACTATACCCCTTAGGCCGATAGATGCACTGCTAACAACACCAACCATTGGCGCCGGTGGACCGGCAAGTGCGCCAAACAACGTATTGTCGAGCGGCTGTAACAAGCCGCCAGTCTTGCCAACGCTTTGCATCGTGGCGCCAACCTGGGCCACCGCGGTGCCAGCACTCGCTGTGGTAACTCCGACCGGATTCTGCACCGATCCGATCTGACTCAGCCCATTATTCACCATGCCCGTCAGGTCTGATTTGGTATTAGAATTCAACAGCGGCACTTGGCCGATAATTGTGTTGCCAGAGCCGCCTAATACAGTGCTGACGCTCGCTACCGTGTTGTCGGCGCTTGAACCAGGTTGCCGGATGAAACCGTAGGCGTGGTGCCGGTGCCGGCGCTAGCGAGCAACCCGCCGTAGCCGCCGAGCAATGCCCTCAGTAACATGTATGCTGCGAAGATTCTGTTTTTTGCAATGGCTTTATGAGCTATCTTCCGTTGTAATTGAATCTGATAACAGCGCTGTATCAGGTTGATTTGGAAAGAGTATGTCAGTCGAAAAAGCCGCTGGAACGGCCTATTCAGAGCCTCAATGGATATCACAAAAACTATATAAAATCTTTAAGAATAACTGCCATAGAAAATTATCAATAAAATACCCTTACCATAACCCTTGTACACCTTCGATCCAGCTCACACAAACGCCTATAATGAGCGCTCTCGTTATTGACATTATTAACATGAAGACTATCAAACATGTCCCCCAATCCCTAGATAATCTGCTGGTCATAGGTATATCGTAGAGCGGGATTTTCGATCTGGGAGCGGAAGAGGCGATCTTCCGTACGCAAGGACTGGAAGCGTATCGCCGTCATCAACCGATCAATGAAAACCAGATTTTCAAAACCAGCGCCGGCTTTACGCTGGTAAGAGAGTTGCTGAAGTCGAACCTACTGATGCCTGGCCGGCGCTTTGTCGCAGTGGTGGTCATGTCGCGTAATTCGCAATTCCAGCGAGACTCCAATGCGCATTTTAAATTCGATTACCCACTACGATTTCGATATCATGTGCGCGATGTTGTTCGGCGGTGTTTCGTTGGCACCGTATCTGCAGGCGTTCAATGTCAGCCTGTTCCTGCATGAAGACGATGTACAAGCGGCCGTAAATGTCGGCTCGGTGGCAGCATTGCTGTACCAGAAGCCATATAATGTGAGATCGGAACTGGATCAGATCTGCATTGCCTTCGATAGCGGTGCAGTGATTTTTTCGGATGAGTCGGAGCGGATCTACTTTAACGAAGGCATCGAGGGCTTTGAAAAAAAGCGAGCAAGAGATCGCCATACTGCCGTTACCGCGCGGTCCTTTCGCGCATCTGCTGATTGCGCTGTCGTATATCCAGAACAATTTGAAGAATCTCGACGGCCGTGCCGCACCGTGCTGGTAACAACGCGCTCGTCACCAGCACCAGAACGGGTGATTCGTATTTTGCGCGCTTGGAACGTCGCCATCGATGAAACCTTCTTCATGGGCGGCGGCGTCAAATCCGATGTGCTAGCGGAGCTTTCAATCCGCACATGTTTTTCGACGATCAGCGTGGTCATTGCGACCGTGCCACCAGCCGCGTGCAAACCGATAGGGTACCGATTAAGCATCTCGATGAGTTGGATAAATCGTCATAACGCGCGCTGCTTGTGATCTCAGACAGTAGACGAGACATAACCATTGAATTGCTCGCGCAGCTTTTTCTTCAACAGCTTGCCGGTGGCGCTTATCGGTATGGCATCGACAAATGCCACATCGTCTGGCGTCCATCACTTGGCAATTTTGTCTTCAAAAAATTTCAACAGCTCGCTAGGGCTCACGTCCAGCCCTGGCTTCCTGATCATCAACAGTGGCCGCTCATCCCACTTCGGATGGAAGATACCAATGTAAGCCATCTACAGCGCCGGATGTGCCATCACGATATTTTTCAGATCGATACTGCTGATCCACTTGCCACACGACTTGATTACATCCTTGCTGCGCTTGGTGATTTGCATATAGCTATCGACATCGATAATAGCGACGTCGCCGATCGGAAACCAATCGTCGCGAAGCACTTGGCCGCCTTCGTTCTTGAAGTAAGCATCGACCACCTATGGCCTACTTACTAGCAGATTGCCAAACATTTCGCCATCCCACGCCAGCGTCGTCTACGATGTTCATGTCGACCTGTAAAATCGCATGTCCCTATTTTTGCAATAGCAATTCCTGTCGCTCCAGCGGTAAGCCAACGTGTTTGGTCTGAAGCGTGCATGTGGTGCTGAGCGTCGACAACTCGGTCATGCCCTAGGCATGCGCCATATCGCCACCGTAGTGCTACCACAGCGTTTTCATCATCGCCGGGGGGCAAGTCGGGCCGCCGATAATGGTGCGATTGAAACTGGAAAATTTCAGATCATTCTGTGCTCATATACTTGAGCAAACCGAGCCAGACGGTCAGCGACCCTGGCGACACCGTTATCTGTTCCTGTTCCAACAATTCACACAGCGATTTGCTATACAGGCACGGCCCAGGGAACACTATCTTGGTGCTGGTCAGCGGCACTGCATGCGGCAAGCCCGAGACATTAATGTGGAACATCGGCACTACCGGCATTACGGAATCGTGGATGGAGACGTTCATGCTGTTCGGCATGGTTGGATTGATACATAAGAATGCAGCAGCGTCGAACGATGCGAATACAGCGCACCTTGAGGGGGGGGTATCGGTGGTGCCGGAGGCGTAACATAAACTGGAGGCGGAATTCTCATCGAGCAAGGGCCATGCATAATCGCCCGAATTGGCGGCCAGCAGTTCTTCATAGAACAGCAGATTGGGTAGTTTGCTATCCGGCGGCAGGTCCAATGGCAGAAAGCAGATATCAAATAGCGGGTATTGATTTTCGGCGTATTAAGATTCCATATGCTGATAGCTGTTCCAGGCCAGCGTCGCGACCCGCTCGTCCATGCCGATCCCTCCCCAGGGCGGCCAGCGCATTGGCCAGTTATCTCGCTCCGCAGTGACAATCTCTGTAAGTGTAACGGTGGATATCGCCATCAACCCGGCGCGAGACGATTCCATTGCTTTCGAAATGACGATCTGTGTGCTGGATAAATGCTTGAGATTAGCAACGACTGATCCATCATCTGGCCCGTCAACGGACTCTCCGTATATTGTGACATTGCATCTCCCGATGTTGAAATAACCGCGGTTTCCTCACCGCTTCAGTCAACGTATTATTTCCCATTGGCATTTACACTCTTTATCGATTCTACGGCGATTGCTCCGTCAAAAACAAAAAAGCCCGGTCTCAACGCCCCTGATCTGTCGCTTAAACCGGGCCCTACTTATTTTCTGCGTTGCGCGGATTTAGCGCGCCGAGATCGCATCCACCACGCACAAGGCGGTCATGTTGACGATCCGGCGCACTGTGGCCGAAGGCGTAAGGATATGCACTGGCTTGGCGCAGCCCAACAGGATCGGGCCAACTGCGACGCCGTTACCACACGTATTCTTGAGCAGGTTATAGGCGATATTGGCGGCGTCGATGTTCGGCATCACCAGCAGGTTGGCGTCGCCCTTGAGCGATGAATCGGGCATTAATTGACGGCGCAACTCGATGTTGAGGGCGGTATCGCCGTGCATCTCGCCGTCGACCTCCAGATCCGGCGCCATCTCCTTGATGATAGCCAGAGCGTTGCGCATTTTCAACGCTGAAGCGCTGTTGCTGGAGCCGTAGTTGGAATGCGACAGCAATGCGACACGCGGTTTAATGCCGAAGCGCTGCATCTCTTCCGCCGCCAGAATCGTGATCTCGGCCAGTTGCTCAGCAGTCGGCTCTTCGTTGACGTGGGTATCAACCAATACCAATTGACGCTCAGTTAAGATCAACGCATTCATCGCAGCGTAAACATTGACGCTTTCGCGACGGCCCAGTACCTTGTCTATGTAGTTCAAGTGCAGATTGGTGGTGCCGTAGGTGCCGCAGATCATGCCGTCGGCATGGCACTTGTGAATCGCCATCGAACCGATAAGCGTGTGGCGGCGACGCATTTCTAGTTTGGCGTACTGCTCGGTCACGCCCTGGCGCTTGGTCATCGCCAGGAAAGTCTGCCAATAATCGCGATAGCGTTCGTCGAAATCCGGATTGATAACTTCGAAATCGACATTCATCTTCAAGCGTAAGCCGAAACGCTCAATGCGCTGCTGCAGCACGGCCGGACGGCCGATCAGGATCGGCCGCGCCAAGTTTTCGTCCACCACAACTTGCACGGCGCGCAGGACGCGCTCTTCCTCGCCCTCGGCGTAGACAATGCGCTTCTTGTTAGCCGGCGCCTTTTTGGCGATCTGGAATAACGGACGCATGAAAGTGCCGCTGCGGTAAACGAATTGCTGCAGCTTGTCGATATAGGCTTCCATGTCCTGGATCGGACGGCTGGCGACACCAGAGGCGACCGCAGCCTTGGCCACTGCCGGCGCAATTTTGATCATCAGGCGCGGATCGAACGGCTTTGGAATGATGTATTCAGGACCGAATGCCAGATTGGTTATGCCGTAGGTGGTGGCTACGATGTCCGACTGCTCGGCTTGCGCAAGCTCAGCAATCGCATGTACCACGGCGATTTCCATTTCGCGGGTAATTGTGGTAGCGCCACAATCGAGCGTGCCACGGAAGATATACGGGAAACACAATACGTTGTTAACCTGGTTCGGATAATCCGAACGGCCGGTCGCCATCACAGCGTCGTCACGTACCGCCTTGACTTCTTCCGGTAGGATTTCCGGCCTCGGATTAGCCAACGCCAGCACCAACGGCCGCGGTGCCATCGCCTTAACCATGTCTTGCTTGAGCACGCCGCCGGCCGACAGGCCGAGAAAAATGTCGGCGCCCGGAATCAGTTCGGCCAGGGTGCGGGCATCGGTCCCGCGCGCAAAGCGTGCCTTGTCCGGATCCATCAATTCGACGCGGCCTTTGTAGACCAGGCCGGCCAGATCAGTGACGAAAATGTTTTCAATCGGGAAGCCAAGATCGACGATCAGGTCGAGGCAGGCCAGCGCAGCAGCGCCAGCGCCGGACACTACCAGCTTGCACCGCTTGATGTCCTTGCCGACTACTTTTAGGCCGTTCAGGATCGCCGCGCCGACAATGATAGCGGTGCCGTGTTGGTCGTCATGGAACACCGGAATCCTCATGCGATCGCGCAGCTTGCGTTCGATCTCGAAGCATTCCGGTGCCTTGATGTCTTCCAGGTTGATACCGCCGAAGGTCGGTTCCAGCGAGGCGATTATGTCGCACAGCTTGTCTGGATCGTATTCATTGATTTCGATATCGAAGACGTCAATGCCGGCGAATTTCTTGAACAGTACACCCTTGCCTTCCATCACCGGTTTTGATGCCAGCGGTCCGATGTTGCCTAGGCCCAGCACGGCAGTGCCGTTAGTGATGACGGCAACCAAGTTGCCGCGCGTGGTGTAACGGGATGCGTTGGCTGGATCGGCGACGATTTCTTCGCAGGCAGCAGCGACGCCTGGGGAATAAGCCAACGCCAGATCGCGCTGGTTTGTCAATAATTTAGTTGGCGTTATGCTGATTTTTCCGGGTGTCGGAAACTCGTGATATTCAAGCGCAGCTTGACGCAATTGTTGACGGAGCTCTTCTTTTTTATCTACCATCGAATCCATATGCGTTTGTCCACACAGTGTAACAATTTAAATTCCATGATTTTATCAGACTGGTTGCGCCAGACCATGTGAATTTCGCAGGTAAATATTGATTTCATATATTCTATTAATTTATAAAAACTATTAAAATATAAAAATAAAAATTAGAAAACTATATAGATAATAAAAATAATCAATTTCCCATGTCGATTAATAAAATCCATTACTGGCGCTAGTGCCCCCACCGTAGCATGCCGTCCTCGCTGGCCGCTGGGAAACAGAAATCGATGACGAGCGGACTGTTTGCCATTTCTTCGATGCGCAAGGCGTGATGGTTAGATTTGGCGTTGCGCCGCAGTTATGTCATTCCCGCATTCGCGGGAATGATGGGGCGCATAGAAATAGACGATAAACGCCTCAATTGAACGGTATCAGATCCTATGCGAATTCAGTGATCAACTCAACGATCTCGACCCCATACGTCTCCAGCTTCTTCTCGCCAACACCGCTGACGCCGCGCAAATCATCTAGCGAAACCGGCTGCGCCTTGGCGATCTCGCGCATGGTGGCATCATGGAAAATAACATAGGCCGGCACATTGTGCCTGCGTGCGGTCTCGACCCGCCACCAGCGTAACTTCTCGAAAATGGCCTGCTCCAACGTCGACAGATCAGCCTCAACATAACTATTGTATTTGCCGCTGCTGCGTTTTTTCTTGACCGGCTTCTGGTACTGCCGCAACTGCACTGGATGTTCGCTCTTTAGTACCGACCGCGCCGCATCCGTTAGCTTGAGTGCATTGTAGGATTCGTGATCGACCGTGATAAGGCCGAGAGCAATTGACTGCCTCAGAATAGCGCGCCATTCAGCCTCGCTACGATCGCTGCCTATGCCGAATGTCGAGAGCTGATCGTGACGCCATTGCTTAATCTTGTCGGAATCGATGCCGCGCAGCACATTCATCACATGCGTAGCACCGAAACGCTGATCAACACGATAGATCGTGGATAGCAGCTTTTGTACCACCACCGTGGCATCAAACGAGATCGGCGGGCTCAGGCAAGTATCGCAATTGTCGCAGCGCTCGGAAGCCTGGCCAAAAGAATTCAGCAGGCGCACACGGCGGCAATGCAATGTTTCGCATAGATCCAGCATGGCATCGAGCTTGACGCCCTGCACCCGCTTGAACACCGCACCGGCTTCCGATTCGTCGATCATACGGCGCTGTTGCACCACATCCTGCAAGCCATACACCATCCAGGCATTGGCCGGATCCCCGTCACGGCCAGCACGACCGGTTTCCTGGTAATAACCTTCTATGCTTTTCGGTAAATCCAGATGCGCAACGAAGCGTACATCCGGCTTGTCGATTCCCATGCCGAAGGCGATGGTCGCCACCATCACGATGCCGTCTTCGCGCAGGAAGCGTCCCTGGTTTTTGGTGCGTAACGCGTAATCCATCCCAGCGTGATAAGGCAACGCGCCGATGCCTTGCTGCACCAAAAACTCAGCTGTTTCCTCGACCTTCCTGCGTGACAGGCAGTAGACGATACCGGCATCGCCAACATGCTCGCTTTGAATAAAATCTAGCAACTGCTTGCGGCCGTTGGCTTTTTCGATAATTTGATAGCGGATGTTGGGACGGTCGAACGACGAGACGAAACGAGCGCCCTGCTGCAATTGCAGACGCTCGGCAATTTCTTCGCGGGTCTGCTGATCGGCAGTCGCGGTCAGCGCGATGCGCGGCACCTGTGGGAATCGCTCGTACAGGATCGACAATTTGATGTATTCCGGCCGGAAATCATGGCCCCATTGCGATACGCAATGGGCCTCGTCGATCGCAAACAATGCAATCTTCGACGACGCCAGCAACTCCAGGCAACGCGGCGTCAGCAAACGCTCCGGCGCCACATAGACTAGATCAATCTCGCCGTTGCGCACCTGCCGTTCAATCTGCGACGCTTCTTCATAGTTCTGCGTGGCATTCAGGAACGCGGCCCGCACCCCGACCTCGGCCAGCGCATCGACCTGATCCTGCATCAGCGCGATCAACGGCGACACCACCACGCCGACACCATCGCGCAGCAAAGCCGGAATCTGGTAGCACAGCGATTTGCCGCCGCCGGTCGGCATCAGCACCAGCGCATCGCCGCCGTTGGCCACGTGACTAACGATTTTTGCCTGCTGCCCGCGGAAAGACGGATAGCCGAATATCGTCTGCAAGATATGCAGGGCTTGCCGATCCACTGAAGTTGCCGATGCTGCTTGTGCTGAATTTGGCATTAAATACTTTTACTTTGCTTAGATTGAATTAGCTTGCTTGATTAACTTAAAAACCATTCAGAAAAAATCGGCAATAGCTCGGAAATTTCTTGAATCATCCCCAAGAGCCAGTACCAGCGAAATATACACTTGCCACAACATTCTCCTGTTCAGGCATGGAAAATCACCAAGAAAAACCTATCCGGCTTTAACGATCGCACATTAAGGTACAAGTCGCCAGCAACACTCAATGCGCCCAGGTTACCCAACCCATGTAACCAGTAAACACCACCACCAGGCCAAACACAATCCGATACCAGGCAAACACAGTGAAATCATGGCTGCTGATATAGCGAAGCAACCAGCGCACGCACAGGAATGCCGACACAAACACTGCTGCAGTGCCAATCGAGAACAGTGGAATATCCGCAGCCGAGAGAAGTGTGCGCTCCTTGTAAAGCGAATAGATCGTGGCCGCAAACAGCGTCGGAATCGCCAAGAAAAAGGAAAATTCGGTCGCCGCCTTGCGCGATAAGCCAAACAGCATGCCACCAATGATGGTAGCGCCGGAACGACTGGTACCTGGGATAAGCGCAAGCGCTTGGGCAAAGCCAATCTTCAAGGCATCCAGAGCGCTCATATCATCGACCGATTCAATCCGAGCTACGCTGATGCAGTTCTGGTTGTTGCGCTCAACCCACAAGATGATCAAACCGCCAACGATCAATGCAATTGCCACCGGCAACGGTGCGAACAACTGGTCCTTGATCAGGTGGTTGAGTGTGAGGCCCAGTATCGCTGCAGGCATGAAGGCGATCGCCAGGTTGATCACCAACTTGCGCGCTTTAGGATCGTGCGGCAGGCAGCGCAGCACCGCGGCGATGCGAACGCGATATTCCCACCAGACTGCAAGAATGGCGCCGGCCTGGATCGCAATATCAAACACTTCGGCTTTTTCGCGCGTAATGTCGGCACTGAAATCGAGCAGGCTACCGGCGAGAATTAAATGGCCGGTCGAAGAAATTGGCAAAAACTCTGTAAAGCCCTCGACCAGGCCCATGATGAGAACTTTTAACACGAAAAGAATATCCATGTAGCCTGCTTAGAAAAAGAACGGATAGGTAAAGGAAAAGTGACGTTGGAACGCGTGTTACAACCGCAAAAAACTGTGACAGTAAGCACCGCTCCGTTAAAAATAGCCGACTAGGCAAGCCAACTATTTGACCGGCTCGAGGAGGTTATCACGAGGGATTCCAGCTTCGTGCCAATTTTTGCCTACATGAACGTCATGCTCGCATAACGCAGATCTTCCAGCTTGAAGGCATACAACGACACCTTGTCGCGCATCTGCGCAGCCAGAAAATTACCGATCTGCGTAACTTATGCGGCATGGTTTTTGTCGGCGCCATCCAACAGCCCGTCGTTCCAGACGCTGTTCGGTCAGGATGACGGCGTCGTGTCGACTATCCAGCGCCAGCATGCCTGGAATTTGCATTTGGCCGCTCCATGACTTGGCCAGCATCAGCAACGCTATCGTGACGTCTGTATTAATCGACAGACGATCCTAGCCGACCGACAACGCCAACTTCGCCTTGCTGGCGGTGACTTCAAATAAACCCATACAGCGCCGCAAAAACGGCAGTTGCTTATCCACCGATTGTTGCAGTTTTGCCAGCGGAAACTCGGTATCGCGCGGACCTACCAGCGCTGCGCAAGAAGATAGCAGCAACGTGACCAGCAATATAAAAATCACTGGCAGCGCTGCCTCCTGACTCCATCGCTTTGATTCCATTGAAATTTTCCCTTGTTTTTAAAATTTAAACCGGTAAACCAGCGATTCTACACGGCGGTCAATTTCTCCAGCCGTGTCAGATAATGCATTGCATGGACCTGTGAGCCGCCGCACATCCCCAACAGCCGGCTGCAAACCGGCGTATATCGCAGGCCGCTTAGGACTGCCGAAGATACGGAACAGGTTAGTTTTATCCAATTGCACACAGCGCATTCCGGCCGGCTTGCCATTCGGCACGCCTGAAATCGGCGAAGAAATCGACGGCGCGATACAGCAGGCGCCGCAATTCGGACGGCAGGCGGAAGAACCAGCTCGGTCATGTAGCAATACCGGGGATGGATAACATTTCTGCAAACATATCACTCTTTAAGTAACTCGAACAGGTCCAATAATGCGCGCGGCTTCATCACCTGCAACTTCCTTGATACTTTAACAGTGGTCCCGCACATTAATGACTCTTTGATCAGTAATAAAAAAGCGCAAACCAGAGCAGACTGGCCAGCCTCCATGAATTGTCCTTTGATACCCAAACCGCGCTGATAGCGATGCAAAGAAGTGCGGCCGCACCGGACGTGTTCGTCGAAGGCGAATTTGCCGCTACCCGGATGAGCGATGTGGTAATGCTGGTTGTCGTATCTAAAAGCACGCCTTACTTTTATTTCGACAACAAGGAAGAGTTGTTCAAGGCGGTACTTTCTGCCGCTGTTCGACGAGACCGACGATATCATCGACGGCCACAACGGCCATAGCGCCGATCTGTTCCGTGACATCCTCCGCGGCTGTTGGAACCGCATCGGCGCGCCAACATTGGCCCGTATCGCCAAGTTGATGATCGCAGAGTCTGGCAATTTCCCGGATCTGGTGACTTTTTATCGTAAAGAGATCAGCCATGTGTGGCGATGCCATGATCGTGCCGTATGCCGCAGCGCGGCGTCGATCGCTGCGAATTCCGGGGAGTCGATTTACACCAGGTAGCCAACGTCGTGATTGCACCAGTGATCATGCTGATGATGTGGCAACAGCCTTTGAATACTTTCCATGTTGACGCCATCCCGGCAGAAAACCATCTGATCAGCCTGATCGACCTGTGCTTTAACGGCTTGCTGAATCAGCCGAACTCTGCCCCAACCTGACTACCGAATTTGCCATAACGCATAACGCTCTCGACCGCCATCGTTTTCATCTGGGCTGATGCGTCGCCTCGCCGCACATCATCGCCTCTGCGGCGTTGCACCAACCCACGCCACCGGCAAGCCAGCGATGAGATCCTTGGCCGCAAGTCGGGCAATACAACAAATGCCAAAAATAATTTCCTGGATCAATATTTAGACAACGGACATGATTGACCGCAGATTGTGCCGTACTGTGGGTTTTTGGGGATGTCCTTGATATAATGTGCCATTTGATTTCCCTACCATGAGTGTTTGATATGAATATTGCACAAGCCAGATTCAATATGATCGAACAGCAAATTCGCCCTTGGAACGTGCTGGAACTGGATATCCTGGAACTGCTGTCGGTGGTGCGTCGCGAAGAATTCGTCCCTGCAGCCTACAAGAGCCTGGCATTCTCCGATACCGAAATTCCTCTGTCCAGAGGTGAAAACATGCTTGCGCCGAAGATCGAAGCTCGCCTGCTTCAACAAGCCCGGGTCAAGAAGCATGAGCAGGTATTGGAGATCGGCTCCGGATCCGGCCATATGGCTGCGCTACTGTGCTACAAGGCATGCCATGTCACCACCGTCGAAATCGACCCGGAACTGAAAACGCTGGCGGAAAAGAATCTGGCCGCCTACGGCATCATCAATGTCGACGTCGCCCTCGGTAATGGCGCCCAGGGTTGGGATCAGGGGTCGTCGCAGACCTACGACGTGATATTCATCTCCGGCTCTCTGCCGATCCTGCCGGATGCATTCCTGAAGCAGTTGAATGTCGGCGGCCGCGTTGTCGCCATCATTGGTGAAGCACCTGTGATGTCGGCGCAAATCGTTACTCGCAACGCCGACAACAGCTACAGCACCGTTCACCTGTTCGAAACCAACGTCAAGCCATTGCGCGAGGCTACGGCTCATTCCCACTTCAAGTTCTGAGACGGCCTATGCAACACCTGACCGCTTCTGAACTGGCTGCCTGGATCGCCGATCCACAGCGTCCCACGCCGTTGTTGCTTGATGTACGTGAACCGTGGGAATACGAGACCTGCCACATCGACGCCGCGCGACTGATGCCGATGCAAACCGTACCGGCACATCTGAACGACCTGGAAGAAGACCAGGTCATTGTCTGTATCTGCCATCACGGCGCGCGTAGCATGCAGGTTGCGGTATTTCTCGAATACCACGGTTTTTCGGCAATCAGCAATCTGACTGGCGGCGTCCACGCGTGGGCGCTGCAGGTCGATCCGGCGATGCCGACGTACTAGGATAATTAGCATGATTTCCTGCGCCTGCGGCAGAGCCTGATTAGGGCTCGGAGAATCTTATACGCAATATCTTGATTGCTATGCTGATCACCAGTGCGTTGATGGCGACCAACGCCATCGACCTGATGTATGCTAATCAGTAGGCGCTTGTCAATGATCCGGTTTATGCCAGTGCGCGTTACGGGGGGGCTTAGTGCCAATAACGAAATCAGCATCTAGAGCCGTGTCGCACCGCTGCCCAGCGTCGGTTTCGGCGGTAATTACAGCAACTCCGGGTAATCCTGGAAAACCACCATCAACTACAGCCTGCAACTGACTCAGCTGCTGTTCTGTTCTGCTATATTGGCAGCAGTATCAGGAAAGCAAACTGTCGGTGGCGGCCAGCGAAATTCAGTTTGCGCAGGCACAGCAAGATTTGATATTGTGGGTTGGCTAAGCTTATTTCACTATTCTGAGCGTACAGGATGTGCTGGCATTGCTGCAAACGCAGAAAGACGCGATTGCCGAGCAGTTGGCATCGGCCAAACGCAATTTTGAAGTCGACATCGCCAACATTGCCGACACCAACGAAGCGCAGGCCAGCGCCGATCTGATGATCGACCAGGAAATCACCGCCATTAACAATCCCGACGTCGCCCGCAAAGCGCGGCAGCAGACCATCGAAGAGGCGCTGTTGCCATTGGCGACTTTGTACGCCGGCGTCAAACGGAGTGCCCCTGAATCGGCTGCCATCGAAGCCTATGTGAGCAGTGCGGAGCAACAGAATTTCGGCGTGCTAGGCCAGGAAATCACATTAGATATTGTCAAGCGTGACATCACGAAAAGTCACTCTCATCAGGATGTCAGCGGTAGCGATATTCCTTCCTACAGCGTATCGCAGACCACCAATTCGATTGGCGTTCAATGGGATATCCTGATTGATATATTCCGGCGACACCGTCAACAGCAGCGTACGCCAGGTAGTGGCACTGTAGAGCACAGCCCGTTCCGATCTGGAAAATGCGCGCCGGAGCGCGACTCTCAACACCAAGCAAGCCTATCTCGGCGCGTCAGCAAAGGCCCGGCTCAGGTCAAGGTCTATGAAGCGGTAGAGATCTCCAGCCAATCGTCGCTCGACTCGGATCGCTTAGACTATCAAGTCGGCACGCGCATCAATATCGATGTGCTAAACGCTCAGCAGTAGTTATATCTGACCCTCAAAGACCCCGCCAAGGCACGCTACGACACCTTGATAAATGGCTGGAAATTGAAATCAGCGGCGGGTACGCTGAAAGAAGCAGACCTGCAGCAGATCAACCCTCTACTGGTTCCGTAGCCCCATTGAAAAGCAGGAGCTTGTCAAGCGTCTGGGTACTAAACTGCCAGGTCGCCTTTAAGCTATGCGTATCGTCCAGATCGACGCCCGTTCCGCCGACATCATCCTCAAGCGCAATTTCCGCGAAGACAGCGATGTCAAGGCCGGCCAGATTTTGTACCAGATCGATCCGGCGCCGTTGCAGGACTCCTATTCTAATGCGCAAGCCGCATTAGCCAAAATCGAGGCCAACCTGTCGACTTCGACACGGAAGGCACAACCCTATAAACCGCTGGTGGACGTGAACGCCGTCAGCAAGCAGGATTACGACAGATACCGTCGCCACATAAAAACAAGCTGCTGTCGACGTCGCAGCGACCAAGGCCGCACGCCAGACCGTCAGCCTCAATCTCGGCTATGCCACCGTGATCTCGCCAATTTCCGGCCGTATCGGCAAAGCATTGGTCACTGCAGGCGCTCTGGTCGGCAATGGCGAAGTGACTCAGTTAGCAACCGTGTGGCAAATCGATCCGATCTACATCAACCTGATGCAGTCCAGCACCGATGTCCTGAAAATGCAGGATGCCATGCGCAATCGCAAGCTGCAAAGCGTCGGCCAAAGGCAGGCCAAGGTAACGCCGTTGATCGAAGAAGGCGGCGCTTACCTGAAATCTGGCAGGTTGCTGTTCTCCGACCTGACAGTCGATCCAAACACCGGCTCGGTGACCTTGCGCGCCGAATTTTCTAACACAGACAGATCACATTCTGATGCCAGGCATGTACGTGCATGCTAAGTTGGAAAAGGTGGTCGACAACTCGGACATTACGATTCCACAACAAGCAGTGCAACGTGACCTTAATGGCGCTTCCGTATTTCTTGTCGGCGCCGACAAGAAGGTCTTGGTGAAGTCGGTAGTGGCCAACAGGGAACAGGGCGACCAAGTAATCATCGACGGTTTACAAATGGCAAACCGAGTGCGGTGGTCAATCAGTAGCCATGGAATCAGGTCCCCCGCAGCCGCACACGCTGCGGGGACCGGAACCAGCGTCGCTGTAGCTGCCTCAACCGCTAAATAAGGAGCCTATGAACGGACAAGTTTTTTTTATCGACTGCCCTGTATTTGCGTGGGTGCGCGCCGTCTTCATCCTGGTCGGCAGGGGGGAGGTACCTTGGCAATCACGCAAGTACCGGTGGCCTAGTATCCTTCGATTGCACCACCAACGATTGTCGTTAACTCATCGTATCCAGAGGCTACCGCACAAACCACTGACGATAGCGTGGCCAGCCTGATCGAATAGGAAATAAACGGTGCTGACGGCGTGCAATATATCGAGTCGCAAAGCCAGACTGACGGTTCAGTTTCGATCGTCGTGACGTTCACCCCGAAAATCAATGCCGACCTGGCAGTAATGGACGTGCAGAATCGTTTGAAGTGGGTCGAAGCATGTTTGCCGACAGTGGTGCTCAGAATGGCGTGCAAGTTACCAGATCGCGCAGTAACATTCCTAATATTTATCGACCTTTCATCCATCGACGGCAGGCTTTACCCAATCGTGCTGGGCGATTACCTGTCGCATAACCTACTCAACGAAATCAAACGCGTCCGAAATTCATCAAGATCTCGATCGAGGAAGCGGTCCAGATCCTGGTTGCAGCGATCGTTCCGGCGTTCCTGGTGATGTATCTGTTCCTGCAAAACATCCGCTATACGCTGATTCCGACAATGGTGGTGCCAATGGCGCTGATGAGAACGTTTGCGACGTTGCTGCTGTTTGGCTTCTCGAGCAATGTGCTGATCATGTTCGGCATGGTGCTGGCGATCGGCATCCTGATTGACGATGCGAGCGTAGTGGTAGAAAATATTAAACGCATCATGAGCGAAAAGGCTTGTAGCCGCGCGATGCAACCAGTAAGACGATGGGCCAGATTACCGGCGCTCTGATCGGTATTACGCTGGTGTTGATTGCCGTGTTCATCCCAATGGCATTCTTCAGCGGCGCAGTGGGCTCAATTTATCGCTAGTTCTCGCTGTCGATGGTGTTCTCGATATTTGATGGCATTTACGCTGACCCCATCCTTGTGCGCCGCCATACCTTTGACCGCAATCTCCAACACGTCGGTCAATCCGTCTCGTATTCGTTGTTCAATCATAAAATAAATTCGATCGCACAGTTGCCGGAGTACTTTTCCTGAATTTCGACAACTAGTCGTCCCCAGTCCTTCTGGCTCGGTGCCGGTTCCTGCCGGGGTTGCGACAGTTTGAAATGATCGAACTCAATGAGGCGGGGATAAGACGCGGTGCGGCGCCTCGATAATGTCGGTCAATGTCGGTAGTGGCTTAATCACCTCGGTCAATAAAGGAATATTGGCGTTGATTTTGTCGTGGTTAACGGGGGGGTGCTCCTCATGCATCGTAGGCAACAAAATGTGTAAGCTGATAGCCGCGCTGTTTATAAAACCGGTAGCGCTCACGGCCACCGGTGACATCCGCAGCATCCAGCGAGATGATTTCAAACATTCTCTCAAAGCGGGCGAAATGCTGCGGCGTCTTGGCGGACAGGTTGATCAGGATCTGATGATGCGGTAGCTCGTCGGCTTCGTCGACGGCAAGGATGATCGGAGTTTGTGCCGCCAGCGGATCGCCAGCGATCACATGCGGCAGGAAATCATGTTCGAAAAAAGTCCACAAGGCCCGATCCAGTGTGGCCTGATCTTCGTCGTTGTTGCTCAGGATGACAATCTGACGCTGCGCCGAATGAGCTTTACGCACTAGTCGGTAGGTGTACAGAAATTTATCCGAAATATTGCTATGAAAGTCGATTTGCGTCATGTCATGAATAAAGAAGTCGTCGCTGTGATGCTGCGCCAAATTTAAAATCGAAAGCCGTGCAGAATATTACCGGCGGCTGGCGGCATATCGACGCTAACAACATCGGCGGCAGCTTTCTCGGCGAGTTTGGTAATTGGCGCTGCTGCCACCAGTACAGTATTTCGATAGCCTTTAGGCAAGCTATTGCTGGACGGGTATTTGGCTGAAGTCAACGCCGTATCTCAAGCGTTGCTATCAAAGCCGTTTTGTTTGTCGTGGTCGATGGTCAGTACTGGCAACTGGTCTCACGTTGGCGATTTTACGCATTGACGCGATGTCTTACATTGCTGTTTACCGTCTTTTCGGTAAAAGGAATGCCGCGTTCGTCCAGCAGCTTTTTGACCGTCGTTGCAGGGGGATGCATTTTTCTGATATTTAAAAAATGACCTGGCTACTTTTGGCCATCTGCACCAGCTCATACTCATATGGTAGAGCATCGTCATTGCCATCGACGCTGCCGATTTTTCCTGGATCATATTGCCGATTGGCGGCGTATCGCTATACGCATCCACCGACAGCACCTCAGCCAACTTGTAGCTGTAGTAGCCTGCAGCATAGCCACCGGCGAGGATATGGCTGAACGAATGCTGAAAATGATTGGATGGGAGCGGCGTGATGACTTCGATGCGGGCGCGCCACTCGGTTGATCATATATTGCACGATTTACGCACCACACGGATCATAGTCATCATGCAGGTGTATGTCAACCAATGAAAATGCTACCTGATGCAACGGCTGTAGTCTGGATTGGAAATTCTTGGCGGCGATCATCTTGTAGTAAAGTGCGTGTGGCAACGGCTGGCCGCTTTCTGCTTCGGACATCATGTGCTGCGATACGTCCCACTCCCGGCAGAAATTTTCCATGAATTGCGAAGGCAATTCGACCGCATCCCACTTGACCCCGGAAATTCCGGATACGCCGATCTCATCCACTTACGTCAGCAGGTGATGCAGGCCGTTACCGAATTCATGGAATAACGTGATCACTTCGTCGTGTGTAAAAAAGCCGGTTTGGTCTTGTAGATCAATGATCGCGGGCGGCGGGCGCGGTGGAATTTCAGGTCAGGTAGACGATTGGAGTCTGAATGTCATTGCCGACGCGGAGTCGGGCACGCGCCATCCATCCAGGCGCCGCCGCGTTTACCATTGCGGGCATACAAGTCGAGATAGAACTGGCCGATCAATTTACCGTCTTTTCCAAATCGGAAAAACTTAACTTCGGGATGCCGCACTGGCGCCAGTTCGGCGTAATTCTGGTAACCCAGCAGCTTGGCTTCTTCGTTGCGCAGGCGTTGGTGGCGTCGAGAATGTTTTTCGAGAAGCGGGTGGTCAGCGCTGCGTGTTGTCCTTGGATGCGGCGAGACGTGCTTTCTTGTTGGCAGGCAGTTCAGCCCAGCACAAGCTAAAATCGCGCAAGGCGTTATTGACGATCGTGTGCCGTCCGCTGGACAGCGAGGCAAAGTCGAGGATGTTCTTGATCGCTTTGTATTTGCGCGAACAAGGCCAGATTTTGTGCCAGGCGATCCAGAATTCAATCAGTTTCTTCTGGTTTGCGTTATGCGAGATACATAGTTCCGGCATGTCGGCTACCGAGTTCAAATGACTGACAATGCCACGGGCGCGGCTCAATTTTTCAGTGACTATTCCTCAGCGGGACGACGCAATTATCCCAGGTGGCGGTGTCGGTCGAAGCTTTCAGTAGATTCACTACGGTATGCGCCTGCTGTAGTGGGGCGTCGATTGCTGGGGTGATATCGGCCGGCGTGATGCGGGCGAATTTTGCTAGGCCGGTGAAGTCGAGCAGGGGATTGCTGCCGTTGATTGGCGGGTAGTGTTCATTGCAGTTAGTTTCTTTCCGCAGCTTCGATGGTATTGACCAGCAGCATGGTGATGGTCATCGGTCCAACGCCGCCCGGTACCGGGGTGATGTAGCCCGCAACTTCCTTGATATTGTCGAAATCGACATCGCCGCACAACTTGCCGTTGTCATCGCGGTTCATGCCGACGTCGATGACAACGGCACCCGGTTTGACCATGTCGGCGGTTACGATGTTGCGCTTGCCGGTGGCAACCACCAGAATGTCTGCCATGCGCGTATGCAAGCCGAGATCACGGGTCTTGGAGTTGCAAATGGTAACGGTAGCGCCGGCTTGCAAGAGTAGCATTGCTTGCGGCTTGCCGACGATGTTCGAGGCGCCTATGATAACCGCATGCGCGCCGCGCACCTGATAGTCAATCGATTCTAGCATCTTCATTACGCCATAGGGTGTGCATGGGCGGAACAGCGGCTGGCCGGTCATCAACAGGCCGGCGTTGCTGACATGAAAACCGTCGACATCCTTTCCTGGAGCGATCGCTTCGATCACTTTGTGCGCATCGATATGCGCAGGCAACGGCAACTGCACTAGAATGCCGTTGATCTTCGGATCGGCATTCAGCGCATCAATGCGCGCTAGCAGTGCGGCTTCCGTCAGGTAGACGTCGTATTTTTCCAGCACTGAGTACAGGCCGTTGTTTTCACAAGCCTTGATCTTGTTGCGCACATACACCTGCGAAGCTGGGCTATCGCCGACCAGGATCACCGCCAAGCCAGGTTGTTTGCCTTTGGCAGTCAGGGTGGCCACGCGTTTGGCGACTTCGGCGCGCAGTTTTTGGGAGAGAAGGTTTCCGTCGATCAGTTGGGCTGGCATAGTGGGGACAGTAGAAAAGTATAAGCAAAACAGGATTATAAGGTGTCGCGCCCGATAAATTTGCACGGGGCGGCTTCTTTGCGAATTTATTGACTGTTATTTATCTTGTATGTATGAACGTAGGCTGGCGTAGCTCCTGATTGTCAATTGCGCGCCGGGCTTCATCTAACGCATTCTTTTGTTTTCGGCTATTCTCACCTTCTACGACCCGGTTACGGGCAGCAATAAAGCCATAAAACAGGCCTCAGACCGACACTAAAAATTTGAAAAAAGGATGCTCAATTGACTGATCAATACACACGCCGGCTGGCTCTGCTCGGGCAGGAGCAGCATCGTGGCCTGCTAGACCAGGGCTTGCGCGGCATTGAGCGGGAAACCCTACGCGTCGATAGCAACGGCCGGCTGGCGCTGACACCGCATCCGCGCTCGCTAGGTGCAGCACTGACACAGCCGCAGATCACTACCGACTATTCGGAATCGTTGCTAGAGTTCATCACGCCGGCCGAGCATGACATCGGCACCGCGCTAGATAAGCTGGATGCGATCCATCGTTTCGTGTATTCAAAACTGGGCGACGAATTGCTATGGAGCCAGTCGATGCCGGCGTCTCTGCCGGCTGATCAGCAGATCCCGATCGCCTGGTATGGCGTCTCGCACATCGGCATGCTGAAGCACGTGTACCGGCGTGGCCTGGCGCTACGCTACGGCAAGCGCATGCAGTGCATCGCCGGCATCCACTATAACTACTCGTTGGCCGAAGGCGTGTGGCCAGCTTTGCAACAAGACGAAGGTGCGGTCGGCACGGCGACGCATTTTCAGTCTGAAAACTATATCGCGCTGGTGCGAAATTTTCATCGTTATAGTTGGCTACTGATGTACCTCTTCGGCGCGTCGCCGGCCTTGTCCAAGTGTTTTCTGGGTGGCCGTGATCACCGTTTGGACCAACTGGATAAAGACACCCTGTATCTGCCGTATGCTACCAGCCTGCGCATGAGTGATCTCGGTTATACCAGCGAAGCCCAGGCACGCCTGGCGCCGCAATTCAACAGCCTCGACAGCTACATCAAGAGCTTGGCGCGCGCGGTCAGCCAGCCCTACCCGCCCTATGCGGAGATCGGCACTCACCGCAACGGCGAATGGGTGCAAATCAATACCAATATTCTGCAGATCGAAAACGAGTATTACTCCACCATCCGCCCCAAGCGCGTGATCAACACTGGCGAGCGGCCGATCCAGATGCTTTCTGCGCACGGCGTGCAATACATCGAAGTGCGCTGCCTGGATATCAATCCGTTCGAGCCGATGGGCATCAATCTGGAAATCTCACGCTTTCTAGATGCCTTCCTGCTGTTCTGCGCGCTGGACGACAGCCCGCTCACCAGTGATGAAGAAAGTCTTGAAAACACCGAGAATTTCTCGCGAGCAGTCAGGGAAGGGCGTCGTCCCGGTCTGCAACTGCGGCACGACGGCAATCCGGTTTCCCTACAAACTTGGGGCTCCGAACTGCTGCAGCGGATTGCCCCCGCCGCTGCGTTGCTCGATGCCCAGCGTAGCGACGGCGCACATGCCGTCTCGCTGGCGCAACAACAACTGAAGCTGAAATCGCCCGAGCTGACGCCGTCGGCTCGCGTACTGGCGATTTTGCAGAAAAACAAGGAATCGCTCGCCAGCTTCGCGCTACGTCAGAGCAAGCTGCATGCCGCTCATTTTCTGGCACATCCCCCGACCCCGGAAGAACGTAATTATTTCTCCAGTATGGCAGCCAAATCGTTGTCCGAACAAGAAAACCTGGAGCGCAGCCAGACTGGCAGTTTCGATACCTTCGTTGCCGCTTATCGCGCCAGCGCTCTGTGAAACATGAGCGTCTGAATAGGACCCGCTGGTTTTAGAGGTTGGCGTGTAGCACTGACTGAACGGCAGTATGCGCTTGAGCTCGGATAGGGTTTCGTTGATATCTAGGTTTTTATCGTCACGGAAGGGGCGAGGCTGCTGTGTGCAGACGACGCTCGCCATAACCCGCCATGCCCGCTCGCCTTCGCTTTAATCTTGCTAGCGTCCATGAAAGTTTGTCCATCTGAAGCGCTCCTTTCATGCATACATTTCTCACACTACCTTTAGCTATCGTGCAAAGATAATCCCTCCCACAAAATATTATCAGTTAAAAGTAGGATTTTCTTAAATGCGATTTTGAGGAAGTTGTACATGGAGACATCACGCTTTACCGGAAGTCAGATCATCAACATCTTGAAGCAGGTCGAGGCG
>JFJP01037440.1_pt1 | contig 28240 bp, 23 predicted proteins | sample 431651 | NCBI WGS metagenome assembly JFJP01 (sample SAMN02602958, study PRJNA72255) | Microbial mat metagenome, whole genome shotgun sequencing project. | biome: fresh water; feature: sink hole; material: water; isolation source: purple microbial (photo- and chemosynthetic) mats found in... | reverse complement strand
CTCCTTTGAGGGCATGATTTTCCGCAGAACCTTCAAGCTCGATCCTGCCTGTGTGCAGGGTGAGGAAGGGAAGCGCGATCTCCTCACCCTCGATATTGGCCGTCATCTCGGTCCCCGGCCTGGTATCCGCATGTATTACGGCCTTGAGACGCTCTATCTTTTGGTCGCCGTAGCGTACCCCGGCTGCATCGAGATCAAGATCGATCGACGGCGACTCGAGACTGCCGCCTATCCGACCGCGGGCAGTGACCTCGCCTTTGCCATCCGGCAGGACCTCGCCGATATCCGGAGAGGTCAGATCAAAGGTAAGGTCATACGTTTCACCGATACCCCCGGCGGCCTGCAGAAACGAAGCACCGCTCTGCAGGAACAGATCCTGTACTTCGAGTCGGGTATGGAGTGAACTGATCTTTCCCTTGCCGGTAACCGGGAAATCACGCACCGTCCCCGCCAGAGAACGGATTTCGGTTGAGGTCTGTAATTGGTCGGCATCCTCATAACCGATGAAACCTTCAGATGCCAGATCGGCAGTCAGTATGCCAACCAACCGTTGATCAAAGCCGGAGGGATTGAAATCAGCGGTCCGCACATCACCCCGCCAGCTGAAGCCGTCAATCCAGCCCAGAGCCAGGTTGTCTATCTGCACGGCGCCGTTCGGTGAATCAAAGTGCATGGATCTGGCGGTCAGACCGGCGTAGTTTCCGTCAACATCAGAGGAAGCGGTGATATCCTCGAATTCAAGAAAGGAACCGTGCGCCTTGACTGTGCCGTGGTAGCGACTGAAATCGCCGGCGGCCTCGACGACGGCACTCAAGGTGAGTTCCGGCCAGGTAGGGTAAAATCCAGGAAACCAAACCTGCCAGCCCTCGGCACGAGCCTGCCAGTGTGGGTTTTGGAGCAGATCGGAGAGCACCCCGGAGACCCGGACCTCGCCGGGACGATCGGCCGCGGCCTCGACCTGCAGACGTTCAAGAGGCCCCCTGATCGAAAAGGTGCCGCCCATCTCGGCATATTCCGGCGGGTTGATGCGCCATGCGCCCATCAGATCGGCCGACCACCGGCCGTCCGTCTGCACAAACCCATGGAGTTCCAGGCCATAGCGATCGGCATCCAGCAGACCGTCGCGGATCTCCAAACGGCGCCGATCACCGCTGAACTGCAGAGAAAGCTGGTGGATATCGGTGAGCAGGCTGCCGTCTGCCAGCAGGATCTTCAGTCCTGCCACGTCGAGTTGTTTGATCAGCAGCGGCAGGGGCAGCAGTTCCTGCGGCAGAGAAAATGCTTCGGCAGAGGCTTTTGGGGCAGCTTTGTCGACCTCTTTGAGAGCCACCTCGACATCCTTGAGGCGGATTCCGGCAATATGCAGCGTACCGTCAAGAAGCCGGCCGGCCTGCCAGTCCAGAGTCAGGCTGCCGCAGGAAATATCGGCGGCAGGTGTTGTTATCTTCAGGTTCTCAAGACGCCAGCCGGAGAGCAGTCTCCCTTCCACCTTTGCCACTGAAAAGTCACGTCCCCACACCCTCTCGATCTCTGCGGTCAGAGAGATCAGCCCTTTTTCGGTATTCAGCAGGTATACCAGTCCCACGACTATGCAAAAGCAGAAAAACAGCAGAAAAACAGCAAGAGTCTTTTTCATAGATCCCCTCCGACCGAGAGGTGCAGCCTGACCGGGTAGTCTTCTTCCGAAATGGCGGAAGCCAGATCCATTCTCACCTGGCCAAAGGGCAGTCTGAACCTGACCCCCATCCCGGCCCCCTGCTCAAAATCGATAGTCACATCGTCCATGGCGTTGCCTACATCAAAAAAAGTTGCCAGGCTCCATTGCTCATTGATCAGTCGCTCCAGTTCAACGCTGCCGACCACGAGATATCTGCCGCCCACCACTGTCCCCGAGGCGTCCTGGGTGCCAAGTTCCTTGTAGCCGTATCCCCTGATACTCTGGTCGCCACCCGCATAGAACCGCAGCGAAGGCGGCAGATCATCGATGGAATCCACCAGGGTCGCCCCCAGGGTACCCCGGCCGATCAACCGCCAGGGATCAAAAGGCGTGAAGATAAGCTTCGAGTTGCCGGTCGCTTGCAGGAAGGTGGCATCAGAACCGACAGACTCGGAGGCGCCGCTGAGATTCACCCCCACCTGCAGACCATTCCTGGTGTGCAGCAGGTTATCGGCCCAGATCAGGCTGAGGTTGGCGCCGGGCATGACCAGCGCGCTGTCACCGCTGGTTACCCCGACATCATACGTCTCGTCCCGCAACTCAAGCGAGCCGCCATAATGAAAAACCGGCCCGTCGTGCTCAAGCGCCACACCGGCCACCAGAAGCCTGGTCTGGGTATCATCCCAGCTCTGGTCGTGATAGGAGGAACTGAGCATATAGCTATCGAACTGGGGATTGCCTCGCGGCATGTCATAACGGAAGGTAAAGGAGTTTTCTCTCTCGGCTATCTGCAGGGCGCCCTGTGCCTTGTGGCCGAGGGTATTGAGCAGCCGGTTGCGCCACTCCAGACGCCCCCGGGCCCCGGTGTCGGTGGCGTAGCCAAGACCAAAACCATAGCGGTTGAGGTGTTCCGGCGTTTCCAGGTCGACGGTTACTGGAATCTGCAGATCTCCAGCCTGTTCCACATCGCCTTTGACTGAGACACTCTTGAAAAAATCTGTGCGGTACAGCACCTTCTGAAGTTCCTGAACCTTCGCTGGCGACCAGGGATCACCTACTTTATAGGGAAGATAACGGGCAAGAAGCTCGGGTTTGATGATTTTTTGTTCCGAAGTGGTCTGGCCAAAGAGAAACAACGGTCCTGTATCGAGAACCAATCTGATCTCAGCCGCATTCCGGCTCCGATCAATACGCAGCTCATGGCGGGAGAATCGGGCATTGAGGTAGCCTTTTTTCAGGGCTGAACGAATAAACTGCTTCTTGCCTTTTTCATAGAGGCCCTGATCGAGCACCGCACCAGTCTTCAAGGGAAAGCGTTCTGCAATTTCAGTGAATTCAGTCTGACCGGGGCCTTCGGTCATTATCTGAAGTTTTTCCACGAGCACAGGCGTGCCAGGATCGATGACGTACAAAGCCTGCCAGACCTCGTCTTTCTTTTCAAGGCTCCCTTCGATGGCCGGGGAATAATAGCCGAAAGGGGCGAGAGCGGCCTCGATATCGGCCTTCGCCTTGTGGTGCAGTCGCCGTATTTCGAATTCAGTCAACCGGCTGCTGTCGCGGTGCAGATAAATCTTCAAACGCCGCAGGACATTGTCGTAGACCGCATCCTTCACGCCCTTGACCTGTACATCCAGAGTAACCGCTGCAGCCAACGGCAGAGGAAGCGACAGCAGGACAAACAGAAGAAGGAATAAGGTTCGACAAGCCAAAGATGTTATATTAAGAAAAGGCACAGGTTTTCAGATCTCGGAAAATGGTTCGGATCATGCTGCTATCCTCCTTCGAAGTTCGCAGAATCATCAGCGATATTCTACACTACTGAGCTGTTTTTGAAAGATGAATATCAAGCCCGTCACTATTAATAAGCTGGTAAATGGCGGTTATGGCCTCGGCCGGCTCGAGGATGGCCGGACAGTGCTGGTACAACGGGCCCTGCCCGGAGAGTCTGTGGATATCCGTATTACCGAAGACAGGAAGTCCTACGTCCAGGGACATGCCACCGCTATCCGCACCAGTCACGCAAGCAGAATCGCCCCCGACTGCCCCTATTACGGCGAATGCGGCGGCTGTGACCTGCAGCACTGCGACTATCCCACCCAGCTGTCCCTGAAGAAGGCTATCATCACTGATCTGCTGGAACGACACTCCGCTAACGAACTGCGGCAGGCCGCGGAACTCCTCGCCGAACCGCTGCCTTCTCCCGTTCTCTTCGGCTACCGGCAACGCATCCGACTGCAGATCGACTCCGCCGGACGGCCAGGTTTCAGGCGGTTCCACTCGCATGACATCGTCCCGATCGGCAGATGCCTGCTGGCCCGGGAGGAACTCAACAAGGTCCTGGCAGCCCTCCAAGGACATCCCTCATGTGCGCTATTGATACGGCATTGCACAGAGCTCGAGCTCCTGGTCGATCCCGCAACTGCGCGCGTCGTCTGCCTGATGCACCTGCAGCGCAAACCTCGCGCCAAAGATTTCGAGGCAGCCGCTCACCTTTGCCGAGATATCCCACTCATCGACCGGATCTTTTTCCAGGCCGAAGAATTCCCCTTGAGCAATGCTGCCAACAAGACCTCCTCTGGCCTGCGGGAACGAAGACTGAGCCTGATCTATCCGACGAATGACGAGGATTCTACCGCCCTTGAACTGCATTGGGAGGTTGGTGGATTCTGCCAGGTCAATCTGGCCCAGAACCTTCGGCTGATCAGGACAGTGCTCGAGTGTGCCAACCCGTCTGCCGATGAAGATGTGCTGGACCTTTTCTGCGGCATGGGCAACTTCTCGATTCCTCTGGCAGAACGCGCCCGCAGCCTTCTCGGCATCGAAGGCCAGGCCTCGGCCATCCGCAGCGCCAGGGCCAACTGCCTGATCAATGGCCTGGCCAACGCCGAGTTCCGCCAGATTCCCCTGCACGCCGCCTGCGACGAACTGGTCAGGGTCGGCAGATCCTTTGACTGCCTGGTCATCGACCCGCCGCGTCAGGGTGTGCCGGGGCTTGCCCGGCAACTCGCCGCTCTTACAAGCAGGCGCCTGGTTTACGTCTCCTGCGATCCGGCCACCCTCTGCCGGGATCTGGCCGAACTCCTGGCCCACTCGTTCAGCCTGCGCCGCTTCCAGCCTGTCGACATGTTCCCCCAGACCCACCACATCGAGACCGTTGTCCTGCTGGAAAAGAATTGACAGAAGAGCTGTTTCTCGGTAATTCCTAAGGCTCACAAGACTGATCGGAGAAGCGGCAGATCCTGCCGCTTTTTTTTATAGATGCCGAGGGCATCATACTCCTTCCACTTTCAATGAGCAGTTCAATGAACAAAGACAATCAAATCCTGACCCAGCGCCGGGAAAAAGCCGATGCCCTTGCCGCGATGGGCGTCAATCTCTACAGTAATTCCTTCAAACCCACCAACTCGGTCAAAGAACTCCAACCCAAAGGCGAAGGCCTCGAACCCGAGACCGCCGAGCCCGGCAACGTCAGCTATTCCCTGGCCGGCAGGGTCATGTCGATGCGCAAGTTCGGCAAGGCCGCCTTCTGCCACCTGGCCGACGCCAGCGGACAGATGCAGATCTACCTGCAACGCGACACCCTGGGGGAAGACCAGTTCAACGTCTTCAAAAAATGGGATATCGGCGACATCGTCGGAGTTGAGGGAACCTTGTTCAAAACGAAGACCGGTGAGCTATCGGTTCTCGCCGCGAAAATTACGATGATCTCCAAGTCGCTGCGCCCTCTGCCGGAAAAATGGCATGGCCTTACCGATGTCGAAACCCGTTACCGCCAGCGATATGTCGATCTCATCGTCACGCCGGAGAGCCGCGACATCTTCCGAAAACGGGTGGAGATCATCCGCCTGGTGCGAGAATACCTCAACGACCAGAATTTCATGGAGGTCGAGACGCCGATGATGCAGCCGGTGCCTGGCGGCGCCACGGCAAAGCCCTTCAAGACCCATCACAAGGCCCTGGACATGGACCTCTACCTGCGCATCGCGCCGGAGCTGTACCTCAAACGGCTGCTGGTCGGCGGCTTTGACCGGGTCTTCGAGATCAACCGCAATTTCCGCAATGAAGGCCTCTCGACCCGGCACAATCCCGAGTTCACCATGCTGGAATTCTATCAGGCCTATGCCACCTACCACGACCTGATGGATCTCACCGAGGACCTGATCTCCTCGATCTGCCAGAAGGTCAACGGCACAATGCAGATCGTCTACCAGGGTGCTGAAGTCAATCTCGCTCCGCCCTGGCGGCGGCTGACCATGGATGAAGCCCTGGTCCAGATCGGCGGTGTCGAGGCTTCCCTGCTGGCCGACGAAGAACAGGTCTTTGCCCTGGTGCGTCAGAAAGGCATCAAGCTCGAGGAACAGGCCGGCATCGGCAAGGCCAAGACCGAGCTGTTCGAACTGCTGGTCGAGGAAAAACTCATCGACCCGACCTTTATCACCTCCTATCCCACCGAGGTCTCACCGCTGGCCCGCCGCAACGAACAAGACCCGACGGTCACCGACCGCTTCGAGCTGTTCATCACCGGCCGGGAGATCGCCAACGCCTTCAGTGAACTCAACGACCCGGTCGACCAGTTGCAGCGCTTTGAAAAACAGATCAACGAACGGGGCGAAGACGAAGAGGTCCATCCGGTGCTCGACGCAGACTATGTCCGGGCCCTGGAATACGGCATGCCCTCGGCCGCCGGCGAAGGCATCGGCATCGACCGTCTGGTCATGCTGCTGACCGATGCCCCCTCCATCCGCGACGTCATCCTCTTCCCGCACCTTAAGCCCGAGACCAGAGGTCAGGTGAAAGGTCAGGCGGCGCCGGCATGCTGCCGTAAAACTGAGGCCTGATCATGTTCGAGTGGTTTGTCAGTCTCAGATACCTGCGGGCCAAACATCGGCACGGATTCATCTCGCTCATCTCGCTGATCAGCGTTGCCGGCATCACGGTAGGAGTCATCGCCCTGATCGTCGTCCTTGCGGTCTATTCCGGCTTCACCGACGGCCTAAGGGATCAGATCCTCGGAGTCAACTCCCATATCATCGTTCAGCGACTCGGCGGCGTCATCAATGAGTACGACCTGGTGCGTGACAAAGTGCTCAGCACCGAAGAGGTCGTTGCCGCCACGCCCTATCTCTACGCCCAGACGCTTCTCAGCGGCGAAGGCGGCGGCACCGGCGTGGTCCTGCGCGGCATCGACCCGGAGACCGCCAAATCCGTAATCAAACTGCCCGAACAGATGAAGGCCGGCACGATCGATGACCTGATCCAGGCCAAAGATGCTCGGGTTCCTCATATCGTCCTCGGCAAAAATCTGGCGGCTGACCTGCAGGTCGGGGTCGGCGACCGCGTCCGGCTGATTTCACCTTCGGGTCCCTTGACCCCGATGGGAGTGATACCCAAGGTCAAGACCTGCAAGGTTTCCGGCATCTTCGAATCGGGAATGTTCGAATACGATTCAACGCTCGCCTATATGTCGATTGCCAACGTCCAGTCATTTCTCGGCATGGAGGACATCGTCCACGGCATCGAGGTGAAGATCGCCGACAAGGACCTCAACCGAGCCGACCAGATCGCTCTGAAAATCGTCGACAAATTGGGTGACGGTTTCATCGCCAAGGACTGGATGTCGATGAATCACAATCTTTTCGCCGCCTTCAAGCTGGAAAAAATCGGCATGTTCATCTGCATGACCCTGATCATTCTGGTCGCCGCCCTCAATATCATCAGCGCCCTCGTCATGGTAGTCATGGAAAAGGGCCGGGATATCGCCATCCTCAAATCGATGGGCGCCACCTCTGCCTCGATCATGCGCATCTTTTTCTTCCAGGGAATGGTCATCGCCCTGGCCGGCACCTTGCTGGGCGTCCTCGGCGGGCTCGGTCTCTGCGAGCTGCTGTCCCGCTACCAGTTTATCGAGCTGCCCTCGAATGTCTACCCGATGACCACCCTGCCGATCAAGGTCCTGCCTTTGGATGTAGCCATAATCGCCATCAGCTCGATCTTCATCACCCTGACGGCCACCCTCTATCCGTCCTGGAAGGCCTCACAGGTCCAGCCCGCCGAGGTGCTGTCATGAGCCCTCTCTTTCAAGCTACCGGCATCTCCAAGACTTTTCCGGTCGGCGCCGAACGGCTGACGGTTTTATCCGACATCAATCTGGCCATTGAGCCGGGAGAGATGACCGCCATTGTCGGGGCCTCGGGTTCCGGCAAGAGTACGCTACTGAAAATCCTCGGCACGCTCGAGAGCCCGACAACCGGAGAATTGTTCTTCCAGGGCGAGAGCCTCATCAAGCAGAATGACCGGGAACTGGCCGGGTTTCGCAACCGCTCACTTGGGTTCATTTTCCAGTTCCATCATCTGATGCCAGAGTTCACTGCCCTGGAAAACGTCATGATGCCGGCCCTGATTGCAGGCCGGAGCAAAAAGGACATGGAGCAATCGGCCAGCAAGCTGCTGGCAAGAGTTGAACTTGATCACCGCACCAACCACAGGGTCGCAGAACTCTCGGGAGGAGAGCAGCAACGCACTGCTCTCGCCCGGGCCTTGATCATGGAACCTGCGCTGCTGCTGGCTGACGAGCCGACCGGCAATCTCGACAGCCGGGCCGGCAACCTGGTCTTTGACCTACTGCACCAGCTCTGCCGCGAGCGCAAACTTGCCACCATCATGGTTACTCACAATATGGAACTGGCGGGACGCATGGACCACTGCTGTACCCTGAAAGATGGGGTGCTCATCAGATAATACTCTGGATGCGGCCACATTCTCCAGCCTGCGCCGCCGACCTCTGTATCAACCATATGCATAGAAACTCACTGAAAAAATGGCAGCACGGCCACGACTTCACCGTCATCCATGAACAGGGGGAGAGACGGACCAGGCAGGTCCTCCTCCTGACGGCGGCTACCATGGTGCTGGAGATCATTGCCGGGACCGTGTACGGCTCGATGGCCCTGCTTGCCGACGGCTGGCACATGGGCACCCACGTCACCGCTTTTCTTATCACCATCTTCGCCTATCGCTATGCGGCAAAGCATGCCAACAATCCGGATTTTGCCTTCGGCACCGGCAAGGTCAGCGTCCTTGGCGGTTTTGCCAGCGCCATCGCCCTGGCGGTCGTCGCACTCGTCATGCTGGCCGAATCTGTGCACCGCATCGTTGCTCCGCAGCAGATCCATTTCAACGAGGCCATCGCCGTAGCCGTCCTCGGCCTCATCGTCAATTTAATCAGCGCATTTATCCTGCAGGACCACCACGACCATCACGGCCACGATCATCAGCATGAACATGATCATGAACACGAACATGGGCACAGCCATCATCAGGATCACAACCTGAAGGCCGCCTACCTGCATGTCCTGGCGGACGCCCTGACCTCGGTGCTGGCTATCATCGCCCTGGTCTTCGGCAAATATCTTGGCTGGAACTGGCTCGATCCGATAATGGGTATCGTCGGAGCGCTGGTCATTACCCGCTGGGCCTGGTCGCTGCTCAAGGATACCGGCCCGATTCTTCTCGACGCCAGTATCGACAAGGCTTACGCTTCAGCTCTCGTCGAACACATTGAGGCCGATCGGGACAACCGGGTTGCCGATATCCATGTCTGGCGAGTCGGTCCGGCAGACTATGCCGCGATCATCTCGATCGTCACCCACCATCCCGAAAAAACTGCATATTACCAAGAATTACTGAAAAATTTCAAAGAGATATCGCACCTGACCATCGAAGTGCATGTCTGCACCGACGAACCCTGCATGACAGCCCAGCGATGAAGATGCATGCCAAGGCGGCAGGGAGGCGGAGCGATAGTCCCGCTGGTGCAAAGAGCCCTGCTACTGCATGATGAACTCAGAGCTCTCTATTCCCTCTCGATACTTCTGGCTGATCCGCAGCATCTCCTCATCCACCTCCCTGAAGGCATCGGCAATTGCCGGATCAAACCATGATCCCCGGCCTTTCATCAGAATCGCCCTGGACTGCTCATGGGAGTAAGCCAATTTGTAACAGCGCTTGCTGATAAGAGCGTCATAGACATCGGCCACTGCCATAATCCGGCCGGCCAAGGGTATCTCCTCGCCGCAGAGGCCTTTCGGGTAACCGCTGCCATCCCATCGCTCATGGTGGCAGCCCACTATCTCCCGGGCCAGTTTGAGGAATTCCCTCTGTTCATCGCTACCTTCGGCGAAGACCAGGAGGGACTCGCCAAATTCGACATGCCGTTTCATCTCTTCGAACTCCTGATCATTGAACTTACCGGGTTTGAGCAGGATCTCCTGGCTGATCGCGGCCTTGCCGATATCATGGAGAGGGGTCAGATGAATCAAAAGCCTGATGTATTTTGGAGTCAATATGTCGATATACAGACCTGATCGCACCAGTCGCTCAGAAAGAATTCTGACATAGTGCTGCATCCGACTGATATGCCCGGCGGCCGCGGGATCACCTGTTTCCAAGGTATCAGTCAGGACTTCGAGCATCTTCTGTTGGAAATTTCCCAGCCTCTGCTGTTGCTGCAGCCGATCCCAGGCATCTTTAAACCGTCCCAGGGACATGAAGGATATACACAGCAGGACGGCAGCAAGCAGAAGTCTGGCGGGAGACACCAGGATTCCCTGAAGAAAAAGCAGCAGGACGCTGACCGTCAGCCCGCCGCCTATCCAGATAAGGGCGCCGGCAAGAACAAGCGATGGCCGCAGGACAAAGAGAGCCGATAAACTCAGCCAGACAAGAAGACAGATCAACGATGAAAACGACCCGCTCCAGGCCGGTATCCGCAGGCGACCGACTACAGAATCAACAATGATCCCGCCTTCTTCCTGAAATCTGGCCAGATCATCAGAATATTTCTCAAAACCAGCGGTCAGTACAGTGTCGACGCTCTGCTGCCAGAAACCATCCTGCCTACCGAAAAGCCCGAGGGCAGCAAGGAGCAGAAGGCCTGAAAGTATGGGAACAAGGACATTTTTCTTGGCCATGAAGCGTGGTAGGGTAATCGTCGGCACAGCACTTTCCTCAATAAAAAAATCTTTCAAGACAGCATTAGGGCTTTGCGCCTCGTTCAGTCGTTTCGGCCAAGGGCTCAGTTCGTTTCTGGGAAGCCGGCAGGTCTTCCAGTCTTTGACAGCAATGTATCATGGCCTTACACTATGTCACAGGAGGCAGCAAGTCGCAGCCGTCCCCAATGAATTTAAAGAGCAAGGAGGATTTATGAACACAAATGCCTATGCCATGGTTCTCGGTTCATTCGTGGCCGATTCTCTCGCCCTGGGCGCCCATTGGATATACGATAGAGAGAAAATAGTCAAGGACATCGGCCGAGTTGATACGCTGCTGGCTCCTCCGGAAAAATCATATCATCCGACAAAAAAACGCGGAGAGTTTACCCATTACGGCGACCAGACCCTTGTCCTTCTCCAATCGATCGTTGATAATGGCGACTTCAATCTGGCTGATTTTGCAATCGCCTGGCAGCGATTCTCTTCGACGACCACCGGCTATGTCGACCATGCCACCAAAGAAACCCTGACCCATTTCGCCGAAGGCAAAGCTCCTGACACGAGTGGATCTGGGTCCACTGATCTTGGCGGACCGGCACGGATTGCCCCTCTGGTCTTCCGTTACCGGCAGGATCTCGACGGCCTGCTTGCGGCGGTGCGGCAGCAGACGGCCATGACCCACACCGGCCCGGGTGTCGCCGGTAGCGCAGAGTTTCTAGCCAGGGCCGCTTTCAGCATCCTGCACGGCGCATCGATCAGGGCAGCCCTGAGCGGCGCCCTGGACCATGGTGTCGGCGACATCGATCTCGATCTCCGCCTGCGCCGCGCCATGGAAACAGCAGACCGGGACACTGGCCAGACGATCAAGGAATTCGGCCAGATGTGCGCAACGCCTGCGGCTCTTCCCGGAGTGGTTCATTTGGTGCTGCGCTATGAGGATAATCTCAAAGAAGGACTGATTGAAAATGTCATGGCCGGCGGGGATTCGGCAGCCAGGGGAATGGCAGCCGGAATGCTGCTGGGGGCAGCCTGCGGCCAGGAAGCCATTCCGGATGAATGGCTGGAGAACATGACAGCCTTTGCCAGAATCCGGCAACTGCTGGAAGATATTGGCTGAAACTGCCGATCAAGGCTGGCACGCTGACCTGCCTTGGTCAATTACACAGAGTACGGCCCTTGATTACAATTTGGTACTCACCAGGTTGTTTTTGAAATCTACAGGTTCGTAACTGCTCTCACTGTCACCGCCAAAAGCAGAATCTGGCAGACTGGTACAGCGTGGTACATAAAGGATCGGCAGTTCAAACATTCGGGATAACGATTATGGCCTGGTAATTGCAAGTCTTAAGATATCCATCACGGATACAAACCAAAAAGCCCCCCCCAACCGGGTTGGACCAGTGAAGTTTACTGGTGCTTCCCGGTTTTTTTTATGCTGAAAACTGAGTGTCAGCCGTATCACAGGCCAAGGCCATGACCAGACCAGAGGGACAAGCAGAACCGATTGCGCATGTATCCCTTATTCCCCAAAGAAGACAGAAAGCAGGTTATATATCACCAGTGGTCGTATATGACCTGTTTTCTGGGTCACTTGATGTTGCATAATCCAGTCTTCTTCAAATATTAATCAATATAATCCAAGTAGATACGATACTCCGACTGAGAAAAGGGGACATGGCACAGAGCTTGCTCTATTACAAAGAGAAAGCAATCGCATGTTCTTCTCATCAACCGTTGTCGTTATCGCCCCCAAGGGTATGAGGGTTGATCCGAGGGCCAAGATAAAAAAACACCACAAATCCATCTCAAGGAGAGATACGCCATGGCAAGCGCGCACAATAACTTCAAAACAATGAGCAAGGAAATGCAAACCATCTTGAGCCGTGCCCATACGCTGGTGGATGCCACTTCCGGTGAACTGGATGACCGGATCATCTCAGCCAGGGCGGCCCTCAACGATCGCCTGGAAGCTGCAAAAGGCGAGTACAGCCAACTGGAAGATCAGTTACAGGTAAAGGTCCAGAGCGCAGACGATTACATCCACGGCAAGCCCTATTATGCCATCGGTGGCAGTCTCATTGCCGGCTTGTTCCTCGGCTGGTTTATGTCGAGGAAATAATATGACCAGGCTGCCGCAGATCTTTTCGGGAATCAGCGGGACAGCCGACCTCTGAAAAACTGCCAGCTTTAAGCCAATCATGGTCCTTGGAAGGAGAAGTCAATGATGTGGATTATCACAGTAATTACGGTGTTTCTCTGGCTGCTGGGATTTATGAGCGGTCATCTGATGGATGGGTTCATCCATATTCTGCTGGTAGTTGCCTTCATTGCCGTGCTGATCGGAATCTCCACAGATCGAAGAAGCATCAGCCAGTCGAAATAACCTCACCGCACTGGACACTACAAAGAAAGAACTACAATGGTATTTTCAACGACGGCCGCGGCAGCAGGTCCAACGGATCTGGAATAGCTGGGAGCAGGACTGAAGTAGGGAAAAATAGCCAGTGGAACATCCCGAAGTTTTGAGAATTACTGGAGGAAATTCTTCCCTATAATGCCGTGTTTGGCGACCACGAAGTGGCATATACCTTTGAAACCATCGGCCGTACAATAATACATCTCAAGGCCCGACGAATCTCGACACAATCAGACCAGCGGGAAAGACAGCGAAAAAGACAGTGTCTTCGAAATCCTTGGTCTTGACCGCAGTATCCTGTGCGCCCCGCATGAAAAAACTTGATATTGAAAAGCCATAACCAACACGGGCAAAGGCATAACTGGCCGGATCAAACTGATGAGAAAGGCCAACATCGACCACCGGTCCACCTTTACGCGCGGCAACCGTTACGGCCTTGGTACATTCCGCGGAACTGGGCGCCGCACCGCTGTTGTCTATCACCACAGTCTTGATGGTGTAGCGCGGAGAATCGCAGGGAATGGTGAATTCCTGAATATAAGGCGCTTCCGTATCGCTTTTCTCGGCAACGACCGTATTGGCGTCATCCAGCAACTGAAAGACGACCTGGGCTATGGTACCATCAGAATCCGAAGACCCGGTTGCGTCGGCAATGACAACCTGACCGCAGGCGATCTCGGAATTGGACAGTGTCATAGTGCAGAGCGGATCTTTATTGGTCAATGTCTCGGCAACAGTATCAACAGTCCTCAAGCTCAGGTTACCGCAGACAGCAGGGACAATAAAAACATAGCGCTGCCCCTGCATGACGATAGAAAAGCTAAAAGCATCAAAGGCGGCCTCGCCATTCCAGGTCACATCCCTGACAACTGTTACCGGACCTGTGCCGTTAGTCCGAAAGAGCATCCAGGCCAGATCTTCCCCGGGAGCAATCGATACAGATTCAACCTTTGCTGCCGGGAACTGCTGCCTGAATTCCAGGTACAACTCAGGGTACCCAGCTTTCACAAAACCCGACTGTAGATCAGCATCATTTTTTTCGACCATAGTCCGCAGATCAGCTTCTGAGGTCAGAGACGGACGATAAAAATGGATGTTCACCCAGACGTTTGAGTGTTGCCGCTGCAAAAGCCGACGAGGCGCATGTCACAAACAGACATGCGCCCAAAACAGAACTAATTTTCTCTTCATCTCGGTGCTCTCCTGTGGTGATTTGTTGTTGTTTGAGTCGTTCGCCATAGCTCCCAGCGGGCCATGGCCTTCAACTTCCTGTGCTTCTCATTGCCGGATTCGAGTTCCTGCTACCCACTCGCCGGATACTTCCAATGGATATCTGTTGTCTTTGAACGCCCCTCAGTTGATTTCATCAGAAGCCCAGCGATACCCCCAGGCCGAAATATTCGACCTTGTTGCTGTAAAACTGGCCGTGCGGATCGAACCCCTGATACCATTCGGCCATAAGTCGCAGGCGCCGCTGTCCGGGATTGGGATGTCCGAACTCAAGACCGGCTTTTACACTGGTATCGTCCGCCCAATCATGCTCTTCCAGATTCTTCACATCCACCCCGACTATCGGCCTGCCGCCCCAAAAAAGCGGCCTGCTGTCGCGATACTCGACACCCCAATGGGCGCTCAGCGGCTTGAGATCAGACGGTTCCTTGTTGATCAGATACTCACCGCCGCCGTACAATCGCCATCCGCGCCATTCTCGGGAATAGATAAGATCGATGGCCTCGTAGCTGAGGTTGACCCGTTCCGGGGGGTTGACACTCTGGAGAAATTCATCTCCCAGATGCGAACTCTGATGATAGATGCGGGAGCGCAACGAATTGTCGCCATTACGATAGGTGAGCGGGATACCGATGGTGTAGTCGGCATTGATCAAGTCGGAGGACGGGGTATCCAGGTTGAACTGGGCAAAGATGGCGCCTTCGGCACTGAGTTGGAGACCGTCACCCTCGCGATTGCCGAAGAATCGATAGAGACCGAATGTCTCACCGAAGCCGACAGAGGCCCTGGGGTATCGCTCTCCCAGTGAGGAGAACTGGTTGATGCTGACAAAGAACTGAGGCTGTTTCGGGTCAGCGATGAGCGGTCGGAACAAGTCACCCGTCGGGAACGCCTCCGTTTCACCAGTAATTCCCAGTACCTTGTTTACCACTCCCGGTTTATCAGCATGGGCGGGCCTCACCACAATTGTTATGGCCTGCAGACCGTCGATGGAACGCAGTTGCTTGTCAGCCGCCGCCCGGCGTATCGGGTCATCCTGAAACACGGTTATTCTGGCGACCCCTTTTTTAATCTTCAACACATAGCTGTCTCTCTGCCAGCTCAGGTCCCTCTCCAGAATTGAGACAACATAGCCGGTCAGAAATTCATCGCTGGTCCTGTTCGTTTCAGCCATGGCCTGTGAAGTGAAAAGTACAGCAAGAAAAAGAGATACGGCCCCCTGCCGAGCAGTCTTTCTGAACCGGGTTGTGATCTGCATTAATCTTTCATCCTCATGGTATTTTTTATACGAGTATCCGAGATCAAGACTGCCGAAGAGATAACACGCTACTTTTCAATTACTTTCTCGACCTGACTGAGCTTTTCCTGAATTTTTCCGTCGATACTCTCAACCTTGCCATCGATCTCCATATTGCGATTACCAATCGCTTTGCCGACGACCTCTTTGACCGCACCTTTCAGCTGCAGTATTTTACCTTTAATATTGTCTTTATTGCTTGATTTCATTAATTTTCTCCGTTTTAATTTTTGTTGATTTCCATTCAAGAAGGATCTCTTGACTCTCTGCCGTGGGAAGAACCTGAGAATCGACACCTTGCCGTCCCGTTTGGGCATTGTTCACGAACTTGCTGACCAGATACAGCAAAAATACAAGCAAGGTCATAGGCTTATGCAATCAATTTTTCTTGGTGGTAAAAATGAGGAGTCCGCCTCCGGCCAAGAGTGCCCCCACACTGAGCCAAATTGGCACCTTGACGGTCTGTTTATCCGCGATGGACAACTCTATCGGTCCAAACTTGGCCTCCTGAGTTTCTCTGGTGTAACTGAAACTGCCGTACAACAACCCCAGAAAACCGCCAACGACCAGTACCATTGCCGCCATTTTGATTGCGTTCATCCTGTCACCCTTTCTTCAAAACAACTTGTTGGCCACCCCTCGGACAACGCACCAGGGAGCAGCAATCCAACCATTGTTGGATAGAGATGAGTAGACATGTTGAAAATTAATACCCCTCAAGACTAAAAACCCAAGGGTCCCTGTGACACCCCTTGTCACCTTGGCAGTATCCGCTCTCCTTGTGTAGAGCAATCTCCATACCAGGTTTCAAAAACGGCCATTCACAGCACGTATGATTTTGGTTTAATTAAGCAATTATCCAATGAATATCCTTCCCGCGCGCCCCTTGGCGACCACAGAAAAGGGTTATATTCCACCATTGGTCACATTTGACCTGGACGTGTATTTTTAAATCGCGAGATGAAAACGCAATACTGGCTTGTTTTGGCAGAAGAAGACGTAAGAATATAGGGGATGGGATAGAGAGAGATGGGGAGAGATGGAGGCCTACTCGAGAGGTCAAAAGCAGATCAACAGATTGCTAAACGTGAATTTGCACAACGAGTATATAACAAAAAATCAAAGCATCCAGAGAAAGAGTGCGGTGAGGGTGCCCAGAAACCCGAAAGGCAGAAGCAGCACCCGGGCGACGAGATATTCTCCCTCCAGCAGGCGGTCCATAATCCGGTAGGTTGCATACATCGAGGCAAAAAGTCCACCGAGAATAGTCAAGGTCTGCAGGACGATGGTGCTGTCCCGGCTTATCAGCCTGACACTCTCATATGAGGCCTTAAAGCCAAGCGCTTCCTTGGCTATCTGCACCAACCGCCAGGACCCATCAACAAAAAATTCCAGATGCACGGCCATATAGCCACCGAGGATAAGCGGAATAAAACCGTAACCGAGCAGCGCGAGCAGAGTTTTTTTGTCGAGTTTATGATATCTGGCCTGGATGTGCACCATCAGGTAATAAACAATCTGGAAGAGCAGTATTGAGCCAAAAAAACCCAGACTGCCGATGAAGAAGTTCGGGAGGTTCAGGCCTTTTATCTCGAGAAATCCCCGTAACCATTCCATCACCTCTGCATAATTATGATGAAGGGCAAAGGGAAAGAAAATAGCTCCCAGGGAAATGATCAGGAAACTATCCTCCCATCTCGGCGTCTGCACCGACCAGAGTTCCTGAGGAGCAAGACGCAGATTGAGATGGATGGAGGAGTTGTTGCAGCTCTTGATGCAAGCCGCGCAGAAAATGCAATCTCTGTTGTTATCGACGAGATATGGATGCCTGAACATCGGACAGCCAACATTTTCCTCTGCGCCGGCAAAGCAGGCATGGTTTTCACAACGGTTCAGGCAGACATGCCGGTTGGCCCGCAGTTCAATAATGGATGGCATGGCGAAAATAGCATTGATCGCCCCCAGCGGGCAGAGATAGCGGCACCAGGCCCGCCTTGAATAGATGACACTGGTCAAGAGCGACCCGAGCGTTATAGTGACAATGATCCAACCGGTGAGAAAAGGATCTTCATAGGCATTCCAGACGATCTCCACCCAAAGCACCAGGATGCAGAGGACCGCCATGATCCAGCCAGAGTTATTCTTGATCGCCTCCGGCAGCTTTCTCTGGGGTTTGACAAGGTCCTGGATAAGCATACCCGGCATGGCAAGGGTGCAGACACTGCACCAGGTCCTGGCAAGGAAAAAGAAAGAGAAAAACATCAGGGGCCAGCCTATTGACCAACTCAGGGTAATGCCCATATTCCGGTCGGCCTCGTCGGGACCGAAAAACAGGGTGACGACGGCCAGCAGCAGGACCGCGCCGACAACGATCTGCGGCACCCGCGGAAAGGTCGGACTCTTGAGAAACTTCTGAACCCAGGGCAAACGCAGGACATTGAATTCCCACTTTCCCTCTGTCTTGGGTAGACCAAGGAGGATCTGATCCGAGAGGATCTCATCACGTCTGGCCAGCATCACGGCCCGTCTCATAACGCTTGACAGCTCGGTAAGATTGCCTGGCCAGTCGTAGTTCATGAGAATCCCCAGAGTTTCAGGGGATACCTGTCTGACGTTTTTGCCGAATTCCTTGCTGAACCGTTCGAGATAATGATCTATCAGACGAGGGAGATCTCTCTTGTGCTCACGGAGCGAGGGTACCCTGAAATACTGTTTCTTAAATATCTCAATAAGTTCAGGAATAATTTTACCACTTCCCTCGAGATTGTCGAACTCTTGTGCACAGAGAAAGACAATTCTCGACTGCAGGGCAATTTGCCGATCGCTGTCGGTGTGCTGGAAGGTGCTGCTCTGGATTATTATTGCCAGTTTGCGCTGAAGATCCAACGGCATGAGTTGGGCATGGGAAAAAACCAGGGTTCCGCGGCACGTCTGTTCAAAGATACCGGCCTGACGTGACTGAGCAAAAGGCAGGGCATTCTGCTCGGTTCCGACAAGTTTTTTATACAGATCGATGGGATCATGCTCCCGGATATCGATCTCCATGTAGGGCCCGTCACTCCTACCACTCTGCAGATGAATCTGCCGGGCAATAATGAGCTTACCGGTGCCGGTCTCGCCGGTCAGCATGAAAGGTTCATTATTCGCGGCGAATCTATTGATAATGATGTGCGTCTTCCTGGCCGTCTTTGACTCGCAGACAGTGTCAGAGTCATCATTCGCCAATCTTCGCAATCGTACCTGGCTGGGCTTCTTCTCCTTGAACAGGATGAGGTCCTCAACCCCGCCGGAGGCTTCAGTTGTCGACCTCTGACAACAGGCGGTATCAGCCTGATCGAGGAAGGCGACACGCAGCCTTTCGGCAAGGGCCAGATCCAGCTGCCGATGGATACGGCTGTTGGAGAGGAGCAGGGTTCGAAAAGTTCGTTTGTCGAAACAGATCAGGACCAGATCGCACAGGGCCCTGACGCTCACCGAGCGCGGTTTACCCGTAAGGATACCGGTTTCACCGAAATGCCCGCCGGGACCAATTCGGCCGACAATGCTGGTCCCTCCACCCTTGCGTTCAAGGACCATCTCGGCATCGCCCATGGCAATGACATAAAAGACCTCGCTTTCGTCACCCTGGCGATAGACAAAATTCCCCTCTGGCACTATCTGCACCCGGCACACCTCGCTAAAGGTGCTGATCTCCGAGGGATTTATGTCCTGAAAGATGATGGACCGCTTCAGGTTATGTTCTATGAGTTCTTTTTTCATGACAGCCAATTGCCGCCTTGTCTCTCTTTAAACTGAATTTCTGCAATGAAAGACAGCGGCACACAAACAGGAGGCTTCTTTTCGCAGCTTCCTGCGGTGTTAGAGTTGCAGGTGCTTTTCGAGAATTTCAGCCAGAAGCGGCGCAACGGAATACACCTCAAGGAGGTCATCGCTCTTACGACCCGGATAGGTGTCAGACCCGATGACTTTCAAGATGGGGCTGTCCTCGAAGCGTTGCCGTGAATCGCCCGCCATCACCAGATGGGTGGCCATAACCACCACATCGGTAGCGCCGGCATCAAGGCAACGCTCGGCCGTTTGAATAATCGAACCGCCGGTCCTGATCATGTCATCACAGACAATGGCAGTCCGCCCCTGGACAACACTGGAGATCTGACCGACGATGGTTTTATCAGTATCGTAACGGTCTTTGTCGGCGGCAGTATGCGGGCAGTCCAACATGCTGGCCAGACGGGCAACCCTCTTGGAAAACCCATAATCAGGGGAAACGAGGACAAAATCACTGAGGCCGGCCGCCTGGATTTTTTCCACCGCCAGGCTGTCGGTCCAGACATGCAGGGTACTGACTTCACCGGCATGGGCGTGGAGAACAGCCTCGGAGTGGAGATCGACAAAGGCCACGAAATCCGGCCTGGCCCGGAATATCTGTCTGGTCCGGGTAATACCCTTGGGGATTTCATGGGAATAAGGTTTGGCCCTCTCCATGGTGGAATACCCCAGATAGGGAATTATAACATTGATTGAGGCGGCATTCCAGTACCGGCCGCCTTGGATGAGATCCAGGAGTTCCTGATAGGAATAATCGGTATGCGAGGCACCTATGATGATCAGGTGTTTGCCCGAAATGGAGCGGGGAAAGGCGTGATACCCTTCCCCGTCGGCAAATTTGCGGCGCAGCATCTCCGAAAATGGGATTTCCAACCGATCTGCTACCTTTCTGGCCAGTTCCGTCGAGGCCTCATTGGCTACCAGTATAAGATCTTCCTTTATCGACATAGGACCACTCCTTATCCCTTATGAGACCTGGCGGTGACGGCCCACAAGCTGCAACCGCCAGTCATCTTGTCGCATCTCATTTTTGCAGTGCCGCGACTATAGCATCGCCCATCACCGCGGTGCCGACGGCCTTCGTCTTGTCGACGGCGATATCAGCCGTACAGATACCTTTCACAAGGGTATCCTCGACTGCCCTGTCTATAGCCGCTGCCGCCTCATCATAACCAAAGCTGTAGCGCAACATCATCGCCGCCGAAAGGATCTGGGCAATGGGATTGGCGATACCCTTGCCGGCGATATCCGGAGCTGAACCACCGGCCGGCTCATAAAGACCGAAACGATCCTTGTTGATTGAGGCCGAGGCCAGAAGGCCCATGGAGCCAGTGAGCATGGCAGCCTCGTCGGAAATGATGTCGCCGAACATGTTGCCGCAGAGCATGACATCGAACTGGTGGGGATCACGGACCAGCTGCATGGTGGCATTATCGACGTAAATATGATTGAGCTTGACATCAGGGTATTCCTGCGCGACCTCGATGACCACCTCGCGCCAGAGGACCATGGTGGTCAGCACGTTGGCCTTATCGACCGAGGTCACAATGCTGCGGCGCAACCTGGCAGCCTCGAAGGCCATGCGGGCGATCCGCTGGATCTCAAATCGGGTATAGGCCATGGTATCAAAGGCACGTTCCTCAAGCCCGGAGCCCTCACGGCCCTTCGGGGTGCCAAAATAAATATCCGAGGTGAGTTCGCGCACGCAGAGGATGTCGAAACCATCCTTGACGATATCGGGCCGCAATGGGCAAGCAGCAGTCAGCGACTTGAACACCCGGGCCGGGCGCAGGTTGCAGAACAGGTCAAAATGTTTACGCAGAGGCAGCAGAGCCGCACGTTCTGGTTGCTGCGCAGGCGGCAGGCTCTCCCATTTAGGACCACCGACCGAACCGAACAGGATGGCATCGCTCTGCTCACAGAGGGCAAGCGTTGTGGCCGGCAGGGCCTCGCCATGGTTGTCGATGGCTATGCCGCCGACATCGGCTGGGGTAAAGGAAAGCTCAATGGAAAACTTCTTCTGGACGGCGCCAAGAACCTTGATGGCCTCGCTCATCACCTCAGGACCGATGCCGTCACCGGCCAGAACTGCAATTTTTTTCATGGATATCCCCACTCTGTATCAGTATTTTTGATTTCTCCTGCGGATTGTTCAGCAAAGATCTGGGAAAAGCACACCAGGCACGCTTGCAGGCCCTCTCTTTAACAAATACCCGTCGATTTGGCCAGTGCTATGAGGCAGCCTGCCGACCAAAGACGATAAGGACCCGAAGCCTCCCGGTCAGCGGCAGTCTCCTTTCCAGACAACCCAGCCGTTCTATCGACAAGCGCTCCATCAACCCCGAGGCAGCCGCCAGTTCTTCCTGCCATTTTGGCCCCTTCATGCAGATCAGCCGCAGACCAGGCTGCATGAAACGTTCGGTCATCTGCAGGAATCCCGCAATATCGCTGACCGCCCTGCTGGTGATATGGCTGCAGGAAGTCTCCGAGGGCAGCAGCAGTTCGTCCTCGATGCGGCCTTCAATAATTTCCACATCCTTTAATTCCAGGGTGCGAACGATATGACGAAGAAACGATACCCTTTTCTGCCTGGGTTCGACCAGGGTGAGGCGCAATGACGGCATCACGGCCTTGCAGACCAGCCCCGGAAAACCTGCGCCGGTGCCGATATCGAGCAGATGTGCAGCTTTCGGCAACAGGGGCAGCAGGGTCAGGGAGTCGAGGAAATGGCTCTCCAGGATCTGCTCATCGGGGGTGTTCTTGGCAATCAGGTTCATCTTGCCGCTCCAGCGCTTCAGTTCGGCATGATAGCGGCAAAGAGCCATGACGCCCTGTTCCTCCACCGTCATATCAAGGGCTGCCAGGCCCAGCACCAGGCCATCCCGGAATGATTCCGCCGCCGAGGCCACCCCGCCTACTCCCCTGCCAGGCGGACAGCCACTGAGGCGGCGTGGGCCGTCAGGCCTTCAAGGCGGGCTAGCATCTGGATGTGGCCAGCATCGTTTTTCAGCGCAATTTCAGAGTAGCTGATGATCGAGCTCTTTTTCAGGAAGGTCTCCACCCCCAGGGCCGAGGCGAAACGCGCTGTGCCCATGGTCGGCAGGACGTGGTTCGGTCCGGCGAGATAATCACCGGCCGCCTCAGGGGTATGATCCCCCAGGAAAATGGCACCGGCATGACGGATAAAGGGGACCTTCGCCCAAGGGTCGGCGATCATCAGCTCGAGGTGCTCGATGGCAATCTCGTTGGCCAATTCGATGGCTTCCTCAAGATCTTCGGCGATGAGGATGACACCTCGATCAGCAAGGGATCGGCGGGCGATATCCTGGCGGGACAACAGCGCTAGCTGGCGTTCGAGTTCGGCTGGAACCTGCCGGGCCATTTCGGCATCGGTTGTCACCAGGATGGCCAGGGCCTGGGGATCGTGTTCCGCCTGGGCGAGCATGTCGGCGGCGATATTGGCTGCCCTGGCGCGGCCATCGGCAATGATCAGGACCTCGGAGGGCCCGGCGATCATATCGATGCGGACCAGGCCGGAGAGCTGGCGCTTGGCCTCGGCGACAAATTGGTTGCCGGGACCGACGATGACGTCGACCCGGGGGATGGTTTCAGTGCCGTAGGCCAGGGCAGCAATGGCCCAGGCCGAGCCCGCCTTATAGATCTCGGTGATGCCGATCTCCTGGGCAGCCACAAGCAGATGGGGATTCACCTCGCCCCGAGCGTTCGGCGGGGTCACCATGACCCGTTGAGCGACTCCGGCGATACCCGCCGGGATACCGTTCATCAAGACTGAAGAGACAAGCGGCGTGGAACCGCCCTGGCCACCCGGTACATAGAGACCGGCCGAGTCAACCGGCCTGACAAGACGGCCGACGATGGTCCCGTCCTCCCGCGTCTGCAGCCAGCTGTCCTCCATCTCCCGTTCATGGAATCCCTGGATGCGCTCAATGGCCACAGCCAGGGTCTCAAGAAAGGCTGTATCGACGCTGTCGTAGGCGGCATGCATTTCGGCTGCTGAAACCTGGAGTTGATCAAGAGTCATCTCCGGAGCATCAAACTGCCGGCAGTAATCGAGAACCGCAGCATCTTTCTCTTCCCTGATCCGCTTAAGGATCTCCTCGACCGAAACGCGGCAGGAACTGTCTGCCGACTGAAAACGATTTAGGAGTCCGGCTATCAGTATCTGACCTTCCTGGCTTGCAGTAGTAACAGGCGTAATAGGCATATTTTTTCCGGGCTATGGGTTCAAACAGGTCATATAATTCACCTGCTTATCATTGATAATTTTCCTGCAGGGGCAAACTCCAGGGAAGACGAAAAATGCATTCCGGCCACAACACGATTCTTTCATACCGAAAGAGATCCGGCACGGGAGAAAGAGTATATTCAACTTCTATAAAAGTGTAAAAACAAATCAGTGCCACAGCCGGCCATTGTGTATCGATAGCCAGGTCCTTCAGCCGTTTATTGCCGGTGCGGGACACTTTATTTCCCAGAAAGAAATGCTTAAGGTTGTTGCGATCTTGGAGTTTTATCTTTCAAGTTGAAGAAAAAGACAATATAGTAAGGGACTTGAGAGACAAGTGGAGTTTGCGCCCGAACCAAGGGCAGCGGTAGAAGTCTGAGGCCGATCCGAGGCACTGAAATTGAGCGGAGCATGTATGGAATTTGAACCGAAATGGATAGCCTGGGAGACCACCCGCCGCTGCAATCTGAAATGCGTGCACTGCCGCTCTTCATCTGTACTCGAGGCCGGCGGTCATCCCGATTTTTCCTTCGACACGGCAAAATCCATCCTTGACGATATCGCCTCCTACGCCAGTCCGGTCATCGTCCTCTCCGGCGGCGAACCGCTGTTGCGCCCCGATATCTTCGATATCGCCAGATACGGGACCGACAAGGGCCTGCGCATGTGCATGGCCACCAATGGCACGCTGGTGAACGATGAGACCTGCCGCGGCATCAAGGAGACCGGCATCAAAATGGTCTCACTGAGCCTTGACGGCGCCAAGGCCGAGACCCATGACAACTTCCGCAACCAGATCGGGGCCTTTGCCGGTACCATGAACGCCATCCGCCTCTTCAAGGAACACGGCATCCCCTTTCTCATAAACTCCTCCTTCACCGTCCGCAACAGGGAAGAAATCCCGGAAATCTTTCGGCTGGTCAAACAACTCGGGGCCGCAGCCTGGTACATGTTCATGATCGTGCCGACCGGCCGAGGCGAGGATATCATGGAAGAACTGATCCCGGAAAAACTTTACGACGAAATCCTCGAATGGCACTATCAGGTTGAAAAGGAAGAGACCGAGATACTCATGCGGCCGACCTGCGCCCCGCACTACTACCGGATAGTCCGCCAGAAGGCCAAGGAGGAGGGTGACACCTTCAAGCGGCGCAACCTGCAGTTCTCCACCGGCGGCTCCAAGGGCTGCCTGGCCGGTCAGCTGATCTGCCTGATCGATGTCGATGGCGAGGTCCAGCCCTGCAGCTATTTCCCCAAATCGGCAGGCAATATCCTCACCACCCCCTTCAAGAATATCTGGGAAAAATCCGAGTTGTTCCTGCAGCTCAGGGACTTCAAGAGCTATAAAGGTAACTGCGGTCAGTGCGAATACCTCAACGTCTGCGGCGGCTGTCGGGCCAGATCCTATGCCATGACCGGGGACTTTCTGGCCCAGGAGCCGTTCTGCAGCTACACACCTTTGAAGCTGCAGGACTAGCCGACGAACAGCGAGAGATACACCGGCCCGGCAATGTTGCCGCACTGGTCCAATGTAAATAGAACGAAGGAAGAGGCCTACATGAACGATACATTTCTCAGGGCATGCCGAGGGGAAAAGACAGACTACACACCCATCTGGATGATGCGCCAGGCCGGACGCTATCTGCCGGAATACCAGAAAGTCCGGGGTAATGTAACCTTTCTTGAGCTCTGCAAATCACCTGAACTCTGCGTAGAGGTCACCCTGCAGCCGGTCGATCTCCTCAACATGGATGCCGCAATCCTCTTTTCCGATATCCTCATCCCGATTGAGGCGATGGGTGCCCGCCTGGAGTTCCATGAAGGGCATGGACCGACCTTCCCGGAGAAGGTGCGCAGCCAGGCCGATGTAGACCGGCTTATCGTCCCTGAACCGGATGAGGCCACAGACTTTGTCATGGAAACCATCCGCCTTTTGCGCAGCGAGTTGAAGGTGCCGCTCATCGGTTTCGCCGGAGCCCCCTTCACCTGCGCGACCTACCTCATCGAGGGCGGTTCCTCGAAGGTCTTCTGGGAAACCAAAAAGATGATGTTCACCCAGCCGATCCTCTTTCACAAATTGATGGACAAAATCACCCAGTGTACCATCCTCTACCTGCTGGCCCAGGCCAGGGCCGGGGCGCAGGCCCTGCAGATTTTCGATAGCTGGGCCGGCATCCTGGCACCCTGCGACTTCGAGCACTTCGCCTTGCCTTACGTCCAACGCATCATTTTTAAACTCCAGGAAGAGACCGATATCCCGATCATCTATTTTGCCAATAACGGCGCAACTCTCCTGGACATGTCGATCTCTTCTGGGGCGGATGTCATCGGCCTCGACTGGCGGATCAACATCGGAGAGGCAGTGCGGCGGGTCGGCCAGAAGGCTGTGCAAGGCAACCTCGATCCTTTTGCCCTGATGTTGCCGAAAGAAGAGTTACGCGAGCGGATTAAAGGGATACTGGATGGAGCCGAGGGCGCCTTTGGCCATATATTCAACCTTGGCCACGGCATCCATCAGTTCACTCCGCCGGAGCAGGCACGCTGCGCTGTGGAAGCGGTGCACGAACTGAGCAGCAGATAAACCACCCCCGATTCTTCCGGTCAGATGACGATGACGCCGAAAGTACCCAACATAGAGCAGTGCCTGGCCTACATGGATGATTTCAGTATGTTGGAGAACATCCGCGCCCATTCCTTCATGGTGGCCCGGGCGGCAACGACGCTGCTGGCAGGATTGAGGAAAGCCGGTAAGACCAGTGCATCCCTGCCGCCGGAAGATCTGGTGCTTGCCGGAGCCCTGCTGCACGATATCGCTAAAACCGAGTGTCTGAAGACTGCCTGCAAACACGCCCTGGTCGGCCAGGAAATCTGCAGGGACTTGGGTTTTCCAGAGATTGGCGAGATCGTCAGGGATCATGTCGTTCTCTCAGATTATGCCCCTGTACGTTACAAACAGGGGATCTTTAACGCCTGCGAACTTGTTTATTATGCTGACAAACGAGTGCGCCACGACCAGATCGTTTCTCTGGAAAGCCGCCTGGAATACATCCTCGGACGCTACGGCGATAATGACCCGGTCAAAGAGTCGATGATCACCGCAAACTTTTCAATCTGCCAGGAGTTTGAGACCCTGCTCTTCGACTTTCTCGATTTCACACCTGCCGAGCTCGAACAAATCACCAGCTCAAGATGCCACACCCTGCCGATTATCTAACAGCTGCCAGAGTCACTCACAGAATATTCAGATATCGATTCGTTTTCCCCACGTGAAAAAACTCAGAGAACGAAGCTTTTGAGAAACTCACAACCTGATCGAACGGTAGAATTTATTGCCAGGCTGGAGAGATCCCAGTTCGAAAGCCGAAGCAGCAGGAATCCCCCTACAAGAAGGTACGGACCAGCAAATCTGGCATTTTTCAACACAACCCGCCATTGAGGCGTGTCCGGCAGAACGACAGTCAGGAGAGCTGCTCCGGGTAACGGAGGGATAATCAGGAGCCCATAGACTGCCATCATCATATTCACCACAATCAGACCACTGAAGACCTTGTCCTCCCAGCCAAACTCGCCGAGCATCCAGACAAGACTTGCGGCGATATTCGCCATCAAGAAGTTGCCTAGCGGACCGGCAAGCCGACTCAACAGATAATAGAACCGGGGATGTTTAAAAGCCGTCCTCTCTATCGTTATCTCTCTTGACCAGCCAAAACCCGCCAGAAAAAAACAGAGCGTGCCGAGTGGGTCGAGATGGAGAAATGCATTGAAATGATGACGCTTTCCAGGCTCTGACCGATAATCTCCGAGAAATGTCGCGGCAAAGGCCTGACTCTCGGCGCTGACTGTTACCGCCACAAGGATCGAGACACAAAGAATAGTGACCTCCTCGACTGTTGAGGCGCTGAAACTTACAATAAATGGCACTGGCACATTGAGAGTTGTTGACATGATTCACATTATTAACAGCAACACATTGATAAAAAAAAATAGCGGAGACCACCTGAGAGGTCTCCGCTATCGACGTTAGGCAAGTTGCCTGCGTCTGATTATCCGACCATCTTCTTGATTTCTTCTACAACTTCCGGATTGGCAAGGGTCATAACGTTGCCGACATCACCGTGGTTGGAGATGGCGCCAAGGACCCGGCGCATGATCTTGCCGGAACGGGTTTTAGGCATATCCGGCACTATCCAGATCTTGCGGCACTTGGCAATCTTGCCGATCTGGTAGGTGATGGCATCATCGATCTTCTTGATAATCTCATCCGAAGCCTTGAAACCGGGTTTGAGAGCGATATACAGATCCGGCTCCTTGCCCTTGACCTCATGGGCGACCGGGACAACCGCAGCCTCGGCGACCTCGAGCACGGTCAGAGCGGCGGACTCGATCTCCTTGGTTCCGAGCCGATGCCCGGAAACATTGATAACATCATCAATACGACCAAGGATACGGAAATAGCCATCGGCAGCCTGCACGGCAGCGTCACCAGTCAGGTATGGCCAATCCCGCCAATCCTTGCTGTTCGGGTTTTTATTATACCTGCTGAAATAGGTTTTTACAAATCGATCACGATCGCCCC
>JFJP01037439.1_pt1 | contig 28244 bp, 16 predicted proteins | sample 431651 | NCBI WGS metagenome assembly JFJP01 (sample SAMN02602958, study PRJNA72255) | Microbial mat metagenome, whole genome shotgun sequencing project. | biome: fresh water; feature: sink hole; material: water; isolation source: purple microbial (photo- and chemosynthetic) mats found in... | reverse complement strand
CAAGACGAATCGTATAGTATGTCCAACGATATGACTTCAGCATGGGATTTTGGCGATGGAACAACCAGCAACGATTTAAACCCCAAGCATTTATACGAAACAGCCGGAATTTATACTGTAACTTTGAATATCAAAAACAGTATGTGCCAAGGCGAATCGTACTCGGCTGATATTTACGTAAATACAGACAATACTAACGACAAGTGTTATACCAAATTTTATTACGAAACCGACGATGCTGGCTATAATTTTAATTTTTATAGCTCGGTTTATTCGCAAGACTCAACTTACTCTTTGTTTTGGGATTTTGGCGACAATAATATTTCGACCGAAGCCAACCCTTCGCATACATTTGCAAAAGACGGCAATTATTTGGTGCGCTTGAAAATGAGCGGCGAAAGTTGTTCGGCAGTTTCTGAGCAATACATTTATATTGGTACAAGAAATTGGTATCCCGAAGCTTGCCAAGCATTTTTCTATCCCGAATATGTTTCAGATAACTCACTGCAAATCAAATTTGTAGATATGTCGTATGGTAATGGTAAAATTTTGAGCTACAAATGGAATTTTGGCGATAGTTTGGGTAGTAATTTGCAAAATCCAACCCATACATATGCACAAAATGGCGAATATCTTGTGGCTTTGACCATAGAAACCGAAAATTGTTCAAGTACTTTTTATCAATACATTTATGTAAAAGACAGAAATTATACCAACGATTGCAAAACCTTATTTTTTCCGGAATTTGATGGAACTTTAAGTGTAAAATTCTTCGATTTATCAGCACCGCAACCTACAAACTGGAATTGGACATTTAGCGACAATTCTGTTGCTACCGAGCAAAATCCAGTTCACACTTTTGAAGACGTGGGCGTTTATTATGTAAGCTTAGAAACTTCAACATTGTCAGGCTGTTATAGTGCATTTAAACTCGAAATTGAACTTTACGAAATCAATACGAAAAGTGAAAAAACGTATGCAGGCAAAATTAATGCGGCGTATGCAATAGAAAGCACAAATACTGGCATAGAAAAGCCTGCAAATTTAGAAGCAAACGTAAAATTTTATCCAAATCCGGTTAGAGACATTTTGAATATAGAATTAACCGAAATTTCTGAAAATTCACTTATTCAAATTTACACTTCTACTGGTCAATTAATTCATTCACAAACTATTGAAGATAGAAATGTGGAAATAAATACATCAAACTTTGCAAACGGTGTTTACATTGCTCGAATAAAAATAGACAACGAAACTTCAAACATCAAATTTGTAAAATAAAACTTAGGCTAAGTGAATAAATAGGTAAAAATAAAAGCTTCACCTACGCCAAATTTACTAAAAATGAAAAGCTCTATTGTAAAAAATAGAGCTTTTTTTTTGCATCAAAAGTAAATTTCAAAAAAAGTTTTTCCGCACAAAATAATTTTTGTTTATAAATCAGATTTTAGAATAAAAGCTAAACTAAAAAAAATCGAATAAATTTCGCAAAACAAAAAAATATTAAATCACCTAGCGAAAAAAGAATATTACAAGTTTTAGTTTTTTTACTTTGATTTTATTTTTTTATTTTTGTGAAATATTTTTCAAAAAAAGTACATCATTATATCGTTAGAAAATGAATATTTCGTTAAATTGGCTTAAAAAATACGTTGATTTTGATTTGTCTGTATCCGAATTGTCGGAAGTACTTACAAATTTAGGATTGGAAGTGTCGAGTGTAGAAGAATATGTTTCGGTAAAAGGCGCGATGGAAGGGTTTGTAATTGGAGAAGTGAAAACCTGCCACAAGCACCCCGACGCTGACAAATTGAGTGTTACAACCGTAGATATTGGAGGTGAAAACCTTCTTCCGATAGTTTGCGGTGCTCCAAACGTGGCTGCCGGACAAAAAGTGGTAGTTGCAACCGTAGGAACAACCGTTTATAAAGGAAATGAAGAACTTTTAATTAAAAAATCGAAGATAAGAGGCGAGTTTTCGGAAGGAATGATTTGCGCCGAAGACGAAATTGGCATTGGAACTGACCATGAAGGCATTCTCGTTCTTCCTGCCGATACAAAAATAGGAACAAAAGCAGCCGATTTTTTCAATATTTACAACGACACAATTTTAGAAGTAGATATTACTCCAAACCGCATAGATGCTGCTTCGCACTTAGGCGTAGCTCGCGATTTGGCTGCTTATTTCAAACAATCGAGAGCTTGCGAATTAAAAATGCCCTCGGTTGCCGATTTCAAAATAGACAATAATAGCAATCACATAGCCGTAGAGGTTGAAAATAATGAAGCTTGCCCACGATATGCCGGAATTACCGTTTCGGGAATCGAAGTAAAAGAATCGCCCGAGTGGTTGAAAAATTTCATACAAGCCATTGGACAAAAGCCAATTAACAACGTTGTGGACGTTACTAATTTTATTTTACACGAACTTGGGCAACCTTTGCACGCTTTCGATGCAAATAAAATTTCCGGCAAAAAAGTAGTGGTTAAAACGTTAGAAAACGGAACAAATTTCACAACCCTTGATGCGGTAGAACGCAAATTGAACGAAAAAGATTTGATGATTTGCAACACCGAAAAAGGAATGTGTATAGCCGGAGTTTTTGGCGGCGCAGAGTCGGGTGTGAAAAATGAAACAACTGATGTTTTTATCGAAAGTGCTTATTTTGACCCAATTTACATTCGTAAAACAGCCAAAAGACATATTTTGAACACCGATGCCTCTTTCCGTTTTGAGCGTGGAATTGACCCAAATATTACTATTTTTGCACTCAAACGTGCAGCAATGCTCATAAAAGAAGTGGCAGGAGGCGAAATTTCGTCTGAAATTATTGATATTTATCCAAATCCGATTGCAAATTTCAAAGTTGATGTTTTGTACGCGAATATTGACCGATTAATTGGCAAAAAACTTGGTAATGAGACTATTAAAAATATATTAAAAGCCTTAGAAATCAAAATTACTTCGGAAAGCGAAAGCGGTTTAAGCCTCGAAGTTCCTCCGTATAGAGTTGATGTTAAGCGAGAAGCCGATGTTATTGAAGAAATTTTGCGCATTTACGGCTACAACAACGTGGAAGTTTCGACAAGTGTAAAATCGACCATTCAATTTGCACCAAAGCCAGACCCAAACAAGATAAAAAATGCTGTTTCGGATATGCTTTCGGCGAGCGGGTTTAACGAAGCTATGTCCAATTCGCTAACAAAAGCGGGCTATTACGACAATTCAGAAACGTATAGCGCACCCAAAGTGGTGAAAATTCTAAATCCTCTTAGCCAAGACTTGAACGGATTGCGCCAAACTTTGCTATTTGGTGGTTTAGAGGCAGTTGCGAACAATGCAAATTACAAAAACAGCGATTTGCGTTTGTACGAATTTGGAAATTGCTACTCTTTTGAAAGCGAAAACCAAGGCACCGACACTTTGGCTAAATATAAAGAAGGTATGCAGTTGGCGTTGATACTTTCGGGCAATAGAGTTGTAACTAATTGGAACACAACAGAAGAACCTACCAATTTTTACGAATTGAAATTGTATGTCGAAAAAGTTCTTTTGAGTTTGAATTATCAAATTTCTGATTTGAAAGTTTCTGAAAATGAGTTAGATATATTTGCTTACGGTTTAGAATACGGTGTAAAAAAGAATAGATTAGTAAATTTTGGCTTAGTAAGCAAAAAGTTATTGAAATTATTCGATATTGATTTTGAAGTTTTTTATGCTGAATTTAATTGGGACAACGTAATAAAATACATGCCCAAAGCACCAAAATATACCGAAATAGCGAAATATCCAGCAGTTAAGCGTGATTTAGCTTTGTTGATAGACAAAAATGTAAAATTTGCTGAAATTGTTCATATCGCATTCCAAGCCGAACGCAATTTGCTCAAAGAAGTTTCTATTTTTGATGTGTATGAAGGCAAAAACTTGCCAGAAGGCAAAAAATCGTATGCCGTAAGATTTATTTTGCAAGATGAAAATCAAACGCTTACCGAAAAACAAATAGATAAGATAATGAGTAAGTTAATAGCAAGTTACACAAAACAAGTCAATGCCGAAATAAGGTAATTTGATAGAATAAAAAAAAGCTTCTCTAAATTTGGAGAAGCTTTTTTTTTATTCTAAATCGATGTAATAAATTTTATTAAATTGAGTAACTTTTATTTTATTCAGTCCAATTCCTTCCACCGAAAGATTGAGAGTTTCTAGCATTTCTTTCCCTTTCGTATCGTAAAGCCCGTAAACATTATCAAATTTACAAACTGCTTTGTTCTCACTAAAGTTATTTATATACAGTAAGTTAGGTAATACAATATAGTAACCTTTACTATTGATTATACCGTATTTCTTTTTATAAGCCACAATCGCAAGTTCATTTTTAAAATCGGAAGCTTTGTCAAAGGAATATAAAAATGGGTTGTTTCCCGATTGGTCTATGAAAATAGTTTTTTGTTGCGAATTTGTTCGTTTACTAAAACCTTCAACTAAAAAGAGTGGTTCTGTTAAATTAGAATTTCCGTTGTTATCAATATAAAATCTTTTGTTGTTTGCATCAATAACTTTAGCATAACCATTTGAAAAGTTTTCTGCCTTTTTGAAATTTTCTGGAAAAATAAGTTTTTCCTTGTTAATATATCCCCACAATTTATTTGATTTTACCGCTGCAAAACCTTCCGAGAAATTTTCAGCTTCTTTAAATTGAGGTTTGAAAACTTCTATTCCTTTTGAATCAATGTAACCAATTAATTTTTTGGATTTTACCAAAGCCATACCTTCGTTAAATTCGCTAATTGATTCGTATTTACCAAAAGGAACAATGAATTTTCCTAGCGAGTCGATTACTGCAAATTCTTTTTTTGAATTTTCAACAACAGTAAGTCCTTCAACACTAAACTTGGACATTCTGGTGTACTTAGGTGGTAATAAAATAGTTCCAGTTTTTGAGAGTAGTCCTAACTTGCCTTTTTTGTCAAAAACGGCAACACTATTCTTATAGTCGTAAATAGTTGAATATTTGGGATTTAATACAAATTCCCCTTTATCATTAATCACACCCGTTTTTATTTTCTCAGGAATAATGCCTAGCAATTTTGCAGGATATTTTACTTGAACTATTGCTAAATTTTCAGAAAAATTTGCCACTTTATAAAATAAATCGTTGCTGAGTAGTTCGCCATTTTCATTAATAAAATTCCAACCTTTGCTCAACGAAACGGCAGCTCTTTGGTTATTAAAATCACCAACCGCTAAAAAGTTTTTCTGTGAAATAAGATTCATATCTTTGTTAACAAAATTCCAATTTCCGTTGCCTAAATATACTGCTGCATAGTTATTTACAAAGTTTCGGGCATCTAAATAGAATGTTTTATTGAGCAAATTTCCGTTTTCATCAACAAAACCGGTGAACTTTCCTGTATTTCGAGTTTTAAAGTAGTCTTTATTTTCTTTTGATAAATAGCTCACATCTGAAAATTTTATTGGAACTATTTCCTGTTCATTTTCTGAAATTACACCCCATAATTTATTTTTGCATACAGCAAAAAAAGTAGAATTTGATGAATTGAGTAATTTTATATCTTCAAACTTTGGGCTAATTATTATTTCGCCATTTCCATCTGCAACACCCCAAAATTCGCCTATTCTTATTTTGTAAAAATCTAAGGTACTCCATTTATTCTCTTGGCTTAGGTCATAAAAATAATGCATCTCATCAAATTTGAATTTAATTTTTACGCTATCATTTGTATAAATAACTCCCCATTTGTTTTCTTTTTTTGCAATAAATTCATTTTTGTAATATTTCTGCAAAAAATCATATTTGCCTGGAATTAAGATTTCTCCTTTTCTGTTCATAATTCCCCACTTTCCACTTCTACATTCCAAGTTGTACTTCTCTGTTTTTAAGGCATCTAAGCCTTCGCTTTTATAGAGAGGCGTATTCAAAAAATATGTTTTGGTATTCGAAATAGTAAGCATTCCTCCAGCGTTGAACCGAGCCAAAGAATCTTGAAAATCATCAATATAGGCATATTTTTTATTTAAAATTTCCATTTTTTCATTTGCCAAATAAAAATCGGTATTTGTAGCTAAACACCTGGCTACTTGTGCATTATTGAAATCAGAGAGCAAAATAGATACAAAACGGCATGGCATAATTTCTTGCTGTGTTTTTTGATTTACAACGCCAAAGCGCCCGTTGTTAGGGCTTGTTTTAACTATAATATCCTCATTTCCAACTGTTATTTTTGTTTCAATTAATGGAGTTCGGTAAGGGTTTTTAGTTAGTACCAATGCCGAATCATTTCGGTAATTTTGCTGAATTTCATCAAACTGATACGGGATAATATTTTTACCAGCTGCCGAAACATATCCCCACAACTTATTCTCTTTGCGAGGATTAACTTGCCATCTATCGCCGGTTTTCAAACTTTGTATATTAAATTTGATGTAATTTTTGTAGGTAATTTTATCAATAAATTCCCCGTTTTCATCAAATTTAACGACCAGCATGCTCGAATCTTGAGCCACTTTTATCGCAAAGTTATCAAAGTCATATTCAATTTGTTGCTGATAATAAATAGTATCGAGTAAAATTTGTCCTTTCGAGTTTAAAACTCCCCATTTATATTCAATGTATTGAATATCGCTGTAACCCATTGGTATATCGGCATTTATAATTTGTTGAATTTCGCTTCCTGATATTTTTTGGTTTCTAAATCCATGAACTTTGAAAATATTATTGTGAACAGTAGCTGAAATAGCACGATAGTTTATAGGTATAATTCCTTCGCCTTTTGAATTAATAACTCCGTATTTTGCTTTATTTTGAACTAACACATACGATGAGTTTAATTTTGAAACGTGGTCAAATTGCGGGCTTACTTTATAAGTACCGGTGATATTTATGTAGCCGAATTTTGATTTTTTTTTGGTGGCAAATCCTAATCCTTCTAGCGAATAAATATCATCATATTCTTCATTTATAATAACTTGGCGTGAGCGCGAAATAACTCCCAAATCAGAACCCGTAGAAAATAAAAAGAATTTGCTATTCATCGGTTCTAAGGTAGTGTATTTGTTGGGTTCAAAAATAGTGGAACCATCACTGTTACAAGCACCTACATAACCATTTTTATTGGTTACTATTATATCATAGGCAGTTGCATATATGTAATCGTATTCTACATTTAATACTTTTTTCAAATCAGCGGTAAAATATCCGTATTTTCCATCTTTTTTTACTGAAATATAAGGATTTTGAATTTTAATTTCGGTATAAATGCAAGGCAACATTTCTTTTCCGTCAAAATTAATAATCCCGTAATTTTCATTTTTCCCGACTACAAAAAAGTTGTCTTCTTTTTTTATAAAAGTATATTCTGGTGCTATAATTTCTTGGAAATCAGAAGTTATTATACCTTGTTTTCCTTTTTTACCTATCTTTATATAGTCTTTGGCAGTTGTTAAATAGTCAGCCATAGAGCTTTTATAAGTTGAATTTTTCTCCAATTTGTAAAGCAGAGTATCTGCATTTAACCAATGTTCTTGATTATTAGTAAGATCAAGAAATAAAAGATTATCCGAAAACTGAACTAAGAGATTCGTTATGTCATAACGTTTTATTTTATTTTGCGTTACTTTTTCTAATATTTTTTTAGTATTTACATTCAAAATTTCTATATAATTATCATAATATAGCAAGGCATATTGATTAGACGCGAATTGAATGCTATCGTAGTTAAATTCTAAGAAAGTTTTTCCGTTTTTTTCTAATATTCCATATTTATTTTTTTCTTGAGCAATTATTTGCTCATATTCAATTGAAATATTGTTGTATTTTGCCGGAATAATTATTTCCGAATTTTTATTAACAACACCCCATTTTCCATTTTCAAAAAAAGGAAAAATAGCTGTTTGCGAAAATGTAGAAGCTGAAATTAGCAAAAATAAAAGAATATTGGCTTTTTTCATAATAAAAATTCGGTTTTATTTGTTGTCTCTTAAATTTTATTGCCTGAGTTAAATTTAAAATAACTGGGTAAAATTAATTTTGACATTTTTATGAGTCGGAAAAAATATCAATTTAGTTTTACATCAAAAATAATTATTCTAAGTACATTTTTTTGTTCTACATCTTCTTCTTTGTAATAGTAACGAACGGGCGCTATTGCTCTCACTTTCTTTACTATACGAAGAGTTATTGGGTCTAAATACCAATCTTCGGTGAAAATGTATGAACGAATTTCGTTAAAATCCACACTTCCTTCAATGGTTACTTCTTTTAAATTGCTGTTAGAATCAAGAATGAGCATCGTTTTGGAATTCATTCCCATGCGCATTTTTACATCGCCAGCTGTTATTGGTTTTTGTGTGTTAAAGTCGTAAGCTTGTGTCTTACCTGTAATCACCTTATTTATAATACTTTCCGACAACATTTGTTTACTGTATGATGTGAAGAATGGAGCATCGTTATTTTCAATTGCAAATTCATTGCGAACGTATTTGAGTTCATCATTAAAGTATTCTTCTTGATTATCTGTTAGTTGCTCGTATTTTACAGTGGCATAATGTATTAATTGCTTGTCTGATTTTTGAATTTCTTTTTTGGTCATTGTTTCAAAATCTAGCCTGCAAAGTTTTTTTAGTAATACATTTTCATAACTAATATCGTCGGGTTTGTAATACCAACGAATTGGATAATAGCTAATTACATTTTTTTTGAATGTGAAATTTTCTACATCAAATGCCCAAGAATCGAGGAAAACAAAACTTTTTACTTCTTCAATATTTATTCTTTTTGGTATTATTTGTTGTGTAAAATTACCAGGTTCATCAACAATAACTGTATCATTACCTCCACCCATTTTTTCAGTAAGGTCGGCAACCGTCATTTTATTTTTATCCAACTTGTACAAATTATTATTATCAGCAAAATACATATTCACTTTATCTGCAAGTAATTGATTCATTACAAATGTATTAATAGAATCTTGACGAATATTTTTCATCTCAAAAAATAAAGAGAAACCTAAATTACTTTTGAGCATTTCTGTATTAAAAACATGAGTGTTTACTCGTAATTCATTAGTAATCAAAATATTATTTTGAGCATTGCTTGAAATATTAATTGCAATGAGTAAAAAAATGAATAAATTAGTAGTTTTCATAATTTTAAGAATACTTTTCAATAACATGTTAGATTTTATTTCGATTATCAGTTTTAAGTCAATTTATCAAAATAGATTTCTAGTAGCTTCTGTTTTTAAGGTTTAATTAGAATAAAGAACTGTATTTTAATGAATTGAGTTAAATTACTCAATTATTGAATTGATTTTTTTTGACAAAAAAAATTCAATAATTGAGAATTAACCTATAATATTATAGGAGTTTAGTTTATAAATTGAAAAAAGATAATTACAACTGCGCAATAATTGCGTCTAAATCAGATGCCGATTTAATTTCTTGTTGAACTAAACTTAATTCAAACGAATGAGAAGATAAATTATTGTTTTGTAGTTTTTTAGCTATGTTTTCAAACTCTTTTGCTGTTAAAACAGCTACTTTATTTCCGGGTAAAATAGCTACAATTTTATTGTTTGCGCTTGGACTAAAATATACAGAACTTTTGTTTTTATGAGTATAGCGAACTACAACATCATTATTGCCTGTAATATGAAAGAAATCAAGAGTTTCCACAGGTAAAGCTTGTTCGTTGTTTTTAATTTTAAAATCAGATTGAACAATCATTCTGTCAGAACTATGAACTACATCATAGTTGTAAAGCCCTAATTGAGAGATGTTTGTTGTGCGTTTTACGTTAAATTCTGCATCTTGAAGGCTGGCGTTTTGTTTTTGTTTTTCGTAAATTGCCATTGCTTTTTTATATTGGGCTTCGCTAAATACAGGTGAAACTTCTAAATCGTATGTTTTTTTTCCAGTAATTAAACTCAGCTTGTAGAGGTTATTTTTTTTGTCGATAGAATTTAATTCAGACCCATTCCATGTCTTTGATAATAAAGACATTACTTCGTCTTTTGTTTTATTTCCGGCGTATTTCCAAATCATTCCTTTATATAGAGCAAGTTCTGGAAATTTTTTGTAATTGGCTTTAATTTCAATCACTAAATCCGACGAAGGGTCTAATTTTACTGGTTTGGGTAACTCAAAATTAATCTGATTTCCAGTGTCTTCGGTAATTTCTATTTTTCCGTAGTCTGTTTCAGCCCAATTTTTGTCGTTTTCATTGTAATAAAAAAAGTCGTAATCGCCTTTTACGTTTGAGGCAAAAGTAACTTCAATTTCTTTGCCTTCGTTCAAAAACACAGGCTTTCCGTTGCTGAAAGCCCTGATATCGAACATGCCAGCGGTTTGAAAGTCATAAATTTTTCCGTCTTTTTCATACTTCATATCTACTCCCGAAAGTATGATTTCAGCAACAGACTTAATTTCACGGTATTGAACATCAACATTGCCTTCAACCGGATTCCCATTTTCATCTTTAAATGCATTTTTAGGAATTTTAATTTCACTTCCTGTTTCTGTTTGAAACTTAAATTCTTGATTTGCAATGTATTCATGCTGCGAATAAGCCACATCAAGATTTTCAAATGCAGGCAAATTTACTTCTTCATTTGAGGCAGCATTTGCAGTGCTGTCGGCATTTTTAGTACTGTCGGTGTCGTTGTTTTGAGGGTTATTGCACGAAAAAACAAGGGCAGAGAACACTGCTAACATAATAAAATTGAACTTTTTCATAATTTCAAAAATTAAATGAATAATTATTTTAATTTAGTACAGAGTATGTATTTCAAATGTTATGCCAGTTTTTTACTTTTTTTTAACGTTTTTTTCTAAAACAAGCTTTTTTGTTTTTATTATTTTAGAATAAAATTAATCCTACTTTCTTGCAATTTCTTACTTAATCATAAGTAGCACAAAAAATATAACTAAAACAACAAACGTAGCAATTGTATAAATTTTTAGTGTATTTATCTGAGTGTTTTGTTTTTCTATCACTTTATTTAATTCTACAAATTTTTCATCTTTTGAAATAATTAAGTTTTTAATTTCTTCAAATTCTTTGGTTTCTTTTATCGTATTTTTTGAGAAGGCAGTGCTTAATTTTTTAACATCGTCATTCAATTCATATTGCTTTGCCAAAAAATTATCAAGTTCCTTATTTATAGATGATTTCAAATCAGAATTTGCTGCTTCTTGTGTTAAAATAGTATCAGCTAATAGCGATTTAATTTCCTCTGTTTTTATTTCAATATGGTTTAAATGAAGAGGAAAATTGATAGCATCAATTTTTTCTGTCAGCACAAGAGTCGATTCGCTTAGTTTTGTGTAATCGGCGGTGATTTTATTCACTTCATCAGCCAATTTTAGCAATGTACTACTCACTTCAGCAATATTATCTTCTGTACTACTGCTTGTTCTGCTCATGTAGTCGTGATAATATGATATAACTTCGTTTAGTTTTTCAGCAAAATCGAGTTGTATTTTTTTTGCAGAATCTATCACATTTGTTGAAAGTTTTTCTGCTTTTGCTATATGTGTAACTGCACTTTCTAATTTTGAAAGTTCATCTTGCAATTTAATTAATTCGCTATTAAATTCTATCATAATATAAAAATATATAGTTTTTTTTGTTAACTAAACTCTATTTCCTCTTCAATATTCGAAATGCCTTCATAATCTTGAAGAAATTTGCTGTTGAAATTTTGAAGCCAGCCATTTGTGAGTTTTATTACTTTCATTGGTTCTATAAATGCTTCTAAATTGGGATTTCTGCTGTATAATTTTTCTAAAAACTTCTTAGAAATATCAAGTAATTCGCTAAATGCAATTCCAAATTCATCGTAAACAACAATTAATTCATCAAATAATTGATGTATAGACTCTAAATTGTTATTATTAATTATTAAATCTGAATATAGATATAAAATATTAATAATATAATTGTTATTTGATATTTCTTTAAGACTTTCTGTTGAAGCTTTTAGATGCATAATATTATCAAGATTATGCTTGCATTCATTGATGTATTTATAAATAATTTTAAAATCAGAGCTTGTAAAGTTCTCTGTATCAAAGACTAAATTTGGCACGTTGTTCGGATTTTCATATTTTTTTCTGAAAAAATCATGCGAAAAGTTAGAATAAGCCACTTTATTTTCTGCTCTGTTTTTTAATCTTTCAGCATTATTAAGCGATAATAAGTTTTGCTTTTGCAATGGAATAAGCTCAAAATAAAGGTAATTGATGTAAAAAATTAGAATTTTATGAAGAACTGAATTGCCTTTTATTTTATTAATTTCATCTAATTTAATAGATGGAATAATCCCTGCATTAAGGTTTTGAATTTGTGTTATTAAGTTGTTGTGTAATTCTGCTTCTGTTAAATCATTCAATTTTAAATGGATAGCTTTGTTTTTGTAATTAATTGATATTGAATTAATTATACCAGTGTTTGCAATTCTATGGATTGCCAGAAGCGTGGTTTCAAAATTTCGGACTTCCCCAAATTTAATCAAAGCCTCAGCAATTAGGTGATTTTCGTCAGGTTTTATCGTATTTTGAAGTTTTTGTTCAACCTTTTCTGCAGTCAGATAAATATTTTCATTAATGAAATCACGTTCGTTAATTTGGAATAATAGTTTATTTTTCAACAAGTTAGCTAATTCCTCAAAAGAGCTATTGTTAAAAGAAAGCGTTATAACTCTCTCTTGGCTTGCAACTTTTTTTTCTGAATCAATTTCAATTCCTAAATCATAATCAGTATTTTTATTTGTTTCCAGCCATTCAAAAACATCAGAATATTTTGTTTTTTTCTTGGTTATAATTTCTTTTGTAAATTCTATAATTTCCTTATTATCAATTGTTTCTTCAATTATGTGCACTTTAATTTTATCTCTTTCCGAGTAATTCAAATTACCAATTTCATTGTTGTTTGATTTTATTTTTAAAATACTTGAAAAAATTTCAGGATAATACTCAAAATCAAATTTTTTATTAAATTTTCTTTTTAAAATAGATAGAATAATATCTTTGTTTTTTATAAAAATTGGATTCGAATTATATAATATATTTTCGATTTGTTTTAATTCTTTCTCTTTAATTCTGGAGTTAATTAATTTGCGCAGATTTTCGTGTTCTTGGCTGATAATAAGTGAACTATCTGTTTTTAAGAGAACTATCTTTGTAGTAGCGAATAGCTTTTTCAGAATAATTTCTGAATCATAAGAAATTGAATTTGAAAAGGAAATAATTCTTACTGACAATGAATTTTCTTTTATGAAATTATTTATATTATTGAACATCAAAGAATAAATAGCTGAGAAACTCGAATCCCATTCTGATATTTTATTTGCATCATCGAAAATAAACGCAGATATAGTTCCGCCATTTTTTAAAAAAAGAACTAATGCTTCTGCAAATGATGAGGATATAGCTTCGTTGTACGATATTTTGCAGCTAGTATATTTTTTTTCGCTAAGATTCCTTAGGTATATTTTTTTTTGCAAATCAGTTAAATTTTTATTATTAAAGTCAATTTCGGAATTAACTGTATTTGAGTTATTTGAAATATCAGAGTCCGTAAAATAGAGAACAAGCCCAGCACTAAATTTTCCGATAGATTTATATATTTTTTCTTTTATTTCGTTATCAGCATTTATAAATAAACTGTTGTTCTCCAAAATATCCAAAAGATATGGATTTATATCCATTTGATTTTCATAACATTTAAGATAAAAATCTATAAACTTGGCTATTTCATTGGTTTGTAAAGCAAATGGCGTAATATGATTATATAACTCGTAATGACTTGTTTTTAAGCTATATATGCTACGTATGATTGCTGTGTTTTTTGCTAAGTTAGTAAATGTTTCTGATTTAACACCTTCGCGTTGAAGAATGGAAATGTCGATTAGTATATCAATATTTTCATTTATTTTATTTTGAATGTCATCAATGTTATAATTCGATTGTTTTTGTAATTTTTTAGCTATTTTTGACGAGAAAATTGTTAAATTAATTTTAGGCAAATTTAGATTTTGTGAATTTAAAAAAGCCCGAAGTGTATTTTCTAAATCGCTTATAGCTAATTCTGCACAAGGAATATCTCGTTCTATTATTGCTATATTCCATTCATTGTCAGTTGTTTTCAAAATATTTGATTGTAAATATTTCAAAAGTACAGATTGAACTCTTGCAATTGCAAAAGGCGAAAGTGTGTAAAATAAAATTTCGGAACCAACTTCTGTATTATAAATAGGAGAGTCGAAATTTTCTGATAAAATTTTAAAATATTCTTTATTTTTAGTTAAAAAGATATTAATTTTATTAATTTCTTCTTTTATATTTTTTTGGTGCGCATGTGTTATATTTGCCTCTTTTTCCCAATTGTTCAGCTCAATTACTTTTTCAGTATAAATTCTCCTATCTCTTTCCGTAATACTCTCATTTTTAGGATTTAAAATAGCCGTTTTTATTGCAATTCCTTGCTTTGTTATCGGATTTTCTAGGCTTAAATCCAGCGTGTAGTTGGCAAATTCGGGATATTTTCCTTCTGTGAAATCTACTAATTTTGTATTCTCTATATTTTGAGCTAACGACATGAAATCTTTTTCTTTTTCAATGAGTTGCAAAAATTCATTGCCTAAAAAAGAGGGTAAAATTGAGTAAATTAAGTCTTCGTTTATCCCAGATTTTGTAAACTCTGGGTCTGTATTTAGTATTAGTTGCTGTTTTTCCTTTGAATCTTCGGGTGAAATTATATGTAATGAATTAAAAATTAATGACTTTAACCCTTCATTAGCATTAAATAAGTTTAGTTCGCTATCGCTTTTTAATATAGATAATTTTTTCTCGAAATTTTCGTATAAAAATGCAGAAAGTTGGCATGATGTTCTTTTGAAAAGTAGGCTTTCCAGCATGATAAAACTATCATTAATCTCTTTATTATCAAAAGTTTTGTCTGTTTTGCAATTAAAATAAGAAAGCTGCTTAATCAATGCAGAGATTGCATTTTTTTTGTTTTCATCACTAAAGAGTGTTGTCAATTCATTGAAATAGTAAGCCGCTCTAAACATTTTAATGCAATAAAGGATTAATAATTTGAAAATTAATGCTTGGCAGCTAAGCTAAGCATTAATTTTTGAGTTATAAAAAATAATTAGGCATTAATAATGGATAAAAAATCAGAAGTTTTAAGAGATGCACCACCTATTAATCCACCATCAACATCTTCTTTTCCAAATATTTCTGATGCATTGTCGGGTTTTACACTTCCGCCGTAAAGAATTTTAACTTCGTTAGCTATTTTACCACCATATTTTTGGTTTACAAGATTACGTATGAATGCGTGCATTTCTTGCGCTTGGTCTGAACTTGCAGTAACTCCTGTACCAATTGCCCAAACAGGCTCATAAGCAATTATAACATTTTCAATTTCTTCATTTGATAAATTAAATAAACCATCAACTATTTGAGAATTAATGATTTCAAATAATTTTCCACTTTCGCGTTCTTCAAGAGTTTCGCCACAGCAGTAAATTGCTTTAAGCGATTCGCTAAGTGTCAATTTTACCTTTTTATTTAATATTTCATTGGTCTCACCATAGTATGCTCTACGCTCTGAGTGCCCTATAATTATGGCTTTTACTCCAAGCGATTTTAGCATCGATGCTGAAACTTCACCGGTATATGCTCCTTTTGCTTCTGCGGCGCAATTTTGTGCAGCAAGGCAAATTCTTTCGGTGTTAATTACTTCTTTTACAGATGTTAAATGCGTAAAAGGTGGTGCTATTATTACACCAATATCTTCTTTGGAGGCTTTTACTTCTTCGTTGATACTTTTTGCCAAAGCGATGCCTTCTTCAAGGCTAGTATTCATTTTCCAGTTTCCTGCAACTATTCTTTTTCTCATATTTTTATATAATTTATTTTAAAAACGTGTTAAATTCTTTTTTTGTTGGAATATCGTTTCCGTGCCATTTCATTACAACAGTTCCGTTTTTTAGTAAAACTAAGCCCGGATTTGCTCTAATAATTGTTTTTAATGTTATAGCATCAGTGCTGAAAAAATTGTAAGGAGGATTTACTTGTTCCCTATATTTTTCTATATCATTGGCTAAACTCGATGTTAAGCAATAAAATTTTATACTATCTTTTTTTAATTCCTCTGCTAGTTTATTGGCAGCCAATAAATGTTTTTTATTGGCTTTTTTCAAATCATAGGCAATTACAAAAACAGAAAATCCTTTGCTATCAAGCACTTTGTTGGTAATATCTTCGCCTTCTGCGTAGCCAGAAATTTGTTCTGGTTCTGCAGAAATCAATTCAAAATCATGGATTGGTGGTTTGTAACCTTCTTCAATGAGTATAGGTTCGCTGGTTTCTGTTATTTGCCAAAGGGTATCTTCCCATATTTTTGTTTCGATATATTTCTCGCTATCAAGTTCTTTTGTTTCTCCAGTTTTTTGATGTTTCAGTTTATAAACAACTAAAAATTTATCACTTTTTGCGCCTTCTGGCATTTGCATATTTTGCTTTATGTTGGTTCCTATTTTGTAGGGTCTAAAGTCAATTACTGGCAAATGTTCGTTGTTATAATATTGAAAAACAAAACTGCCTAGAAGGAATATTGATATTGTAATGTTTTGAACAGCAGGTTTAAACCATTGTTTTGTTTCTTTTCTTAGTCCAAAAATAAGAAGAGTGAAAAGGGTTATTACTATATTTTTCCAAAAAGTTTCCCAATTGGTAATTACCCATGCGTCTCCAAAGCAGCCGCAGTCCGTTACTGGGTTTTCTAGGGCTAAATAAAACGTGAGAGGCGTAAAAATAGCCATAAATGCTAATGCAAACCAAGTAAAAAGTTGGCTACGCAAATTGAATAAAAGAGCAAATCCTGTAATAAATTCGGCTGCGCTCAATAAAAAGGCTAATGGTAACGCCACTGGTTCAAGAGCTTGCATTCCAAAAGCGTTGAAATAATCTACAAATTTTATGTACGAACCTTGCGGATCGACTGCTTTTACAAAACCGGAAAATGTAAAAACAGCTCCTACAAAAATTCTTGAAAAAATTAATAGAATTTGCTTTAAATTTTGTTTCGTTTTATTTTCTGTAGCTAAATTATTTATCATATTAATTTAATATTTTAAAATTTTATAAATAAAAATTAGTCTATTTTGTGTTTTGTTTTTGTTCGTCAAACTTGATTAATGCAAAAACAGCATAATTTGCCATGTCGAAATAATTTGCATCTACACCCTCAGAGGCGATGGTTTCTCCTTGATTATCTTCAATTTGCTTTGTTCTATAAATCTTCATTAAAATTAAATCGGTATAAGATGAAATTCTCATATTTCGCCAAGCCTCGTCGTAGTCGTGATTTTTTTTTGTCATTAAGAGCATCGCATTTTTTGCATATTTGTCGTACAGTTCAAGTGCTTCATTGTTGCTAATATCCACTAATTCAGTTAGTTTAAGTTCTAACTGAATTAGTGCAATAAAAGCATAATTTATTATGGCAATAAATTCACTCTCTATGCTTTCATTTATTTTTTGTACCTTTTTTATTTCGTAGCTTCTTATGCGTTTTGCTTTTATAAAAATCTGATCTGTAATAGATTGAGATCTTAAAATTCGCCAAGCTGCTCCATAATCTTTAAGTTTTTTCTCAAAAATATCGCGGCAAATTTTTAAAGCCTTATTAAATTGTTCGTTTGTTTGCATGTTAAAAATCAATTTTCCAATTTTGTGTTTAGCAAATTTGAATATATAATGCGTTAAAATACTTTATATATGTAATTATTAGACAACTATTGCAACATCTTGCGATTTTTGATTTTAAAATTTGTCCTTAAATTTTAGATCAAAATATTTAGTTGCAAATATAAAAAACTTTCACAAGTTTTCACAAGTAAATGCATTATTGTTTCATTATTTTTTTACTTTTGTAAAAAAAATGTTGCTCGAAGCTTATTTTTTTGTAGCATAAAATAAATTCGTTTTGATAAAAAGTGGAAAAAAAGCAATTTATAAATTGTTCCGGAAAATTAATTGATATTTCGGAACCTATCGTGATGGGTATTTTGAATGTAACACCCGATTCTTTTTATGATGGTGGGAAAAATAATACTCTTGTAAATGCTTTAAAAAAAACGGAAAAAATAATCGAAGAAGGAGGTAAAATTGTCGATATTGGAGCTTTTTCTACTCGCCCTAACTCGCAAATTATTACTCACGAACAAGAGCGAAATCGATTATTTCCTATTTTGGAAGTAGTAAAAAAGGAATTTCCAAACCAAATTATTTCGATAGATACTTTTAGAGCAAAAATAGCGAAGGAGGCTGTTCTTTCTTTTGGTGTAGATATTATTAATGATATTTCTTCTGGGATGTTTGATAATCAAATGTTTGATGTTGTTACAGACCTCAATGTTCCTTATATTATGATGCATTTGCAGGGGAATTTAGACACCATGCACAATTCTTATTTCTATTTTAATATTGTACATGATATTATTTTATTCTTCTCAGAGAAGGTTAATTTACTGAGAAGAAGAGGAGTTAACGATATTATTCTTGATCCTGGTTTTGGTTTCAGTAAAAATTTGATACAAAATTATGAGTTATTGAAAAATTTAAAACAATTTGATATTTTTGAAGAATTATTACTTGTTGGAATTTCAAGAAAATCAATGATATATAAGGCTTTGGATATTGAATCAAAAGGCGCATTAAATGGAACTACTGTCTTAAATACACTTGCATTGCAGGCAGGAGCTAATATTTTACGTGTGCACGATGTAAAAGAGGCAGTTGAAACTATTGAGTTGCTTAAATATTTAAAATAGAGATTAATTTTTTATAATGATTATCTTCTAATGGGATTTATTGATATACGTTTTTTTGATATTCTTGATATTTTTTTAGTAGCTTTTTTGCTCTACGAATTTTATCAATTGATACGTGGTACTGTTGCTATTAATATATTTATTGGTATTTTTTTAACCTATTTGATATGGATGTTGGTTCGTGCATTTGATATGCACTTGATTAGCAGTATTTTAGGTCAGGTTATGGGGCTTGGTGTTATAGCTTTGGTAATTGTTTTTCAACAAGAAATACGGCGTTTTCTTTTGATAATGGGCACACAATACTTTTCCAATCCTCAATTCACTTTTGGCAAGTTTTTAACTTTTTTTTCAGAGCCTAATGAAAAGGAATTCAAGCAAATAGCACCTATTTTGTCTGCTTGCAAACACATGTCCGAAACACGTACTGGTGCTTTGATTGTTATTTCAAATCGCTCGCGGTTGCCCAATTTTGCTGAAACAGGCGAAATTTTGAATGCAGATGTTACAAATAGATTGATAGAAACTATCTTCTTCAAAAACAGTCCATTGCACGACGGTGGTGTTATTGTGAATAATAATAAAATAATTGCAGCAGGCTGTATTTTACCTGTTTCTGCCAATAAAAGATTACCTAAACATCTAGGGCTCAGGCATAGAGCAGCACTTGGCACTTCCGAAAACACAGATGCTGTTATAATTGTAGTTTCGGAAGAAACGGGTTATATTTCTGTTGCAAAATTAGGGAAGTTGAGAATGAAGCTTAGTATCGAAGAGCTTAACAATTTTCTTAAAGAAGAAGTAGTTCAAGAAAATGCCAAAAATATTTCAATTAAGAACAACCTGAAGGCAGTAGGGGTTGAACAAAAAAAATGATTTTTTTATTTTTTTATTTTATGTTAATAAATACTTGTTTTCTTTTTCAAATATAATTGTTTTGTAATTTATTTATCTGAAATACAATTATTTGAAAATTATGTTTATTTATTTATTTTATATCTTTTGCTTTTTGTAATTTTAAATTGCGCTGTTAATTTTTGACTTTTCATAATATTTGTGAAATTTTAAAAAAATGGACTAAAGTATGAAACAAAACAAAAAAAAGTTCGTACTATTACACAGAAGTACTTATTTTTTTTGTTTATGAAATAAATTATTATAACGGAAACCTGTATAATTATTTAAGCAGATGAATTTAAAAGTTAAAAATATTATTTTTTGTATTATATTGCTTTTAGCGGTTGTTTTCGCTAGTGCGCAACCTCATTCTTTACCTTATAATCAAACCAAGCCAATCCATTTTAATAATGGTCAAAATTCAGTTTCGTCTTATTTGATTCAAAATCAAATAATTACCTATAAAAATTTAGCTTACGAATCAGTAAAAATGGGCGAATTTTCTTTAACCAAATACAACCGAAAAAAGGGAAAAGAATGGCAAAAAAGTGTTTTCCTTCCTTATTACTCAATAAATTTGATTGACTTGAAAGAAGATGATTACGCTAATATTTATGTATTAGGTTCTGTTTGCGAAAATGATAATAATTTAGGATTTTATTTGATAAAACTAAATAAAAAGGGGAAAGTTCTTTGGTCTAAAACAATGCGCTACTCTGACGAATTTTCAGGGATAAATAATACAACAAGTATTTATTTGAAAACGGAAGGTGTAGTGCTATTGAATAAGGCACAATCTATTGAAAATGATTCTATTTCTCAGATTAATTTCTTTTGTTTTGATAAAAAAGGAAACACAAAATACGAAGTTGCAGCTGAAATAAATAATAACGTAATTGGTTCTTCTATTGATTCTAATGGTTTCATTTACATTTTGTGCGGAAAAATGGAAGGAAATAAAGCTCGAATTGAATCAATTGTGAGTTTAGCCGATGTCATTGAAAACTTACGAAATGTAAATACTCAGAAATTTCAAATAGAAAAATGTGGTTTTGTAGAAGCCACTGGAATCATTGATACATTGCATTTTAACGAAATTAATTTGTTCAATGAAACTATGTCGAAGCAAGCAAACATGAATATTCGTTATTTTGCATTGCCCGAAACATCTTTTGTTAAAATAAAGACGAATATTTTATCAAACAATGAGTTAGACGGAAAATTTTTCCTTTCACTTGCTGCGGCTAATGACGCAAGTGTAAATCTTTGGAGTGATAAAAAATTGGTGAATTTGCAGGAGGAGGAGGACGATGATAAACTTGTTTTTTCTTTTTACATGAAAAAAATAAAAGATTTTGATGATTTAAAATTCAAAACGCAAACCGATTTAGAACAAAAAATTAAAAGTAATTTTACGATTATAGGTTCTGTTAATTCGGGCATTTACGATATTATTCAGATAAAAAAATATAAATTGGACGATGTTGAAGTTATTGAATTTTAATTAGTTAGATTAAATTTTCGTGAAATAATGAAAATAAAATATTTTAATTTGTGTTTTATTGCCTTGCTCTTTTTATTGAATTTTTTATATTTTACCCCTTCAATAGCTCAAAGTAACCATACAAAAAAAGCAAAAAAATTACTTCGTGCTTTGATAGAAATTGAGCAAATTAGTGATAAAAATCTGCAACAAATAAAAGTAGATGAACTTTGGTACAAGCTTATCTCTTCTAATTCAATACCTTATATCTCTGGCAAATCAATTGTTTTTCTTTTCAAAGGAAATTACAACTCTGTGCATTTTGTTGGCGATATGACTTCATGGCAAATTGATGAAAAATTTAAAGCCAAAAGGTTAGGATATAGCGATTTATGGTATTTAAAATCGTCTTTTCCTAAAAATGCTCGCTTAGATTACAAAATTGTTTTGAATGAGCAAGAATGGGTGCTTGACCCGAACAATTCACAAATTCAATACTCTGGTTTTGGAGCAAACTCTGCATTTTCGATGCCAAATTATATGAAATCGGAATTTATTGTAAATCAAGAGAATGTGTCTAAGGGTGAAATTTTAGAACTCCAAATTTATAGTGAAATTTTGAAGCGCATGGTGTTATTTTTTGTTTATAAACCAGCTACTTACAATTTGTCCACAAATTTTCCTACTATCTATGTTACTGATGGACAAGAATATATAGATGCTCGCACTGGCGCAATGCCTATTATTATAGATAATTTGATTTTTCAGGAAAAAATAAAACCGATTGTGGCTGTTTTCGTATCACCAATTAACCCTGAAACTAATGAAAATGAGCGGCATAAGCTATTCATCAATAGCATTGAATATGCTCAGTTTTTTCAAAATGAACTGATTCCTTACATACAAAATCATTTCAACGTGAGCGTAAAGGCTTCAGAAAGAGCAATTTTAGGAACTTCCTATGGTGGAAATAACTCATGCTGGTTTGCCTATAAAATTCCGCAAACTTTTAAGTTAATTGCTGCTCAGTCGCCTAGTTTCCCAACGAATATAGATAGTTTATTGGCAAATTCACAGAGCTTGGAGGTCGATAAATTTTATATTTCTACGGGTGTGATAAATGATACTGAAAATTATGCCGACAAACTCGCTATAATATTGAAAAACAAAAAGATAGATTACAAATACACAAAGGTAAATGAAAGCCATTCGTGGGGAAATTGGTCTGCTCTTATAGATGATATTCTCTTATTTTTCTTTGAAAAGAAATAGCTAATTATTTTATTTCAAGTATGTTCAAAAATTTATCCCAACCTGCGCTGATTAGTAACTGTTCTTTGTAGGCTATGGCTAATGTACTCAATGATTTATCTGAAAGTTTTATCTTTTTTACCATTTTTTGCTCGTTCATATCGAAAAAACGCAAAAAACCATCTGTCGAAACTGTTGCAATTTGCCTTGAATCAGGCAAAAATTCACAATCAAGGATATAGCGCGTTTCATTTGCTAGTTGTGATTCTAGTTCAAATTTCTCTAAATTCCAAATTATTAACGACGAGTCATTTGCTGAACTTGCTAATATCTTTTTATCACTTGACAGCGAAATACTTGTAATATTATTTCTATGCCCCGAAAGCTGATGTATTTCTTTTTGAAGTGCTAAATCGTAAATGCGAATTAAAAAATCATCATCGGTTGCGTAAAATAGGGTATCTTCCGAAAGAAAGCCCGCTTCTTTAACCCATGATTTGTTATCAATTGTTTGTAAAATTTTCCCTGATTTTACTTCCCACAAAATTAAGCTTTTATCCCACGAAGCCGAGAGTATTTTTTTTCCAGAGGGCGAAAAACATACGGATTGTATCCAGTCATTATGTTTTAGCAAAGTTTTTTCTAGCTTTCCTGTTGCTGTGTTCCAAAGTTTAATCGTTTTGTCGTGCGAACCTGTTGCAACTAGCTCTGAATTAGGACTAATAGCTACGCAACTTATATTTTGCTCATGCGCTCTGATGGTATGAATTGGCAAAGCCGATTTCAACCCCCAAATAATCAAAAGGCTATCTTTTCCAACACTTGCAAAAATATCTTCTTTCGCTGAAATGGATATTTGATTAATATAATTGCGATGAAGTTGCTGTGAATATTTTAAATTTTTAGTATTTTTTGTGCTATCAATTTGCGTTAAATCCCAAAAACGCAATACTAAATTATAATCGGCACTAGCTATTTGGGTGCCCTTGGGAGAAAAGGCTACGGCATTGATAAAGGCTTCATGTCCTTCTAAATCAGCGATTCTAAAGCCTGTTTTCGTATTCCACCAAATAATTTTTGCATCTAAACCACCACTAATAAAAGTATCGCCTTTCGGGCTAAAAGCAAGCGCAGTAACACCTGCCGAGTGCCCTTTATAAGTATTCTGTAAATCAAGGGTTTTGCTGTCCCAAAGTTTTATTGTTTCATCACCTGATGCTGATAAAAAGTAGTTTCCATCGGGCGAAAAAATAAGTTTTGTTATATCATTTTCGTGAGCTTGCCATTGTTTTTGTAAAACAGCTTGCCCATTTTCAAAATTCCAAACAGCTATTGTTTTATCTGAAGAAGAGGTTAAAAATTTATTTTCAAAAGGGTGGAAAGCAATAGAAAGTACTGGTTTTGTGTGCAATTCTAGGGTTTGCACCAATTCTTTTGTAGATGTATTCCATATTTTTACAGTATTATCCCAGTTTGCCGAAATAATAAAATGCTCGTCAGTGCTTAGCGCAATGGAGTAAATATCTGAATTTGAATGTGCAAAACTTTTTTCTTGCTTTTTTGTTTTTAAGTCGAAAAGCGAAATTTCTTTGCTACAACTCCATATTTTGCTGGCATTTTTGCCCAACAAAATTTGCCAATTGTAGCTTGTTGGCATTTCTATTTCAGTTGCTTTTTTTCTTGTTTCGGTGTTCCATATTTTCAGGATATTACCTGCATCGCTAGTGAGCAATTCATCGCCATTTGAGCTATAAATCACTGAAAGCAAAACATCGTCGTGTGCTTTTTTAATTTCTTTATTTTGAGCAAAAATGGAATTAGAAATTAAGCTAAAAACAAAAAGGAATAAAATTTTAATATTTAAAATTTTAATTTTTATCGGTTTATTTTTCAATTTACAGAGGGTTTGATTTATAACAAAAACTTTCCAAAAATAAATTCTTTTTTGGAAAGTTTCACTATTCATTTGATTGATACGAACAGTAATTTTGCTTAATATTCAAGAAAAATTAGAATTGTGGTCTTTTTTAATGCTTTCCTTTCCCTTTATTGCCCTTATCATTATTTTTATTATCTATTTTTATGTTAATATTTACATCGCCTTTGTTATTTCCACCCTTGCTGTTTCCCTTTCCTTTTCCATGATTTGCTTTGTTTTTGGCATTTCCTTTCATGGCATGAAATTCAGGTGAACCTGGTTTTATTCCCATTTCTTTGGCAATATGTCCCCAACCTTTATGCTTGTTTTTTTTCCAAGATCCAATAACTACATCTATTGAAATACCTTTTATTCGCGCTATTTCAAAAGCTAAAAATATTTCAGCAGGCTCCATTTTCAAATCATTGCGCATGTAATCTATTTTAGAGGGTTTTGCGGCTTTGTTATTGTTACTTAGTTCTATTTTAAAGTTCCCAAAATCTGCTTTTGCTTTTATGTTTACCGAACTTAAATCGCTGTCAAAGCCAGAATCGCCAGTGTTGAAATTTTGCGAATAAGCCAAAAAGCTAGTAATAACAAAAGTAAGTAATATAAGTCCTTTTTTCATTTTTTTTATTTTAGTTAGAAATTTTAAGTAATATAGATATGCAAAAATAGTGCAAATTAAATGAAAAAGGATAAAATTTAGTTTGATTTAACATTTAAAATATCTATTTTTGTGTAAAAAAAGGAAATATATGCAAATACATTCAACCGCTTGTCCGAGAAATTGCTATAGCACATGTAGTTTTAAAGTATATGTGGAAAACGGAAAAATTTCGAATATTGCTCCAAACCCTGCAAACAAAGCAACTCCCGAAGGTATTTGCTTAAAAGGCTTGGCTTATGTAGAAAGAGCAAATTCACCAGAACGGATTTTATACCCGCTGCTTAAAAATAAAAACGGTATTTTTGAGCGCATAACTTGGGACGTAGCTTTGGATTTAATTTCTTCAAAATTAAATTATTACAAAAAAAACTTTGGTTCGCATAGCGTTTTGTTTTATGCAGCCAGCGGAATGAGTGGCTTGACCAATGGATTTAGCTCCAATTTTTGGAAACTTTACGGAGGCACTACGCGTGTGTATGGCAATTTGTGTTGGCCCGCAGGTTTAGAGGCAATTCGCTTAACCTTAGGCGAAAACAAACACAATGCTCCTTGGGATTTGGAAAATGCAAAATTAATTTTGCTTTGGGGCAAAAATGCAGCAGAAACCAACATTCAGCAAACTATTTTCATCGACAAGGCACTCGAAAATGGCGCAAAACTTATAGTAATCGACCCGCGTAGAACTCCTTCTTCCGACCGAGCCGATTATTTATTTCAAATAAAACCCGGAACCGATGCTGCCTTGGCTTTAGCTGTTGCTAATATTTTGATAAAAAATAAATGGTACGATTCCGATTTTATAAATAAATATGTTTTAGGTTTTGATGAATTTGCCGAAAAAGTTAAAAATTATACCACTGAAAAAGTCGCAAAAATTACTGAAATTCCTGAAAAATATATTGAAATTTTGGCTGAATTGATAGCCAAACAGTCGCCTATGACAATAATTCCGGGTTATGGAATGCAGCGATATACCAATGGTGGTCAGACAATTAGAGCAATTTTAGCATTAAGCGTACTTACCGGAAATATTGGAAAAAAAGGAGCTTGCTTTCATTATGCAAATCTACAATCGTATGTTTTCGACGATGTAAAAGAGCCTGTAAATTATTATCCTTCAGCTACTAACGATTTTCCTTTTCGTAGAAGCATAGCAACAGCAAAGCTTGGTGTGGATATGTTGGCGACTAAAAATCCAGAACTTAAAATGCTTTGGTGCGAGCGAGCCAATCCGGTAACTCAAAATCCCGACACAAACAATGTGCTAAAAGCCATTAGAAATCTTGAATTTAGGGTTGTGGTAGAACAATTTATGACCGATACCGCCAAAGAAGCTGATATTATTTTGCCCGCTAAAAATATGTTTGAACAATCGGATATTATTGGTTCGTATTGGAATCCGTATATTCAGTTGAAACCTAAGGTTGTAGAGCCTGCCGGCGAGGTAAAGCCCGAAACTGAGATTTATTGGCACTTAGCAAAGCGTATGAATTTTTCTGAAAAAGAAATAGCTGAAAACTTATTAGAACCAAACAACGAAGCTGTTGAGTTTTTTTTGAGAGAAACCATAAAAAAATACCCAGAATTAGATTGGGAAAAACTAAAAGAAGCTCCACAATTAGCTAATAATCACGAAGAAATTGCGTTTTCCGATTTTATTTTTCCTACTCCTTCGGGAAAAATAGAATTATTTTCGCTGCAAGCCAAAGAACTTTGGAATATTGACGAACTACCTGATTACGTAGAACTTATAGAAAACGACAAAACATCAACATTTCCTTTTCAGTTGCTTACTCCCAATACTAAAAATAGGATTCACTCGCAATTTGGAAATTTAAACGTGATAAAACAGTTTGAACCTGAGGCTTTTGCAGAGGTAAATGCCAAAGATGCTTTTGCAAAAGGAATAAACGACGGTGCTGAAATAGAAGTTTTCAACGCGCGTGGCGCTATGCGTGTGAAAGCTCGTTTAAGTTTTGGGATAAAATCGGGTTGTATCTCTATTTCAAATGGTTGGTGGATTGAAAATAGAGGCAGTTTGAACTCGCTTTCGGCTCCGCGCGAAACCGACATAGGGCATGGGACTGCATTTCATGATAACAGAGTAGATTTTAAAAGAATATAATTCTAAATAGCTATGTATCAATTTCTTTTCGATATAAATAAATGTGTGGGTTGTAGTGCTTGCGTTGTAGCTTGCGCTATCGAAAATAAAACACAAGCGCCAATGAGCTGGCGAAATGTATCTACTTTCAACGATTTTCAGTTGCCCGAAATTCCGATTTTTCATTATTCGTTGGCGTGCAATCACTGCGAAGAAGCTCCTTGTTCGTTAAATTGTCCGGCATTGGCATACTCAAAAGATTTAGTAACAGGTGCTGTTATTCATACTGAAAATAAATGTATTGGCTGCAAATATTGTACTTGGGCTTGTCCTTTCGATGCCCCGAAATTTAATATCAATAAGCAAGTAGTCGAAAAATGCACTTTTTGCAATTCTCGGATTCAAAATGGCTTGAAGCCAGCCTGTGCAACTCTTTGTCCAACAGGAGCTTTAGACTTTGGACTAAAAAATAAAGAGGCTAACAATGCGAAAATTCCAGCATTTAATCAGTTGAATATCAATCCTTCAATCGAGTTTATTCCTTTGCGAAAAGCAACGAATGCACCTGAAATAGTGTGCTCTGATTTAGAAGAAAAAGATATAACTAAATATAACATACAAGCTCGTTTGCCCGAAAGCAAAATTACCGCACGCAAAGAAAGTTCTTTGGTAGTTTTCACCTTATTAGTTTCTATTTTGTCTGGAAGTTTTGCTGCACATATTTTTAATTATTTTCGACTAAATCCATTGTTTTTTCTTGTATTGGGTGTTTTTGGTATGTTGTTAAGTTCTTTGCATTTAGGGCAAAAACAAAGAGCTTACAGAGCCATTTTGAATTTAAGAAATTCGTGGCTTAGTCGCGAGATTTTTTCTTTTTCTGCTTTTATTGGTTTGGCGTTTGTGCATTGGTTTGTGTTACCATATTGCATTGTTATTCAGTACTTTGCAGTGATTTTTGCGGCATTAACTTTGGTTTCTATTGATTTTGTGTATAAGCTTGCCAATCAAAAGAATAATTTATTTGTGAACAGCGCACAAGTCGTTTTTTCGGGTG
>JFJP01018618.1_pt1 | contig 28245 bp, 27 predicted proteins | sample 431651 | NCBI WGS metagenome assembly JFJP01 (sample SAMN02602958, study PRJNA72255) | Microbial mat metagenome, whole genome shotgun sequencing project. | biome: fresh water; feature: sink hole; material: water; isolation source: purple microbial (photo- and chemosynthetic) mats found in... | reverse complement strand
ATATCCCACGCATCGTGTTTTACGGCGCAATGGTACTGACTTAGGAAACAAGGGCGGGGAGGATATGCCAGACGTTCCGTTGGTTCAGAACCGAAGCATTATACTTTGCAAAACCCCTCGCTGTGCCCGACTTCAAGCGGGCACAGCGAGGGATTTTGCAAGAGCCTCTAATGACGATCCTGATCACCAGTCATTTTAGCATCCGGAAATAACAGAGGGTTGCTTAACTTAAAATGGGGTGCCTTATGGTACCTTAACTCGGGGAACCCCAGTGCGAAAACTTACCGCAACGTAGAGATACGTAGAGACTGCAGGAAAGCGTCGAAAACGATTAATACCCCAGCAAATATGGGGTTTTACGGGGAGTTTGAGTGGCGTACCTGAGAGGGATCGAACCTCTAACCTCCTGATCCGTAGTCAGGTGCTCTATCCAATTGAGCTACAGGTACTCCTGTTCAACAACGCGGCTGATACTACGAGAAGCGGCTACGAATTGCAACCTTAAAAACATTTTTTTTAAAAGAAGTTTGGACGCCAGTCCAACATAGCGGTATGCTGCCTGATATTCGGAAGCGTTTATCGCGGTTTTACGGAGGCATTAAAGACTATGGCATTGAATATTGTCGAGAAAATTGACGGGGCGGTGAGCATCAAGCGGGTGCTAGCAAGCGTATCGGATAAGACGGGCCTGGATCCATTCGTGCGCGGGCTATTGGACGTTAATCCGGAGGTTATGATCTACTCCACCGGCGGGACGTTCGAGGCTATCCGGTCACTACTGGGGCCAGAGCGGGCGACCAGGAACCTCACCTCGGTGTCGACCTACACAGGGCAACCGGAAATGCAGGGTGGATTAGTCAAGACGCTGGACTTCAAGATCTACCTCGGGTTGTTGAGTGAAACGTATAATCCGTCACATGCCCAGGATTTGGAGCGGGCGGGTGCGGTGCCCATCGATATGGTGGTGGTGAATCTCTACCCATTCGCACAGACCATTGCCAAGGCTGGGGTGACGGCCGAAGCGGCCCGGACAAATATCGACATCGGCGGTCCCTGCATGATCCGTGCCGCAGCTAAAAACTACCTGCGGACGGCCTCGGTTACGGATCCGGCTGATTATTCGGGTGTGCTGGCGACATTGCGTGCAAACGGCGGGGCGTTACCACTGGTGCAGCGCCTAACCTTGATGAAAAAGGCGTTTGCGCATACGGCGGCGTATGACAAGGCGATCGCTGACTATTTTGAGGCACGGGCCATCGCCGAGGTCTCGGGCTGCTATCAGATCGTTTGATGGAGGGTGCCATGTTTGAATTAAGTATTAAGACTCAGTTTTCGGCAGCACATCACTTGGTGGCCTATCCGGGTGCGTGCGTGGTTCACCACGGTCACAACTGGGATGTAGAGGTTTATGTGCAGGGAACCACGCTCGATGAGCTTGGGCTGCTGGTGGATTTCAAGATCCTGAAAGCATCGGTGAATGCGGTGGTCGACGAACTGGATCACAGCGATCTCAACGAACACGCCTATTTCTCGACGGAGAATCCGACGAGCGAGCGAATTGCGAGGTATCTCTACGAGCGAATCGGGGCGACTGTGAATTGCGCACGGTATCGGATATCCCGCGTCACCGTGCATGAGACACCTGGCTCGCAGGCCAGCTATTGGGAATAGGGGTGTGGCGTCGTGATTGATCTGCATGCGCATTCAACCGTTTCGGACGGAAGCCTATCTCCCGAGGCGCTTGCCGAACTGGCGGGTACGCTCGGCCTGACGGCGGTGGCATTGACCGATCACGATACGATGGAGGGAACTGCCCGGTTCAAGGATGCCTGCGCAAAAGTCGGGGTTCGGGGGATCGCCGGTGTCGAGATTAGCGCTGACTTTTCTCCCGGAACCATGCATGTGCTCGGTTATTTCCCCGCACTGCCAAGGGTTGGGTTCAAGCACCACTTGAAACAGATCCGAGAGGGGCGGACCGAGCGTAACCTAAAAATACTGGAAACACTGGCCCGATTGGGGAAACCCGTTGATCAGCAATTATCGGCTGACTTGCCCGAGGGAGAGGTCATGGGGCGTCCGCATATCGCCCAAGCCATGGTGGATTGCGGATATGTCCCGGATTGCCGGACGGCGTTTGATCGTTTCCTGGGCAAGGGCAAGCCAGCCTACCACGACCGGTATCGGCTTGCACCTGACGTGGCGGTGGCGTCCATCCGTGAGGCCGGTGGCGCCGCCGTGCTTGCGCATCCTTTCACGCTGAACCTTTCGCCGACCGCACTGCGGAGATTATTGGACACGTTGCAGGCGGCGGGATTGGTGGGTATCGAGGTGTTTTATCCCGAGCATCCGGATCCGCTGCGGCAACTCTATATGACACTGGCCCATGAACGAGGTCTGGCGGTGACCGGAGGTTCGGATTACCACGGCAGCTTGAATCCGGCCATTCAACTGGGGCGCGGGTTCGGGAATGTGAGGGTGGATGACAACGTGCTTGCTGAGTTGGAATGTTGCAGCGGGCTGGTTTTTTAGTGTGCATCGGGTGGATTTATTGCTAGGGTATGCAAAATGAAGCATTTCTTACAAGGTCTGGCATTGTTCCTGGTGCTATCCGTCGCCTTCCTCTTTCTACTTAAAATGCTGCGTCCCCAATCGGATTTCCTTACCACGGAAGAGCGGGACTGGCTACAGTCGCAGGATCAGCGGCTAGTTGTGGCGACAGATCCACGATGGCAGCCTAATGAAGCGGTAGCCGATCAGAAGATCTATAAGGGACTGAGTGATGATTTCCTTGCACTCGTTGAACGCAAGCTCGGTATTCGCCTCCTGCGCCTTTACGCACAATCCTGGGAACAGGTGCTGGAGGCTGAAAAACAGGGAAAGATTGATATTCATCCTGTCCTGGTCGGGTCCACAGCGCATTCAGGGAACTGGTTGTACACGCGCCCCTACATGCAGGTTCCTGTTGTCGTGGTCATGCGGGAATCCCTGAAGGAACGTTTTACACCAGAACTCATGCCGGAATTGCGAATGGGGGTCGGCCATGGATACGGGGTCGATGCCTTCATGCGGGCTCAGGGCGGAGCCTACAACCTGGTGCCTGTCGAAAGTGATCTGTTCGGACTGCTCAAGGCATCACTAGGCGAGATTGACCTGATGGTGACGGATCTGGCATCGGCATCCTATCACATCGAGAAGGAAGGCTTGACCAATTTGCGTTTGGCGGCAACGCTCGGTTCGCTATACGAGTTCTCCTTTGCCTCGCGCCGTGACCTGCCGATGCTGAATAGCATCCTCAACAAGGCACTGGCACAGATTACCCGCGAGGAGCGGCGACAGATCTACGAGCGGTGGATCGTGTTTGATGTTCAACCCTTTTACGAGAATCGCTCATTCTGGTATGCGGCAGGCATCGCGCTGCTCATCGTGGCGGCTGTGCTGGGACTGGTGATGATCTGGAACTTCGCGCTGAAAGTCGAGGTCGCCAGCAAGACGAAGGCACTTCAGACGGCTCGAGACGAGCTGGAGGAGCGAGTTCAGGAACGAACCAAGCAGTTAGCGCAGGCCAATGTCGCGCTGGAAAGGGAGATGTCGGAGAGGGCACAAATGGCAGCCGAAATCCTGCACATCAGCGGCTACGAACGGGCTCGGATTGGCCGGGATCTGCATGATTCCATCGGGCAGCAGATGGTAGGTATAGCCTTTTTGAGTCGCGCACTGGCGGGACGTTTCAGTGATCCGGCGACCGAGAACGCCCGGTCGGCGGCGCGGATCGCCGATCAGATCGATCACCTAGTGGTTGACATGAAGCGAATTGTCAAGGGCGTGCTGCCGGTGGATGTGATGGACAAGGGCTTGCTGGCAGCGATCACACAGCTTGCCAGGGAAACCTCGCAGGGGTATGGCGTGGAGTGCGAGTTCGAGTGCCGGAACGAGGATGCATGCCGCATTCGGGATAATGCCATGGCAACCAACCTTTACAGAATCGTGCAGGAGGCCATCGGCAATGCTGCCAAACATGCCAAAGGTGTACAACGGATAAGGATCACGCTTGATGTTGCCGATGAACGCGGGATGCTTCGCATTCGGGACAACGGGGCAGGCATCCAGACGCAACAGCCATGTGCAGGCATGGGCTTGAAGATCATGCGCTATCGGGCATCGTTGGCCGGAGGGCATTTAGCGGTTCACGCAATGGATGACGGAGGCACCGAAGTCGAGTGCACCTTCAATCCTTCGATTGTCTTGAATGAGGATACCGTATCCTAGCGGCTTTGCAGGGGAAGTAATACAGGGGGATGAGATCATGAATAATGTTCAGCCATTGGAGAATGCAGGCCTAACGATCAAACAGATTGTTCTGGTTGATGACCATCCGATTGTTCGGGATGGATTGAAACAGATGATTGAGCAGGATCCTCTGCTGTCAGTGTGCGGAGAGGCGTCGGGGGCATCCGATGCGATGACGGTTGTCGCGGATGTGAATCCTGATCTCGTGTTGGTGGATGTATTTCTTGATGGCATCAACGGGATCGAGTTGACCAAGATGTTGTGCGAACGCAATCCGTCTCTACAGATCCTGATTCTTTCCATGCATGACGAAACACTTTACGCGGAGCGGGCGATCCGGGCTGGAGCCCGAGGATATGTCATGAAGCAGGAAGCCTCACGAACCATCTTGTCCGCCATTCACACGGTGCTCAAGGGAGAGTTGTTTGTCAGTGAATCCATGCGGGCAGCAATTACTTCGCTAGGCCAACCGGAACATTCATCCTCGTCTGACATGTCGTCTGTGGCTGAACGGTTGAGCAGCCGTGAACTGGGTGTTTTTGAAGCGATCGGAGAGGGCCTTGATCGGACAGAGATCGCCGATAAACTCAAGATCAGTATAAAAACCGTGGAAACGCACCGTGCCAATATCAAGTACAAGCTCAATGTTGGATCGGTGGCTGGCCTGGTGGATTGCGCCAAAGCATGGCTGCGACACCATCAACAGAAATAAGGAAAGAGGAACCGATATGAAACGGAGTGTGGCGGCTGCGGGATGCGCGGTGTTGGCGGTTGCAGAATGTTTGGCCATGCAGGCGGGGCAAGGGCCTGTGCTCAAGCAGGTTGACGGCCCCGATTATTCATTCTCTGTGCAGGCTGGCATAATGCTGCAATCCGGAGAATCTCGTGAACTCGTCTTCGACGGTAGCCATAAGCTCAGCGAGCTTATCTGGGACATTTCCGGCTTGGCGTTGGCGGGCGGTTCGGTATCGACCTCGCTGGGCACATCATTCAAGATCAATGCGGGGTTGTGGATCGCCATCAATGAGGGAAACGGTTCGATGGTCGACTATGATTGGTTTGTCCCCGGTTATGACTGGACCCATTTTTCGAAAGGTGATGTCGAGATCAATTCAGCTTACCTCTTTGATGTGAATGGAGACTACACATTTTGGAGCTGTCCAATGGTATCGTTATATGGTATTTGCGGCTACAAACGGTTACTCTGGGATTGGAGTGAGTATGGCCAGTCATATATCTACTCCGAATTCGGGTTTAGAGATGATCGGGGATATCTAGATGGAGAAAACGGGATCGACTACGAACAGGTGTTTGACATTCCCTACCTGGGGCTAGGTAGCCGTCTACATGCCGGGCGGCTCTCGGCGACAGCCTATTTCCTTTACAGCCCACTCGTTCAGGCCGAGGATTATGACCATCATATTCTCAGGGGTATAAAATTTTCCGAAACCTATGAGAATATTGATTACATAGGGTTCGGGGGGCAAGTGTCGGTCGAGCTAACCGACACGCTGTTCATCGCGATGGCTCTCGATGGCCACATGATTCCAGAGGCCCGCGGCGATATGATCATCTATGATATGGTTAATGGCGAGATCGACGCGATTCCTGGAGCAGGTGGACTTGAGAACTCGGTGATTGCAACGACCCTTCTGGTAGGGCTAAGGCTATAATGCGTTTTAATCGGCCACAAGGCTAGGGTTGATTTCAAGGGCGATTTTGCTACCCTTCAAGTTCGGATCGAATGCGAAGCAAGTAATCTTTTCGTCGGACGAAAGGCTATGTTGTCTATAGTGGGTAAAGTGGTTTGAATTACAAGCTGGCTGGTTTTCGTTTGATTGCAAAGGTGCTGCTCGGATCCGAGCTTGGTGCGGTCCTGATCGGGGCCATGCTGCTGTTAAGTGCGTTGCCGTTTACCGGGCATGTGGAAGCCAAGCCAGATACAGACTGATACGGAACGGCTCTCGGCGCTGAAGGAAATCCAGGACCAGTCTATTGACACGGCGAAACCCATGCGAATCCAGGTGGGTGTGGATTACCGCGAGGGCGAATCGGGCGCGTGGATCCCGAAGGGAGAAGTGCCTGTCTTGGCCCAGATGGTTGCCGATGGCACCTTGCCGCCGGTGGCCGAACGGGTCGCACTGAACCACTGGTGCTGCGCGGCGTGGACGGTCTGGGCAAGTACGGCGGCGACATGTACCTGTTGCGCGACACCGGCGGCGCCCGCATGACCACGGTCCAGTTGGTCCGATGGAGCCCGCAAGGCTATCCGATCATCCCGAATGTCGCCAAGGCATGGGCGGTCAGTAAGGACGGGAAAAACTACAATTTTCACCTGCGCACCCGGATGCAGATGATACTCCAGGATCCGTTCTCGTCGCTCAATCCCCGCATGACCATCGGGGACATCTTGGTCGAGCCGCTCGTGATCCAGTCGCCAAGCACATCTGCGACCGCATCGCCGTTATGTACGGTGGCAGCCTCGTCGCCTGCCATCAGTAACCGCGCTTCAGGTTTCGACGTTAAAGGTATCCAACCCTGCAAAATCAAGCGTTGCGAACAAGTCGGCCTCGGTTTCATTGCGACGGATCATCACGAAACTGCCATCCCGGCGAAGCAGGAACTCAGCATGCCGAAGTTTGCCGTTGTAGTTGAACCCCATGGCATGACCGTGCGCACCTGCATCATGAATGACAATCACATCCCCTGGCTGGATCTCGGGCAAGGCTCGCTGAATGGCAAATTTGTCGTTATTCTCGCAGAGGGAGCCGGTCACATCGTAAACATGATCGCATAGGGCGTTCGGTTTGTTGAGCACCGTGATGTGGTGATAGGCACCATACATTCCGGGACGCATCAGGTCGGCCATGCATGCATCCAGCCCGACATAGTCACGGTAGGTATGTTTCAGGTGACGAACGGTCGATACGAGATAGCCGAATGGGCCGGTTACCATGCGACCGCATTCCAACGCCAGCGCCAGCGGCGATAACCCTTGTTTCAGGATCATCTTCTCATAGCAGTCACGGATCCCCCGCCCCACCCCATCCAGATCCACAGGAGTCTGCTCGGGACGATAGGGAATACCGATGCCACCGCCGAGGTTGACAATGTCAAAACGAATCCCCAACTCAAGGCTGATTTCGGCAACGAGTTCAAAAAGCATCTTTGCCGTCTCGACGAAATAGGACCCGTTCAGCTCATTGGACGCCACCATGGTATGCAGTCCGAAGTGCTTGATGCCGCGATCACGCAAGATCCGATACCCCTCGAACAACTGCGCCCGCGTGAATCCATACTTTGCCTCTTCGGGGTGGCCGATAATTGTATTGCCCTCGCGCAATGGCCCCGGGTTGTAACGGAAGCACACGATCTCCGGCAAACCGGCATGATGATCTAGAAAGTTTATATGCGAGATGTCGTCGAGATTGATGATCGCCCCGAGGTCCCGGGCCATGCGGAACTCGGCGGCCGGGGTATCATTCGACGTGAACATGATTTCCTTGCCGCGCAACCCTACGCATTCCGCCAGGGTTAATTCAGGACCGGAACTGCAATCCGCACCAAAACCTTCCGACTTCAGAAGCTTCATGATATACGGATTTGGCGTGGCCTTGACGGCAAAGTATTCACGGAACCCCGGATTCCAGGTAAACGCAGCCTTCAGAGCCCGGGCATTGGCCCGTATTCCAGCCTCGTCATACAAATGGAACGGGGTTGGGGTATCGTCGCAAATCCGTTCAATCAAGGTTTTGTCAAAGGGTAGAACCTTACTTTTCATCATATTCTCCTTATTGCACTTAAATAAACTTCACCAAGCCAGACTCTCTCAAACTTAAATAGCCAGTACTGTTAGTCGCATGGGGGCGCCCTAGAATTACATGATCCAGAACTTTAATGTCAATCACACCTCCCGCCTCGATTAACTGCCGGGTAATCGAGAGATCCTGGCTCGATGGGGTCGTATCGCCAGAAGGATGGTTATGCGCCAGCACCACGGCGGCGGCGGCGGAACGGATCGCCTCCCGGAAAACCTCCCGCGGGTGAACCAGACTGGCATCAAGGATGCCGGACGTCACATCCACAGGCTGGCACTTCAATACGTTTTTTGCATCGAGTAAAATCACCCAGAAGATTTCGTGATCGAGGCGGACGGCTTGATCCCTCAGCAACGCATAGACATCTGCAGGAGTCACCATTTTCGGGGATACCGGACGCACTTCGACATTGATCCGACGCCCAAGTTCAAGGGCGGCCTTCAGCATCTGGGCCTTGACCGGTCCGATGCCCTTGATGCTGGCAAGATCGGCGACTGAGGTCTCCGCGATCGCTGTCAGCGTGGCATAGCGATGCAACAAGCCCTTCGCCAGGTCAACGACATTGATACCTTTTGTCCCAGCCCGCAGCAGGATCGCCAGCAACACATCATCGGCGACATTCTCAACGCCGAATTTATCCACCGCTTCGCGCGGCCTGATCTGGCCGGGCATGTCACAAATGCGACATTGACTGTCTACCCATTTATGCCGAGGGTCCGCCAGCTTCCTGCTTGGTGAAACGTTATCATCCGACGATTTCTGCGGGTCCATGCATCCTCCATCGCTCCTGTACTGCTCCTGCAAGCGCCTCGATGAGAATATCCCCTTGCACATCAACCCAATCGACCCGCGCCTGATGACGAAACCAAGTCCTCTGCCGTTTGGCCAGCCGCCGCGTCCTGAACAGGGTCTGCTCAATCGCTGCGTCTCGGGTCAGATGGCCCTCAAGGACACGGATCGCCTCGGCGTAACCGATGGCCTGTCTCGCCGTCATGGAAAGCCCCTGCGGATCGGCCAGCAGCATGGCAACTTCATCCAGCAGCCCGTTTTGATACATGCAAACCACACGATCCCTGATACGCCCACCCAGCGCCAAGGGAGCCCACTGCAACCCCACCAACATAGGCGATACTTCAGACGACCATTCGCGGGGTTTAGGCTCGCTCGGGGTATCGCCGGCGTCTACGCGTTCAAGCGCACGGATAAGGCGCCGGGGATTGCGGGGGTCGGACAACCCCGCCAATATCGAAGGATCCCGCGCGACCAAGGCTTGCTGAAGCCCTTCAACCCCTTGGCTGGCGAGGATGGATTCCCAATACAAACGCCGTTCCGGCCCCCCCCCGGGGGCATCAAGCCCTGCCGTCAAGGCCTTGACATAAAGTCCGCTGCCACCAACCACGATAACCGGATGAGATGGCGGGATCGTCTCCAGTTGTGCCAGCACCGCCTGCCGATACTGCCAGACGTTGAACGCGTCGTGTGGATCAGCGAGATCCACGCCGAGATAACGTACCCGCGAACGCTCAGCGAACGAGGGTTTCGCGGTGCCGATATCCATTCCACGGTAGATGAGCATGGAGTCGGCGGATAAGATGACGGCACCCGTCTGCTCGGCAATCCGTTGGGCCACGGCACTCTTGCCGGAGGCGGTCGGCCCGACGAGGACATGGACCGTCCGCCTGCCCACGTTGCCAGCGACACTCACGACGCTGGCCCTCCTGACGCCGCCGCAGCGGATATCCGACGCTGCCGCCGCGCCTGCAAGCCCTGCGAAAGCATATACAGCGCAACGCCACTGCAGATGGCTGCATCCGCCACATTGAATGCAGGAAAGTGAGCGTCGTTCCAGTGGAAATCGAGGAAATCCACGACATAACTCAGCCGAACCCGGTCAATCAAATTTCCGATGATACCCCCCATCATGATGCCAAAAGCGCATTGATCCAGGAGCGTGCGATTGAAGAAATGACGCTGGAACATAACAAGGCCTGCCAATACAACAAGTGACAACCCAGACAGCCAGTAGTGGCCACCCGCAAACATCCCCCAGGCGGCACCCGTGTTCTGTATGTAACGCAAGTTAAACAACCCAGGAATAACCGGAACCGCTTCATAGAGCAAGAACGATCGACAGACAATAACCTTGGTCAACTGATCCAGCACCGTCAATACAATGGCGATTGATAGTGGTAGCATACCCACCCTACTCATTTTCTTGGCTGGCTACCCCGTTCGACAAGCGTTAAAAATAACGACGATCATTCACGGTGCGATCCTTCTCGGCAACCGCCTTGCACTCGACGCAGCGGCGCACAAAAGGCAGCGCCTTGAGACGGGCGGGGCTGACGACACATCCACAATCCTGGCAAATCGCATACGTTCCATCCTTGATCCGCTGCAACGCTTCATCGATCTCGAAGATGGCATCACCTTCGGTCTGCGCCAGCTTCAGCGCCAACTGTCGCTCAAAAGCATCCGATCCATCCTCTTCCGGATTGACTTCATCCGAGCGGGTCAGCGAAGCCCCTCGTAAAAAGGCAATCTGACGGCTCAACTCATCTCGCAAACGTAACAGCGTGACCTCGTAGGCTTGCGCCTGCTTGGGTGTCAACTTGCGCAGATTCTGCACCTTTTCAGCCGCCGGATGACTAAGCCTCGCAATGCTCTTGGCCTTGGCCGCCGCCTTGCGCGCTTCAATTCCCTTGGCGATATCGGCATGTCCGCGCATCAACGTATCCAAACCGGAGGAACCTCCATTCCCGGTATTGATCGTGGAATCGGTTTCCCGAACTTCGGTTTCATCGATCTGGGCGGCCACCGGGCGCGATGGCTTGACGACGTCGGCCTTCTGCTTGGCAGGAATCCCCACTGATTCTTTTTTTGAATCCTTGGATACGTTGCTTGCAGGCACGTTCGCCTTGACAGCAGGAAACCCCACCTTCGAGGGTGCCGATTTCGAGACCTTGCCGGCAACCGGCTTGGCCGCAGGCTTACCCGTAGGGTTCACCGACTTGCTGGTCGACGGTTTTGCCTGCGTGGATGGTTTCACCACCGCCTTGGGTTGAGCATTCGCCCCTCCTTTGGCCGCGTTCTTTGCAGCCACCGGCGATGATTTGGCAAGCGCAGGACTACTTGCAACGGGCTTTTTCATACTATTGGCAGCCTGAGTACCCACCGTCTTTGTCTTTGCAGACTCACTTTTATTCGACGCCACAACCTTCTTGACAGCCATATTTTCGCCCTCTCACAGAAATTCAAAAGTGGTCGAATCTTATATCTGTATAACCGCAAAATGTCAATCTTACAGTTATAAATAATTTAGATAAGGGCGAGGTCGTGCGTAGCGGCCACCGTCCGGTACCCGTTCGGATTGCGCGATTGCCAGCGCCAAGTATCCCGGCACATGGCGTCCAGACCAAGTTCGGCTGTCCATCCGAGCGTTGCCGCTGCATAATCAGGATTGGCATAGCAAACCGCAATATCCCCAGGACGACGAGCCACGATCTCATACGGAATAGGTCGCTCGCAGGCAGACGCAAACGCCTTGACCACCTCAAGTACGCTATACCCCTGCCCTGTCCCCAGATTGCAAACCAGTAAGCCAGGGGCGCGCGCCAGGGCATCCAAGGCCTTGAGGTGTCCTTTCGCCAGATCAACCACATGGATATAATCCCGCACTCCGGTCCCGTCAGGGGTAGGGTAATCCCCGCCGAACACACGCAACTGCTTGAGCCGCCCCACCGCCACCTGTGCCACATAAGGCACCAGATTATTGGGGATGCCCGCCGGATCTTCGCCAATCATCCCGCTCTCGTGGGCACCAATCGGATTGAAATATCGCAGCAAGGCGACATTCCAAGACGGATATGCGCGCTGTATGTCGATCAGAACCTGCTCCATCATCAGCTTCGTCCGACCGTAGGGGTTGGTGGCGTGCTGGGGAAAGTTCTCGGTAATCGGTACCGTTGCCGGATCGCCATAGACCGTCGCTGATGAACTGAAAACGATATTCTGGATCCCGCATTCCTTCATGACGTCGCAAAGCGTCAGCGTCCCGGTAATGTTATTCTGGTAATAACGCAGTGGCTGTGCAACCGATTCGCCAACGGCCTTAAGCGCAGCAAAATGGATAACGGCCTCGATCCCGGTATCCTTGACAACCGCCAGCAACGCGGCACGGTCCAGCAGATCCACTGCATGGAAGGCAAGCGTCCGACCCGTCAGTTTCATCACCCGGCGCAGACTTTCCTCGCAGGAGTTCACTAGATTGTCCACGACCGTGACCTGATGCCCGGCCATCAAGAGTTCAAGCACCGTATGGCTGCCGATATAACCGGCACCGCCCGTGACTAATACATGCATATTGCTCCTTCGCTCAAACCAAGGTCAGATCCGGATTCAGAAGTATCCGGCGAAGGGCTTCGTCCGGGCGAGAAACCTCAATCACATACCGACCGACGTTGTTCTTTTCAACACGCAATCCAAGTTTTTGCTTACCCGGATGAAGGGCGGTGACAAGGAGGTTATCATGCGTTGCAGCCCCACCCATCCAGCGTAGGATCGTAGTCGCTGGAAGGGTCGGCTGCGATGGCATTCCCGAGGAGGTTTTCAACACCCCGGGCTGTCCCAGCGAGGCAAAGGTCATCTGCATCTGCTGCTTCCCACTCGTCAGCAAGGCACCATCCTCGCTGAACTTGCACAGGGCGAGGGTGTGGAAACGCGATTCAGCCCAATGACAATCAACATCGTTGGCCCCCATCACATGGTCGATGACCAGCCAGTAGGACGCGTCCACCATGAGCACCAGGCGACCAATAAACAAGTCCTTCCAACGTGCCAGATAAACATGGGTGGCATCAATGCGAATACCGAGCAGGCCCCTCCCCTTGACCCCCTCGGTCTTGTCGCACATCGCGTCGGTCCTACAGCCCAGGCCATCAACAAACAGGGTGCTCTTCGACGCGGCACTCCGCCCATAAAGCTCATGACCACGCTGGCTGAAGGTGGTCTGCATGTAGCCGCCATCCTGCTGATCGGTGATCATCAGCTCGCCGTGGACCCGGCAGCGGATGCTAAGCAGGTCGATCATCCCGTGACCCGTGATCACGCTGGAGCCGCCGCGCACCGCCATGCGCAGGGCAGGAAAGGCTCCATCATCCGCCAGTGCCGCCCAATCCATGCCTTTGTAGATGCTGGCGACAGGCAGCTTCTTCTTCGCCCGCGCGGCCTTCAGTTTCTCCATCTCGGCCAGTGTCGGGATGCAATCGGAAGCATAGAGAAGATCGCCTGTCTCCGCCTGAAGGGGATTCCTCTTCGCGTCTGGCTTGCGCTTGCATCTGGCAGGATCGAGCAGATAAACCGCCGCCCTGAGGGCAGCATCCTTCTGCTTCAAGCGCCGTGCCAGCATGAAGAAAAATCCCATCGGACCCCATCCATCGTTGTCACCAAACGAGACCCCGTTGAAATCGAGCGGGAAGGACAGCGATGAGCCCAGCTCGCTGATGCCGAACGCCGGATGCTCCATGCCCGTTGCGTTCTCCCAACTGAGCAGGTAGCGCATGGCATAGGTCATGCCGTAGTTCCAATAGCCCGTGCCCTCGGCACAGCCACCGCCGTTCTGTACGTACGACTTGAAATACTCACCGAGACTTGCCTCCACGAAAGGAATCAGCTCGCGCGCCCGCGGGACATCGTCATAGAACGCCAAGGCCATGACACCCATGCCACCGGCACAGACCCCGTTCCAGTTGGACCAGATTTTGTTGGCCCACCAGGGGGGCTGGGCTAGGCAATTGAGCGCCGCCCGCATGAGAAACTTGTCAAGCATGGCCAGAAAGACCTGCTTTTCAGCGGTCGTGATATCCTTGCGGAACAGGTCATACATCAGCCCTACCGTGGATGACAATTCGCCATAGCTAAGGCAGAATGACATCACTAGGTCAACGGGCGTACGATGATTGGCCTCGCAACTGATCTGGTTGAACGCCGTCAGGCCAGCCAGATGCAGGATCGCAGCCTGTCGGTAGCGGGGATCGTGAGTCAGCACCCAGGCGCAGGTCAGGCACTGCAGATGGGCGTTGATCGCACGGGTGACCGGCTGGTACTGGGGCTCGGAACCTTCCCGCAGCGGCGCTTGCCGCAGCAGGCGGTTGGCGTCCGAGAGGACGCGTTCAGCCAGCGCCGTGAGATACGGGCTGTGAAGCTTTCCAGAAAGATCGGCAGCAACATCCGCATGCACATAAAGCCGCGGTGAATCCATCAGACTGAGCACGTCCATCGGGTTTCCCCTCCCTGCATTAAACGGTCAATTCAATCACATTCTGGCCCTGCCGAATCTGGTCAAGAACGGCAGCCGACGGAACCTTATCCACCCGGATCGAGCAGCAAGCCGCCTCGCCCTTGTCAAAGATCAGGTTCTGCATATCTTCGATATTGACGCCCTCATCCCGTAGTACGTCAAGCACCTTGGCGAGCACGCCGACCCGGTTGTAATGACGCAGCACCAAGGTTGCACCAGCCCCGCGTTCGACGCGCAGGTTGACGGCATTGGGAGGAACTCCGGTCTGCATAAACACGGCCACCACGCGCAGGGCTTCCTCGGCAATGGCCTCTTCCGCTTGTTCCGTGGACGCACCGATATGTGGCGTACAGACCACACGCCCCGCCAAGTCGGTCTGCTCAAAGGCACCATCGGCAGCAGGCTCGTTGGTAAAAACATCCAGCCCGGCCTTGATGCCCTTTTCGTCAATCGCCTTACGCAAGGCCGCCGTATCCAGCACATCCCCGCGGGCCGTGTTGATAAAGATGGCTCCCGGTTTCATGGACTCGAAGAAGGTGGCACCCAGCATGCCTTTGGTGGCGGCAGACGCGGCCACATGGACACTGACGACATCCGCTAGGCGGGCAACCTCGAACGGGCTGGCCGCGTAACCCAGATCCAGGCGTTCGGCCTTTTCTGGCGTCAGGCTTCGCGACCAGGCCACCACGCGCATGTCGAGCGCCTGGGCACGGCGGGCCACCGCCATACCGATCGAGCCGGTACCGATGATTCCCAGGGTGCGCCCCTTGAGCCCGTTGCTCTTGCCAAACCGTTTCTTATCCCACGAGCCCTGACGCAATGCCTGCGTGGCATCCGCGATTCCGCGGTCACAGGCGATCATCAACCCGATGGCCAGTTCGGCAACCGCATCGGTGTTCTTGCCCGGGCAGTTGGCGACATACGTCCCGCGACGCGACGCCGCATCCAGATCAATCGTGTTAACCCCCGCACCGGCCCTGACAATCAGACTGAGCTGCTTGCCCGCAGCCACCGCGTCCGCCGTGACTTTCTTTGAACGGACGATCAGGACCCTGGCGTCCCCGACAACACCGGGCAGCGCTTCGGCCGTCACATTGGGCTGGGACACGACCTCCGCCCCCAGCGCCTGCAACCCGGCAACCATCTTAGGCGACACCTTGTCAGCAATAAGAATCTTCATGTTGATCCCCTTTCATTTTCATTAATAATCAGTATGTATCGACGAGACTGCGTATGCGTAACTGCTTCTTGAATTGCGCCTCGGTCAGCGGGCTGGCCGGGGTCACGGTCACCGCGACGGGTTGTCCGTTGCGCAGGTGGATGAAATTGTCCGACAGGCGGGCATCCAGCGACTCCAGTTCCAGCCATACCCACAAGGCCGGTGCCTTCGTCGTAAGCGTGACGAGGAACGAACCGCCCTTGGCCTCACGAACTTCAGCCTTGATGCCCGGCTTGCGCGACAGTTCCAGATGCTTGGGCCGTCCAAAGGTTACCAGGTTCGTTGAGGCAGGCTGCCCCTTGACCGTCAATTCAAGCCAGACGAGCAGATCGCGCGGGCCGACCTTGGCCACCAGATCGGCCAGCTCCAGCGTCACAGCAAGCGTATCGGCATTCACTGGCGTTTCAACCGCCTGCGAGCCCTTGCGCAGTTCGCACCCGGTCGCCGTGGTCACCGTCCAGCGCAACGTCCCCGGCAGAGACTTCAACAGGTCGCTGGTAACATGCACCTCGACGGTGCCCTTCTGGGCATCCTCCAAGCCGCTGACCAGTATCGGCGCAAAGAAATTCCGCGCCATGTAATGCAGGGCCTTCCAGCGCCCGTGATAATCGATCGAGGCCCAACTGGCGACTGGCCAGACGTCGTTGAGCTGCCAATAGAGGGTCCCCATCCCGCGTGGCATGCTCCGTCGCCAATGCTCGCAGGCATATTTGATCGCCATGCCCTGGAGGATTTGAGAGGTCCACAACACCATGTCGAACGCGCTGGGCAGTTGGAACCAGCTCAGCATATACTGCATGATCGTCGTATTGCCGATACCGGAACGTTGATGATGCTCCATCACCGCCGACGTCACGTTGCGATCCTTCGGCTCCGTGTAGCCATAAACCGTCTTCGGCTCGGGAAACGATTGGAATCCGAATTCGCTATTGAAGCGGTGCGTGCAGGTGCGGTACCACTCAAACGGCTTGCGCCCATGCCAGACTTCCCAGAGGTGGGCATCGCCGCAATCCGGGTTGTTGAAGTCCTCGCGGTCTCCGTGGGGAGAATGCGGACTGGAAGGCCAGTAGTCAATCGAGGGCGCATGCTGCCTGACCACCTCCGCCAGCAACGTGTCGAATAGCGATTTGTATTCATCCCAGGTCATGGCATTGTACCCCGCCCGGAATGCCTTTCCAACGCCCTGCTGCTCCAGCTCGTTATTGCCGCACCACAGCGCCATGCAGGCGTGGTGGTTTAGACGGCGTACATTATCGATAGCCTCTGCCTTGACATTTTCCATGAATCGCGGGTCATGGGCCGGATACGCCATGCAGGCAAACATGAAGTCCTGCCACACGCAGAGGCCCAGTTCATCACAGAGGTCATAAAACGCATCATCCTCGTAGATGCCGCCACCCCACACCCGGATCATGTTCATGTTGACATCGGCGGAATCCTCGAGCAGCCGACGGTAGACTTCGGGGGAGCGCTGCGCCAGCAACGCATCGGCGGGGATCCAGTTAGCCCCCTTGGCAAAGAAGGGGATCCCATTGACAACAAAACGGAACGACTCGCCCCATTCGTCGGCATGACGGTCAAGCCGCAGGGTGCGCAGACCGAGTCGCCGGCTATAGGTATCGAGCAGGGTGCCATCGGCCGCCGCCAGATCAATCCGCAGGGTATAGAGCGGCTGGGCACCCATACGGTTCGGCCACCACAATTGAGGGTCGGGAACTGCAACCTCTAGGCGAGGGGTCGCGGCCTTTGATGTCGCGGACGTCTCCGCCACGGGCTTACCCTTGAAAAGCACCGTGGCCTTCAACGTCACCGACCTGGGCGCTATGACATCGAGCTCGACTAGGGCGGTGACCTTGACGTTACCATCCTTGTGCTTCTGATCAATCTGCACGGCACCGATCCGGGCCTGCGAATACCCGACAAGCCGGATACTGCGCCAGATACCGCAGGTGACGAGGACAATACCCCAGTCCCATCCGAAATTACACTGCTCCTTGCGGACAAACGAGGGATACGCATCCATCGCACCCTCGCTGATCCGGGCGTATAACCGGCGATTCTCGAAACACTGGCGGGTATAGTCATTAACGGAACGGAACACCACACGGATCGTGTTCTCGCCCGCCTTGAGCAGCGGTTTGACATCCCAGGCATACGTCCGATGCATATTCTCGGTCGAGGCGACCGCCGTGCCGTTGATCTCCAGATCGGCAAACGTGTCCAACCCCTCGCATTGCAGCAGCACGCGATCCTCGCGCAGCAAGGCGGCTGTCACCTTGAATTGGCGCTGATAGACCCAATCCGCTTCCCCTACCCACTGCACCAGCAACTCATTTTCGCGGTGGTATGGATCCGGGATCTTCTTTGCCCTGAACAAGTCCGTCATGACATCCCCGGGAACCTGCGCAGGCAACGACAACGCTGCTCCCTGCTGCGAAACCGTCCACTCACCATCCAGGCTGATCGTCTTCATTTATGCGTACGCCTCCAATTTAGATACAAGCAAATGAATGCCTTAATAACACAGTCCCCGCGCCCCGTCGATAACGAACTGCTACGCGGCTTCCCCCCGACTGTCATCCCCCATCAGACCACGCGATGCTTCCAGCGTCCGCGCTGGAAGACGATGGAAACGAGGAGGCCGTGGATGGTGACCGCCATTGCAATGGCCCACCAGAGGCCATCGGTGGGCGGGACAAATACACGACTGAGAAGGATCGCCAGCGGCACCTGGATCCCCCACAAGCTGACGAGGGTCAGGATCATGGGCGTAAGGGAATCGCCAGCCCCCTGCAGGGCGCGCCCGAGCACGATCGACGGTGCCACAAAAACGTAGAACCCGCAGGTGATCCGGAGAAAGTCCGACCCGATGGTAATAACCTTCGCATCGTCCGTGAAAATACCCATCAGAGGCGGTGCGAAGCCCGCTAGAAGGACGCCGAAAACGGCCATTAGGGCGACATCCATCCATGTGGCGATCCACGCGCCACGCGCCGCACGATCGGGGTGCCCCGCACCGAGATTCTGGCCGACCAGGGTGGCCGCCGCATTCCCGAGCGCAAACGCAGGCATCAGGATAAGCTGCTGCAAACGAGTGCCGGCGCCGAAGGCGGCAATGGCATCGGTACCCGCCGTGGCAGCAATGCGCATCAGCACCAACGCCATCAAACTGCGGGCCAGCATCTGGCCGGACCCTGGCAGGCCGATCCGCAGGATGTTCATGGCGATGGCTGGTCGTGGAAGCATGTGCCGCAGATGCAGCCGGATACCCCCGGCCCCCCGTCGCAGCAACACCAGCGCCCCGACTGCCGCCAGCGTCTGGGCAATCACCGTGGCGACGGCCGCCCCCCGGACGCCCATTGCCGGTGCCCCGTAGAGACCGTAGATCAGGATCGGGTCAAGCACGAGGTTGATCCCGTTGGCAGCCAGCATCAGGACCATCGGGATCATTGTGTTTCCCGCCGCCTGAAAGATAGAATGCCCACCGATGAAGAGGACGAAGACCGTAAAACTGCCCAGAAAAAGAACTTCGAGGTACTCTGCGGCCAGCACGGCAACCTCGGGTGTGGCCCCCAGGAGAAGGGGCAGCCGATCGGCAAACAGCCAGCCCACCCACCCCGCGCCCAGACCTAACACCATCGCCACACTCAGCGACTGACCGGCCGCGTAAGAGGTTCCGTTTGCATCCCCCTCTCCAATGCGGCGTGAGATGATCGCCACCGTGCCGACCGCCATGCCCATGACCAGCGGAAACAGCATCATCAGGACGGTACCGCCAATCGCCAGTGCCGCCACCGCATCCGCCCCCAACCGTCCAATCCAGTACAGATCGATCAGACTCTGGGCATTCTGCAGCAGCGAGCTGACCAGCATCGGGACCGCCAGCCGCAAGATGCCGCGCGCAAGACTACCGTCAATGATGTGATTATGGATTCCGTTTGCCATTTCCGCCACCATAGCACATGACCACGATAAGGCGAAACATGAAAATAATACTGCAAGCTTGCTATCCAGATGATCGTAGATTAGTCTGATAATCGTTGATGCCACGGGAATGCGGTATCCTTCCCATGGTCTTGTTCTCAACGTTTGGAATTGTTCACACGGAGGATCGTTAATGAAGCTGCAAGGCGGTTATCTGCCGAATATCCCAGGACGGCCGTCGTCCGACATTCAGGACGCCGCCGTGCCGGAGCGGCTTGACATCGCCCTTCGCCAGGGGGGAGTGGTCTACGCCCCCGCCGTAGCCGACGGCACGCCGGTGGCGTTTGGCGCGCCCCTAGCATGGGCCGATGCAACGGGCGGGCGCATCGCCTTGCCTGCCCCAGCCGCTGGCATCGTCCGACTTCTCCCCGGCACGAAATCAACCGCACCGCGGCTCTTGATCGAGGTTTCCAGCACCGCCGTCAAACCCACCGGGAAACGATACAAGCCAGGCAAGGCGAACGCGAAGCAGATCCGCGAAGCGCTGGCGGCGGGCGGCGTCTGGCCGCTTATCCGCAAATCGAAAACCGGCACCATGCCGCCGCTTGATGGATCTGAGTTACCTACCTGCCTGATCGTTAACTTAATCAGCACCGAACCCTTCCGCGCTGACGGCCAAAGCATCCTCCACGCCGACCGCGCCCGGATCGAGACCGGACTGATGTTCCTACCGAGCCTGCTAAAGGCGCAAGACGGACGCATCCATCTGGTCGTGGAAAAGGTGACGGATCCCGATGCCCAGGCCTTATCACTCACCCTAGCCAAGGATTCCCGCTTCAAACTCGAAACCCTTCCGGCACGCTATCCGGCGGAACATCCCACGGTGCTTGCCCGTGCCCTGCGCCGTCATGACCGAACGCTTACTCCGGCAGACTCGATCTGGGTGCTGGATGCGCAGGCCGTGCTGGCGATCGGGGCGTGCCTGGCGGACGGGATGCCCTTGCATGAACGCATCGTCGCCACCGGTGGCCCCGGTGTGGCCAACCCCTGTCACCGGCGTGTCCGCATCGGCACCCCGCTGCGTAGCCTGCTGCCACCATCCGTATTCGCCGATACCACGCGCCTGCTCAAGGGCGGGCTGTTCACCGGCACCCCGGCAGTCCCTGATAGCGCAATCGAGTCGCTAGACGACGGATTCTTCGCCATGCCGAATACAGGAGAACGCGAATTCCTTGGGTTTGTGCATCCGGGCTTCGATCGTGTCTCGGCGCTGCCCTGCTTCGGTTCCGCCTTGACCGGTGCGGACGATCGCCACCTGACCGCCACACTGCGCGGCGAACGGCGCCCCTGCGTGGCCTGCGGGCTATGCGAGAAGGTGTGTCCAATAGAACTCCTGCCGCAGATCCTGCACCGCTATCTCTACCGCGACGCGATCGACCAGGCACAGGCCGCCGGGGTGGACCTTTGCATCGGCTGCGGGCTGTGTTCCTATGTGTGCCCCTCCAAGATCGAACTCCGGCAACAGTTTGCCGATGTGCAGACACGGCTGCGCGAGGAACAGACACTATGAAACTGATCAAGAACATCCTTCATTCGGTCCGCCCCCTGTTCGAGGAGGGGGGGAAACTGCGCGCCATGCTGCCCGTCTACCAGGCGGCAGATAATTTCTTTTTCTCACATGTCGAGGAAACCACCTGCGCCCCCTACGGGCGTGATCCGATCGACATCAAGCGCTACATGACCCTGGTGATCGTGGCACTGATGCCTGCATTCCTCGCCTCGCTCTATTTCTTCGGTCCGCGCGTCCTGCTACTGATGCTCGTCTCGTACGTCGCCGGGGGCCTGATCGAGGTGCTTTTCGCCATCGTGCGAAAGGAGGAGATCAACGAGGGGTTCCTGGTCACAGGATTCATCTTTCCACTGATCCTTCCGCCGGGTATCCCGCTCTGGATGGTGGCTCTGGGTTCTATTTTCGGGGTCCTCGTCGGCAAGGAGATCTTCGGTGGTACCGGCCGCAACCTGTTCAACGCCGCGCTGGTAGGGCGCTGTTTCCTAGCCTTCGCCTATCCGGCACGAATGACGGCGACCTGGATTGCACCGGGTCCTGAAAAATGGCTGCAGCTTCCAGGCTCACTTGCGGCATCCGCACCGGATGCAGTCACGCTCGCCACCCCGCTGGGGCTGGCCAAGAGCGGGGTGATGACCGCCCCGTTGGATCTGTTGGTCGGAAATATCAGCGGTTGTGTCGGCGAGACCTCGGCACTGGCGATCCTGATCGGTGGCGTCATCCTGCTGCTGACGGGGGTTGCCAACTGGCGCACCATGGCAGGCGGCATGGCCTCGATGACGCTGCTCGCCTGGGTTCTGAATCTGATCTGGCCAGCGCAGGTAGCCCCGCCCGGTTTCCAGTTGCTGGCCGGCGGCTGGATGTTCGGCATCGTCTTCATGGCCACCGATCCGGTGACCGGTCCCGCCACGCTATCGGCCAAATGGGCCTATGGCATCCTGATCGGTACCTTGACCGTCCTGATCCGCAGCTATTCGGGGTTCGTCGAGGGGACGATGTTCGCCATCCTCTTCGGGAACATCTGCGCGCCGCTGATGGATGAAGTCGTTATCCGCCTGCGCATCCGCCGCTGCGCGGCAGAAAGGGCATGCTCATGAAAAACGCCGTGCAGACGCTCATCTTCGCCGCCGTGCTCGGCATGGCCAGTTCAACGCTGCTGGTGACCGCCAGCCTCTTTACAGCCCCCTACCAGAAGGCCAACCAAAAGGCCGAAGAAATCCGTAACTACCTGGCGGCACTGGATGCACCCGTGCCGGAGAATGCCAGTGCGGCGGACCTGATCGCGATCTTCGACCGCACCATCCGCCAAGTCGAAAGAAATGGCCTGGAGTGTTTCGAATACCGTCCGGACGGTGCAGACGCGCCGCAGGCCGTGGCGGTGGCATTTGCCGGACCGGGCGTCTGGGGTCCAATCGAGGGCGTCATGGCACTGGAACCGGATATGGAGACCATCCGCGGAATCCGTTTTTTCAAGCAGGAGGAAACCCCCGGGCTGGGCAGCGAAATCAGCGCGGATTTCTTCCTCAACCGCTTCAAGGCCAAACAGATCATTTCATCGGACGGAACCCCCGGCTTCCGAGTACGCAAACCCGGCGAAGCGAAGGGTTCGAACGAGGTCGACGGGATCACGGCAGCGACAATGACATCGGAGATGCTTGATACTTTAGCAAAACGCATTCGGGAGGACTAATCGTGTCAGATCATCACGCGCAAGCAAAATCCAGCGGCTGCGGAGGGCTGTGCGGCGGCAAATGCGGCAGCACGATACAGGATGGTGTCATCAAGAACAACCCGATCATCCATCAGGTACTGGGCGTCTGCTCGGCACTGGCCGTAACCAGCAAACTTGAGAACGCGCTGGTCATGGGCGCGGCACTGGTCTTCGTTACCGCCATGTCTAACGCGTTCGTCTCCCTGCTACGCCACCTGATGCCCAGGCGGATCCGCATGATCGTGGAAGTGGCGATCATCGCCACGTTCGTGATCATCTTCGACCAATTCCTGAAGGCCTTCTACTGGGACATGTCCAAGCAGCTCGGGCCCTACGTGGGACTGATCATCACCAACTGCATCGTCATGGGGCGTGCGGAAGCCTTCGCCACGCAAAACCCGCCGCTGCTTTCGATTGTCGACGGTGCAGCCAACGGCATCGGATACATGATCATCCTGGCACTGATCGCCGTGTTCCGCGAGCTGCTGGGCGCTGGCACATTGCTAGGTTACACTGCCTTGTCCACCGCTTGGTACGAGCCGAACGTCCTGCTGATGCTGGCCCCCGGTGCATTCTTCACCGCCGGGTTCCTGATCTGGATCATCAACGCCCTGCGGGGCAGAAAGGACGTATGAACCCGACATCCCCAATGGTCATCCTGGTCGCCTCCATCCTCACAAACAACATCCTGCTGGCGGGCTTTCTGGGCATGTGCTCATTCCTAGCCTGTTCGACCAAGATCGAAACCGCGGTCGGGCTGGGTACGGCCGTCACCTTCGTGATGGTCTGCACCACGACGCTGAACTATCTTCTCTATCACTACGTACTGGTGCCGCTCGAGCTCGAATTCCTGGCTTTTATCCTGTTTATCGCCGTGATCGCCGGCTTTGTGCAGTTGGTGGAAATGGTCATGGAACGGTTCAGCCCTAAGCTTTACCACGCCCTCGGCATTTTCCTGCCGCTGATCACGGTGAACTGCGCGATTCTCGGCGCAGCGCTTTTCATGGTCATCCGCAACTACAACGGGATCCAGTCAGCCGCCTTCGGGCTGGGCGGCGGTCTCGGCTTCCTGCTGGCGATCGTGCTGATGGCCGGGCTGCGCGAAAAGATGGGCTATTCCAACGTGCCGGCACCGTTGCGCGGCACCGCGGTGCTGATGTTGATCACGGGCGTCATCGCCATGACATTCATGGGTTTTGCAGGCATGATCACGATGCAGTGACAGGGGGACGAGCATGACAATCATTCTGTTGGCAATGGCGGTGACCACGGGACTGTTCCTGGGGATGGCTGTGATTCTATTGGTGGCTGAGCGCCATCTGGTCAACTACGGCACCTGCCAGATTATCGTCAATGGCGGCGAGCAGCGCTTTTCCGTCGAGGGGGGCGGCAACCTGCTGGCCGCATTGCTTGAGAACAACATCTCGATCCCGGCATCCTGTGGAGGAAAAGGGATGTGCGGCTACTGCAAGGTGCGGGTGACCGCTGGCGGAGGCGCTTTGCTGCCGACCGAAACACCGTTCCTTTCGCGGCGCGATATCGCCATCGGCACGCGACTCGCATGCCAGGTAAAAATCCGCCAGGATGTCAGCGTCAACGTACCTGATTTCCTGGATGTGATCTCGGACATGGTTCGCACTGGGACATTTGACAAACACGCCAAGTGGCGATTCAGTATCAAGGGAGAAGAGCATGAAGGCTTCTGATCACCAGACGGAAGAAGGCGTGGCGGCACCCGCCCAGTGTACCTGCCAGTGCGGTGGGAAAGCGGGCGCACCAGGCGGCTGTGATACCGCGCAACCACGCAAGAACGCCTTGCGTTCGTTTCTCGACCGTTTTACGAAATCCAAGCCGGACGACGCGGGCGATGTCGGATTGAACATGAGCGATATTGACTGGATGCTCAGCAGGCACAAGGATAAGGGACGGGGACTGATTGAGCTGATGCAGGATGTTTCGGAGCACTTCGGCTACCTTCCGCCCGACGCCTTGCGACATATCTCGATCACCCTGGACGTTCCCCTCACCCGACTCTACGCGATTGCCACGTTCTATCAGGATTTCAAACTCACCCCCCAAGGCAAGCATCGCCTTGTGATCTGCACCGGCACGGCCTGCCACGTCAAGGGCGCGGCGGCGATCGTCGATGTCCTGTGCCGGGAGCTGAACATCAAGCCCGGAGAAACCACCGCCGACGGCAAGCTGACCCTGTCGACCGTGAACTGCATCGGTCTTTGCGGTGTCGGTCCGGTCGCGATCATGGATGGGGAATACCAGAGCCAGTTGACGGCCGACAAAGCGTTGCAAATGGTGAAAGCGTTATGAACCGATTCAACAACATTGCCGATATCGAACAGCACCACAAGGGAATCATCGCGGCACGGGCGGGAAAGATCCTGATTTCAGTGGCTGGCGGAACCTGCGGCTGCGCCGCCGGGGCGGAGCGGATCCGCGATGCGCTGCGCAAGGAAATCAACACCCGGGGTCTGGAGAACAAGGTCAGCATGCGGGTGACCGGCTGCCACGGGTTCTGCAGCATGGAGCCAATGCTGCTGATCAGCCGAGAGGATGGATGCAACCCCTTGATGTACAAGCAGATCAAACCGGAGGACGCCGCCGATATTGTCGAGCAGTCGATCGCGGGGGAATCGATCATCGAACGACTGGTCTATACGCACCCGGATACAGGAGAGAAGATACCCTATCGTGACCAGATCCCGTTCTTCAAACTCCAGACCCGCCGTCTGCTCGACTGGGGCGACCGGATTGATCCTCTGGCGCTCGACGAGTATATCGGCCAAGGCGGTTACCGTGCACTGGCAAAGGCGCTGTCCAAGACGGCAGAGGCGGTGATCGAGGATATCCGCGCCGCCGACCTGCGCGGCCGTGGCGGGGCAGGCTTCCCGACGGCGATGAAGTGGAAGCTGGCACGCGGGGCGATTGTCAACGCGGTCGCCAGTTCGGATGAACCCGTTAAAAGCTATGTGATCTGCAACGCCGACGAGGGCGACCCCGGAGCCTACATGGACCGCAGCCTGCTGGAAGGAAATCCACACAGCGTCATCGAGGGGATGATCATCGGGGCCCACGCCGTGGCTGGCGGCCTGGACTGCAAGGTTGGCGGGTTTGTCTATGCACGGGCGGAATACCCAATGGCGATCAGCCACCTTAAACATGCACTCGATCAAGCGCGGGCGTACGGACTGCTGGGCGAAAACATTCTCGGCACGGGCATGAACTTCGACATCGAGATCGTCAAAGGTGCCGGGGCCTTTGTGTGCGGCGAGGAAACCGCCCTGCTCGAATCCATCGAGGATCGCCCCGGCGAGCCGCGTCCGAAACCGCCCTACCCCGTCATCAATGGCTTGTGGAACTGGCCAACCGTGCTGAACAACACCAAGACCTGGGCATCCTGCCGCTACATCATGGACAATGGCCCGGCGGATTTCGCCTCGGTCGGCACGGAGGGCAGCAAAGGCACCATGGTGTTCGCGTTGGTCGGAAAAGTGCGCAACAGCGGGTTGATCGAGGTCCCGATGGGCATCGGCCTGCGAACGATCGTCGAGGATATCGGGCACGGCGTGGCCTCTGGAGCAACCCCCAAGGCGGTGCAGACCGGAGGCCCATCCGGCGGTTGCCTCCCGGCGGAAAAATTCGATATGCCAGTGGACTACGCCTCGCTCAATGCAGCGGGTACGATTATGGGTTCAGGCGGCATGATCGTCATGGACGACCACACCTGCATGGTGGATACGGCCCGCTACTTCCTGAACTTCGCGATGAAGGAATCGTGCGGAAAATGTACCCCGTGTCGCGAAGGCGTCCGGCACCTTTATGATATCCTGACGGAAATCACCGAGGGACGCGGACGTCCAGAACACCTGGACATCCTTGAGAAGGCCGGACGCCTGATCGGACAGCTTTCGTTCTGCGGTCTAGGCAAGACCGCGCCCAATCCGGTGCTCTCAACCCTGCGCTACTTCCGCTCGGAATACGAGGCCCACCTGCAAGGTCGCTGCCCAGCCAAGGTCTGCACGGCATTGATCACCTACCGTATCCTAGATAGCGAATGTACAGGGTGCACCGCCTGCGCCCGCAAATGCCCGGTATCGGTCATCGCGGGAGAACGCAAGCAGGTGCATGTTATCGATCAAGAAAAGTGCATCAAATGCGGGATCTGCATGCAAACCTGTAAATTCAGCGCAATCGAGGTGGAATAATGAGTGAGCCAACCCTACGGGTCACGATTAATGGGAAATCAACGGACGTGCCTGCCGGCACGACGGTACTGACGGCAGCCACCGCGCTGGGAACGTTCATTCCGACCCTTTGCTATCACCAGCGACTGGCTCCCTATGGGGCCTGCCGCATCTGTATGGTGGAACTGACACCCGCGGGAAAGGATCGCGGCATGATGGTGACGGCCTGTACGCATCCCCTCACCGACGGAGACCAGGTCCGCACGGAAAGCGATGCCATCACGGCGGCGCGCCGCCTGATTCTCCAGCTCCTGCTTGCCCGTTCCCCGCAGGCCAAGGCGGTCAAGGCCCTGGCAGATCGTTATGGCGTGGACATCAACCCCGACAGCCCGGATCCGTTCCAAGCCTATCTTGGTGCGAAAACAAAAACACGGGCGGATGCGGCGGGCGAGGAAGGGCTGACCCGCTGCATGCTCTGCGGCCTGTGTACGCGGGTCTGCCGCGAGGTGGTCGGGCGGGAAGCCATCAGCCTGGTCGCGCGCGGTCCCCGCCGCCGGGTGCGTCCGCCATTCAACGATATTTCCCCCTCGTGCATCGGCTGTGGGGCCTGCGCCTACATCTGCCCCAACGACGCCATCAAGATCGAACGCTCCGCCGGGTAGCCCCCTGCACGGCGACAATGTTCATGCATACTTAAGCGGGAAGGTGCTCCGTGCTGATGACGTGCACAAGTAGATCGTTTTTCCTGATCACGTACGGTTCACGCACATGCGGACATACGAGATAGTTTTCGCCCTGGGGATAGGCCTGGCGAAAGACTTTCATTGGCATGCGCAATTTCCATGGCGGCCAGATGGGCTGCCACAGTCGGCCGACTGATGCCCGCCTCCATGGCAAGAAGGAAACGTTTCCGATAAAATAGACCGCGTCATCAATCTGGCGGCACAACACCGTTTTTCCAACACGGCGAACCCCTGATAACTAGATAACCGACTTCTGATTCCAAAGCCTCGCTATTTTTTCAATCCAAAAAGGTCTAGCCTGCGCTTGCATAAAAACATACCTCTTCAAGATTCTTCGATTCCGAATTACATATTTTTCGGGCAGGGATTTTGCAATCGGCTCCTTTATCCTAAAAACGTAAGTTGAGTATTTTTGAGCCCCCGTTGCGCCGTTGTATCGTACCGGAATGGGGGCTGCGGCATCGGGGCACATTGCTTGC
>JFJP01005360.1_pt1 | contig 28250 bp, 19 predicted proteins | sample 431651 | NCBI WGS metagenome assembly JFJP01 (sample SAMN02602958, study PRJNA72255) | Microbial mat metagenome, whole genome shotgun sequencing project. | biome: fresh water; feature: sink hole; material: water; isolation source: purple microbial (photo- and chemosynthetic) mats found in... | reverse complement strand
CCCGCAATTGCTGCCAGAACAACGTGTGGAGTCCATCGAGCTACGCTTTTTATGAGCGCGCCGGTGCCGCTTATGCGATTGTCCTGACCGGTGAGCTGCAACCTTTTGGCAACTTCATCGTACGCAAAGGGGTCATCAGCGAGAATCTGCGCCCATGACAGCCGACCCGACGCCAATCGACACGGAGACCCCAGCCCTGCTGCGCCCGCGCGGTTCCAACCATGTGGGCATGCGCCAGTTCAATGAGCGTGTGGTGTTGCAGGCCATCCGGCTCAACGGCAGTTGCCCGAAAGCCGAGCTGGCGCGGCTGACCGGCCTGACAGCGCAAACCATCGGGCTGATCACCACCCGGCTCGACGACGACGGGCTGATCCAGAAGCAAAGCCCAGTGCGTGGGCGCATCGGCCAGCCGTCGATTCCGCTGGCACTCAATCCCGATGGCGCTTTTTCCGTCGGCATCAAGATCGGCCGGCGCAGCGCCGACTGGTTGCTGGTGGATTTTTGTGGTCAGGTGCGCCAGCGCCAGCGCCTGGATTACGCGTTTCCTGATGCCGAAACACTGCTGCCAGCCATCCAGCAACACCTGACGACGATGTGCGACACGCTCGGGGGGCTACAAGACCGGCTGGTCGGAGTGGGCGTGGCAGCGCCGTTCCAGCTGGGCGGCTGGCACCGCATGCTCGGGCTGTCCGAGGCGCAGTCGCTAGCCTGGAACCAGATAGACCTGCGCGCGCAGGTGCAAGCGATGACCGAGCTGCCGGTGACCTTTGCCAAAGACACCTCGGCGGCGTGTGTGGCCGAGCTGGTGGCCGGACGCGGGCGCGACCTGAAAAATTTCCTGTACCTGTTTGTGGATACCTTTGTGGGGGGTGGGCTGGTCATCAACTCGCGCCTGCACGGCGGCGTGCATGGCAACGCCGGTGCAGTGGCCTCACTGCCGATGGGGCTGGCACAAGCGGTGCAATCCACCCCCGACCAGCTCATCAGCCACGCCTCGCTGTGGGAGCTGGAGCAGCGCTTTCTGGCGCTTGGCCAAGACAGCCATGCGGCCTACGACGAGCGGGCGCTGCAGTCGCCGTTCGAGTCTGAAACACGCGCCTGGATTGAGCACGCCGCGCTGGCGCTGGCGCACACGGTGGTCAGCGGCACAGCGTTTCTGGACATCGATGCGGTGGTGATTGACGGCTCGTTCAGCCGCGCGCTACTCAACGCGCTGATAGCCGCCACGCAGGCCGCGCTGCCACGCTACAACTGGGAGGGCCTGTTTGCCGCGAATGTGATTGCCGGCAATGTTGGCCCCGATGCGCGCGCCCTGGGCGGCGCGCTGATGCCGCTGCACGCCAACTTTGCGCCGGACCAGGATTTGTTTCTGAAAGTGGGTGGCTGAATTTTTGGCCAGCTACAAACCAGAGTTGGCGGCGAAGCCTGGGGCTACGAGGCTTTCTCCAAAGCGGACATTGTCGATGAGAGTCAAATTTCGCATTTCGACCGTCGCAAAATACAAAGCCATACGCCGCGCGCGGTCGGTGAATTTTTACTTCAGAAATTTTTGTCAGCGTAGTGGTTGATCGTGACGACCCTTAAAAATTTCTTGTTAAGGCTAGGGTTGCAGGTCACATTGAAGCCCTGTTTCCATGGGCTACACGGTACAAAAAGACGGTACTAGTGGCTACATGGCGGCTACATGAGCACCAAAGAAAAAGGGTTTGCTATTACTTTCGCAACAACAAACCCTTATGTGTATTGGTGGGATGTGCGGGGATCGAACCCACGACAAACGGATTAAAAGTCCGCTGCTCTACCAGCTGAGCTAACATCCCAAACGCTGATCAAGCGTCCTAACCGAAGCCACTGATTATAAGCAACTTTTCACTACCGTTGGAGGAGAGCTAATCTGACGCAAACCAAATGTGCTTGCAACTCTGGCGTTGGCCGAGTTTCGACTGTTCCCAGCACTGAGTATTTCGGCATCATGGTCTAAGCGCAATGAACCCCAGCGAGTTCGTTCTAAACTTCGACACCTTGTACTCTTGTTAGACCCATCATGATTTTCATCACAGGCGGCGCTGGTTACATTGGATCACATACCTGCGTAGAACTGCTCAATGCCGGACATCAGATCACTGTGTTTGACAATTTGAGCAACAGCCAGCCCGAGTCCCTGGCGCGCGTTGAGCACATCACCGGTAAGAAACTTCAGTTTATTGAAGGCGATATCCGCAATCGGGCGACATTGCAGGCCGCCCTGCAGTCCAGTGGCGCGCAAGCGGTGATTCATTTTGCCGGACTCAAGGCAGTTGGCGAATCAGTGGCCGAACCGCTGCGCTATTACGACAATAACGTGGCTGGCACCATCACACTGCTGCAAGCCATGCAGGCGGTTGGCATCCAGACCCTCGTCTTCAGCTCGTCGGCCACCGTTTATGGCGACCCGCAGCGCTTGCCACTGACTGAGGATCACCCGCTGTCAGCCACCAACCCCTACGGCCAGACCAAATTGATGATCGAGAACATGCTGCGAGACCTGAGCAGCAGCGACCCCGCCTGGCGCATTGGTATCCTGCGGTATTTCAACCCAGTGGGCGCGCACGCCAGCGGGCTCATTGGTGAAGACCCACAGGGCATCCCCAACAACTTGCTGCCCTTTGTGGCGCAGGTTGCCGTAGGCAAGCGCGCATTTTTGAACGTCTGGGGCAACGACTACGCCACGCCTGACGGCACCGGGGTGCGCGACTACATCCACGTGGTGGATCTGGCACTGGGCCATCTGGCCGCGTTGAAAAAGCTGCGCGACAGCGCGCAAGGTTTTGCCGTCAATCTGGGTACCGGCATGGGCTACAGCGTGCTCGACATGGTCCGTGCGTTTGAACAAGCCAGTGGCAAACCCGTGGCTTATAAAATCTGCCCGCGACGCGCTGGCGACGTGGCAGCCTGTTACGCCAACCCGGCGTATGCCCATAGCCTGCTGGGCTGGCAAGCACAGCGCGACCTGGCAAACATGTGCGCCGATGCCTGGCGCTGGCAAAGCAACAATCCGAATGGCTATAGTGTCGCCAGTTGAACCATTTTTTCGGGAGTAGCACAATGACAAAATGCAGAGGTTGCAAGCATGGCTAAGGGCATGATTCTGGCCGCCGGACAAGGGACGCGAGTTCGGCCACTGACCAAGTATTTACCCAAACCGATGATTCCAATTTTGGGTAAGCCGGTGATGGAGTATTTGATCGAACACCTGGCCAGCTACGGCATCACTGAAATCATGGTGAACGTGGCTTTTAACCATCACAAGATCGAGCAGTATTTTGGCGATGGCCACCGCTGGGGTGTACAGATTGGCTACGCCTTTGAGGGCATCAAGGAACAGGGTGAAATTGTCCCCAAACCGTTTGGCTCGGCCGGTGGCATGCGCCGCATCCAGGACTTCAGCGGCTTCTTTGACGAAACCACGCTGGTGCTGTGCGGCGATGCCATCATCGACCTGGATATTGGTGCCGCCCTGCACGAGCACAAATCCAAGGGTGCCATTGCCAGCGTGGTGACCCTCGATGTGCCGCTGGCCGAGGTACAAAATTACGGCATTGTGGTGGCCGACGACAACGGGCAAATCCAGTCGTTCCAGGAAAAGCCCAAGCCCGAAGAGGCCAAGTCCACGGCAGCCAGCACCGGCATCTATATCTTTGAGCCCGAAGTGCTCAAACTGGTACCGCCAGGCAAGGTCTATGACATCGGCTCCGAACTGTTTCCGCAACTGGTCGAGAACAAGCTGCCTTTCTTTGCACAAAAACGCTTTTTCAACTGGATCGACATTGGCCGCGTCAGCGACTACTGGGCCGTTTTGCAGCGCGTGTTGCGCGGCGAGGTGGCGCAAATGAACATGCCCGGGCGCGAGATCAAGCCCGGCATCTGGGTCGGGCTCAACACCTCGATCGCTTGGGATCAAGTGAACATTGAGGGCCCGGTGTACCTTGGCTCCAGTGTGCGGGTCGAGCCCGGTGCCAGCATTATTGGCCCGAGTTGGATCGGCAATGGCTGTCACATCCGCTCGGGGGCCAAAGTGGTGCGCAGCATCTTGTTTGAGTACACCCGCATCGCTGCTGACATGCAATTCAAGGAAATGATCGTCTCGCCCACCTACTGTGTCGATCCATCCGGCGACACCTTGTACCGGGGTGACGAAACCGCCCAGTTACGCTGGGGCGATGCACGCGCCTGATGCCGCGTTGCCTGGCCAACAGTCGCAGGCACAGCCTCACGTTGATTGACTCGGTTAATTTTTCACCTTGATACTTTTTTAGCATGAACACTCCCATTCTTGTCCAGCCCGTGGTCTTGTCCGGTGGCTCCGGCACCCGGCTGTGGCCGCTGTCGCGCGAAAAATACCCCAAGCAGTTGCTCAGCCTGGTGGGGGAAGATTCGCTGTTGCAGGCCACCGTGCGGCGCGTCAGCGGCACGCCGGGCGTGGAACTCACTGCGCCGATGGTGGTGTGCAATGAAGAGTACCGCTTTGTCATTGCGGAGCAGTTGCGCCTGCTTGGGACAGCCGGCACCATCGTCCTTGAACCTTTTGGAAGAAATACGGCTCCAGCCCTTACCCTGTCTGCGCTAGCAGCTATAAAAAACGGTGCTGATCCAGTGCTGTTGGTGATGCCGGCAGACCATGTCATCACCAACGTGGCGGCGTTTCAAGGCGTGGTCAGCCGCGGTGCCGCATTGGCGCAGGCAGGCGCGGTGGTGACCTTTGGCATCACACCGGACGCACCGGAAACCGGTTACGGCTACATCCAGTCGGGTGCGCCATATGGCGATGCCTCCGACCCGGAGGCTTTTCGCATCGCCCGCTTTGTGGAAAAACCCGACTTGGCCACGGCGCAGGCCTACCTTGATGCTGGCAACTATCTGTGGAACAGCGGTCTGTTCATGATGCGTGCCTCGGTATGGCTCAGCGCGGTGGGCCAGTGCCGTGCCGATATTCTGCTGGCTTGCCAGAGCGCCTGGGATGTCGGCCAGACCGACGGCGAGTTCATGCGTGTGGGCCGGGACATCTTTGCCCAATGCCCAAGTGACTCGATCGACTACGCAGTGATGGAGCGCATCGCCGCCAACACCCAAAATGCCGCGTTGCCGCCCGGCGTAGTACTGCCGCTGCGCGCCGGTTGGTCTGACGTGGGGGCCTGGGACGCACTATGGCAGGTTCTACCCAAAGATCCACACGGCAACGTGTCGCAAGGTGATGTCATGTTGCACGACTGCGAGAACACGCTGGCTTTGTCAGAAGGACGTCTGGTGGCCTGCGTGGGAGTGCATGACCTGGTGGTAGTGGAGACCGCCGATGCCATTCTGGTGTCACACAAAGACAAGACGCAGGACGTGAAGAAGATCGTCGATCGGCTGCGCGCCGAAAAGCGCGCTGAAGGCAGCATCCACCGCAAGGTCTTTCGCCCCTGGGGCTGGTACGACGGGGTTGACGCTGGCGAGCGCTTTCAGGTCAAGCGCATCGTGGTCAAACCCGGCGGCGCGCTGTCGCTGCAAATGCACCACCACCGCGCCGAGCACTGGGTGGTGGTGAGCGGCACCGCCCGCGTGACCAAAGGCGAAGATATCTTTCTGCTGTCTGAGAACCAGTCCACTTTCATCCCGCTGGGCACCACCCACCGACTGGAAAACCCGGGTCGGGTGGCGCTGGAAATGATCGAAGTGCAGTCGGGTTCATACCTGGGCGAAGATGACATCGTGCGTTTTGACGACGTGTACGGACGCTGAGTCCACTCGGTGCAATGACCAGCAAGTTTGCGCCAACAACCTAGACGTATAGCGGTGCCATTCGCCGCCAATAGTGACCGCGGTGGGCACGACCTTCCCAAACATGTAACTGGTTACGCACACCCTTGCCGTGAAGAATGTCGCTCAAATGACGGTTGTTGTGCAAGAAAGGATCTTCCGCGCCGACCGCCATGACGATCTCCATGCGACGCAGTCGATCCAGACGCCAATCACAGTGCAGGTTGGGCAAAAAATGGGTGGGTGTGTGGAAATACACGTTTTCGTCGTAATAACCGCCCAGCAGATCCTGAAACGCTTCAACATTCAAGGTCAGGTCATATCGCCCTGAAAAGGCCACCAGTTTCTGAAAGTGCTGCGGATGGCGCAGTGCCATGCAGGCAGCCGAATAAGCTCCCAGACTGCAGCCGTGGGCAATGGTGCAGTCATGGGCATTTCTTTGCTGCATCAGCGGCATCACCTCGTTGAGTACATATTCCTCGTACGCAATGTGCCGACGAATGCGATCTGCCGGGTGGCACCAGTTGCAGTAAAAGGTTTCCCAGGCGACACTGTCCAGGCACCATAGCTGCAACTGTCCGGCATTGATCTTGTCGGCCAGGCTGTTGACGATGCCCAAATCTTCATATTCATGAAAGCGTCCGTCGCGCGTCGGAAAGACCAGCACTTTGGCACCGGCATGGCCAAACACCAGCAGTTCCATATCGCGTTGCAAACGGTGGCTATACCAGCGGTGATACTCGCGATGCATGCGCCTCCTTACGGCGTTCAGGGTTGTGTGAAAAAGCGCGCGACCTGCTGGTTCATCTCCTGGATCGCCTGCGCCTCGCCGGCATATTCAAAGTGGCCGGCCTGCAACACAATCAACTGCCGCAGCAATGGAGAAATGGCATTAAATATGGCAAACTGACCAGGGGGTGGCACAGCAGGGTCAAACAGAGCGGCAGCCACCAGAGCAGGAACCCGGAGAAACTGCGCCGCGTTGGCCGCATCGTAATAAGCCAATGTGTCGATCGTGTTAAAGAAGTGCTGGCGCTGAAAGTTCCGCACTGACTCACCACTGCCAACACAGGGCAAGGTTAGCCGCAGCGCCTGATGACCAAAGGTAGGTACATGCAGGTGCAGACGCGAAATGCGCGCGTCCCATGGCGCGGCCAGTGCACCAATGCCTCCGCCAAAGCTGATACCTGAGTACATCACCTGGCCCGCCACTTGGGGAAACAGTTCAAGCAGTGCCGACACCGCCAGCCACACATCCTCTACACAACCCCCCAGAATGTAGCGCTGTCGATCCTGAATGTTGTGCAGCACGTGGTAATTGGGGTCTTGTGATACGCCAGCCACTCGGCTGAGCCCGATTCCGCGAAAACAGGGGTAAAGCAGCACTGCATCCTCAACCGGCAAAGGCACTTCAGGCAGTTCACAGCCGCCATAGCCATGGCCAAAAACAATACCCCGACGCGCCGGTCCGGCGACAGGCACCAGCAGCCACCCCCCGATTTCCAGACCTTCAGTGGATGTATAGCGCAGGCCATGCACAGAAAACCCAGCGCGGTGACCAACCGGTTGCAGGCGCGCGTGCGGGGATAGCGCCATCGCAGCGGCATAGCGACGCTGCCAAAAAGCAGCAAAATCGCTCGGTGGCAACGGTGGCGCAATGCCCAGCAATTGGGCCAGGCCCATGCCGTAGGCAGGATCAAAGCCGTAGCCGTGGGTAAACGCGGTCATCGACGCTGGCTGACAACGCAGATGCTAGATGCCCAGCCGATCACAGATTTCCAGCGTGGCAGCACTTTGGTTCATGCTGTAAAAATGCAGGCCCGGCGCACCCCCAGCACGCAACTGTTCGCACAAATTGGTCACCACATCCAGCCCGAAGGCCCTGATGGAAGCGCTGTCATCGCCAAAGCCTTGCAGACGAAGCCGAATCCAGCGCGGAATCTCCGCGCCACAGGCATCGCTGAAACGCATGAGTTGGGTCGAACTGGTGATCGGCATGATGCCCGGCACCACGGGAATCTGCAGGCCCATCGCGTCGGCATCTTCCACAAACCTGAAATACGCATCCGAGTTGAAGAAATACTGGGTAATGGCTGAATCAGCACCGGCCTGCACTTTGGTGGCAAACGCCTTCAGGTCGCTTTCGGGCGACTTGGCTTGCGGGTGAATTTCCGGATAAGCTGCCACCTCAATGTGAAAGTCATCGCCGGTCTCGGCGCGAATGAACGCCACCAGGTCACTGGCGTACTGAAACTCACCCCCAGCCCCAAAGCCGCTGGGCAAATCACCACGCAACGCCACCAGGCGGCGCACGCCCATGGCTTTGAGCTCGCCCAACTGTTCACGCACCCGCGCGCGGGTGGCGCCAATGCACGAGAAGTGCGATGCAGCGCTAACTCCTTCGGCCTGAATGTCACGCACGGTGCTGAACGTGCCCTCTTGCGTCGAGCCGCCGGCCCCGAAAGTCACCGAACAGAATTCGGGTTTCAGCGAATACAGTTGCTGGCGCACCAGCCGCAGCTTTTCGGCACCCTCCGGGGTTTTGGGCGGAAAAAATTCAATGCTCAACGGAAAACTTGTTGTCGTAACCATGCCGGGGTAGCTTTCAAGATGATGAGAGTGGTGCCTTGCGGGCCGCAATGAAGAACTCTCGGTTGCCATCGCCACCTTCAATGGGCGAATCAAACCAGTGCGTCACGTTCAGGTCAAGCGCCGCACAGGCATCGCGCAGGCGCTGTTCGATGAAGACATACAGCGACACATCTTTGACGATGCCACCCTTGCCCACTTGTCCTGGCTGTAGCTCAAACTGCGGCTTGACCAGGGTCAGCAGCGTGCCACCCGCCTTGAGCAGTGGCACCACAGCGGGCAGCACCAGGGTTTGCGAGATGAACGACAGGTCGGCCACGATCAGGTCAAACTCGGGCACAAAGTTGCCAGCGGCTGCCATGTCTGCAGTTGCATCCAGATCGCCTTCATCGTCGTCATCGCTTTCGTCAGCGCCTCGGTCGTCCGCCGCAAAGTCGGCTTCATCGGCCTCGCTCTCATCCTCATTTTCAAGATCAAATTGGCCTGTAGCGCTTATGCTGTCTGCGTAAGCAGCTATCAAATCGGATGCATCGAGGGCGCGCGCATTGAGTTTTTCAACGCACAGCACGCGCGGATCAGCGCGCAGGCTGGGGTGCAGCTGGGCGCTGCCCACATCGACCCCCACCACCAAGGCTGCGCCGTGCTGCAACAGGCAGTCGGTAAAACCGCCGGTAGATTGGCCCACATCAAGGCATTGCCAACCCGCCGGGTTCAAGCCGACCCGCTTCAAGGCGGCTTCCAGCTTGAGTCCACCACGCGACACATAACGCGCCTCGGAGTCATCCAGCAGGCGAATCTGGGCACCCTCTGGCACCTCGTCGCCATTTTTGGCGACACTGCGCCAGCTGTCGCCTTGCAGCCACTGCACTCCCCCCGCAATCAGGCGCTGTGCCTGCGAACGGGTGCTAGCGAGCTGGCGTTGCACCAGCAGTTGGTCAATTCGCACAGGCTGGCTATCAGTAGCGATAGCTGTCGGCTTTGTACGGACCGGCTTTGCTGACACCGATGTAGGCGGCTTGCTCGTCGGTCAATTCGCTCAGCATGGCGCCGACCTTCATCAGATGCAGACGCGCCACTTTTTCATCCAGGTGCTTGGGCAGTACATACACCTGGCCTGATTTGTAGGCCTTGGGCTTGGTGAACAGCTCGATCTGCGCCAGCGTCTGGTTGGCAAAGCTCGAACTCATCACAAAACTGGGGTGGCCGGTGCCACAGCCCAGGTTCACCAAACGGCCCTTGGCCAGCAAAATGATGCGCTTGGATGGCTTTTTGCCCTTGGCCGGGAAAATCACGTGGTCCACCTGCGGCTTGATCTCTTCCCACTTGCACTTGGACAGCGAGGCCACGTCGATCTCGTTGTCAAAGTGGCCAATGTTGCAGACGATGGCCTGGTCTTTCATGGCCGCCATGTGCTCGTAGGCAATCACGTTCTTGTTGCCGGTGGCGGTAACAAAGATGTCGCACTTGTCGGCCGCGTATTCCATGGTGACCACTTTGTAGCCTTCCATGGCCGCTTGCAGCGCGTTGATCGGGTCAATCTCGGTCACCCAGACCTGGGCGCTCAAGGCGCGCAAGGCCTGGGCGCTGCCCTTGCCGACATCGCCATAACCGGCCACGCAGGCCACTTTGCCAGCAATCATCACGTCGGTGGCGCGCTTGATGGCATCCACCAATGACTCACGGCAACCGTACAGGTTGTCAAATTTGCTCTTGGTGACCGAGTCATTGACATTGATGGCGCGAATCGCCAGCGTGCCTTTGGCGGCCATGTCAATCAGGCGGTGCACGCCGGTGGTGGTTTCTTCGGTGACACCAATGATGTTTTTCAGGCGACGGCTGTACCACGTAGCGTCTTGTGCCAGCTTGGCCTTGATGGCGGCGTACAGGCAGGTTTCTTCTTCGCTGGTGGGTTTATCGAGCAGGCTGGCATCTTTTTCAGCGCGGGTGCCCAGGTGCATCAGCAGCGTGGCATCACCACCGTCATCCAGAATCATGTTCGGGCCTTCGGCGGCCGTGCCCTTTTTGCCACCAAATTCAAAAATACGGTGCGTGTAGTCCCAGTAGTCGGTGAGTGACTCGCCCTTGTAGGCAAACACGGGGGTTCCCTGTGCTACCAAGGCGGCAGCGGCATGGTCTTGTGTGGAAAAAATATTGCACGAGGCCCAGCGCACTTCGGCACCCAGCGCTTGCAGGGTTTCGACCAGCACGGCGGTCTGGATCGTCATGTGCAGGCTGCCGGTTATGCGCGCGCCTTTCAAAGGCTGGTCTTTGGCAAACTCTTCGCGGATGGCCATCAGGCCGGGCATTTCGGTCTCGGCAATGTTGAGTTCCTTGCGGCCCCAGTCGGCCAGACCGATATCGGCAATGTGGAAGTCGGTGTGTTTGACTGCAGTGGTTTTTTTATCAGATTTGGATGCGGCGCCCATGGTGTACTCCGGAAGTTAAGTTTGTTAACACTGCGGCGACCCGTAACCTGGAGGAAACAAGCTCACCGCACACGATCAGTGGGTGAGCGCCGTTGAGATACACCGGGCACAGATGCCTGGCGGGTTCCGAGCCTCACTCAGCACCTCAACCATCAGGCTCAGGCGTGAATTGCAACGCTCCTCGGAGTAAAAATTATAGGCGACAGCCATTGTTGGTCGGTGCCATTGCAGGCTTCACGCCACATTTGGGACGTGCGCACCGGCTTTTGTAACGTTTCAGCAAAGTCAGGCTCTTGCAAGAGTGCAAAATACCGCCATTGCCTTGCAATTTTGTATTTCACCCAAAGGAATGCCCTTGAACACCAAGCATCTGCCCACTGAATCCGGCGAATTGATTGACGCCCACCTGCTGCACACCATTGGTGTCGATCCGGCCAACGCATCGCCAAGTGACCTGATGCTGGCGGTGTCCCAGATGGCACGTACCCAACTGTCCGAGCGCTGGGTCGAAACCCAGACCCAGGAACGTCAGCTCAAGGCACGCCGGGTGGTCTATCTGTCGATGGAGTTCTTGATGGGTCGCACGCTGTCCAACGCATTGGCCGCCCTTAACCTCACCCAGGCAGCAACGCAAGGGCTCTCACTGCACGCGCAAAAGCTCGAAGACATCGCTGCCTGTGAGCACGACGCTGCATTGGGCAACGGTGGTCTGGGACGGCTGGCGGCCTGCTTTCTGGACTCCATGGCAACGCTTGGCTTGCCCTCCTGGGGTTACGGCATCCGCTACGAATACGGCATGTTTGCCCAGCACATTGCAGCAGGCTCTCAACAGGAGTACCCGGACTCGTGGTTGGTCGATGGCACCCCATGGGAGTTTCCGCGCATCGATGTCAGTTACCCGGTGCGCTTTGGTGGCTGGGTCGAGCACGTCGATGGCCGGGCGTTCTGGCGCAACTCGGGTGAAGTGGCCGCCAAAGCCTACGACATGGTGGTGCCCGGCCACGGCACCCAGAAGGTCAGCACCTTGCGGCTATGGAAAGCCGTGGCGCCAGCACACTTTGACCTGGGTGCTTTCAACACTGGTGACTATCAGCGAGCGGCCAGCGCCAAAAACGAGTTCGAAAACATCTCCTGGGTGTTGTATCCCAACGACAGCACACCAGCCGGGCGCGAGTTGCGGCTCAAGCAGGAGTATTTCTTTGTCGCGGCGTCGATGCAGGACTTGGTCAAGCGCCATCTCGATGAACACCCGTCGCTGGCCAACCTGGCTGATCATGTCGCCATTCACCTCAACGACACCCACCCGGCCATCGGTGTGGCCGAGTTGATGCGGATTTTGTGCGACGAGCACGACATGGCCTGGGCCAACGCCTGGCAACTGTGCTGCAAGACCTTCTCTTACACCAACCACACGCTGATGCCCGAAGCGCTGGAGACCTGGCCGGTGGGCCTGATGCAGCATGTGCTGCCACGGCATCTGGAAATCATTTTCCGCATCAACAAGGAATTTCTTGAGTACGCCGCCAAGATGCGTCCCAACGACAACGGTTTTCTGTCACGCCTGTCGCTGATCGACGAGCACGGTGAACGCCGCGTGCGCATGGCCCACCTGTCGATCGTTGGCAGCCACACGGTCAATGGGGTTTCGGCACTGCACTCTGACCTGCTGGTGCAGACGATCTTTGCTGACTTCGCCTTTCTGTGGCCCGAGCGCTTCACCAACATGACCAATGGAGTCACGCCGCGCCGCTGGCTGGCACAAGCCAATCCGGACCTGGCTGCACTGCTGGATGACACCCTGGGCAACGGCTGGCGGCTTGACCTGGACCAACTGCAAAAGCTCAAGGATAAAAAAGCCGACCCGGCTTTCCAGCAAGCCTTCATGGCGGTCAAACGTGCCAACAAGGTGCGACTGGCGGCCCTGATCGAGCAGACCACCGGTGTCAACGTCAGCCCCGACAGTCTGTTTGACGTGCAGGTCAAGCGCATTCACGAGTACAAGCGCCAACTGCTCAATGTGCTGCATGTGGTGTGGCGCTACCAGGCCATTTTGGCCGAGCCCAACGCGCACTGGGTACCGCGCACGGTGATTTTTGCCGGCAAGGCGGCCTCTAGCTATGTGTCGGCCAAGTCCATCATCCACCTGATCCACGACGTGGGCCGCATTGTCAACAATGATCCGCGCATTGGCGACAGACTCAAGATCGTATTCATACCCAATTACGGGGTGTCGGTGGCCGAGGTGATCATGCCTGGGGCCGACCTGTCCGAGCAAATCTCCACCGCCGGCACCGAAGCCTCTGGCACCGGCAACATGAAGCTGGCGCTCAACGGGGCGCTGACCATTGGCACGGATGACGGTGCCAATATCGAGATCCGGCAGAACGTGGGTGACGACAACATATTCATCTTTGGTCTCAAGACCCCCGAAGTCAAGGCCTTGCGCCACAGCGGCTACCAGCCCATGCGTTACTACGAAAAACTGCCAGCCCTTAAAACCGTGCTTGACACCATTGCCGGTGGCGGTTTTTCGCCCGAAGAACCTGGGCGCTACCGGCCACTGGTGGACTCGCTGCTGTGGGGCGGTGACCACTACATGTTGCTGGCCGACTTTGAGTCCTACATCAGCACCCAGGCGCGGGTGGATGCGCTGTACCGCAACCCAACGCAGTGGTGCGAGCAAGCGATTGCCAACGTTGCAGGCATGGGTGTCTTCTCATCGGACCGCACCATTGGCGAATATGCCAAAAAAATCTGGCATGTCGCGCCAGTGACGGCTGCGTAGTCCATTGCCAGGTGGCCGGCGCTCGCAGTTGGTGCGCGTTGCTGGGGTGTCTGGCCTGTTGCCATTCAAGGTTTTTTAATTTCTTACGCTGATCGGTCTCTATGTTGCAAGCCCTGGATATTCAAAAGATTTGCGACGCCAGCCACGGTGACCCGTTTTCCACCTTGGGCCCGCATGCGGTTGCGCCTGGCCAGTGCTCGGTGCGCTGCTTTTTGCCGGGCGCGGCACAAGTCACCGTGCTGGCGGTCAATGGCACAGCTTTGGGAGACTTACAACTGCGACATCCCAGCGGCTTTTTCGAAGGCCTGGCAGAACTGTCGTGTGATGACCCGTACCGGCTGCAAGTTCAGTGGGAAAGCGGAGTGCAGGATACCCTCGACGACCCTTACCGCTTCCCGCTGGTTCTGGGTGAAATGGATGTCTGGCTGCTGGGCGAAGGCACCCATCTGCGTCCGTTTGAAGTACTCGGCGCTCAGTCGTGCAGCATGTTAGGTGTGGTCGGCACACGCTTTGCCGTCTGGGCACCCAACGCATCGCGCGTCAGCGTGGTGGGCGACTTCAACCTGTGGGATGGACGCCGCCATCCGATGCGGCTGCGGCGTGAATGCGGTGTCTGGGAACTGTTCATTCCCGGCATCGAGCAAGGGGCGCGCTACAAGTTTGAGCTGGCCAGCGCCGCAGGCCACCTGCTGCCACAGCGCGCGGACCCCTACGCGCTGCAATCTGAATTGCGCCCCGCTACCGCCAGCATAGTCGGTCAGTTGGCACCCATGCAACCGGCCTCACCGCAGCGCCAGCGCGCCAACGCGCTGACCTCGCCCATCAGCATTTATGAGGTCCATCTGGGCTCCTGGCGGCGTGTGGCCGAAGAAGCTGATCGGTGGCTGACCTGGGACGAACTGGCCGACACACTGGTGCCCTATGCCAAGGACATGGGCTTTACCCACCTTGAATTCATGCCCGTCAGCGAACATCCGTTTGATGCCTCCTGGGGCTATCAGCCCGTCGGTATTTACGCTCCCACCGCACGTTTTGGCGACCCGGCAGGATTTGGCCGGCTGGTGCAGCGTTGCCATGCCGCCGGCTTGGGGGTCATTCTGGACTGGGTGCCAGCCCACTTTCCATCGGATGCCTATGGCCTGGCCAACTTTGATGGCACGCACCTGTACGAGTACGCCGACCCGAAGGAAGGTTTTCACAAAGACTGGAACACGCTGATCTACAACCTGGGTCGCACCGAGGTGCGCAACTTCCTGGTCGGCAATGCACTGTACTGGCTGGAGCGCTTTGGTGTCGATGGCCTGCGCGTGGATGCGGTGGCCTCCATGCTTTACAAGGACTACAGCCGAAAAGAAGGCGAATGGATTCCCAATGCCTTTGGCGGACGGGAAAACCTCGAGGCGATCGCCTTTTTGAAGCGCATGAATGAGGTAGTTGGCATTGAGCGTCCGCAGGCCATCACACTGGCCGAAGAGTCCACCGCTTACCCAGCCGTGTCGCGCCCCACCTATGCTGGCGGACTGGGCTTTCATTACAAATGGAACATGGGCTGGATGCACGACACGCTGCAATACATGGCGCGCGACCCGATCTACCGCCAATACCATCAGGGTGAACTCACCTTCAGCATGGTCTATGCGTTCAATGAAAATTTTGTGCTGCCGATCTCTCACGACGAGGTGGTTCACGGCAAGCGCTCGTTGCTCAACAAGATGCCGGGCGACCGCTGGCAACAAATGGCCAACATGCGAGCCTTCTTGGGTTATATGTTTGGCCACCCCGGCAAAAAGCTGCTGTTCATGGGCTGCGAATTTGCTCAGGAGCGCGAATGGCAGTTTGACCATGCACTGGACTGGGACTTGCTGAAGAAGCCGGACCATGCGGGCATGCAGCGCCTGGTGCGCGACCTCAACCAGCTCTACCGCAACACGCCGGCGTTGTACAGCCAGGACTTTGTGCCGGCCGGTTTTGAGTGGATTGAGCACAACGACGCACAGCGATCCACCTTGAGCTTTATCCGGCGCGGCCTGGATGCCTCCTCGTTTGTCTTGGTGGTTTGCAACTTCACCCCCAAAGTCTGGCCGAAATACCGCCTGGGTGTTCCGAAGCCCGGCAATTACCAGGAATTGCTCAACTCAGATGCCAAAGGCTATGGTGGTAGCAACGTCAAAGCGATTGATGGCAAGGTCCCCAGCGAAGAGGTGGTCTGGCATGAGCGCGACCAGTCCATTTTGTTGACCTTGCCCCCACTTGCCACTGTTTTCATCGAATGGACGAGCTAAGCGCAGCCACCCTGCAGGTTGGCTGCCCATGGCCATTGGGCTCCAACTATGACGGCCACGGTGTCAACTTCGCCGTTTTTTCTGCCCATGCGCAGGCCATTGATGTATGCCTGTTTGATGCCAGTGGCAGCAATGAACTGGCGCGACTGCGTCTGTTTGGTCATACCGGCGATGTCTGGCACGGCTACCTGCCCGGTGCCAAGCCCGGGCTGGTGTACGGTTTACGTGCCCACGGGCCCTGGCGTCCGGACAAGGGGCACCGATTTGACGCATCCAAACTGCTGCTTGACCCCTATGCGCGCGACATCGTTGGCGAATTCATCTGGCGCGATGAACATTTCGCACCCGACCGTCAGCACCCCAGACACCTCGATACCCATGACAATGCCAGCCTGGCGCTAAAGGCGCGCGTTGTCAAAGACAATTTTGACTGGGATGACGACCAGCCGCCAGCCATCCCGATCGCCTCCACCATCATTTATGAGTGCCATGTCAAGGGTTTCAGCAAACGCAACCCGCATGTCCCGCCAGAGCTACGCGGCAGTTTCGCCGGCATGGGGCACACTGCCTCTGTCAACTATCTGAAATTGCTTGGCGTGACGGCCATCAGCCTGCTACCCGTGCACTACAGCCTGAGCGAAGAGCGCCTGATCGGAATGGGTCTGAGCAACTACTGGGGCTACAACACCATTGGTTTCTTCAGTGTCAACCCGCAACTCTGCAGCGGTCACGGCGGCTTGTCCCCGCGCGACGAGTTCCGCAGTATGGTGCGCGAACTGCATCGTGCTGGCCTCGAAGTGATTCTTGACGTGGTCTATAACCACACGGCCGAAGCAGACCAATCGGGTCCAACCATCAGTTTTCGCGGGCTCGATAACGCCAGCTACTACCGGTTGTCGCCGAACGATCCTAGTCGCTATGAGAACTACAGCGGCTGCGGCAACACGCTCGATGTCCAACAGCCACGTGTGTTGCAACTGGTCATGGACAGTCTGCGCTACTGGGTCAGCGACATGCACGTGGATGGTTTTCGCTTTGATCTGGCGACGGTACTGGGCCGCAGCAACCATGGTTTCAGTGCCCAAGCCGCCTTTTTCGCGGCAGTTGCGCAAGATCCGGTGCTGTGCCGCGTGAAGATGATTGCCGAACCCTGGGATATCGGCCCAGGTGGCTACCAGGTCGGCCAGTTTCCGCGCGGCTGGCTCGAATGGAATGATCAATTCCGTGATAGTGTCCGACGTTTCTGGGTGCAAAGTGCTGCATCTCCGCGCACCGCAGCAGACGCAGGAACCCGTGGTGACTTCGCCATGCGTCTGTGCGGCTCGTCTGACCTGTACCAGGGACGTCGGCGCAGCCCGTCTGAGTCACTCAACTATGTCATTTCGCATGATGGTTTTACCCTGCGTGACCTGCTAAGTTACAACCAGCGCAACAACCTGGCCAACGGCGAAGACAACCGCGATGGCCAGGGCAACAACCTTAACTTCAACTGCGGTATCGAAGGTCCGACCGACATACCCACTATCACCCGAATGCGCTCACGCTTGCAGCGCGCCTTGCTGACCACGCTGATGCTGGCCCAGGGAACGCCCATGCTGTGTGCTGGGGATGAGATAGGGCACACCCAGAATGGCAACAACAACCCTTATTGCCAGGACGGCCCACTCACCTGGATTGACTGGGATGCGCAAGACCATGACTTGCTGGCGTTTACCCAATACCTGATCTCGCTGCGCCACCAATTACGGCCCTTTGCCAACCAGTGGTACAGCGGTGTTGCAGATGCTGAAGGCAACTACGATCTGTCATGGTGGAATGCCGATGGCAGTTCGCTGCAGGGCGATGCCTGGCATCAACCCATGCAGCGCACCCTGGGATGCCTGATCGGCAAGCCAGGCCGCTCCAAGTCCCCGCTGCTGCTGCTGATCAACAGCGGCTCCAGTCCCGAGACATTTGCGTTGCCGCGTGGCCAGTGGCAAGCACTGCTCGATACCAGCCATCCACGCGGCCTGGCCGTCTGGCGGGCTGCTGGCACCACACCAGTGCCAATCGTGGCGCACAGTGTTTTGTTGCTGCAACAAACGACCGTCCGGCAGTTTCAGAAGTTCTGAGTTGGCCAAGCTGACAGCAGCCCTTTGGCGACAAGCATCGTCCAAAACCTTCAGGCCGCTGCACCGCCTCTGCCACCTTCGGCAGTGATTTGTGCCAGCCGCTGTGCCACCTCTGGGTCAATCCAGTCCCAGCTGAAACGCCAGGTCCAGCAACCCATGGTGCCTGGTGTGTTCATGCGATGCGCCCCATCGAGACCCAGCACATCCTGCAACTGGCACAGCGAGATGCAGGCGGGCGACATGATCGCGGCGCGCAACATGGCCCACGGCACGTTGGCCGCATCGGTTTTCAGGTAACGCATGGCAAATTGGCGCTCTTGCGCCGAGCAGTTGTCCCACCAACCCTGCACCGTGTCATTGTCATGGGTACCGGTGTACACCACCGTATTGGTTTCATAGTTGTGCGGCAAAAATATGTGGCTCTCATCGCCGGAAAAACCAAACTGCAGCACCTTCATGCCTGGAAAGCCCAGCCGCAGCCGCAACGCAGTGACTGCTGGCGTGATGATGCCAAGGTCTTCCGCAATGATGGGCAAATCACCCAAAGTCGCCGCCAGGCCAGCAAACAGGTCATCGCCCGGCCCAGGCTTCCATTGCCCGCGGATGGCGGTGGGTTCATCCGCCGGAATTTCCCAGTAGTCCACAAAGCCACGGAAATGGTCAATCCGGACCACATCAGCCAGTGTCAACTGGCGGCGCACCCGGGCCACCCACCACTGGTAACCATCCTGCTTCATGGCAGCCCAGTCGTACAACGGATTGCCCCAGCGCTGTCCGGTAGCCGAGAAGAAGTCCGGTGGCACACCCGCCACCACACGCGGCTGTCCGGTATCGTCCAGCATGTACAAATCGGGTCTGGCCCAACAATCGGCACTGTGGTGCGCCACAAAGATTGGCAAATCACCGACCAGCAACACCTGTTTGTGGTGTGCATAGATCTTGATCGCCTGCCACTGCACATCAAATTGCCACTGCACAAAGCGCCAGAAGGCCATCTCGGGCTCATGCTGCACACGCGCTTTGGCCATTGCCCTGGGGTCGCGACGCGCCAGCGTCTTTGGCCATTTCGGCCAACGTTTGGGCCGGTACTTGCTGTCCAGCGCCATGAACAAGCTGTAGTCATCCAGCCAAACCTGCTGCGCCTGCGCCCAATCTCTTAGCGCGCGATGATCCTGTGCAGAGCCATGCTGCAAAAAACCGTTAAACGCTTCGCGCAGCTTTTGTACGCGCCAGGCGGTGACATCACGGTAATTCACCCGCTGCGTATCAAAATCAGCATGCAAACTGGTCGCACTGATCCACCTGCGCGTCACCATCGGCTCAAACGCGACCAGGCTGGGGTTGCCCGCAAACGCCGAACTCCCCATGTAAGGCGAGTTGCCGGGCCCGACCGGACCCAGCGGCAAAGTCTGCCACAGCGTTTGCCCAGCCGAATGCAGCCAATCCACAAATCGGTAGGCGCTCGGGCCAAAGTCACCTGATCCGTGGGGCCCTGGCAGGGATGTCGGGTGCAACACCACACCGGCACGTCGTTGTAGCAGCAAGGGATTTGGCATGAATGAATGGCTCGTGTTCGGGAATCTTTGGAATATTCGCGCCAAAAAAGGTGATGATTCAGGCGGCTTACGGACAGAGCCGGCGGTACAAGTCGATGTATTGCGCTGCCGCGGCATCCCAACCCAACGGCTGCTTCATGGCGCGGGCGCGTACCGCACGCCACTCGGTCTTGCGCGCATACAGCGCAAACGCCCGGGCCATGGCACGCCGCAGTTCTGCCACCTCAAAACGGTGAAAGACAAAACCATTGGCAGTCTGATTGGCCAAATCTTCCAGCGAACAATCAACCACGGTATCAGCCAGCCCCCCCACATGGTGCACCAATGGCAGGCTGCCATATTTCAGTCCGTACAGTTGCGTCAGTCCGCAAGGCTCAAACCTAGAAGGTACCAGGGTCACATCAGAAGCTGAGAATATCTGGTGCGCATAGGCTTCGTTGTAGCCAATTTGCACTGACATGGCTTGCGGATGCGCTGCTGCCCGCTCGCTGAAGGCTTGCTCCATGGCCCGGTCGCCGGCACCCAACAGCACCAGCTGGCCGCCACGCGCCAGCAATTCATCAAGCACCGCAAGCACCAAGTGCAAGCCCTTTTGTTCCGTCAGGCGGCTGACAATACCAAACAACGGCGCATCGGCCTTCACCGCCAGGCCCAGTTCTTCTTGCAAAAAGGCTTTGCAGCGCGCTTTGCCTGCCGTCTTGTCCGCATCAAAATTGAAAGCAATCGCGCTGTCCTGCGCCGGATTCCAGGTGGCCTCATCCACTCCATTGAGCACGCCGGTCAAGTCCGCTGCGCGCGCGCGCAGCAGGCCATCCAGACCACAACCCTGTTCGGGGGTCTGGATTTCACGCGCGTAGCTAGGGCTCACCGTGGTGATATGGTCCGAAAAATACAGCCCGGCCTTCATGAACGACAACTGGCCATGAAACTCCAGCCCGTCCACCCCGAAGGCCGCAATCGGTAACCCTAACTCAAAAAAATGGCGTGGCGCAAAGACACCCTGGTAGGCCAGGTTATGCACGGTATAGACACTTGCCACATAGGTGCGCTGCACCGGCGCAAACGCCATGTAGGCCGACACCATGGCCGCATGCCAGTCATGGCTGTGCACCACACGCGGCTGCCAGTAGGCATCGAGCCCGGCGGCCAGGCGCGCGCCCACCCAGCCCAGCAGTGCGAAGCGACGGTAGTTGTCGGTATAAGGCTTGTGCTGCACGTCTTCATAGGGGCTACCAGGCCGCCAATAAAGCGCGTGTGCATCAATCACATAAGCGGTCAAATTCAGGCTGGCCAGGTAACCCTGACGCACCGCAAAGCGTTCGCCCCAAGGCGCGTTCAATTCGGCCAGCAGCGTGCTGTTTTGCAGGTCTGCCATGATGGCAGGAAAACCCGGTAGCAATACTCGCGTATCACACCCAGCGGCGTTGAGCGCACCCGGCAGTGCCCCGGCAATATCGGCCAGACCGCCGGTTTTGAGAAGAGGAAAAATTTCGGCGCTAACCTGCAAAACATTCATGAATGATGGTTCTCTCGGAGGACTTCGGCGCTTAACTCAATTTTTCCAGCATCTCACGCGTGATCAAGACCACACCGCCTTCAGTGCGCTCAAAGCGCTGCGCATCGAGCACCGGGTCTTCTCCCACCACCAGTCCTTCGGGGATGACGCAACCGCGATCAATCACCACCTTGCGCAGCCGGCAATGGCGGTTGATGGTGACATCGGGCAGGGCAACCATCTCCAGAATCTTGCAATCAGAATGCACCCGCACCTCGGAAAACAACACCGAATGCGCCACATAAGAACCCGACACGATGCAGCCACCCGACACCAGGGTGTTGACATAAACCCCATTTTGTCCGTCCTTGTCCGGCACAAACTTGGCCGGCGGCAACTGGCGCTGGTAGGTCCAGATCGGCCATTCGGTGTCGTAAATGTCGAGTTCCGGCACGGTGGAAGCCAAGTCCAGGTTGGCTGACCAGAACGCGTCGATGGTTCCGACATCGCGCCAGTAAGGCTCGATACCCGCCACCCGCGACACGCATGACAAGCCAAACGGATGGGCCAGTGCCCGCCCCTCGCCCACCGCACGCGGAATCACGTTCTTGCCAAAATCATGCTCAGACTCCGGGTTGGCCAAGTCTTCTTCCAGCAACTTGTAGAGGTACTCCGCGTCAAAAACATAAATTCCCATGCTGGCCAAAGACACTGCCTCGTTGCCTGGCATGGCTGGCGGGTTGGCTGGCTTTTCAACAAAAGCGGTGATCTGCCGGTCTGCGTCGATGGCCATCACCCCAAACGCGCTGGCTTCGGCACGCGGCACTTCAATGCAGCCCACCGTGCAACCGGCTCCCATGGCCACATGGTCCTTGACCATGATCGAGTAATCCATCTTGTAAACGTGATCACCGGCCAAAATCACGATGTATTGCGGGTTGCTGGAGCGGATGATGTCCAGGTTCTGAAAAATCGCATCTGCGGTGCCGCGGTACCAGTGTTCCTCACCAGCACGTTGTTGCGCCGGCAGCAAATCAACCATCTCATTGAGCTCGGCACGCAAAAAGCTCCAGCCACGCTGCATGTGGCGCATCAGCGAATGCGACTTGTACTGCGTCACCACGGCCATGCGCCGAATGCCCGAATTCAGGCAGTTGGACAGGGCAAAGTCAATGATGCGGAACTTGCCACCAAAGTAAACCGCCGGCTTGGCCCGGCTATCGGTCAATTGCTTGAGCCTTGAGCCACGCCCACCCGCCAGCACCAAGGCGACAGTGTGGCGGATCAGTTGATGGGTTTCAGGGGTTCTTTTCTCGATCATGTCCACCATGGTGGTCTCCTCGGGTTTGGGTTTGTTGTGATGCGATTGTCTGACATGCCTTGGCATGCAGACCAGAAAAGCTCAGGTTGCGACGCTCGGGCCGCTCATGCCGGTGTGCCGGGCAATGCCTGCCAACTGGTCGGCCAGCGCTGCCAGATCAGACAGTACCACTTGTGCCGGTGCGTCCTGACGCGCCGGGTCGGGCTCGAAACACTCCAGATACAGCCGCAGCGTGGCGCCCTCGGTACCGGTGCCTGACAGGCGGAAGATGACGCGCGCGCCATCGTCAAAAATCAGTCGCACACCTTGCGCTTTCGAGACCGAGCCGTCAATCGGGTCGTTGTAGGCAAAATCGTCCGCCAGTGTCAGCGTGCGTTGGCCAAACTTTTGCCCTGCCAGGCCCGGCAAAGCCGCACGCAGGTCAGCCATCAGGGTGTTGGCAGCGTCCACCGCAATGCCTTCGTAGTCGTGCCGGGTGTAGTAATTTCGGCCATAGGTGGCCCAGTGTTCGCGCACCAGCGACTCCACCGAGCGGCCGGTTGCACCTTGCAGGCTGAGCCAGAACAGAATCGCCCAAAGACCGTCCTTTTCGCGCACATGACTGGAGCCGGTGCCATAACTCTCTTCGCCACACAAACTGACCCGCCCGGCATCGAGCAAATTGCCAAAAAACTTCCAGCCGGTGGGGGTTTCGAAACAGGCGATGCCCAGCGCTTTGGCCACCCGATCCACCGCAGCGGAGGTTGGCATCGAGCGCGCCACGCCCAGCAGGCCGTCACGGTAGCCGGGAATCAATCTGGCATGCGCCGTCATCAACGCCAGGCTGTCCGAGGGTGTGACGACAAAATTGCGCCCAACCACCATATTGCGATCGGCATCGCCATCCATGGCGCCACCAAAATCAGGAGCATCCGGACGCAGCATGTGCGCAATCAGGTCTTCGGCGTTAACCGGGTTCGGGTCTGGATGCAGCCCGCCAAAGTCTTCCAGCGGTGTCGCGTTGACCACCGTGCCGACCGGCGCGCCAAGCTCGCCCTCCAGAATCGCTTTGGCATACGGGCCGCCGACGGCGTTCATGGCATCAATCCGTGCGGAAAAGCCTTTGGCAAACATGCTGCGCAGCAGGTCAAAGTCAAACAGCTCGCGCATCACGGCGGCGTAGTCTGCCACCGGATCAATCACTTCGACCTGCATTTGCTCCAGTTGCTGCACTCCCAAGGTGTCAATGGCCAGGTCGGGCGCATCACTGATGTGCAGTTGTGTCAACACTTGTGTGCGTGCATAGACGGCTTCGGTCAGCGTCTCGTTGGCCGGGCCACCATTGCTGGCGTTGTACTTGATACCAAAGTCACCGTCCGGGCCGCCGGGGTTATGGCTGGCTGACAGCACGATGCCGCCAAACGCCTGATGCCGCCGGATCACTGCACTGGCCGCTGGGGTTGACAAGATGCCGCCCTGTCCGAGCAACACGCGCTGCACGCCATTGGCGGCGGCCATTTTCAGGATGGTTTGTGCCGCCACCCGGTTGTGATAGCGGCCATCGCCACCGACCACCAGGGTTTTCCCTTTGAGCGCCTGACCGCCAGGCTCTGACGCATTGAGCACATCGAACAGCGCCTGAACGAAGTTCTCCAGGTAGTTCGGCTGCATGAATACGGTAACTTTTTTTCTCAGGCCCGAGGTGCCTGGGCGCTGTCCGGGAAAGGCTTGGGTAGGGGTCGTCTGGATGGCCATGATGTGATAACTTGAGGCAGCTGTGACGCGTTTGAATTTAGCACCATTCAGGGGTTCAAAACCGGACAGGGCGCACCATTAAAATGCTTACTTGTTCCAATATTGACCTACCTCAACAAAACGCAGGCACCGGACCGCCACATTGTGCCAGCGCCAGCGCCGCCAGGCTCCCGACCTGCCAACCAACATCATCCCTTGTGACTTACGCTTTTGAAACCCGCCGCAGACGCACTTTTGCGATCATCTCGCACCCCGATGCCGGCAAAACTACCCTGACCGAAAAACTGCTGCTGTTCTCGGGAGCCATCCAGATTGCCGGCAGCGTCAAGGCACGCAAAGCCACGCGCCACGCCACCTCTGATTGGATGGAGATCGAAAAGCAGCGCGGCATCTCGGTGGCATCGAGCGTGATGCAGATGGTCTATCGCGACCATGTCATCAACCTGCTCGACACGCCCGGCCACAAGGACTTTTCTGAAGACACCTACCGCGTGCTGACAGCAGTTGACTCGGCCTTGATGGTGATCGACGCGGCCAACGGTGTCGAGTCGCAAACCCGCCGGTTGATCGAGGTTTGCCGACAGCGTGACACACCCATCATCACCTTTGTCAACAAAATGGACCGCGAGGTGCGCGACCCGCTCGACATCCTTGACGAAGTGGAGCGTGAACTCGGCATGCCCTGTGTGCCGATGACCTGGCCGGTGGGCCAGGGCAAAAGCTTTGGCGGCATCATCAACCTGCGCAGTCGCAGCATGACGGTATTTGAGTCGGGCAGCGAACGCCGGCCGCAAGATTTCGAGTCGATTCCAGTCACCGACACCGAGACGCTGACAAAGCGCTTTGGCTTCGAGATTGACGCAGCGTTTGAGAGCATGGAACTCGCCACCGGCGCCTCGCCTACGTTTGACCACGACGCTTTTCTGGCCGGCAAGCAAACGCCGGTGTTTTTTGGCTCTGGGGTCAACAATTTTGGCGTGATGGAAGTGCTCGACGCGCTGATTGACCTGGCCCCGTCACCCGGCCCACGCACGAGTTCGTTTGTCGTCAACAAGCAACCGGTCATCAAGCAGGTGCAGCCCGAAGACGAGGCTTTCAGCGGCGTGGTGTTCAAGGTGCAGGCCAACATGGACGCGAATCACCGCGACCGCATCGCCTTCGTGCGCATGGCCAGTGGCAAATACAGTCCCGGCATGAAGCTGAAAGTCATGCGCACCGCCAAGGAACTGCGCCCCACCAGCGTGGTGACCTTCATGAGCCAGCGCCGCGAGGCCGTCGAAGAAGCCTACGCCGGTGATATTGTGGGCTTCACCACCCACGGTGGCGTGCAGTTGGGCGACACGATCACCGACGGCTCGGTCAACCTGCTGTTTACCGGCCTGCCGTTCTTTGCCCCTGAGATGTTCATGACGGTGGTGCTGAAAAACCCCTTGCGCACCAAACAGCTCCAGCAAGGGCTGGCACAGCTGGGTGAAGAAGGCGCGATTCAGGTGTTTCGGCCCGAGATGGGCGGCAACATGCTGCTCGGCGCGGTGGGCCAATTGCAGTTTGAAGTGGTGCAGCACCGCCTCAAAGGGGAATACGACGCCGACATCCGCCTGGAGAGCAGCCAGTACACCGGCGCACGCTGGATCACCGCCGACACGCCACAAGAACTGAAAGATTTTGTGCACGCATATCCGCAGCGCATGGCGCGCGACGCCGCCGACACCCTGGCCTACCTGTGCACCAGCCCTTATGACGTGCGGTTGGCGCAGGAGCGTTTTCCCAAGATCCACTTCCACCCGCTGCGCGAGCACGCAGGGCTGGCATTGCAAAGCGCTGGCTGACATGAACCTGCCCCTGTTGCCTCTGGCAAGCTGGCCGCTTGAGCAACGCCAGACCATCATCGGGGTCTTTACCGACATCGACGACACGCTGACCACACACCAAGCCATCACCCCGGATGCCTTGCAGGCCTTGGCCGACCTGAAGGCGGCCGGGCTGGCGGTGATTCCGATCACCGGGCGACCGGTGGGCTGGTGCGAGCCGCACGCGCTGGGTGATGCGGCGCGCGGCATTCCAGCGTGGTCGGTGGATGCGATGGTGGCTGAGAACGGTGGTGTGGCATTTGTGCCAGAAAATATTGGTCAAATTGGCCTACAGCCATTATGGGATAAGCGCAGACAGCTATATAAAATATACCATTCAGAGACCCTGACCCGCGCCAGCAACTACGCCCGCATGCAACAAGTGGCGCAGAGCATCCTGCAACAGGTACCTGGCAGCGCACTCTCCAGCGACCACGCCGGCCGCGAAACCGACATCGCCATCGATTACAACGAGGTCGCCCTGTTGCCCCCGGACAAGGTGCGCCAGGTGGTGGCGCTGTTTCAGTCGCATGGCATGCACGCCACCGTCAGCAGCATCCACATCAACGGCTGGTTTGGCGACCACAACAAACTGGAGGCGGCGCGCTGGATGGTGCAAACACTGTTTGGCCGCACACTTGACGATGAAATCGACCGCTGGGTCTATGTGGGCGACTCCACCAACGACCAACTGATGTTTGAGCATTTTCCGCACAGCGTGGGTGTGGCCAACATCAGCCGGTTTGCCGAGCAACTGGTCCACTGGCCGCGCTACGTGACGCCGAGTGAGCGCGGTGCCGGCTTTGCCGAAGTGGTGCGGGTCATCCTGCAAGCCCGAGCGCCATGAATGCCACCACCGGCATGCCGCCCGCCCAGGCTGCGGGCTCAAAAATTGGCCTTGTCAGCGTCTTTGGCTCCACTTTTTTTCAGCTCTGCGGCGTTTTCATGCTGTCACCACTGCTGTTGCTAATGCTCAAAAAGGCGGAGGTATCCACCACGGTGGCGGGCCTGTTTGCGGCGACCACCTGGCTGGGCATCTTCATCATGACCCCGTTTGCATCCATCGTGACCCAAAAAATTGGGCGCCGAACCGCGATGTGGCTGGCATCAGGCATGCCGTTGGTGGCGGCGATCGGGATTTTTGCAAGCACGAATCTGTGGCTGTGGTTTGGCTTGGTGCTCGTGGCGGGCCTGGCCGACGGCCTGCGCTGGGTGCTGGCCGAAGCCTTCATTGCAGAATTTTCTCCGCCGGACCAGACAGGGCGCTACATCGGCAGCTTTGCCACCATGATCGGCATGACGTTTGTGGTTGGGCCAACGCTATTGGCCTGGGTCGGCATCGAGAGTCGCACCGCCATGTGGCTCGTTTTGGCCTTGCTGGCCATTGGCTTGGCCTGGACCGCATGGATACCCGCGTTACCGCCCGACCACGACACTCACACCGCCCGAGTCGGTCTGCACGGGTTATGGCATGCAGTTTCGCGCAACCCGGTGATCATGCTGGCGGGATTTATCGGTGGCTTTTTTGAGCTGGGACTGGCATCCACCCTGCCCCTGTATGGGCTGGCGCTGGGGTTGAGCGCGAGTGTGGCGACTCTTCTGGTTTCCGTGAGTGGCCTGGGTGGCACACTGATGGCCATCCCGGCGGGCATGCTGGCGGACCGATTTACCTCCCCGATCCAGGGCCGGCGGCTCATGATGCGTGCCTTTACCGGTCTGATCCTGCTGTCCACTGTGGTCAGCCCGATGGCTATGGTCCAACCCAAGCTGATTTGGCCGATGGTCGCCATCTGGGGCGCGGCGGGCGGCGCCCTGTACACGCTGGCGATGATCGACATCGGCGCACGCGAGAAAGGCATCACGCTGGTCAACAGCACGGCGGTGCTGGTGCTCACCTATACGCTGGGCGGCCTGGTGGCCTCGGCCAGTTCCGGAGCGCTGATTGACCGCTCGCCGGTGCTGGGTTTTCCGGCCCTGCTCTTGAGTGTGGCGGCCGTTGGACTGGCTGCGCTGCTCAGGCAAGAGCGCTGAGTCATCAGCGCGCGTGGCAGCGCCAACTGCACAGGCTAGCCGATCTGGGTCTAAGCACCGCCAGGGCATCAGCCACTGCCAAGCACGCATTTTTTCAAGATCAGCGAACAGTTCGTTGGCCTGCAACAGCCAGCTTGCGGCGGCTTTTCCAGGCCCCCAGCAGCACCAGCAGACCGGGGATGAAGATCATCGCCCAGATGATCTTGTCCAGGTGCTGTTTGACCCACGGAATGTTGCCAAAAAAGTAACCCACGGTGACGATACCGCCCACCCACAGCGTGCCACCGGTCAC
>JFJP01020415.1_pt1 | contig 28259 bp, 29 predicted proteins | sample 431651 | NCBI WGS metagenome assembly JFJP01 (sample SAMN02602958, study PRJNA72255) | Microbial mat metagenome, whole genome shotgun sequencing project. | biome: fresh water; feature: sink hole; material: water; isolation source: purple microbial (photo- and chemosynthetic) mats found in... | reverse complement strand
GCAGCGGAAACCGGATGGCGATCGTCCGCGCCATCATGGTGCTGCACATCCTGGCGGTCCTCGGGCCGATCTTCCTGCTCATCGCCGCGGGTCGGATCCTGCGCTGGGCCGGCATCATCAGCGACGCGGGCGCCGCCGACCTCGCCAAGGTGCTGTACTGGTTCGCCCTGCCGGTGCAGCTGATCGTGCTCGGTGCCTCGGTCGACGTCGCCGCCCACGCCGACCTCCGCCTCATCCTCGCCGTGGTGGCGGCCTTCGCGGCCAGCCTGGCGCTGGGCCTGGGCTGGTGGCTGAGCCGTGGCCTGGACCCGGCGACCCGTGGCTCGGCGCTGAGCAGCGCGGTGCGGGCCAACGGCGCCTTCGTCGCCCTGCCCATGGTCGAGCTGGCCGCGGCGCAGCTGCCAGCCGTCGATGGCGCCGCCCTGCGCGCCGCCTTCGCCGTGCTGCTGGCGCCCAGCGTCATCATGTTCAACATCGGCTCGGTGATGGCCTTCCGCCTGCCGCATCATGGCCTGACCCGTGCGGGCATGCTGCAGGCCATTGATCATCGCCTGCCTGGTCGGCCTGGCCTTGGGCGCCTACCGCCCGGGCCTGCTCGCCGGCACCATCATCGGCTCCGGCCTCGGCATGGCAGCAGGCGCCGCGATTCCGTTGGCCCTGCTGCTTGCCGGCTTCGGCCTGTCCAGCGAGGGCCTGCGCGGACGCGCCAGCATCCTTTCCGGCATCACGTTCGCCAAGCTGGTGCTGGTGCCCGGCCTGACCTGGCTGGCGGGCTGGGGGCTGGGATGCCAGCCAGCCGCCGTGGCTTCCGCCGTATTCCTCATGGCTGCCCCGACGGCGATGGCGTCGGTTCCGATGGCGCGCCTGCTCGGTGGCGACGTGCCGCTGGCAGTCGCCGGCATCACGGCCACCACGATCGGCGCAGTGTTCTCCCTCGCCGGCTGGCTGGTGGCGATGGGCTGGTGGATGGCGCGGGGCTAGAATCTCCCGCGGGCCGCCACCCAGGCCTGGCCCAGGGCGATGCCGCCATCGCCCGGCGGGACCAGGCGATGGACCAGCACTCGCCGACCTGCGGCCTCGAGCCGACCCGTCAGACCGCGCAGCAGCAGCCGGTTGGCGAAGCAGCCGCCGCTGAGCGCCACGGTCTCTTCGGGGCGGCGCAGCACCGCCGCGGCGAAGGCATCGCACACCGCCTCATGGAAGGCCAGAGCGAGGTCGGCCGGATCACCACCGGCCAGCAGGCCGCGCACCAGCGGTGCCGGATCGAGACCGTCGAACGCCAGGCTCGCACCAGAACGCCCACGCAGCGCCGCCTGCTCGACCGCGATCGCCGCCTCTCCTTCGAAGCGGTTGGCGTCGCACAGGCCGAGCAGCCAGGCGACGCCATCGAACAGCCGGCCGAGGCTGGAGCAGGCCAGCGCACGCGGCAGGCGGGCCCGGGCGACCGCGATGATCTCCGCCTCGAGCGGCCGCGGCAGGTGCGCCGGCCAATCCGCGCCGAACGCCTGGTGCAGCAGCCCGACCGCCGGCCGCCAGGTGTCTTCCGCGCCGCTGTCACCGCCGAGCACTGGGGACGTCGCGAGGTGCGCGATGCGCTCGAACCCGGTTCCCTCCAGACGGAGCACCTCACCGCCCCACACCGTACCATCGCTGCCGTAGCCGGTGCCATCGCAGACCACCGCCAGCGCCGGCCCGGCGTGGCCGTGCTCGGCCAGGCAGGCGGCGGCGTGGGCGTGGTGATGCTGCACCGCGACCATCGGCAGACCGAGCGAGCGACCGTGGCGCACGCTGTGGTAGGCCGGATGCAGATCGACGACCACGGCCTCGGGCCGGATGCGCAGCAGGTCCTGCAGCCGCGCCGTCGCCGCAAGCCAGTTGCGGAAGGCGGCGGGGTTGGCGAGGTCGCCGAGGTGCTCGGACAGCACGCAACGCCCATCACCGGCCAGCCCAATCACCGCCTTGAGGTCGCCGCCGAGCGCCAGCACCGTCCGCGCAGCCGGCAGCGCGATCGGATCCGGCACGCAGCCGCGCGCCCGGCGCAACGGCGTCGCACCCAGCCAGACCGAGTCGTCGAGCGGCCGAGCGATCGGCCGGTCATGCAGCAGGAATGCGTCGGCCATGCCAGCCAGGCGTTCCTGCGCTTCGGCGTTGTCGTGGCACAGCGGCTCGCCGGCGGGATTGCCCGAGGTCATCACCAGGGCCGGCGGCGAGGCCTGCAGCAGCAGGAGGTGCAGCGCGGTGTAGGGCAGCATGAGCCCGAGCAGGTCGCTGCCCGGCGCGACCGACGCCGCGAGCGTGTCGCGGCGCGGTGCGAGCACGATCGGCGCCGCACTCGACTGCAGCCGGATCTCGTCGTCGGGGGACAGCACGGCCAGGCTGCGCGCGGTGGCGAGGTCGCGCACCATCACCGCGAACGGCTTGGCGTCGCGCTGCTTGCGGCTGCGCAGCCGGGCCACCGCCGGCTCGTCGTCAGCGCGTACCGCGAGATGGAAGCCGCCCAGGCCCTTGATCGCGACGATCCTGCCAGCGTGCAGCAGCCGCGCCGTCTCGGCGATGGCGTCGCCGTCATGCCCTGCCAACCACCATCGCGGCCCGCACTGCGGACAGGCGATCGGCTGGGCGTGGAAGCGTCGGTCGCCCTGATCCTCGTATTCCCTGCGGCAGGCCGCGCACATGGCGAAGCCCGCCATGGTGGTGCCCGACCGGTCGTATGGCACCGCGGTGATGATCGAATAGCGGGGTCCGCAGTCCGTGCAGTTGGCGAACGGGTGGCCGCAGCGGCGGTCGCCGGGGTCGGCGATCTCGCGGGCGCAGGCGGCGCAGATCGCCGCGTCCGGGGTGATCGCCAGGCTTGGGACCGCGCCGTCGTCGGACGCGGCGATGGCGAAGCCGTGGCCCGCGGCGTCCGCCATCGCCGAGACCGTCACCAGGCCGATCCGCGCCAGCGGCGGGGATTCGGCAGGCAGCCGGCGCTGGAATTCGTCGAGCCGCTCTGCCGCGCCCTGCACCTCGATGAAGGCCCCGTGCACGTCGTTGCCGACCAGTCCGTCCAGTCCCAGTTCGCTGGCGAGCCGGGCGACGAAGGGTCGGAAGCCGACCCCCTGCACCCGACCGCCCACCGTGATCCGCCGACGCATGCCGCACCATTCGCTGCAAGTCCCTGGGGGCAAGCGGCTGTGCAACCCTGCCGAGGTGGGGCGGGAGGTCGCGACGCACCGTCATATCGTCCAAACGTCCAATCGTCCAAACGGCCACTTAGCCCATGCCTACCGCCAGCCAGTACCTCAGCCCACGCCAGGCCGCCCGCGCCCTGGGCGCCTCCGAGTCGTCGCTCAAGCGCTGGGTGGATGCAGGCGACCTGGCGACCCACCGTACGGCCGGTGGCCATCGCCGGATTCCCGCCGCCGAGGTGCTGCGTTTCGCCCGCCGCGAGGGCCTGGCGCTGCAGGATGCCGACCTGCTCGGACGCCCTCCTCCCGCCGCCAGCCGCCGTTTGACCGCCGACGTCACCCGCGCCCTGCACACCGGCGACGGCGAGGCGGTGCAGCGGCTGCTGCTGCGCGCCCATCTCAACGGCATGCCCGTGGCTGCGCTGGCGGATGGTCCGCTGCGCCTGGCCATGGCGGAACTGGGCAAGGAGTGGCTGACCGATCCCGAAGGCGTCGCCCGCGAGCACCATGCCACCCTGCTGGCCATGCGCGCTGCCGAGGCCCTGCGCAACCTGCTGCCGGCCCCCCGCCACGGCGCCCCGACGGCCGTGGGCGGCGGACCTGCCGGCGACCCCTATCTGCTGCCCTCATTGCTCGCCTCGCTGGTCCTGCAGGAGGCCGGCTGGCACACCGTGGATCTCGGGCCCGACACCCCCGACACGGTGCTGATCGCAGCTGCCCACCGGCATGGCGCCAGCCTGGTGTGGCGTTCCTTCACCGGGGAGCTCGACCCCGTCACGACGGCAGGGCAGCTGGCCACCCTCTGCCGCCGCCTGGCCCCCTGCCGGGTGGTGGCTGGCGGACGGCGGGCGCTGCAGCTCACGCTTCTCGATGACCTGCCCAACCTCGTACGGCCCGCCTCGATGTCCGAGCTCGCCGCCCTGGCCAGGACGGAGGGCTGAATGCGCATCGCCATCATCGGTACCGGTATCAGCGGGTTGACCTGCGCCCATCTGCTGCATCCGCATCACCAGCTGACCGTCTATGAGGCCGACGCGCGCCTCGGCGGACACACCAACACGGTCACGGCCCCGGATGCCCAGGGGCGGCCCTGGCGGATCGATACCGGCTTCATCGTCTGCAACCGCCGTACCTATCCGAACTTCACCGCCATGCTCGATCGTCTCGGCGTGGCGCTGAAGCCGACCGACATGTCGTTCGCGATGTCCTGCCCGCGCAGCGGGGTCGAGTACAACGGCCATGACCTCGACGGCCTGTTCGCCCAGCGGCGCAACCTGCTGTCGCCGTCGTTCCACCGCATGTGGTTCGACATCCTGCGCTTCAACCGCCTGTCCCGCCGCTGGCTGGATGCCGACCCGGCGCTGACCGTCGGCGAGGCCCTGGCCGGCGCCGGCTTCGGCCAGCGCTTCCGCGAGCACTACCTCGGGCCGATGTGCGCCGCCATCTGGTCGATGCCAGCAGCCGGGCTGGAGCGCTTCCCGGCCCGCTTCCTCGCCCGCTTCCTCGACAACCACGGCATGAACACGGTCGCCGACCGCCCGCAGTGGTGCACCGTGGCTGGCGGCTCGGCCACCTATGTCGAGGCCATGACCAAGCCCTTCGCCGACCGCATCCGCCTCCGTTCGCCGGTGCGGCAGGTCCGCCGGATGGGCGGGACGGTCAGCGTCGCCACCGACCACGGCAGTGAGGACTACGACGAGGTCATCATCGCCGCGCACAGCGACCAGGCCCTGGCCATGCTCGACACGCCGAGCCTGAAGGAGCAGGAACTGCTCAGCGCCATACCCTACCAGGCCAACGAGGCGGTGCTGCACAGCGATCCGTCGGCGATGCCGCGCCTGCGTCGGGCCTGGGCCTCGTGGAACGTCCGCCCCGGCGCGGACGGCGCCCCGCCGGCCGTCACCTACTGGTCGAACCGCCTGCAGGGCCTGGATACGCCCACGCCCTTCCTGGTCAGCCTCAACCAGGCGGTCGATCCCGGCCGGGTTTTCGACCGTTTCCTCTACCACCACCCGCGCTTTACCGCAGCGGCGCCCGCGGCCCAGGCCCGCCATGGTGAGCTGATCCGGCACCATGGCGTCAGCCACTGCGGCGCCTACTGGCGCTTCGGCTTCCACGAGGACGGCGTGGTCTCGGCCCTGGCGGTGTGCGAACGTTTTGGAATCCGGCCGTGAACAGCGCCATCTACACGGGTTGGATCCGCCATCGCCGGCGGCACGACCGGGCGCAGTTCTACCGCCACCGCATCTTCATGTGCTGGCTCGACCTCGCCGAGCTGCCCGGCCTGTTCCGCGGCCGCCAGTGGTGGCGGCGCGAGGCGCCGGCGCCGGCGAGCTTCCGCCGCGCCGACTACCTGGGCGATGCCCGCGTGCCGCTCGACCAGGCGGTGCGCGATCTGGTCGAACGACGCACCGGCACGCGCCCCACCGGCCCGATCCGGCTCCTCACCCACCTGCGTTACCTCGGCGCCTGCTTCAACCCGGTGTCGTTCTACTACTGCTTCGACGCCGGCGGCGAGCGGGTCGAGACCATCGTCGCCGAGATCACCAACACGCCGTGGCTGGAACGCCATGCCTACGTCCTGCCGGCGCAGGACGGGCGGATGCGCTGGCGCTTCGCCAAGATCTTCCATGTCAGCCCGTTCCACGGCATGGACCACGAATACGCCTGGGCGTTCAGCGCCCCCGGCGAACGCCTCGGCGTGCACATGCGCAACCTCCAGGGCGGCCGCTGCGTCTTCGACGCCTCGCTGGCCCTGCAGCGCCGGCCGTGGAACGACGGCACCCTGGCCCAGTTGTGGTTCCGCTATCCCGCGATGAGCCTGTTCGCCCTGACCATGATCTACTGGCACGCGCTGACCCTGTGGTGGCGCGGCGCCACCTTCCACCCGCATCCCGCCACCATACCCGCGAGGGCCGCATGAGCGACGCCATCACCCTGTCCCGTCCCCAGGCAACCGCCATCGGCTGGTGGGAGCGCAGCTGCCGCCGCGGCGTGCTCGCCACCTTCGCCGGCCTGCGCCGCGGTGCGCTGCAGCTGCGCGAGCCCGGGGCCGAACCCATCATCCTGGGCGACGGCCCGGTCGTCGCCAGCCTGGCGGTGCATGACCCGGCCTTCTGGCCGGCGGCGCTGCTCGGCGGCAGCGTCGGCGTCGGCGAGGCCTACACCGAGGGCCTGTGGAGCAGCGAGGACCTGCCGGCGCTGATCGCGCTGTTCGCGCGCAACCGCGACTTGTCCGACCGCTTCGACCGCGGCTGGGCCGCGCTGTCGGCGCCGCTGCGCCGCCTGGCCCACGCCTGGCACCGCAATTCGCGGAACGGGGCGCGGGCCAACATCGCCGCGCACTACGACCTCGGCAACGCCTTCTTCGAACAGGTCCTCGACCCGACCCTGAGCTATTCGGCCTGCTGGTACGCCCGGCCCGAGACCACCCTGGCCGAGGCGGCGGTGGCCAAGCTCGACGCCGTCTGCACGCGCCTGGGCCTGGCCCCCGGCCAGCACCTGGTCGAGATCGGCACCGGCTGGGGCGGCCTGGCGATCCATGCGGCGCGCAACTACGGCGTGCGCGTCACCACCACGACGATCAGCGAGGCGCAGCGCCAGCTCGCCATCGAGCGGGTGCGGCAGGCGGGCCTGCAGGACCGCATCACCGTGCTCGGCGACGACTATCGCGACCTGCCGCGCAGGCTGGCCGCCGATCCGGCCGACCGCCTCGTCTCGATCGAGATGGTCGAGGCGATCGGCCACCAGCAGTACGCGCAGTACCTCGGCTGCATCCGCGACCTGCTGAAGCCTGACGGCGCGGCCCTGATCCAGGCCATCACCATCCCCGACCAGCGCTTCGCCGCCGCCGCCCGCGAAGTCGACTTCATCAAGCGCTGGATCTTCCCCGGCTCGTGCATCCCCTCGCTCGCCGCCCTGCTGGCGGCGAACGCCAAGGCCGGCGGCCTCGACCTGGTGCGCCAGGAGGACTTCGGCCTGCACTACGCCCGCACCCTGGCCGACTGGCGTGCGCGGCTGCACGCCAACCGCGAGGCCATCCTCGCCCAGGGCTACAGCGCAGCCTTCCTGCGCCAGTTCGACTTCTACTTCGCCTACTGCGAAGGCGGCTTCCGCGAACGCGCCATCGGTGTCAGCCATCTGCTGTTCGCCCGTCCCGGCTGGCGACCATGCTGACCCTTGGCGAGCAGGCCGCCTGGATCGCCGTCGGCGCGACCGCGCTGATGGTCGCGCTGTGGCTGTGGCAGCAGCGCACCCGCGACGCCGGCATCGTCGATGCGGGCTGGGCCTTCGGCATCGGCGCCGGAGCGATCGTCGCGGCGGCGAGCGGTTCCGGCGACCTGCTCGCCCGGCTGGCGGTCGGCGCGATGGGCGCCGTGTGGGGCTGGCGCCTGGCCTGGCACCTGCTGCGCGACCGCGTGCTTGGCAAGCCCGAGGACGGCCGCTATGCGCGCATGCGCGCCGCGCTCGGCCGCCACGCCTCCGCCGGGTTCCTCGCCTTCTTCCTCTTCCAGGCCGGCCTGGTCCTGCTGTTCGCGCTGCCCTTCGTGCTGCTGTCGGCCGACGCCCGCCCGCCGGGCTGGCACACCCTCGCCGCGGTGGCGATCTGGCTAACCGCGGTGGCCGGCGAGACCATCGCCGACCGGCAGCTGGCGCGGTGGCGCGCCGACCCGGCGAACCGCGGGCGCACCTGCCGCACCGGCCTGTGGGCCTGGTCGCGCCACCCCAACTACGCCTGCGAATGGCTGCACTGGTGGGCCTACGTGGTGCTGGGCCTGGGCGCCATGCATGGCGCCTGGCTGTGGCTGTGGCCAGCCCTGATGTTCGCCTTCCTCTGGTGGATCACCGGCATCCCCCACGTCGAGCGCCGCTGCCTCGAGACGCGCGGCGACGACTACCGCGACTACCAGCGCCGCGTACCGGTGCTGATCCCCTGGTTCCCCCGTTCGGAGTCCTGAGATGACCGCCCTCGCCCTCGCCCCCGTCCGCGAACCCCTGACCATCCGCCTTGCCGAAAGCGGCGTGCTGCCTGACGCCGCGATCCGCCTCGGCATCCGCCGCCTGCTGCGCCAACGCGCCGCCAGCCTCGCCGAGGGCGGGGTGGAGGCGCAGCAGGAGCGCGAGCAGCTGTTTGTCGAGCGTCTGCGCCAGGCCCCGCTGGCGGTCGAACAGCGCGCCGCCAACACGCAGCACTACGAGGTGCCGGCGGACTTCTTCGGCCTGTGCCTCGGCCCGCAGCGCAAGTACTCCTCCTGCTGGTTCGCGCCCGGAGCCAGCCTGCCCGAGGCCGAGGAGGCCGCCCTCGCCCTGACCGCCGCGCGCGCCCGCCTCGCCGACGGCCAGCGCATCCTCGAACTCGGCTGCGGCTGGGGCTCGCTGTCGCTGTGGATGGCGGGCCGATTCCCGCGCGCTCGCATCACCGCGGTGTCGAACAGCGCCAGCCAGCGCGCCCACATCACGGCCGAGGCGGCGCGGCGCGGCCTCGGCAACCTCGAGGTCATCACCGCCGACCTCGCCGGCTTCGATCCCGGTCGCCGCTTCGATCGCGTCGTCTCGGTCGAATGTTTCGAGCACCTGCGCAACTGGAGCGAGCTGTTCCGCCGCATCTCCACCTGGCTGGAGCCGGGCGGCGAGCTGTTCTTCCACGTCTTCACCCACCGCACCTCCAGTTACCTGTTCCAGACCGACGGCGAGGACGACTGGATGGGCCGCCACTTCTTCACCGGCGGGATGATGCCGGCCGACAGCCTGCCGCTGCGCCTGCAGGACGACCTGCGCGTGGCCGCGCACTGGCGCTGGGATGGCACCCACTACGCCCGCACCGCCCGCGGCTGGCTGGACAACCTCGACCGCGCGGCGCGCGGCATCCTGGCCCAGGCCCGGCCCAGCGAGGACCCCGCCGTGCTGGTGCAGCGCTGGCGCATGTTCTTCCTCGCCTGCGAGGAGCTGTGGGCCTACGACCGCGGCCAGGAATGGCTGGTCAGCCATTACCGCATGGTGCGGCCATGATCCGCCTCGCCGGGTTGCTGCTGGCGGGCGCCTGCGCGCTCCCCGCCCTGCAGGTGGGCGACCATGTCCTGACCGACCGCATCGCGATCGGATCGGCCGAGCTGGCCATCCGCGGTGGCGGAACCCTGCGCTGGAACCGGCTGTTCGCGATCTACGACGCCGGGTTGTGGATCGATGCCGCCAAGCCGTCCGCCGGGCCGCTCGACGATGTGCCGAAGCGCCTGGAGTTCCGCTACCGCCGCTCCATCAAGGCCGCCGACCTGGCCAAGGCGACCAGCACGACGCTCGGGGCCAAGCTGCCGGAGGCCGAACGCGAGGCCCTGCGCCCGCGCCTGGAACTGCTCAACGCGCTCTACCGCGACGTGGTCGAGCACGATGCCCTGGTGTTCACCTACCTGCCCGGCGTCGGCACCAGCGTCGAACTCGGCGGCGAGGTGGTCGACACCATCCCGGGTGCCGACTTCGCCCACGCCCTGTTCGCCATCTGGCTCGGACCCGATCCGGTCGACGCCCGCTTCCGCACCGCCCTGCTCGGCACCTCCTGAAGGACCGCCATGCGCCCCATCCCCATCCTCGCCGCCATGCTCGCCCTGAGCGGCTGCGCCCGCTGCGTCGAGGCGCCGGCGCTGGCCAGCGCCTTCGACGTGGTGCTCACCGACATCGACGGCAGGCCGCACCCGCTCGCCCAGCACCGCGGCAAGGTCCTGCTGGTGGTCAACGTCGCCTCGAAGTGCGGCTTCACCGGCCAGTACGCCGGGCTGGAGAAGCTCTACGCCGGCCGCAAGGACCGCGGCCTGGTGCTGATCGGGGTGCCGAGCAACGACTTCGGCATCTTCTCCGGCCAGGAGCCGGGCGATGAAGCCGAGATCAAGTCGTTCTGCACCCTGACCTACGGCGTGACCTTCCCGATGATGAGCAAGGCGGTGGTGAAGGGGACCGAGGCCGATCCCTTCTGGCGCTGGCTGACCACCAGGCCGGGCTGCAGCGCCGTGTCGTGGAACTTCAACAAGTTCCTCATCGCCCGCGACGGCACCACGGTCAGCCAGTTCGGATCGCGTACCGCTCCGGACGACGCCGCCTTCCTTGCGGCGATCGACGCCGCCCTGGAGCGTCCATGATCGACAGCCTGCGACGCTGGTTCGACAGCCACCACAGCGCCGGCGTCGACGCGGGCGATCCCCGCCATATCGACCTCCTGCGCCTGCTGCCGTTCGTCGGCGTGCATCTCGCCTGCCTGGCGGTGCCGCTGGTCGGCGTCAGCCCGACCGCCATCGCCCTGGCCGTCACGCTCTATCTCGTGCGCATGTTCGGCATCACCGCCGGCTACCACCGCCACTTCTCGCACCGTGCCTTCTCCGCCCCGCGCTGGGTCTCGTTCCTCCTCGCCGTGCTCGGCGGCTCGGCCGGGCAACGCGGCGTGCTGTGGTGGGCGGCGCACCATCGCCATCACCACCGCCACAGCGACGACGCGGGCGATCTGCACTCGCCGCGCCAGCATGGCTTCTGGTGGTCGCACCTCGGCTGGTTCCTGGCCGACGGAGCCTACCGCACCCGGCTGGAACTGGTCCCCGATCTCGCTGCCAGACCCGAACTGATGTGGCTGGACCGTTTCGACGCCGTGGTTCCTGCCCTGCTGGCCGGGGCCTGCCTCGCCCTCGGCTGGTGGCTCGGCCTGCACGGCTGGGACACCTCGGGACCGCAGCTGCTGGTGTGGTTCTGCATCTCGACCGTGGTGCTGGCCCACGCCACCTTCAGCGTCAACTCGGTGATGCATGTCTGGGGCACGCGGCCGTTCCCGACCCATGATGACAGCCGCAACAACGCCCTCATCGCCCTCCTCGTCCTCGGCGAAGGCTGGCACAACAACCACCATCACAACCAGGGCAGCGTGCGGCAGGGCTTCCGCTGGTGGCAGATCGACCTGACCTGGTACGCGCTGCTCGTCCTCTCGTGGCTCGGGCTGGTGCATCGGCTGCGGCCGCTGCCGGCCGGCCTGCGCTGAGCGAGCTTTCGCTGGCACCGGCAGCGCCCCCGCCGACGGTGCGGCCATGAGCGACCTCGTCCGCATCAGCATGACGTTGGAGAAGCCGTTGTTCGAGCAGCTGGAGCGGCTGACCGAGGCGACCGGGGCGGGGAACCGTTCGCGTTTCCTGCAGGACCTGCTGCGCACGCACCTGGCGATCCGCGCCTTCAGCGCCGGCGGACCGATGCATGGCTCGATCACCCTGGTCTACCGCCACCATCAGCGCGAGCTGCCGGCCGCCCTGGTGCAACTGCAGCACGACAGCGTGGTCCACATCCTCGCCGCCACCCACGTCCACCTCGATCACCACACCTGCATGGAGGTGCTGCTGGTGGAGGGCGACAGTCGGGAGATCCACCAGCTGTCGGAACGTTTCCGCCAGCTGAAGGGCGTCGACCAGGTCGCCCTGAGCCTGGTCAGCCCTGCTGGCCACGCATAGTATACCTGGTCAACAATATTACGATTTGACATTTCGTAATACAGGCAAATCTGCCTGTCTATGCACATTCCAGACGGATTCATCAGCGGGCCGATCAACCTCGCCTGCGCGGCGATCGCGGTCGCCGCCGTCGCCGTGTCCCTCGCCCGCATCCGCAGCACCCTGGCCGAGCACCAGGTGCCGCTGCTGGGCATGACCGCCGCATTCGTCTTCGCCGCCCAGATGCTCAACTTCCCGGTCGCCGGCGGAACCAGCGGCCACTTCCTCGGCGCCACCTTCGCTCTCGTCCTGCTCGGGCCGTGGGCCGCCTGCCTGGTCATCAGCCTGGTGCTGATGGTGCAGTGCCTGCTCTTCGCCGATGGCGGCCTCACCGCCCTGGGCACCAACATCGTCAACATGGCGGTGGTCGGGGTGATCGTACCGGCGCTGCTGCTCGCCCTCGGCCGCCTCATCCTGCCGCGGACCCGGGGCGTCTCCCTGGTCGTGATCGGACTCGCCAGCTGGCTGTCGGTCCTGGCCGCCGCGACCGCCTGCTCCTTCCAACTCGGCTTCTCCGGCCATCCCGTCGGCCCGGTGCTTACCGCGATGGTCGGGGTCCACGCCGTGATCGGGATCGGCGAGGCGCTGATCACCGTCGCCGTGGTCTCGAGCGTCCTGGCCGCCCGGCCCGAGCTGCTGCCCGACCTGCGCCGCGCGGAGGCCGCGGCATGAACCGCCTGTTCCTCATCCTCGGCATCGCCGTCTGCCTGGTGCTGGCCGGCCTCGTCTCGCCCTTCGCTTCGCCGCATCCCGATGGCCTCGAACATGTCGCCGAAGGCAAGGGCATCGCAGCCGCAGAGCAGCCAGCCTGGACCGCTTCGCCCATCCCCGACTACGCCGTGCCGGGCATCGAGCACGAGGCCCTCGCCACCGGTCTGGCCGGCATCGTCGGCACCCTGATCGTGCTGGCCGCCGGCTGGGGCCTGGCGCGCCTGGTCCGCCGCCGCCCAGCCTGATGGACGCCCGTCTCCGCCTCATCGTCTGCCTCGGCTACGTCCTCATCGTCGTCAGCGTCCCGCCGCAGCGCCTCGACCTCCTCGCCGGCCTGTCGGTCCTGCCGTTGGCCACCGCGATCCTCGCGCGCGTGCCGCCGCTCGTCCTGCTGCGCCGGCTGCTGCTGCTGGCCCCATTCGTGCTGGTCGCGGCGGCGGCTCCGCTGCTGCGCCAGGGCCCGCTTGATGCCGCGCTCGGCATGCTGGCGAAAGCCGGACTCGGCTGCAGCGCGCTGGTGCTGCTGGCCGCCACCACCCCGGTCGACAGGCTCCTCGCCGCCCTCGCCGCCCTGCGCTGCCCGCGCTTCCTCGTCCTCCAGCTCGGCCTGACCGCCCGCTATCTCCATCTGCTGGGCGAAGAGGCGTCACGCCTGCGCCGCGCCGCCGTGGCTCGCGGCTTCAGGCCGAGGCACCTGCTCCATGCCCGCATCATCGGCGATCTGATCGGCGCCTTGTTCCTGCGCAGCGTCGCTCGCGCCGAGCGCGTCCATGCCGCGATGCTCGCGCGCGGCTTCGCCGGTGAACTGGTCGCGCCTGAGCCGCGTCCCTGGTGCCCGCGCCAGGCCCTGCTGGCGACCGGCGTGCTCGCCTGCGCCCTGGCCTGGCGGCTATGCTGGAACTGACCAACGTCGGCTTCCGCTACCCTGACGGAACGGTCGCCCTGGCCGATCTCTCGCTACGTCTGGCGGATGGCGAACGCGTCGCCGTCCTCGGCGCCAATGGCGCCGGCAAGTCGACCCTGCTGCAACTGCTCAACGGCCTGCTGCGCGGCAGCGGCGGCGTCGCCGTGGATGGCCTCGTCCTTGGTCCGGCCACCCTGCGTCAGATCCGCCAGCGCGTCGGCCTGGTCTTCCAGGATCCCGATGACCAGCTGTTCTGCGCCAGCGTACGCGACGACATCGCCTTCGGCCCGCGCCAGGCCGGGCTATCCGGGGACGCCGTGCAGGAGCGCGTCGACGAAGCCCTTGCCGCCATGCGCATCGGCAGTCTCGCATCGCGCCATCCGCACCACCTGAGCCTCGGCCAGAAGAAGCGCGCCGCCATCGCCGCCGTCCTCGCCATGCGCCCGTCGCTGCTCGTCCTCGACGAACCGTCCGCCAGCCTCGATCCGCGCACCCGGCGCGAACTGATCGCCCTGCTCGCCGCCCTGCCCTGCACCCTGCTGGTGGCCAGCCACGACCTCGCGCTGGTCCGCGAACTCTGTCCGCGTTCCATCATCCTCGACACCGGGCGGCTCGCGGCCGACGGGCCGACGGCGGAACTGCTCAGCGACACCGACCTGCTCGCCTGCACCGGCCTGAGTTGAAACGCACCCGTTGTTATTGATAATGATTTTCATTACTATACACACGGGCCACCACTGAGGGAAACCCCATGCTCCGCCCCATATTCGCGATCATTCCCGCCCTCGTCTGCGCCGTCGAAGTCGAGGCGGCCAAACTCGCCACTCCTGACGCCATCCCGGTCGAGCAAGGTCGAATCGAAATTGCGCTCGGACTATCCTGGACGCGCAGCCGAGAGTCCTTCGACGGCCGCGGCGACGCACAGGACCGCGGCGGAGACCTCACCGAACGCACCTTCGAGGCTGGCGCCACCATCGGCATCCGTGACGGACTCGACGCAGGGGTTACCCTCGGTTGGGCCCGCATCGACGACGAGGCTGCCGATCCGGACTCGGGCAGCGGTCCGACCGATATGGTTCTTGGGGCGAAATGGCAGATCCTCGCCAATGGGACTTCTGCCGTGGCCCTGCTGCCTGAGGTCTCCATCCCGGTCGGCGACGGCCGCCCCGAGGACGAGCTCAGTACCGGCTCCGAGGACTGGGGCGTCGGTCTGACTCTCGCAACCACAGTGACGATCGAACGCCTCGCGCTCGGCGCAGCGGTCGGCCACAGCCGGGTACTCGGGAGTGAAGACAGCCATGGCACGTGGTCGATGGATCTCGCGGCCGGATGGCAGCTGACCGATGCCATCCAGCCGCAGATCGAGTTGCACCACGTCCGCGAGGAGGATTCGAACGAAACCTCCGGCACCGAGGAGACCAGCTTCACGCTCGGCGTGCAACTCATCGGCGAGGTCGGCCGCCTCGGACTGGGCCTCGACCGCGTCATCGCCGGTCAGGACGTCGAACGCTCGACCTCACTGCTCATGCAGGTCGTCACCACCTTCTGACGGTGCTGCTGCGGAGCGGAAGATCGCGACACAACTCGCCGACTCCGAATGGTCCAGGCGGAGCGACCCGGCGTGGACGGGATCACACATACCTCCGGACGCGCCGGACATCCCTGCGTCATCACTCCGCGAACGGCCGGAAACCGCGAACCATCATGCCGCGCTGCTGCCAGCGGCTGCGGCCGGCGGCGGCGCGTGCCTCGGCGCTCTCGGCGTCCTTGCGCTTCTGCGTCGAGGTGGCTCCGACCACGACGTAGTCCTGCGCATTTCGGTAGCGGTGGATGCACACCGGCCGCGACGCCCGAGAGCGGTTGACCTGCGAGCCGTGGATGGTGTGCACGTGGAAGATGATGGCGTCGCCGGCCTTCCCGCAGATGGGCAGGGCACGTTCCCACGGCCACGCCCCGCCATCCAGGCCGAGATGGCTGAACGTGTCGACATGCTGGATCAGGCCGCAGCGGTGCGAGCCGGGGATGACGTGCAGGGCGCCGTTCTCCAGGTCGGTATCGACGACGTAGTTGAGCACCGCCATCGGTCCATCGAAGCGGTGCTCGAAGTAGGCCGAATCCTGGTGCAGGTGTTTGGGATGGCCGCCGACCGGCTCCTTGTAAAGCACCTGACCGTCCATGAACAATTCGACGTCCGGCCCGACCAGGGTGGCGGCGAGATCACACATGGTGTCATCGAGGGCCGAGCGGAACATCGCGCCAGAGGTACGGTAGCCGCAGCCCAGGACCATGATCTGCTTGTCGCGGTCATACCCCTGCGGTGCGGGCAGGAACAGCGTGCCGTCGGGCGTGTTCCAGCCCTCATGGACCGTCTCGGCCTGCGGCAGCAACTGCAGCGCCTGGCGCGCAGACCGCTCGATGTCGGAGCGCACCTCGGCCATGTAGCGGCTGAACAGACCGCGGATGACCAGGGCGCCGTGCTCACGGTAGATCGCCGCTGCACGCGAGAGGTCGAGACCCGCCGCCGGCAGTTCGAGATCGGACGGTCGCACCGTCGGCCGAGCCGGGATGTCGGCGACCGTGCGGTCGACCGGGGTGATCGATGGGAGGCTGATCTGCAGGGCAGTGTGCGGGTGCATACCGCCATCCTGCTATGCCGCTGCGACATCCCATGGCTGCCATCGGCATCCATGTATCCGATTCCGGCATGAACGCCCCTCAGGGCTTCTGCTGGCTCCTACAGGTGCTGTGGCGGCTGGCTGTTTCCAATGATGACGCGCTGCGCCGAGGACAGTCCTCCGGTCACCAGTCCACCTCGACATCGCCACCAAGATACTGTCGGCTCTGGGCGGTATACTGATGCAACTCGATGGCGTTGCCGTCGGGATCGGCCAGCCAGGTCTGCCACGAGCGGTCGCAACCCAGCGATTTCGCCGAACAGGTCACGCCCTTGGCAGCTAGTACGCGGATCGCCGCGTCGAGGTCGGGGGTCTCGAGGCACAAGTGGGTGATGCCGGTGTTCTTCACCTCCACGTCGGGCTTCTCGAATGCCTCGACGAAGTTGTCCCGGCCGGCGCGGAAGTACGCGCCCATCACCTTGCCCCCCTTGGTGAACCGGAAATGCAGGGGCAGGCCGAGCGCGTCGCGGTAGAAGGCGATGGTGCGTTGGATGTCGCGGACGTTGAGGCAGACGTGGGCAAGGCGGGTGATCATGTGGCCGAGCATGGTCGAAACGGTGCTGTCGTCCATCGACTGGCCTCCTGGGATGTGGCCACGACGACGCTGCGCCCGCCTCAGTCGTGGGCGAAGCCGTCCCCGTACACCGACCCGGTCAGGTACGGCGCCCAGTTCTTCTCGAAGAAGATCCGGGCCGGATCCTCCATGCCGCGCAGCGGGGTGCGCGACAGGTTGAACGACCCGTTCCAGCGCAGCGTCAGCTTCTCGCGCCGCTGCTCTGGCCGTTCTTCGCGGAAGCGGAAGGCCGCGCAGTCGACCGACTGCGCCTCCGGCACCTTCGTCCCTGACGGGTCGCAATAGGCGCGGGCGCCGCGGCTGCCGCCACCGGATTGCACGTAGGCGTCGAGGGCGGTCAGCACCGCCTCCGACAGCAGCGCCTGGTGGCGCCAGCGGAAGGCCTCGGCCGAGCGCTCCGGGGTCGTCGCGATGCCGGAGGCCAGCACGCGGATGCGCAGCGCGACCGCGGCGGCCTTGGCGCCGGCAACCTCGCCAACCGGGCAGATGAAGCCGGCGTGGTCGCTCATCCGCGCCTGGATCTCGTCGCGCAGGGCAGGGGCGGCTGGGCCGCGATCGCAGCGCGCCGTCGCCAGCGCGGTTCGCGCCGCGGCCTGCACCGCCGCGGCCGGCAGACCCGGACGCTGCGGACGCTGCGACGCGAGATGCTTCGCCACCCGCACGCCCATGACCTGGCCGGCATTCAGCGCGGCGCCGCCGGGACGCGTGACGCCATGCGTGCCGGCGACCTCGCCCAGCGCGTAGAGGCCGGGGATGCTGCTGCGGCCCCAGGTGTCGACCTCGACACCGCCGTTCATGTGCTGGTTGTTGACGTTGAACGGCAGCGGATCGCGCGCGATGTCGCTGCCGTGCATGCGGTACAACTCGATGGCCAGCGGGTTCATCCGGCGCAGGCGTTCGATCGGCGTCGCCAGCAGCGCCTCGTTGTTGGCGAGATACGAGCGTGCATCGTCGTCGAGTTCGTCGAGCGTCCAGCCGGTGGGATTCCGGGTGAAGTCGAGGCAGACGGTGCGTCCCAGGCGCGACTCGTGGTGGATCGCCAGATCGACCAGGCTCGAGCCGTAATTCAGCATGCGGCTGGCATGGAACGGCCACTGGTAGCCCTTGCGGAAGACGTTGCTCGCCGCCTCGCGCGGGGTCCGGTACCAGTCCATGAGGAACTCGCGCTCGACTCCCGCGGCGTCACGGCTGAACACCCGTGGCACCACCTGCACGTACGTGCCGGAGAGGTTCCAGGGGAACTCCTGGCGGCGCGTGCCGATGCCGAACTGGCTCTCGGTCAGGTTGCACACCGCCGCGCCGGCCTCGATCGCCATGCCCAGCGAGCCGTAGCAGTGCCGCGGATAGACGCTGTCGCGGTAGAGCTCGCCCGGCCCGCCGGTGGCGAGCACGGTGGCGCCGGCGAGCAGCACGCACAGACCCTGCAGGTTGGCGCCATCGCCCAGTTCGCGATCGACCGCGATGCAGCCGAGGCAGCGACCGTCGACGACGATCAACTGCACCGCTTCGCAGCGGCGACGGACCGGGACGCCCAGGCGCAGCGCCTCCTCGGCCAGCACCTTGACCATCAGGCGCGAGGTGCGCGGCCCGCAACTGGTGGCGCGTCCGACGTCGTCGTGGTCGGTCTGGTAGCGCAGCACGGCGCCGAAGCGGTCGGTCGGCAGCGGCAGCCCGAGGTACTGCAGCCCGGCGAAGGCGCCGATCGATCCAACCGCCTCGACGTAGGCCTGGTCGAGATCCATCGCCCCGCCAGCGCCGATGTCGTTCGCCAGCTTGACGAAGTTGTCGCCCTTGTTGGAGGTCCCGGCGGTGTGCAGGGTCTGCTTGTCCGAGCCCGAGCAGGCCGAGGTGCCGCCGAACGGGCTCATCGTGGCGACCGTCACCTCGAGGCCGGCGCGGTTGGCCTCGACCGCGGCGCGCAGTCCGGCGGCGCCGCTGCCGATGATCAGCACCCCGGTGCGCAGGACCGGCAGATGGACGCCGTCGACGGTGATCGACTCGCCAATGGCCGGCGACGCTGGCAGGGCGGGCATGTCGACGCGGGTGAGGGCGTCGAGGATTGGCTGGGGGACTTCGATGGGCATGGGTGGTCCTAAATGGGGCCCCGTCGCGCAGCGATGGGGCGGGCGCCGAGTGGTGGTGGGCGGATATAATGGGCGAAGCCCATCCGCCCACGGTCGCGGAGGTCTTTCGACGCGACCGAACCACGACAAAGCCCGGGGGTAGGCCCGACGGGCCGTAGGGGCGAAGCCCCTGAGCTCAAAGCCTTCTCATCTGGAAGCCGCCATCGACATCAATGACCGTCCCGCTGCTGAACGGAAAGTCGCCGGCGACCAGCGCCTTCACCGCCAGGCCGACGTCCTCACCGGTGCCCCAGCGGTTCTGCGGCACCAGGCCCTGGGCGATCAGCGCGTCGTACTTGGAGGTGACGCCAGCGGTCATGTCGGTCTTCATGATGCCCGGACGCACCTCGTAGACCATGATGCCCTCCGGAGCCAGACGCGCCGCCCACAGCTGGGCCGCCATCGCCACGCCGGCCTTGCTGATGCAGTAGTCGCCGCGCATCACGGAGGCCGTGTGCACGCTGATCGAGGTGCAGAAGACGATCGAATGGTAGCGCGAGGCCGGGGCAGGCTTCTGCGCCAGCCAGTGCTTCGCCACCAGTTGGGTGAGGAAGTACGGCCCCTTGGTATTGATCGCCACCAGGCGGTCGAAGCTCTCCTCGCCCGCCTCGACGATGTCGGCGCGCACGTTCGGCGCGACGCCGGCGTTGTTGACCAGGCTGTCGATGCGGCCGAAGGCCGCGAGGTGCGCGTCGAGCAGAGCCTGCCGCTGCGCCGCCTGGCTGATGTCGCCCTGCAGCGGGACGAAGCGCTGGCCTGCGTCCTTCGCCGCGGCCTTGCACAGCGCGGCGCACTCCTCGGCCGCGGCGGCGTTGCCGGCGTAGTTGATGCCGACGCTCCAGCCGGCCTTGGCGAGTTCGATGGCGACGCCGCGGCCGAGGCCGCGCGAGGCGCCGGTGACGAGGGCGACAGGAGTTTCGGGTTTCGGGTTTCGGGTTTCGGGGGCAGGCATGAGCGGTCCTGTTGCGAGGAGGTAGTTCGGTAATCTTGAAACTCAAAACTCGAAACTCGAAACTAGCCCGCCCCGCGGGCGATGGCCACCGCTCCGGCGGTCAGCCTGGTGATCTCGGCCCAGTTGCCGGCCTGGATCAGCTTGGGCGCCACCATCCAGGTGCCGCCGATGGCGATCACGCCGGGGGTGGACAGCCACTCCTTGAGGTTGCCGGTCTCGATGCCGCCGGTGGCGACGAAGCGCACGCCGCGATGCTGATAGGGCGCGTGCAGCGATTTGACCATGGGGATGCCGCCGGCGGCGACCGCGGGGAAGAACTTCAGCGTGGTGCAGCCAATGGCCAGGGCGCGTTCGACGTCGCTGGGGGTGCACACGCCGGGCCAGAAGGGCAGGCCCGAGGCCTGGGCCAGGCGGACGATGTCCGGATTGCAGCCCGGAGCGACCGCGAAGCGGGCGCCGGCGCTGCGGGCGGCGGCGACCTCCTCCGGCGTGGTCACGGTACCCGCCCCGAGCACGAACTCGGGGAACTCACGCGCCACGATGGCGATCGCCTCCTTCGCGGCGGCGGTGCGGAAGGTGATCTCAGCGACCTGAAGGCCGCCAGCCGCCAAGGCCTTGCACAGGGGCACCGCGTCAGCGGCCTTGTCCAGGACGATCACGGGAACGATGCGCGCGGCGGCGACCGCGGCGAGGATGTCGGTGGGCATGTCTCTGGTCTATCGCCCGGCATCGACTGGGCAAGACGGATCATATATGATATATGATCGTCGGCTATCCTGTCTTCGGCGCCTCCCCTTCGCCCAGCGAGGGTGGGGACAGCGGCGTGATGTCGGCCTTGCGCTTCAAGCGGGTGATGCGGTCGGTGATGACCTCGCGCTCGCAGCGGAACACGGATGAGGAGCGCTTGTCCGGCGGTCCGGTCGTCTCGGGTGCCGCCGGCGCCGCATCGAACGGGGTGACGGCGCCATCGTCGCTCTTCCGGGTCGCATGCAGGGCGCGCAGGGCCGCCAGCCTGGCGATGGCGTCAGTCTTGGGATCGGACTTCGGCTCAGGCTTCGATTCAGGCTTCGGCTCCGGCTCGGCCGGCCGTGCGTCGCGTTTCAGGCGATCGATGCGATCGGTGATCGCCTGCTTGTCGCAACGGAAGATGCCGGTTGGCGGGCGTTTGTACGGCCCAGGTCGAGGGACCGCCGATCCATCCGGCATGCGCGGCTCAAGGGCGGATCCGGCCTCCTCGGGCGCAGGCGGTGGCGGATCGCCAGGCGGGTGAGCATCCCGCAGGTGGCGGCTGGTGACCCTGCGCGCCCGGGAGCGTTCACGCAGATCGAGCAGGGCCTGCTCGATCGATCCGCGACAGCGTTCGGCTATCGCCCCCAGCGGCTTGCCATCGACGCGCTCGATGATCGGTGGACCGCCCGTGACCAGGGCCAGGCGCAGGACCGTGGTGCGGACCGGACCGCAGTCGCGGCCGAGCAGCCGCCACGCCCGCCAGGACACATTGAGCAGGATGCTGGCATTGTTCGCCTGCTCGGTTGCCGGCTCAGGGTCGGTCGATGGCACGCGGTGCAGACTACTTGCGGCTCACGTCCCGCAACCATCCGGCCTGGTCGGCTTCCGCACTGGCCATCGCCCCTTCCGGCTACCGTGGGATCCGCTGCGCAGTAGCTTGCCCTACCGCCCATGATAGCCCTCCTGCGCCGCCTGAACTGGTGGCAGACCCTGGTCCTGATCGTCTGCCTGTTCGGCATCTTCGTCGCCTGCCTCGGTCTGTGGCTGCACAGCGACGGCGACCTCGAAGCGGTCGACGCCAGGACGCGGGAGCTGAAGCTGCCATTGCTGCCCGCCGACATCGCCTTCGCCGCCACCACCGCCGAACGTACCGCCGACTGGCGGCGTCTGCTGGCCATCGGCGCGCAACTCCAGCCCTACGGTGAGAACGAGGCGGCCAAGGGCTGGCTGCCGGTCCCCGGCCAGGCGCGGCCGGCGGAGCTGGCCGTCCACCATGCCGCGCTCGACGCCAAAGCCGTGGACGAGAGCGCCGCGATCCTCGCCCGCCTGGGCGATGCCGCGGTCGACGCGCACCGCGACCTCTCGCCGGCCGCCACCCTGCCCGACGTCGCCGCCCTGCGCCGGCACATGCGCCTGCGCTGCGAACGCATCCTGCTCGTGCCGACGGCCGGGCTGGCGGAGGAGATCCTCACCGCCGCTGCGCTGATTCCGGCGCGGGAACCGCCCGGCCTGCTGCGCCTGATGGTCCAGGCGAACCTGATCGAGCAGTGGTGCACTGCGGTGATCGCCCGCGCCGCCGACCTCGGCGAGGCGAAGGCGCAGATCGCGTCCCGCGCCGAAGCCCTCGCACCGCTCGCGCCGGCCGGATTGGCCCAGGCGTGGCGCAACGACCTCGCCTCGCTGCGCGGCTTCGCCGCCTCCGCCGATCCGGCGGAGGTGTGGCGTCGCCTGGGTCGCCAGGGCGGTACCTTCTCCTTCGACGCCTGGGGTTTCGCCGTCGCGCTGCGCGCCGGACGCGCACGCACCATCACCCTGATGCAGGACATCGCCGCAGCGCAGGGCGACCCGCTCGATGTCGCTGGGCAGCTCGCCGCCGCCCGCACCGCCGAGGCCACGGCGCGCCAGACCTCGTGGTGGCGCCCGGGCACCTTGCTCCCGGCGATGACCATGCCGGTGGCGGTCCCGGTGATCGCCGGCGTCCACGTCGCGCGCATGCGCCTGCTGGTCCTCGCCGCCGAATTGCGCGGGACGACCTGGCCGGCGGATGCTCTCGAGCCAGGCGCCAAACCGCTGCACCGCGTCGAGCGCGACGGGCTTCTGATCGGCGCCTACAGCGTCGGCGCCGACGGGATCGACGATGGCGGCGATCCGCGCAACGACCGCTGCTGGCCGCTCTATGGTCCGCTGGGCAGCCCGAAGGCAGCGGACCCGCCGCCGGCGCCCTGAGGCTGGACGGAGCCTCCCGGCCGCCAGCCTGCGTCGCTCCGGAGTCCATCATGCCCATCCGCGCCATCACCCACGCCGGCTTCGCCGCCGTCGAGCTCACCACTCCAGCCCTGCGCCTGGTCGCCGTGCACGGCACCGGGCCGCGCATCGCCTGGTTGTCGCCGCCGGGAGGCGAGAACCTGCTGCTGTGGGAGGAGAACGACCCCCTGCGGTATGTGCGCGAGCCCGAGGCGAAGCGCCCCTGGCACCTGCGCGGCGGCCACCGCGTGTGGACCGCGCGCATGGGCGCCGACGAGGACGAGCAGACCTACGCCAACGACGACGCCCCCGGCACCTGCACCACGACCGCCGACGGCTTCACCGTCACCGGCGCCCTGTGCGGCGAGACCCGCACCCAGCGCTCGATCAGCGTGCGCATCCTGCGCAACGACCGCATCGAGGTGATCAACCGCATCGCCAACCGCAGCAACATGCTGCTCGGCTGCGGCCTGTGGGCGCTGACGTGCACCCGCCCAGGTCCGCATACCCGTTACGTTGTACCACTGGGCGACGGCAGCGGCTGGGACACCGCCACCATCACGGTCTTCCGCTGCTGGGCCGGTCACGGCACCAACAGCTTCCGTGAAGAGCAGGGCGAGTTGACCGACGACGCCTACGTGCTGACGCCCAAGGGTCGCGAGACCAAGCGCATGGTGCAGACCCCGGCCGGCGCCATCGCCCTGGTCGATCCGGCGCGCAACCTGACCTTCGCCATCCGCACCCCCTACGAGCGCGGGGCTGCCTATCCGGCCAACGCCAACATCGCCATGTACGTCGGCCCTGAGAACTTCATGGTCGAGATGGAGACGATGGGCCCGCACGCCGTGCTCAAGACCGACGAGGTGCTCGAGCACCGCCAGGAATGGACGCTGGCCTCAGGCTCCATCCCGCTCACTGGCGCTGCGGTACGAACCTTAATCGCCTGAACAGACGCCCTGAATATTCAGGGTTTAGCTGAAGTGTTGCAAACGTTGCAGCGGCGACCGCGACGCCTCGCAGCACTCCTTGGCGATTGTGCGCCCCGGCCACCTGCGGATATTCCCGCACCGAGGAGAACCACGATGGCCCTGTCGTCGAACAAGCCTCAGATCGATCCCGCGGAGCTGGCTCTGCAGAGCCTGGTGAAGCGCGGATCCGAAGGGGCCAAATCCCAGGTCGTCCGCCTGCTCGGCGGCAAGCCCTTCCAGAAGGTGCGCATCGGCCTGGCCGACAACGATCTCGGCAAGGGGCCGAGCGTGCGCCGCGGCTTCACCGTCAGCGCGCTGTTCTCCTCGGCCAACGCCAAGGCCACGGTCGAGGTGCAGAACCAGGTCGCCACCTGGTTGAAGCAGTGCCACGGCCCGCGCTTCGAGGACGTGCGCGACGAATCGCTGTTCAAGACCGGCAGCAAGACGGTCTACATCGCCGTCCAGTAGCCTACGCCGGGTCGGTCGCAGGCGCCTCGGGGCCGCACCCGGCAAGGTCGCACACGCGCTGCCGCCACCACCAGCCCGCGCCGGCGGCCAGCACCGCACCGAGCGGGGCCCACAACAGCGACGTGTCGAGCGCCACAGCCGCAGCCAGCCCCGTTGCCGGCAATGCCGTGATGACCGTGCGCTGCACCAGCTGCGCCGGCCAGCCGCCGCCAGCGATGCGCCAACCGAGGATGGATCCGGGGATGGCGGCCAGCGTGGCGGCCATCGCCATGCTGCCGGAGGGCCCGGTGGCGGCGCACATCCAACCGCATGCCGAACCGGCACCCGCGCCCCAGACCGCCAGGCGCAGGCGCCGGCGGCACAGGGCGAGATCGATCTCAAGCAGTTCGATGCGCGCGAACTCCTCGTCGCGGCGCTGACGCTCGCGCTCGCGCTTGGTCTCGTCCTGCAGCGACAGCTTGCGGATCGCATCGTCGTCGAGCGGCACCGGCGTCGCCCACAACGCCTCGGCGGTGACGCGCGCGCGCCGCCACATCCAGCCAGCCACGCCCAGCCCGGCGACGGCGGCGAGCAGGCCGAGCGTGTCGCCTCCGTTCCACTGCTCGACCCGCGTAGCCCCGCCCAGCCCCTGGCCGCACAGGCCCGCCACTGCGAGGGCGAGCATGTCGACGTGATGACGCTGGCGCTCGGCGCCCTGGATGGAGGCCACCGCCGCCGTGCGCGCCGCCTCGGCGCAGCGGGCCGCAGCGGGATCGACGACCGGCTGCGCTGGCGCCGGCGCAGGGGATGCCGCTGGTTCGCCGTGGTCGATCTCGTAGTCGGGCATGTGAACGTCAGGGTAGAATGATGCAGCAGCCGTGCCAGCGAGCAGCAGCCTGCAAGATCCGTCCAAGGTCGTCGGCATGAGCAAGCAGCCACTGATCTTCCCGAGGCCCCCTACGAGGACGATGGCGGCTTCCGCAACCACATCATCTTCCCCACCGGCATGGTGCTCAAACCGTCCGGCGAAGTGCATATCTGGTACGGCGCCGCCGACACGGTGATGGCCCTGGACGACCTGGTCGCGCTCTGCCGCGATCCGCGCTGAAGGTCAGCCGAGGCGCGCGTCCAGGCGCAGGCCGGCGAAGGCCGGACCCGGCTCGACGCGCAGGTGCACGCCGGCCGGGGCGCTGGCGCGCAGCTCCAGACGGTCGCCGCTGCGCCGCCACGCGACGCGGACCAGGCCGGCAGGATGCGGCACCGCTCCCTCGGCCCAGTCCAACCCGCTATCGGGGGCGATGAGCAGACGGGTGAGGTCACCGTCGCGTTCCGGGCGGACGCCGAGGATGCGCTCATGGAACCAGCGCGCGGGCGTGGTGCTCCAGGCGTGGCACAGGCTGCCCAGACCGGCGGCGCCGCTGCCGAAGCATTCCCAGATCGTCCAGGCTCCGTGCGCCATGGTCAGACCCCAGTGCTCGCGCATCACCCGCTCGGCGAGCTCGCTGCGGCCGTGGCGGTACAGGCCCTCCAGCACGTAGGACAGGAAATACAGTTCGAAGTGCCCCTGACCGCGTCCCTTGAGACCGCGTTCGAGGTTCCTCTCCAGACCGCGTTCGATGTGGGCGATGACGCCCGGCACCTGCTGCGTGTCGGCAAGGCCGAAGGCCAGGGCCAGGGCGTTGGCATGCAGGGCGTCGCCGTCGCGCGAGGGCTGGCCGCCGACGGTGTGGCGGGCGAAGCGGCCCTCGTCGGCGAGCCACAGCCGTCGGCGGTAGGCGGCGGCCACGGCCTCTGCCTGGGCGGCGAAACCCGCCGCCTCGTCGCTGCGGCCGAGGGCCCGCGCCAGCTCGCCGGCGCAGACCAGGGCGCGATGGCGGTAGGCGTTGATGCTGCCGTTGGCGTCGCCGATGCGGTCCTCCTTCACCACCCCCCAGTCGATGAACTGGTGCGTCCCCGGCCCCATGTCCCACAGCCCGTCGGCGCCGGCCTGCCACGCCGGGCTCGCCAGGATGCGGCCCACCACGGGCCACCAGCGGCCGGCGTCGGCGAGATCGCCATCGCAGCGCCAGAGGTGATGCAGGAGGAGGATCCAGATCAGCGAGAAGTCCTCGTGCGGCTTGCGATGCCAGCTGGGCACGCAGGCCTGCATCTGTCCGTCGGGCAGCTGGCCCTGCGCCCACAGCCGCAGGCTGCGCTTGGCCACCGACAGGTCGCGGGAGAACGCCGCCAGGGTGGCGGTCTCGACCAGCGAGTCGCCGAGGTAGGTGCCGCGCTCGCGCCACGGGCAGTCGAGGAAGGCGTCCTCGACGCAGGCCTGCAGCGTGCGGTGGCAGGCGTCCCAGGTCCAGGCGAAGACCGGATCCGGGCAGGCGAAGGTGCCCTCGCGGGCGATCGGCACCTGGTGGTCGCGCACGGCGATGCCATGCACGCTGACGGCGCCGGCCCCGCGCGGCGGGCGCACGGTCAGCTGCAGGAAGCGGCCGCCGCGGGGGTGGTAGAGCTCGATCGTGCGCCGGCCACCGGCATGGACGACGCGGTCGGCGGCGTCGGTGAACGGATTGGAGGTGTAGAGACCGAGCAGCCCGTCAGCGCGGCGGCGCTCCTCGCTGGCGATATCGACCACCGTTCCGGCCGGCGCCTCGAGGTCGATGACCGCATGGCCGAGGAACTCGCCGGCGAAATCGCATTGGACGACCCAGCCGGCGGGGTCCCGGCTGGCATCGAGTGCGATCGGGAAGGTGGTCGGGGCATCGCGGCACAGCTCGCGGCCGGGAACGTCCCAGGCGATGTCGCGGGCGGGGATGGCGCCGGCGACGGCCACTCGGGACTCCTGCCAGGCGAAGGGCAGGCGGGCAACGTCCTCGCGGGTGGCCGGTACGGCGCCGCGCTGGGCGGCCAATTGGTCTTCGGGCAGGGCCGGGCCGTGGTGCAGCGGCGACAGCTCCAGACCAGCATCGCGCGGCACCGCCACGTACTGGGCCCAGATGTCGGTGAGCACCTCGGGCTCGCCATAGAGCAGGTTCCAGCCCTCCTGCACAGCGGCCTGCGCGTTCTGGCGGTGCACCGGGTCGTCTTGCAGCGTCAACTCGGCGCCGTTGAGATAGTGCGGACCCCAGAACAGGCCCAGGGTCACGCTCTGGGCCTTCGGCGAGCGGATGGCGAGGGCGTAGGGGAAGCGCAGCCGCGGGCCGTTGCCGCGTCTGGCGCGCATGCCGGGGACGAAGCAGCGGCAGGAGACACGCTCCTCGCGGTCGTCGAGGGCGGCGAGCAGGGCGATGCGGGCCGGCCGCTGCAGGCGGTGGCCGAAGGCGGGGACGCTGCGCGGCTCCAGCGGACCCCACGGGCCATCGCTGCGCTCCACCGGCGCCTGCCATCCCGCAGCATCGGCGGAGCAGGCGTCCGGCAGACGGGCGGCGTCGAGGATCTCGACCGGCCCCTGGGCGAAGCTGAAGGCCGGTGCGCTGCCGTCCCACGCATCGCTGCGGCGGCAGCGCCAGGCGCCGGGCGTGGCGAGATCGGACTGCTCGCCGGGGCAGCTGATCGCGCCCCAGGCGATGAAGCCGCCGCGCGACTCGGGCATGGCCTGGAAGCTGCTGGCGTTCGGCGCCCAGGCCTCGACCAGCACCACGTTGGTGCCCGGCCTCAGCCACGGTTTGAGGTCGATGGTGTCGAAAGCCGGATGCGCCGGCACGAAGCGGCCGGGGCCGTAGCCAACGATGGTGCCGTTGACCCGCAGGCGGTAGCGGGCGTCGGCGAAGAGGTGCAGCTCGGCGGAGTCCGGCCAGGCCGGCAGCTCCAGCACGCGGCGGAACAGCGAGAAGTCGTTGCGGTCGCTGCCGTGGGCGTCGGTCCAGATCCAGGCGGAGGCGGTCATGCAGTATCCTCTGATCAGGCATGGTATGTTGTAGATGGGCTAGAGAATGGCCACCATGGACAAAAAGATGTCGAAAATGGGCCGGCGCTATCGCCGGGTGGCGGTCGGCGACCCGCCCGAACACGGCGGCCTGCGCCTGCGCGACGCCGGCTTCCATGGCCGCGGCAGCCACAACCCGACGCATCCGCACTGGCAGCGGCCCTGCTGGGGCCTGGTGTACCTCGTCGCCGGGCGCGGCTTCTGCGAAGGCGCCTCCCTGGTCCATCGCGAGCTGACGCCCGGCGACTGCCTAGGAGCCTGTCGGGGATAGACGCCTCTGACCGTCATGGGTGCCCGATTCGCACCTCAACGAATTGTGGTTTGATGCGGTATAATCAG
>JFJP01023552.1_pt1 | contig 28293 bp, 25 predicted proteins | sample 431651 | NCBI WGS metagenome assembly JFJP01 (sample SAMN02602958, study PRJNA72255) | Microbial mat metagenome, whole genome shotgun sequencing project. | biome: fresh water; feature: sink hole; material: water; isolation source: purple microbial (photo- and chemosynthetic) mats found in... | reverse complement strand
GGCGGCAATGCAGTAATCCGCCTTGGTCGCCTTGATCTGCTCGTCCTTGACCATTCCGTACGCCAGGCGCTGATCCTTGAAGCCCGACTGCAGGAACCCTCCGCCCCCTCCGCAGCAATAATTGTTGGACCGGTTCGGCTGCATGTCGATGAAGTTCTCCTCGCCGACAATTGATTTCACTACAAAACGCAGATCTTCGGCGATGGCGTCACCGTAGCTTTTTCTCACGATCTGACACGGATCCTGCACGGTGAACGTTATCTTCAGATCCTTGTTCCAGTCGGAGTTGACTTTGAGTTTTCCCTCCCGAATCCATTTGGCATAATATTCGTAGATGTTTTTGACTTCGAAGCGATGCTCGATACCGAATTTTTTCAGTCCGGCCCGGACTGAGTATGTGACGTGGCCTCACTCCGTGTTGAGAAAGACCTTGCACCCCAGCTCGCTGGCCTTGTCCGCCGATTGCCGCGTCAGGCGCTCCCAGCTCTGGTTGTCCGCCAGGAACATGCAGTAGTTCTCACCTGCCCAGCCCTTCGACCCGTAGGTCCAGTCCGCTCCGACCAGGTGCAGGATCTTCCACAGGGGCAGGAGCTCGTCGGGTTCGGTCACGGGCTCGCGCGAGTTCTGGTTGAGGAAGAATTCCGCGCCCTCCTTGTCGATGGGTGCCTCCATGTCCGCAAATTCCGGCTGTGCTTCCCGGCATTCCGTCAAGATATCATCGACCACAAAGGCGAAATCCGCCGGAGCCGTGCCCATGGCGCTGCCGCTCTCGTTCTTGAGGGCCATGTCGCAGGAGCCCATGATGCCCTTGGGGCGGGTCTCCCTGGGCCAGGCAGCCCTGGCCTCGTAAACCAGGCGGGGAATGTCGATCTTCATGGGGCATGCGTAAATGCAGCGCTGGCACATGGTGCACATCCAGACCCACGGCGTGGAAAGAATCTCCTCATCCATGCCCAGCGCCGCCATGCGCAGAAACTTGCGGGGATCCATGTTTTCAAGGCCGGAAGCCGGACATCCGGACGAACAGGCCCCGCAGGTCAGGCACATGTTCAGGTTTCCCCCTTCGGGAAGCATTTCCCTGACTGTTTCCATAAAGATGCTTTTCCTGCGACCAAGCTCGATTGTCTTTCCGTTCAACATCCCGGTATCCCCCGAAATGAATGGTTCTTGAAACGGCTGAAGCGGGCGCGGGGAAGGCCATTTGACCAACCCCGCGCCCGCGAGCAACTATACCGTAGCCGCGACTTCAACCACCTGACCGCTCTGGTCGTACATCAGCCCGCAGCGCAGGTCGAAGTGACGGTTGACACTCATGGTCGGACAGGGCGCATTGACCGAAACCTGCACCACCGTGGAACCAAGGAAGGCCTCTTCCGGGTCATCGGCCTTGGAGTGGTGGGCCATGATGATCAGATCCGCGCCGATCTGCGTGGCCATGTTCAGGATCTCCATGGCCGGCCGACCGAAACGCCCCGCGTACACGCAGTTGTCGATGCCCTGAAGCCGATCGCCGTATTCGGTTTGCAGCCGGGCTTCGATCTCGGCACGGCCCTGGGGTGAATCAGTGGAGGTCTCGCAGACATTCATGAGCGTAAGCCTCGCCTTGTACTGCCGCACCATCTGGCCGCCGTAGCTGACCGCGCATTCGGACTGCTCGGAAAAGTCCGTGGCCACGAGGATGTTGGAGAATGCCGGATCCTTGCATTCCACGGCGCGGTGCACGATCATGACAGGGCAGCGTGCCTTCTGGCTGACCCTCTCCAGGGTGCTGCCGGCCATGCCCCACATCTGGGCCCGCTTTTCCTCGTATTCCTTGGTGTGCGGCCCCATGACCACCAGATCCGTATCCTTCTTGCGCGCCAGGCGCAGGAGCTCATTATGCGGGATTCCGGCCACGACCTGGACCTTGGCATTGGGCAGATCCGCCAGCAAAGAGGCGTACATCTCCCGGATGCGCGCTTCCAGCCGGGCCGTTTCGCCCGAGGCCTCCAGGGTCTCGATGGAGCCCCAGCCCTGCTCCATGCCGGCCACGTGAACCAGATACAGGTTGGATTCGAACTTCTTGGCAAAACCCACTGCGGATTCGACCGCACATGCATCCACGCCGCTGGGCGTCACGCCTACGATGATGTCCTTGAACATAACTACCCCCTTTGTTGTAAATCAGGTTTCACGGGCCAGCGTCTCGTCGCCTTCGCCTGGCGGTTCATGCCGCCAGGCCCGGGATCTGATCCCGGCGCGCATGCTCCCGTCCATGCTCATGTTCTTGTCCAGGAGCACGCTGGCTTCTTCCAGCCCGAACGCCAGGGCCATGAGCTGGGTCAGGTACAGAATCGGAACATGGTGCCCCCCGGCGGCAGAGTCATGCTGGTATGCCTCCAGGTTCATCTGGCACAGCGGGCAGACCGTGGCCACGGCGTCCAGGCCTTCGGCGGCTTCCAGAATTGCGGCCACGGAATGCATGGCCACTTCCGGATGGGTGACCATCAGTGACGCTCCACAGCATTTATTGCCCATATCCCACTGCGAAGGCTTGGCCCCCAGGGCCGTGAGCACGTTGTCCATGGTCACGGGCCTTCGCGGATCATCGAAAACCTCGTAGGGACGCAGGATCTGGCAGCCGTAATAGGGAGCCACCCGCATGCCGCCCATATCGGTGACGATCTTTTCTTTTATGGCATCAAGTCCGATGTCGTTGACCAGAACGTCCAGAATGTGCCGCACCCCCACGGTGCCCCGATAATTTAGGTCCAGCACGCCGAGAGCCTCGTTGACTCGACCGTGCAGTTCCTTGTGGCCGACGACCTCGCGGTTGACCTTCAAAAGATTGAGATAGCAGGCGCTGCATGGGGCCAGTACGTCGAGCCCGGCCAGATCCCTTTCGGCCAGGGCAAGATTGCGGGCCGGGAGAGCATAGTTCATGAGGAGGCTGACCGGTTCGGCCGCGCTGGCCCCGCAGCAGGTCCAGTCCGGAATGTCGATGAGTTCCACTCCCAGGGCGGCCATGACGGCCCGCACGGACACGTCGAACTCCTGGGCGCTTTCCTGCAGCGAGCAGCCTGGATAGTAGGCGTATTTCATGATTCTTCCTCCATCTCCCGCACCTTGACGAAAAGCGCCTTGAGACGTCCCTTCTGGGTGCCGCTCGGCACATGCAGCTTGCCCGCCCGCATCATGCGCACCCCCAGAGGCAGGTAGTGCAGGGGCAGGAGCGGATCGCGGCTTTTGAGGAAATATCCGGGCATGAGGCTCGTTTCCTGCACGCGTCCGTACTTCTCCACGTTTTCCATGAACGCGTCGTAGAACGCGCTGTTCTTGCGAATCTTCCAGGTACCCCGTTCGCGGGCCAGCCGCTTCAGGGCGCCCATGGCCCGCGTCAGTTTCAGGCCGCGCGGGCAGCGCAGGGTGCACATGTAGCAGGACGAGCACATCCAGAACGTCTTGCTTTGAAGAATCTCGTCCAGCATGCCGAACTGCACCATGCGCCACATCTGCCTGGGCGTCACATCCATGGCGAATCCGTTGGGGCAGGAAGCGGTGCACGTCCCGCACTGCATGCAGGCCCCAAGTTCGCCGCGCAGCTCTGCAAGAATCTCCCGGGTCACGGGGTCCGGGCTCCATGCCTGTGATTGCGTATGGTTCATGATCCACCTTCCCTTGGCCTAGGCCAATTGTTCCAGGGCAGCGTCAATGACCGCCATCATCGGTCCGTCATGGAAGCCCTTGATCACCGTGGCGCTGTTGGGACAGACCGCCGCGCAGGCTCCGCAACCCTGACAGAGCATCTCGTCCACCAGTATGAGTTCGTTCTCCAGATCCACGGTGCGCGCCCCGTAGGGGCAGGCCGCCACGCAAGCCTGGCAGAGTGAGCACAGGGATGGCCGCACCGTGGCCACCAGTGTCTCCCGGGCCACCTTGCCCGCAGAGAGGATGCGCAGGGACTGCTGGGCCGCGGCCTTGGCCGAGGCCACGGTTTCGGCCATGCGCCGGGGCGAATGAGCCAGCCCGCACATGTAGACCCCCTGCTTCAGGAAATCGACGGGCCGCCACTTGCTGTCCGCCTCCTGGAAGAATCCGTTGTGGTCGGTCTTGACCCCGAAGATCTCCACCAGGTCGTCAACATCGTTGGGCTCCACCCCGCTCGACAGGGACAGGATATCCGCATGCACCTTTATTTCGCTGCCAAGGATCGAATCCAGGGCCGTGATCACGGGCTTGCCCTCGACAAAGGTCACTTTGGGCGGGTTTTCCAGATCGTAGCGGACGAAAATCACTCCGGCCTTGCGCGCCTGGGTGTAATAGCTCTCAAGAAAACCCTGGGCCATGATGTCGCGGTAGAAAACGTAGATGGGCAGGCCTGGGTTGCGCTCCTTCATGGTCAGCACGTTTTTCAGCATCTCCGGGCAGCAGATGCGGCTGCAGTAGTTGCGCTCCCCTTCCTTGCGGGACCGCCAGCACTGGATTATGGCCACCGCGCCGAGGCTGCCGACATCGAGGGCGCCCTTGGCCAGTTTCTCCTCCAGACCGAAATGGGTCATGACTGTCTTGTGCACGCAGAACCCGCTTTCGTAGATCTTGGCCTCATGGCCGCCAGTGGCCAGGATGGTCACCCCGTGCTCCAGCGGGAAGATGCCGCTCTCGCCGCTGATGGCGGAACGGAAGCGTCCGGCGCTGCCACGGGACAGGACCACGCGAGCATCCTTGAAGACCTTGATGCGCGGATGCTTCTCGACCTGGGCGATGAGATCCTCCATGTACTTGCGCGGGTCCGTGCCATCGAGTTGGGTGTGCAGGCGCAGGGCCATGCCGCCGAGATCCTCCTCGGCCTCCACCAGGCAGACTCCGAAGCCCTGATCGGCAATGGCCATGGACGCGGTCAGACCGGCCAGGCCGCCGCCCACCACCAGGGCCGAACGCGACACGTCCATGAGCACGTCCGGCGGCGTGGGATCGACGCCCTGCAGCTTGGCCGCGGCCATGGACAGGGTCGAGAATATCTCGCGAGCCACTTCCACGGTGTCCTGTCCGTTGAATGTCGGGGTATGCACATCGACCACATCCATGAGCGCCGGATTGAGCCCCACGGTGCGCGCCATTTCTTTGAGGCGCGGAATGTAGGCGTAGGGCATGCATGCTCCGATGAGGATGCGGTTGGGCTTCTTCTGCTTGACTGTTTCAAGAATCTGCTTCCAGCCAGCTTCGGTGCAGGCCTGGAACACGGGGAGCACGGTGCCCACCGAATGGACCCGGCCCACGGTGCGCGCCAGTTCTTCCAGGTTCACCGCCGCGCCCAGGGTCGGACAGGAGGTGCATACGGCAACCAGGGTGCGCACCGGCTCGCGGGAAACATCGGGATAATCGGGCTCGGGCGGCGCGGGAGTCGGCCCCAGCACGTCGTAAATCTTGATCATGCGCGCGGCCGCTTCGGAAGCGGCTCCGGCCTGCATGACGGACTCGGAGATGTCCCTGGGCTCGCCGAACGATCCGGCCGCGAACACGCCGACCCGGCTGGTCCGTTCCGGAGCGTAGGGCTGGGTCTTGCAAAAGCCCCACTCGTTGGTCTCGATGCCCACTGTCGCGGCGAACTTGTCCATGCCCTTCGGGGGCCTTGCGCCCACGGCCAGGACAACCATGTCGAATTCCTCGGAGCTGCGAGTGCCATCGTCATTGAGCGATTCGAGCACCACTCCGCCGCCCTCGGCGGCAGGCAGAACGGAATGCGGCCTGTTGCGCACGAAATGCACGCCCTGCTCCACGGCCCGCAGGCGGTAATCGTCCCAGCCTTTGCCGAAAGTGCGCATGTCCATGTAGAAAATGGTGGCATCCACCGCCCCGTTTGTAACCTTCTTGGCCAGCAGAGCCTCCTTCATGGAAAACATGCAGCAGACCGAGGAGCAGTAGTTGGCATTCTTGCCCACATCGCGCGAACCCACGCACTGGATCCAGGCGATCCTTTGCACAGGCTTGTTATCGCCCGGACGGGTCAGCTTGCCGCCCGTTGGCCCGGTGCCGCTCAAAAGGCGTTCGAACTCCACGGCGGTGAGCACGGCCGGATGGCCGTATCCCCAGATGTCGCGCCCGCCGTTTGGGTCCATGTCTGGATGGTAGCAGTCAAAGCCGCCGGCCAGGATCACCGCGCTGACCTGCAGCTCCTCGGTGGTGTCGGACATGATGCGCATGTAATGCTTGTCCAGCCAGGGCACGAATTTCTTGGACGAAAGCGGCTTCATGAACAGATCCCGCGCTCCGCGCCGCACCAGTTCGGCAGCCGCCTCTTCCTCCCCGGCGGCAACCAGAGCGGCCACGGGCATGCCGGGACTGAGTTCCTTGGCGCGGGCCATGACTCGCTGGGCGTCCACGCCCTGGAGGTTCAGGCCCACGAGCACAAAATTGATCCGGGCGTCGGATTCGAGCAGATCCAGGGCCGCCTGGCCGCTCGATGCCTCGAAAACTGGAAAATGCAGGTGTTCAAGACTTTCCCGCACCGTCAAGCGGGTCTGTTCGTCCTCGTCCGCGACCAGGATGCCGAACCGCGCCCGCTCTTCGAATTTGAGATCGATGGCCCCGGTCGGGCAGGCATCGTGGCATTTCCAGCAGCGGATGCAGTTGTCCAGATCCAGGACATAGTGGTTGGGGATGGCGTGCGGCACGGGCAGATACACCGCCGAGCGTTTTGTCAGCCCGGCGTTGAATTCGCTCGGAACCTTGACCGGACAGACCTCGGAGCACTTTCCGCAGCTGACGCACTTGTGCGGATCGACCAGCGGAGAGCGGCGGCTCAGGCTGACGAAGAACTTGCCGGGCTCGCCCTCCAGGGACGCAAGTTCCGTGGAAAGCATCAAGTCTATATTTTCATGGAACATGCCCTTGCGCAGACAAAACTGGCTGGACGCATCCCGGCTCATGAGCGGAAGCATGCGGCACATGCCGCAGTGATCCGAGGGAAACTGGTAATCCAGCTGGCTCAGGATGCCGCCATGACTGGGGCGTTTGTCGATCAGGGCCACCTTGTGTCCGGTCACGGCCAGATCAAGAGCCGCCCGGATTCCGGCGATGCCCGCGCCCACCACCAACGCGCCGTATTGTTTCCTCATTGCCTCCTCCTCGGATTCAAGCCAGGTGCGAAACCGTATCCTGATATTCGTCCTCCCTGAACACCGTCAGGGGCGGGGCCTGGTCCAGACTCAGTCCAGGCTCGTAATCGAAACTCTTCTGCGTGCGGGCGGCCACGGTGCGGAAAAGCTCCACGACCTCGACCCCGTTGGGGCAGGCGTTGGAGCACTGGCCGCAACCGACGCAGGCCGTGCTCATGTGCGCCATGCGCGTCAGGTGGTAGAAGACCGTGTCCGTGGGCAGCTTGAGGCTGCCCTTGCGTTTGGCCCAATCCAGATATTGCCAGGGCTTGTGCTCGAAAACGTCGGTGTTGAAGACGCACTCCTTGCAGTAACAGACCGGGCAGGCCACCCGGCAGTTATAGCAGTTCACGCAGGAGCCCAGATACTGGGCCAGCTTTTCAAGGGTCGAAGTCCGCTCCGCCACATCCGCGAACATGGCGTCGCGTGCGCTCTCACGCTCAGCGACCAGAGCGGCGACAACGGCTTCGCGCTTCCCGTCGGAGACCTGCGCTGGCAGCCCCATGACCCCGAGCAGGGCTTCCCCGCGCGGGCTGGCGGCCATGATCTGAATACCCGATGAAATATCGCCCCCAAAAAGGCCGACGACCATGTCCGTGCCTTGCGGCGTGGGATGCTCGCAGACCCGGCAGGCGCTGGCCAGATCGACGTCAGCGGGCTTTCTCCCCTCGGCCAGGGCCTTGTGAAAATCGGCGCTGGCGGCCATGGGCTCACGCTCGCCCAGAAAATTGCGGTATTGCATGTTGTCGTAGGCGCCCGGACAGTCCATGCCTATGAGGATGACCTCTTCCAGGGATCCCTGGTTGAGCTTGACCAGTTCCACGAAGGCCCTGATCTCGCAGGGGCGCATGACCACGGCGAAACGCTCCCCCGCCGAACCCTTGCTCAGGCGCGAGACGAGCCGGGCGCTGCTCATGGGAAAGGCCGGAGCCAAGGGATCGGCCCGGTCCAGCTGCGCCGGATCGGTGACCAGGGTCGGCATGGGCATGCCGCCGCCGAAAAGATGCATCGGGACCATGATCCCCGACAGGGAGTCGTCCGCCAGCAATTTTTTGAAAAAGTCCTGCAAGGCCGGCACCGGGCCGCTTTCGCCAACTTCAATCCGTACAGTGGTGGCCATGATTGTTCCTCCCCGTCCGCTTAAAGGGCTGCCATGCCGCGCACATCCAGCGGGCCGAGCTCTCGTATTTCATTGATGAAATTATTGACCGTGGCCGCAAACTCATTGCCCTCGCTGGCTCCGACCCAGGTCAGGCGCAGGCGCCGCTTGTCGATGCCGAACTGCGGCAGGATCTCGTTCAGGAGCTTGACCCGCCGCCGAGCCTTGTAGTTGCCGTTGATGTAATGACAGTCGCCTGGGTGGCAGCCGCTGACGAGCACTCCGTCGGCCCCGGACAGGAGGGCCTTGATCACATATTTGGGATCGACCATGCCCGTACACATCATGCGCACCAGACGCACGTTGGGCTGCTGCACCATGCGCGAGGTTCCGGCCAGATCGGCGGCGGTGTAAGTGCACCAGTTGCAGACAAAAGCCAGAATGGCGGGTTCAAATTCCTGGTTCATGCAATCCTCCTCACGCCCCGGCGCGATTCGCGGGTTCGTAGATATCTCCAATCAGGGCCATTATGTCCGGCTTGCGGTCCAGCAGGCCGTCTATCTCGTTGAAAACCTGGACCTGGCGGAAATGCTTGATCTGGGCCGCGCCGCTCGGGCAATGCCCGGCGCAGCTGCCGCAGCCCTTGCACATGGCCTCGTTGATGACCGCGATATGGCGGCGCTCGTCGAATTCGATGGCCGAATACGGACACAGGCCGATGCACATCTTGCAGCCGACGCAGATGTCGGGGTTGATCCAGGATGTCGTGGGGGAGATGGCCACCACCCCGCGCGCAGCCAAGGCCAGAGCCTGCGCCGCGCCGCCCGCGGCATGAGCCACGGCGTCGGGGATGTCTTTTGGTCCCTGGCAGGTGCCTGCCAGGTAGATGCCGTCCGAGGCCGTGGAGACAGGACCAAGCTTGGGATGCTCCTCAAGGAAGAATCCGTCCCGGCCCTGGGATACGCCGAAGATGCGGGCCACTTCCGTGGTGTCGGGGCGGGCCTCCATGGCCGTGCACAGGACAACCATGTCCACGGGCACGCGCAGCCTGGTGCCGAGCAGGGTGTCCTCGCCCACCACGACCAGCTTGCCGTTTTCCTCTACGACCTCGGAAGGTCTGCCGCGCACGAAGGTCACGCCTTCGTCCTGCACGCGGCGATAGAATTCCTCGTACCCTTTGCCGAAACAGCGCATGTCTATGTAGAAATTATAGACTTCCGCGCCGTGCCCGACCTTGTCCTTGATGAGATGGTCGTACTTGAGGGCGTACATGCAGCAGGTGCGCGAGCAGTATTCGTGGTAATTCTTGTCGCGGCTGCCGACGCAGTGGATGATGGCCACGCTTTCTGGGGCCTGGCCGTTCTTCATCAGGATCTTGCCGCCGGTGGGGCCCACGGCGTTATTCAGGCGTTCGAACTGCAGGGCGGTGTAGACTTCCGGGTAGCGCCCGAACCCGTATTCGGTCATGGGCGTTGGGTCCATGGTGTCGTAGCCCGTGGCCAGGATCACGCTGCCAACGTGATAGACTTCCCGCGTGTCCTGCTGGGTGAAATCGATGGCTCCGGTGGGACAGGTCTTCTGGCAGATGCCGCATTTTCCTTTCGTGAGCATCTTGCAGTGCACGGCGTCGATGACCGGAGTGCTGGGCACGGCCTGGGGAGAATTGCGGTAGATGGCCCGGCGCATGCCCAGGCCCTCCTCGAATTCGCTCAAAACCTTGGTCGGGCATTTTTCCAGACATGCCCCGCAACCGGTGCAGATGTCTTCGCGCACGTAGCGCGCCTTGCGCCGCACCGTGACCGTGTAGTTGCCGACAAAGCCCGTGACCTCTTCGACCTCGCTCCAGGTCAAGAGATCGATGTTCGGCTCCTGGGCCACGGCCACCATTTTGGGAGTGGAGATGCAGGCCGCGCAGTCCAGGGTGGGAAAGGTCTTGTCGAACTGCGCCATGTGTCCGCCGATGGACGGGGATTTCTCGACCAGGATGACGCGATGGCCGGAACGGGAGACATCAAGCGCGGCCTGGATGCCGGCTATGCCTGCGCCCACGACCATGACGTCCGGCACCACGGCCACTTCGCGCGAGTGGAGTTCCTGATGCCTGCGCACCCGGAGCACCGCGGCCTCGACAATATGCTTGGCCTTGGTCGTGGCTTCGCCCTTGTCTGCGGTCACCCACGAACAGTGTTCGCGGATGCAGCAATGCTGCATGAGGTACGGGTTGAGCCCGGCCCTGGCGCAGGCCTTCTGAAATGTCTTTTCGTGCAGACGCGGCGAGCAGGAGGCCACCACCACCCGGTCCAGCCCATGCTCGTGAATGTCCCGGATGATCATGTCCTGTCCGGGATCCGAGCACATGAACTGGTAGTCACGCGCAACGGCGACGTTTTTCAGCTCCCGGGCAAAAGCGGCCACCTCCGGGCAATCGACCTTGCCCGCGATGTTCGAACCGCAATGACAGACATACACCCCGATCCTTCTGGCCATGTCATCCCCCTTGTCCCATGATCAGCGAAGACTTCCGCCATTGTTGAGTTCCAAGGTCAATTCGCCCACCAGACGCTTGAGTTTCTCGTTCTCGACCGCCAGGTCCGACTGGCTTGGCGCTCTGGGTTGCTCCTCGAAAACAAGGTGGCAATGCTCCAGAAAATGGCCTCGCCATTTATAGTACAGACCCGGCCGCAGCTCATGATTTCGGCAGATCTCGTTCACACACCCGCCCATGAGCCCTTCGAGCACGATACGCGCCTTGGTCCTTGCGTCCCATTTGCGTTTCATCCTCAGTTCCTCCTCGCAGGGGCATCCTGTCATCAACTCACCGACCTCTTGCAGGGAAAGACAAAATCTGCTTTTCCTTGCCGTACGTCAGCATCAAAATTTCATTTCAATCCATATTCGTGATGTAAAAGAACTCCGTACCAGAGCATCATCGCTCTCTCATGTTGTCACTAAGAACACATTACATGCCAAAATATTTATTATAAACTAATCCAATTATGTATGTTAAAAAAATGATATGTGGATCGCTAGAGAACAGGAGAGAGACTAATCCACATTGTCTTGGGACAAAAGATGAGTCTCACTTGACGAGACATCAAAACAGTGTAGGTGAGAGTCATGTTCTCGCAAATCCCAGTGCATGCCCCTGCGACACCGACAACCCTCACTATTAGGACATGCCAAACGGCCAGATCCGCGTCTTGAATAGCAAGACAGCGCCCAGGGAGTCCTGATGAGCAATATTCTGATTATTGATGGCGACACAGCTTTCTGCCAATTGCTGATGGCTGAACTGGCCAAGAACAACCTGCACGCAGCCCACAGCACGACTCTGTCGAAGGGTCTGGCCATGCTGCACGTGGGCGAGTTTTCCCTGGTCCTGCTTGGTGACGAGGCCAACGGCAAGAACAACAGCCTGGATTTTTTGTCCACCCTGCGCGAAGTCCCCTCGCGGCCGGAAATCATCGTCATTTCCAAAAACCGCGATCCTGACGCGGCCGAAGCCGCGATCCGTGGCGGAGCCTGGAACTTCATGCCCAAGCCGGTGAACATGCAGCGCCTCATGGTCCTAGCGGAACGGGCGCTGGAGTATCACCGCGAACGCCCGGCCAAATGCGCGCCCGTATCCCTGCGGCGCGAAGGCATTGTCGGCAACAGCCGTTTGCTCAATTCCTGCCTCGACATCGTGGCCCAGGCGGCGTCGACGGACGTGAACGTGCTCATTACCGGCGAAACGGGCACCGGAAAGGAACTCTTTGCCCGCGCCATCCACGCCAACAGTTCACGCGCGAAAAAACCCTTCGTGGTCGTCGATTGCGCGGCCCTGCCCGACACGCTGGTGGAAAGCATGCTTTTCGGACATGAGCGCGGCGCGTTCACCAGCGCGGACAACCGCTCCGAAGGGCTCATCAAGCAGGCTGACGGCGGGACATTGTTTCTGGACGAGGTGGGCGAACTGCCCCTCTCCACGCAAAAGGTATTTTTGCGCGTGCTTGAAGGACGAAGCTTCAGGCCCGTGGGCGGAGCAAAAGAGATCACCAGTAACTTCAGACTGGTGGCCGCGACAAATCGCGACCTTGAAGCCATGGTGCGCGCCGACATCTTTCGCCGGGACCTGTTCTACCGCCTGAGGGGAATCCGGCTGGAACTCTCCCCTCTACGCGACCTGCTCGACGACTTGAACGACCTCATCTGTCACTTCGTCCGCCGCACGTGCACGCGACTGGGCATAGACAACAAAGGCTTTGCCCCGGATTTTCTGGATACGCTGCTGCAGTACGAATGGCCGGGCAACATCCGTGAACTGGTCAATGCCCTGGATCAGGCCGTGGTCCGCGCCGGAACCGAACCCATCCTCTACCCACAGCACCTGTCCCGGAACATCCGCGCCAATGTCGCACGACTGCAGGTTGCGGATCTTCCCGTGCTTGAAGAAAGAACACCGCCCATCACGGACAAAGACACCTTCCCCTCTCTCCGGGAATACCGCGAAAAGCACATGGCCGAACTGGAGACCTGGTATCTGAAAAACCTGATGCTCATCAGCAAGGGTGACATTCCCACGGCCTGCCGTCTCTCCGGACTCTCCAGACCAAGAATCTATGCCCTGCTCAAGGAAAGGGGCATAGTCCGGGGCACATAACCTCCCGCCCCGACGATAAATCCAGCCAGCGGCATTACGCATCGCAGCCATCGCGTAAGCCCCATTTTCCGCTTGCAATGCCGCGCAAAAGGAGTAGCCCTCCGCCTATTGATCAACCAAACAGCGCCCTGAAGGTTCACCATGGAGCTCCTGCATAACCCCATATTTCTGCTGCTTGCCATCATCCTGTCCGGACATCTGCTGGGCCGGATCAGGCTGCTGACCTTTTCCCTGGGCTCCTCGGCCATCATCTTTTCCGGGCTGGCCTTTGGCCTCGCGGGCTATGGCCTACCACCAGTGCTACAGTCCCTCGGGCTCTCCCTTTTCATCTATTCCGTAGGCCAGCAGGCCGGGCCGGGCTTCTTCCATTCCATGAGGCAGGGCGGATTGGCCTTAAGCCTGGGAGCCCTGGGCATGATCGGCGTGGGGCTCGGCATCGCGCTTGGGCTCAAAGCCTGGCTTGGCTTTTCGCCGGACATCACGGCCGGACTTTTTGCCGGAGCCCTGACCTCAACCCCGTCCCTGGCCGTGGCCGTTGAAATGTCCCACGACAGCCAGGCTCCGGCGGCCTACGGCGTGGCCTATCTCTTCGGGGTGATTGGCGTGGTCCTGGTGGTCAAGCTCGTGCCGTGGGCGCTGCGCGTGACCATCAAGCGCGAAGAGGAACGGATGGAGCGGGAACTGAGCATCCTGCACCCGCAGGTGAACTTCACCCACTTGCGGGTCACCAACCCGAACCTGTGCACGGGGGCGCTCAGCCAGGTCCTGCCCGAACGCATGGCCGGCGTGACCATCACCAGGGTGCTCAAAAGCGACGCCTGTTCCTCTGAGCTGGTCACGGCGGAAACGGTGCTGAACATGGGAGATACGGTGCGTGTGGTGGGAACGGAAGAGACGCTGCATCAGGCGGAGATCATCATCGGGCCACGCGTAGAAGCGGACCTGACCTTCAATTCCACGCTGGTCAAAAAAGAGATCCTGCTCTCACGCAAGGACGTTACCGGGAAAACCCTGCGTGCGCTGAACCTGAGTCATATTTACGGGGTGCAGGTATCGCGCATCACCCGCAATGGATTCGACTGCCCGGCCGGAGCCAATGTCCGTCTGAACCAGGGCGACGTACTGCACGTGGTCGGCCACCCGGAGGCCCTGGAAAACGTCAAGAAGCTCCTTGGCGACGACGTGCGCGCCCTCTTTGTCGTCAATGTCATGGTCGTCCTGCTCGGACTCTTCTGCGGAATGCTTCTGGGCGCCATCCCGCTCTATCTGCCGGGCCTGGGAGTCTTCACCCTAGGACCAACGGGCGGAGTGCTCCTGGCCGGACTGGGTTTTGGGGCGGTACGCCAGATCGGCCCCATGATCACCGAACTGCCCGGCACCGCCACGGCGATGCTGCGCGATCTGGGACTTGGACTTTTTTTGGCCGTGGTCGGCACCAAGGCCGGTTCGACACTTGTACCCACCCTGGCCCAATATGGCCTGCCCCTGTTTCTCGCCGGAGCGGGCATCACTCTCTCCACCGCCCTGGCAGGGATTCCGCTCTGTGCCCTTTTGCGCGTGCCCTTTCTGCGCATGCTCGGCGTAATCAGCGGCGGCATGACCTCCACCACCGGACTTGATGCGGCCTCTTCCCTGAGCCCCACCACCTACGCTGCCACGGCCTACGCCACAGTCTATCCGGCGGCGCTGATCGGCAAAATCATGGCTACCAAGATCATCATGCTGCTGGGCTAGACGCTTATGGCCGGGATCACTCCCGGCCCATGGTCTGGGGCATGGGCGCGGCCACAACCTGGCCCCGGACCCGCACCTGTCCCAACGCCGAAATTTCCACCTCGACCACGATTTTCCGCCCCCGTCTCTCCGTAACCCGGGCCACAAGCTCCAGTTCCGGGCCCAGAGGTGTGGGCCGCAAAAAATCCACGTGCAGGGACGCGGTCACAAAACGCGGCAACAACCCATCTTCTGTGCAACTGGCGGCAGCGGCCGTGGCCACTCCGTGACAGTCCACCAATGACGCCAGCATGCCGCCGTAGACGAATCCGGGCAAGGCGATATGCTCCGGCCTGGGTGTGAACCGCCCCACTCCCTCTTTTCCATCCCAGTGAGTCTGAATGTGCAATCCATGGTCGTTGTTCTTGCCGCAGCCGTAGCAATAGCTCAAATCCTCGGAATAGCGGTGCTGGACGGGGGTCCGGGTCATGAAATCCTCCTTGAAAAAGAAAAGGTCCTGCAGGTCTCACGGAACCTATAGGACCTGTTCTTCATGCAGTGCAAGTACGTAAAGCTAAACTTTCGGCATGAAATGCAGACTTTCCGGGGCAAAGGAGAGCCGCACGGACTGCCCGGGGTCAAGTCTTCCCTGGTCCAGAAACTGGCGATCCAGGGCCGCGATGAACCGGGAATCGCCGCACGAAACTTCCGCGAACCAGGAAAAGCCTTCGCGCCACACGGCCAGCAAGGTTCCTGACAGGCTGACCTTGTGGGAGACGGCGGCGTGCAGGGAAACGAATACGTCCTCTGGTCTCAAGGCCACATGACCGGGGACGGTCGCGCCAGGCACGGCAAAACGCTCCTCCTTGCCCAGGTCGCACTCTTCACCTCCCTCCACGGGAAAGATATTTTTCATGCCCACGAAACCCGCCACGAACGCGGTCGCCGGTTTGCGAAACACGTCGTTGACCGCGCCGACCTGTTCCAAACCGCCCCCACGGATCACCGCCGCCCGCTCGGCCAGGGTCAGGGCGTCCACGAAATCATGGGTGACCATCAAAAAAGTCAGTCCCGAATGCCTATGCAGGTCCTTGAGCGTGGCGCGCAGATCGCCGCGAAACTGCGGGTCCAAAGAAGACAGGGGCTCGTCGAGGAGCACCACGTCCGGCGAGCAGGCCAGGGCGCGGGCCAGAGACACTCGCTGCTTCTCGCCGCCGCTCAGGTTCAGGGGCAAGCGTCCGGCCACATGGGACAGGCCGAGCCGCTCCAGCAGCTCAAGCGCCATGCGCCGCCCCTGGGCTTCGGCGATGCCGTGGTATCGCTGGCCGTAGGTGACGTTGTCCAGCACGCTCAAATGGGGAAAAAGGGCGTTGTCCTGGTACACGAGGCTGACGTTTCTCCTCTCCGGGGGCAGGTGGTCCACCCTCTGTCCGGCGACACGGATGACGCCACGCGCCCGGTCCACCAGCCCGGCGATGGATTCGAGGATCAGGGTCTTGCCGGATCCCGTGGGCCCCATCAGGGCGAAAAACTCCCCCGGCGCCACATGGAAGCTCACGTCGCGCAAGCCAAATCCCGCGAAGCACAGAGACAGGGAGTCGACGCGGATCATGGCTGAACCCTGCCTGGACGGGAAACAACACGCAAAGCGAAAAAGAAGAGCAGGCTGAGCACGATGAGAATCACGGCCACGGGCTGCGAATACTTGAGCCCGTAAGCAGTGAAGCGCTCGAACATGAGCACCGGGGCGATCATGGGATGATAGGCAACGATGACCACGGCCCCGAACTCGCTCAAGGCCCTTGCCATACACATGATCATGCCCACCAGCATGGCGCGGCGGCACAGAGGCAGGGTCACGCGAAAAAATGTCGCGCCGGGGCCCGCTCCAAGCGAGCGGGAAACTTTCTCCAGGCGCAAGGGGACGCTCTCGAAGCCGGCCTTGGCCGTATTGATGTAAAACGGCAGGCCCACGAAAAAGAGCACCACGGTGATGCCCGTGACCGTGCCCATGATCTCGATCCCCATGTTCCCGAGCAGCCGGCCGAACCAGTTGCCCCGCCCGGCCAGGGTCAGGAAGGCGATGCCGATGACCGGATGCGGGATCATGATCGGCAGGTCGATGAGGCTTTCGACGATCTTTTTGCCCGGAAAATCCTGGCGGGCCAGGACATAGGCCAGGGGCGTACCAAAAATCAGAGCCAGCAGCGCGGCCATGGCCGAAGCCCCCATGGACAACCCGACAGACCGCAACACATCCGCGTCAAGCAGAGTCTCCCACATCCGCTGAGCATCGGGTGAGACCACGGTTCTGAACAAGGGGCCGACGATGAAGAGGAGCACCAGAACGCACGAGACCACAATCCAGACGTGAAAGACGCGGCCGGGGAGACCACCAATAAGTCCTCCCCGGTCGCAGGCGGCTCCGCGTGCATTCATCTACTCGGCGACCTTGACCAGCGCCCCCAGCGAGGCGGGAAGGGCGGCGTGCATTTCCTGCGTCGCCACGTTGACGGGAGTCAGCGGCGGCTGGCCCTGCGCCTTGAGGATGGCAAGACCGCCCTTTTCATCCAGCAGGTAGGCCAGAATGGCTTCGGCGGCTTCGGGATTGGGGGCGCTCTCAAGCATGGTCACGCCGTAGGTAATGGAACTGCCCTTGAGTTCGACGAACTCGCCCGGCTCCTTGCCTGTGACCTTGACCACGGCGGTTTTGTAGAAGGGATCCATGGCGTAGTTACCCATGTTGATGTGGTCGTCGAAGGTCACGTACTTGAGCCCGTGCTGCACGGCCACGGACATGTATTCGAAGGCGTAGTCCATGTTGCCGGATTCGAGCATGGAAATGAGTTCCACTGACTTCGCCCGCACATTTTTTTCCGGCCGGTTGGCCAGCACCTTGTCGTACAATCCGGCCTGACCTGTGAATTTCTCCGCGAGCTGGATAGCCATAAGACTGCGATAGCCACACGGGTCCAGATTCGGATCGGAATGTCCCCAGACAACGTCCGGGCGCTGTAGAATCTCGGCCCAGTTTGTATCGTTTATTTCAGAGGCGTATTTGCTCGAAGCTGTGTAGCACAGCACGATCTGGTTGGTTGCGAAACGGGCGTTCCATTTCGCAACCTCAGGCACAAGCATCTTGTCGATGACCTCGTAATCGGCCGAAGCCATGATGTCGGCGGGCTTGCCAAGCTCCGTGATCATGCGGGCAAGCTTGGTGCTCCCGCCAGCTTCGCGTTGCACGTCGACCTTGGGATATTGCGCTTCAAAAGCTTTTTCCATGTCCGCAAAAGGCACTGACAAGCTTCCGGCATGAAAAATGACCAGTTTGCCCGAGGGTTCGGCAAACGCAGTGCTCCCCGCGCAAAGTCCAAGCACGGCGACAAGAAAAAACATTTTCAAGAAAAAGGAATACATGAGCGACCTCCTGATGAGTTGGAAATATGCCCAGCATTATTCCTTTCTCGGCTTTTGAGTCAACAAAGACAGGAAACTTTAAATACGACCAAAAAAGTCGGCTCCATGCGGAGCCGAAAAAAAAAAGTCCAGTCTCTGGCCGCGCCAAAGACTGGACTTTTCCAGATGAGAAAAGGATCGCGGCTATTTCTTCTGTGCCGAGAGCCAGTCGACGATGAGCCCATGCTCCTCGTGAGTGACCGCAGGAGCGTTGCCCTTGGCCAGCATTCTGGCCACAGTGGCCGACCAGGCCGCCCGGTCCTTGATTCCATAGGCGGCCCGGACCCTGCCAAGATCATGACATTTGGAGCAGTTTTTTTCCACCAGTTCCTGCCCGTCCCCGGCAAAAGCAAACACGGATCCCAAACACAAGACCAGCGTGCTGAACAGCATGATTTTCATCGTACGCATCACAAAACCTCCTCGTGTAACGACTTGAAAAAAGACACCCTTGGCTCAATATATGCCACCACGACCTCTAAGAAAAGACAATCCTGCAGGAGCGCGAAATTTTCAACGCTTCCCGACTCGTCCCAGGGAGCAGAAAACGCCCGCCACGCAAAGCCCGGCGCAAACGGCAAAGATGATGCGCATGCTGGCGAGAAATTCCGGGACTGTTTCAGCGGCAATCTGGCGGTCATGCAGCAGAAAGCCGAAGACCACAGCGGAGATGCCCATGGACAGAGTCATGCCGAAAGTGCGCATGGTCGCGACCAGGCTGGAGGCGATGCTGTAGTGACGGGGCTCGACGCTGCCCATGATCACACTCATGTTGGGCGAGGCAAAAAGGGCAAACCCCAGGCCCAGCAGCGCCAGAATCGCGCCGATCTGCCACAGGCCGGTCTGCAGACTCACCCCGCACATGCCCCACAAACCAAGGGCGCACAATGCCATACCCAGACTGGCCAGCCACGCCGCATTGAAGCGGTCGGCCAGAACCCCGGCCAGAGGGGACAAGAGGCTTTGCACCACCGGCTGGACGACCAGGATAAACCCGGCATGCATGGGCGAGAAACCCTTGACCACCTGCAGATACAGGCTGAGCAGAAAGCCCACCGCGAAGGTGCCTGCGTAATTGACCAGGGTCGCCAGGCTCGAAAGCAGAAAGACCCTGTTGGCCGTAAACAGCGAGAGATCAATAAGGGGATGGGCGACTCTGCGCGAACGCAGAACAAAAAAAACACCCAGGATCGATGCCGTCCCGAGCAAAGGCAGTCCCCGCTCGGGACTGGCCAGCCCGGTCAGCCCGTTGACGCAACAGACCACGAAGGCGGCATAGAGAAGACTTCCGATCAGATCGAAGCCTTCACCATGCGCCGGACGCCATTCATCCTTGATCCTGCGGGCCATGATCCAAGCCAAGAGGCCCGGAGGCAGACACAGAAAGAAGACTGAGCGCCACCCGGCCAGGGAAGTCATCATGCCGCCCACAAGCGGCCCCACGGACAGGCCGAGGTAGACGCAGGCAACCATAAGGCCCATGACCCGGCCCCGCTCGCTGCGCGGATACAATTCCGTGACGATGGCCACGCCCGTGGACAGAATCATGGCCGCGCCCACCCCCTGCACGACGCGCAGGACCACCAGGCTGGTCACGGACCAAGCCAGGGATGCGCACAACGAAAAAATCACGAACGCCGCCGTGCCCCAGACAAAGGTGCGTCTGCGGCCCAAAATGTCGGCCAGCCGGCCCACAGGCAGCAGGATGGCAGCAAGAGACAGGATATAACTCCCCGCGATCCAGCTGAGCTCCACGGCCGAGGCCCCGAGTTCGACTTGCATGACGGGCAGGGTGATGGCCACGGCGGACATCATGAAGGGAACCAGAAAACTGGCCACAGACGCTGCAGCCAGAGCTGCTGTACGAGTATGCATGCTTCCTCCGAAGATCGGTCTTGATTAGTCCCGACCGCCCACAGGGGCAAGCCCCGCAACCAAAGATGCCTTAAATGACAAAATCGGTTGCACGCCTCTTGTTTTCATCCAATCGATGATCTATCGGCAGGTCTCGCAAGGAGAACCCATGCTGACATCCATGAAGTCCATCATCGACAGGGCCCTGACCCTGCCCAGGCAGACCGTGGCCGTGGCCTGCGCCCAGGACGCCGAAGCATTAAAGGCCGTGGCCGAGGCTCACGCCATGGGACTGGCCGATTTCATACTTGTTGGAAACATCGATAAAATCAGAACCATCGCCGAAGGCATCGACCTGGACCTGGCGCCGTTCGAGCTGGTCGACGCCAGGGGCGAGGCCTGCGGAGCCGCCACCACGGTCAGGATCGTGGCCTCGGGTCGGGCGCAGATCCTCCTCAAAGGATTCCTCGACTCCTCGGTCCTCTTCAAGGCCGTCCTTGACCGCAACGCCGGACTGCGCAACGGCGCAACGATCAGCCACACCGTGGTCATGGACGTACCCGGTTTCGACAAACTCTACCTGCTGACCGACGCGGCCATGATCATAAGGCCGGACCTTCCGACCAAGCGTGAGATCGTGCTCAACGCCGTGAAGGTGGCCCGCGCCCTGGACAACCCCGACCCTGTAGTCGGGGTGCTTTGCGAATCCGAAAAGGTCAACCCGAAAATGCCCGCCACCGTGGACGCAGCCGCCCTGGTGGAAATGAACAGGGGCAGCGAACTGCCGGGCTGCCGCGTGGGCGGGCCCTACGCCCTGGACAATGCCATCAGCATAGACGCCGCCCGTCACAAAGGCATGAAGGACCCCCTGGCGGGCAGAGCCGATATCCTGCTGGCTCCGGACCTGGCGGCGGGCAACATCTTTTACAAGAGCCTCATGTACTTCGCCCACGCCCGCTCGGCCGGGGTGGTCATGGGCACCAAGGCCCCGGTACTGCTCAACTCCCGGGCAGATTCCCACCAGACCAAGATCAACGCCGTGGCCCTGGGAATCCTCATGGCCGCAAGCGGGAACCATACATGAAGATACTGGTCATAAACCCCGGCTCCACCTCCACCAAAATTGCGGTCTTCCAAGGCTCCCAAGCTCTCTTCGTGGAGACCATCCGCCACGACGCGGACGATCTTGCACGCTTTGAGCATGTCATGGACCAGGAGGAGTTTCGGCGCGAGATGATCACCCAGGCCATAGCCCGGCATGGCCTGGATATTTCGGGCCTGACCGCCGTCATCGGCCGGGGCGGGCTCATGCGTCCCATTCCCGGCGGCGTGTACGCCATCGGCCGGGAGATGCTCGCCGACCTGCGGTCCTGTTCTCACGGAACCCACGCATCCAATCTTGGGGCCATCCTGGCCCACGACCTGGCCGAACGTGTCGGAATCCCGGCTTTCATCGCCGATCCGGTGGTCGTGGACGAACTCGCGCCCCTGGCCCGTTACTCTGGGCACCCCTCCATAAAAAGGCGCAGCATTTTCCACGCCCTGAACCACAAGGCCGTGGCCAGACGCGTGGCGCAGGATCTGGGGCGACCCTATGAGGAACTGCGACTCATCGTCGCCCATCTGGGTGGGGGCATTTCCGTTGGCGCGCACGACCTGGGCCGGGTGGTGGACGTCAACAACGCCCTGGACGGGGACGGCCCCTTCTCACCCGAACGCAGCGGAGGACTGCCCGCCGGCGAAGTCGTCAGCTGGTGCTTCGCCCCTGGCGCGCGCGAGGCCGACATCAGACGCAGGATCACCGGCCAAGGCGGCTATCTGGCCTATCTGGGCACGGCCTGCGGCATCCAGATCGAGGAACGCATCGGCAAGGGCGACGTCCTTGCCCGAGAAGTGCGGCAGGCCATGGCCTATCAGGTGGCCAAGGAGATCGGAGCCATGGGCGCGGTGCTCCAGGGGCTGGTCGACGCCGTCATCCTCACCGGCGGACTCATGCACGATCGGGAACTGGCCGCACTCATTGCCGCCCGGGTGGAATTTCTGGGTCCAGTCATGGTCCATGCGGGAGAGGACGAAATGTCCGCCCTGGCTCTGGCCGCCCTGCGCGCCCTGACAGGCGCAAGCGTGATTCTCGCCTACCCTCCACAAACTTGAAAGGTAACCGGCCTGAAGGAATGCATAAATTTTGCAATAATCCTGTGCCAGGATTTAAACTGTAATTGCCCCTTTTCCCGAAGAACGCTCTGGAGTAATGGTCAATCACGATTTCCATCCCAAGACCCCAGGAGCCGCAGGAAATGAACAAAAAAATTGTTTGGGACCAGTCTTTTGAGACAAACATTCCCGAAGTCGATGCCCAACACCAACGGTTGGTCGAGATCATCAATGCCCTGGCGGACGGCATCGGCCTCGCATCCATGAAAGACCTGCACGACGTCCTTTCCCAACTCAAGGAATACGCCCAGTATCATTTCCGGACCGAGGAAACGCTCATGGAAGCCTCGAATTACACGGATCTTGCTGAGCACCGGAACGAACACCTGGCTTTTGTCGACCAGATTCTGCTCTTCGATCTGGATGTCATCCTGGCCTCTGACGGCCTGGCCTGGGACATGTTTCACTTCCTGCGCGGCTGGCTGATCAATCACATCCTCGTTGTCGACAAGAAATTCTCGGCATCGTTGACAGCCTGAGAACCGTTCGCGGCTCCCGTGTATATTCCGGAAGACGGACCATTTCATTTTTCTTTTCAGGTTCAGATCGTGCGAAGGGACATGCCACGCAGGGCCCTTCGCCGTCACCTTCTCGGTCCTGACCAATGTCGTCGCGTTGTGCCCATGTTTTTCGTGCCCGGCGTACTGGGCCGGGAATACGGCGGCGAAGAACTGGTCGAAGGAGTCTACTCCCAGATTGGCACTGGCTCCGGCAGTCATCAGGGTTCGGTGCGGGTATTTCTGACTCTACCCGAAAAGCGCATCCTGCCCACGGCGGAATTCACCAACCTGTGGCGAGAGCGCGGCGCTGACCGTCGAGCTTTCGCACCGCTCCACGGAAATCTTGGAAAAGGCCGGGGAGGAATTGGCCAAAGAACTTGGCTCCTATGCCCAGGTATCAGACATCGATGAAGGGTTCTCCGCCGGCAAGACACGGCTTGATTTTCGCATCCGGCCGGAAGGACGCAGCCTGGGGCTGACCTCCCAGGATGTGGCCCGTCAGATCCGGGCGGCTTTTTCGGAGCCGAGGCCTTGCGTCAGCAGCGCGGCCGCAACGAAATAATGGTCATGGTCCGTCTGCCCGAAACCGAGCGCGTGTCCCTGCAGAACATAGCGGACTTTCTGGTACGAACCCCTGCGGGAACAAACGTGCTGCTGCGCGAGGTGGCCGACATGACCAAGGGACACTCCTATACCAGCATCGACCGTCGCAATGGCCGGCGGATCATCTCCGTGACCGCCGACGTGACCCCGCCCTCCGGGGCCGCCGCAATCCTCGGCGCCCTCAAAACAGATTATCTGCCGAAACTTCAGGATCGCTATCAGGGGCTGGAAGTCAGCTTTGAAGGCAAGCAGGCCAACATCCAGGAAGGCGCAGGCGCTCTCCTGCTTGGCCTGGGCATGGCCTGTCTGGGCATTTTCGCCCTGCTGGCCATTCCCCTGCGCAGCTATGTTCAGCCCCTGATCATCATGACCAGCATCCCTTTCGGTGTGGTCGGGGCCGTTTTGGGGCACGTGATCATGGGCTACAGTCTGAGTCTGGTGTCCCTCTTCGGCATTGTGGCCCTGTCGGGAGTGGTGGTCAACGACGCGCTGGTGCTCATCGACTGCGCCAACGGCAAGCGGCGGCTCGGACAGTCGGCCCTGACTTCCATCCACCAGGCCAGCGTGCAGCGCTTCCGGCCCATTCTGCTGACCACAGTGACGACCTTCGGCGGGCTCGCGCCCATGATCTGGGAAACCTCCCGCCAAGCCAGGTTCCTCATTCCCATGGCCCTGTCGCTCGGGTTCGGCATTGTGTTCGCGACCTTCATCACCTTGGGCGTCGTGCCGTCCCTGTACATGATTCTGGAAGACCTGAAGCGCCTGGGGCGCTCCATGGGCAAATAAGGAGGACCGATGGAGCTTGGAGTGTTGATCCTGCTGGCTGCGGCGGCCGGAGCTGTGGGCTGGTTCTGGCTGGACGGCGTGTCCAGCGGCGAGCGTCTGATGAAAGGCCGCCCCTGAGGAGTGCCGCGCCCTCTTCCGGCGGAAGAGGAAAATGAGGACGAAAATCCGGACTCAAGGACGAAGGGCACATAAAGTCGGCATTCTGGTCAAAGGCTTCTTAACCACAATGGGTTGATATTCGAAAAATTAAAGAACTGAAATAACATGAAGCTTCTCTCAAATTGTTCAGTATCAAGAAAAGAGAAGATTGCCTGATTCCCTAAGAAAACATTCAACACCGGCAGTAAGCCCCATCCGACGGGCAAAAAAAACCCTGCCAAGGCAGGGTTTAAAGGCTCAGATCGACGCGACTACCATCTGGGCCGGCGTTCACGCTCGGGACGGGGACGGGCTTCGTTGACCTTCAGGGAACGTCCGCCGTAATCGGCGCCGTCCAGAGCGGCGATAGCTTCTTCAGCACCGCTCTCCATTTCCACAAAACCAAATCCACGGGCTCTGCCTGTCTCTCGGTCGGAAATGAGTTTTACGTTTGCAACCTGGCCGTATGTTGCGAACAGCGTTTCCACGTCCTGCTCAGTGGCACTCCAGGGCAGGTTTCCGACATAAATGTTCTTCGACATGATGCACTTGTCTCCTGTAAAAAAACTGAAAAATCCAGGTTGAGTCTCCCATCGGATCTGTCGCGCCTTTGGGCCAAAACCCTTCCCGTCTCCTCGTACCTCGCACCAACCGGAATGGTTGATACATGGCTATGGAAAATACGTAGTTCTGAAAAAAGAGGCAAGACTTTATTTGAAAACTTTCTTTAAAAAAGAACAATTTTCTTCCTTTCCAAGCATGCCCGATTCCGGCATTTCACCAGAGCGTACCTCTCTTTGCATATTGAAAAAATTAACGATATTCATTACTGACTACCTATGTCTATTTCAGCTTCTCCGTCCGGCACCATCTTCGCCATCAAACGTTACGCCCTGCATGACGGGCCGGACTTGCGAGTGGCCGTTTTCTTGAAGGGATGTCCCCTGTCCTGCCTGTGGTGCCACAACCCAGAAGGCATTGAGGCCTCCGCGACCATGCTGACCGTGCCGGGAAAATGCGTCGGCTGCGGAGAGTGCATAGGAACCTGCCCCCACAGAGCACTGGAACCGGGACCGGACGGCATGCGCAGAAACCAAAAAGTCTGCACTGCCTGCGGCGCCTGCGTTGAGACCTGCCCGGCTCTGGCTCACGAAGCTGTAGGCTGGAAGCGGACCGCGCCAGAAGTGCTCGCCGAGATAGAAAAGGAGATCCCCTTTTTCGCCGGGAATCAAGGCGGGGTGACTTTTTCCGGCGGGGAGCCCCTGGCCCAGCCTGATTTTCTTGAAGCCATGCTCGTGGCCTGCGGGACTCTGGACCTGCACCGCGCGGTGGACACCAGCGGCTTCGCCAGTGCCGCAACAATCTCACGCATTGCCCGGCACACGGACCTTTTTCTCTTTGACTTAAAGCATATGGACCCCCAGGCCCATCGCCGCGCAACCGGTGTGGACAATGCCCTGATCCTCTCCAACCTGCGCCTGCTGGCGGAATCCGGAGCACAAATCACACTCAGACTGCCGCTGATCCCGGGCATGAACGACGATACGGAAAACATCCGCCGCACTGGGCTGTTGGCCGCATCCCTGCCGGGAATACGCAACATTGACGTACTCCCCTACCACGACTCGGCCCGGGGAAAATATGCCAAGCTCGGCTTGCCTTATCCAGGAGCAGGCATCGGACAGAGCGAACCCGGCAGCGTTGACCGGGCCGTGGACATTTTGCAGCATTGCGGGCTTGAAGTCCGCATCGGAGGATAAATGAACCAAAGAATAGAGCGCCTGCGTGAGGAAAGCTTCGCCGCCGACCCGTCCATCTCCATTGAGCGGGCCCTGCTCGAGACCCGCTTTTACCGCGAAAATTACGGCCGGTACTCCCTGCCCGTGCTGCGCGCCCTGGTCTTCAAGGACTTGTGCGAAAAAAAGGCCATCTTTCTGGGCGACGGCGAACTCATCGTCGGCGAGCGCGGCCCCGCTCCAAAATGCGTACCTACCTTCCCGGAGTTGACCTGCCACAGTGCAGAGGATCTGCGCGTTCTGGCCACGCGGCCCATGACCCGCTACCATGTAGCCGAAGAGGACATCGAGGCCTACGCACGTGAAGTCATCCCCTATTGGGCTGGCCGCTCCATGCGCGAACGCGTCTTCTCTCAGGTTCCGGTCGAATGGCGGGTGGCCTATGAGGCCGGCCTGTTCACCGAATTCATGGAGCAACGGGCCCCCGGGCATACTGCCCTGGATGGAACGATCTACGGGATGGGCATGCGGGATTTCAAGGACCGCATCGCCGACCGCATCAGCCGCCTCGATTATTTGAACGACCCCCGGGCCTCGGATCGCGCCGAACAGCTTACGGCCATGGACATTGCCTGCGACGCGGCCATCGTCTTTGCCCAGCGCCACGCCGACTTGGCCTGGAACAAGGCCAAGACCGAAGCGGATCCGGCACGCAAGGCCGAACTGGCCCGCATCGCCGAAGTCTGCCGCCGCGTCCCGGCCCAGGCCCCGCGCGACTTCTGGGAGGCGCTGCAGATGTACTGGTTCGTGCACCTGGGCACCATCACGGAACTGAACGGCTGGGACGCCATGACCCCGGGGCATCTCGATCAGCACCTCGCCCCCTTCTACGAAAGAGGCCTGGCTGATGGCACCCTGACCCGCGAAGCGGCCAAGGAGCTGCTCTGCTGCCTGTGGATCAAGGTCAACAACCATCCCGCCCCGCCCAAGGTCGGCGTCACGGCCAAGGAGAGCGGCACCTACAACGACTTCACCAACATCAATCTCGGGGGCCTCAAACGCGACGGCTCCGACGGGGTCAGCGAACTCTCCTACCTCATCCTGGAAGTTGTCGACGAATTGAAGCTCCTGCAGCCACAGACCAGCGTGCACATCAGCCAGAAAACCCCGGACCGGTTTCTGAAGGCCGCCGCCCGGGTCATCAGGAACGGCAATGGCTACCCGTCGATCTTCAACACCGACGCCGTGGTCATGGAGCAGGTGCGCGTGGGCAAAACCGTGGAGGACGCCCGCGAGGGCGGCTGCTCCGGCTGCATCGAAACCGGAGCTTTCGGCAAGGAGGCCTACATCCTGACCGGCTACCTGAACGTGCCCAAGGTTCTGGAACTCACCTTGAACAACGGCCGCGACCAGCTGACGGGCAGACAGATCGGCCCTCAAACAGGAGAAGCCGAGAGTTTCAAAAATTTCGATGACCTCTACGCCGCCTTTAACCACCAGCTTCACTGGGTGGTGGACCTCAAGATCCGCGTCAACAACTACATCGAACGCATGTACGCCAGCCATTCTCCCGCGCCTTTCCTCTCCACGGTCATCCATGACTGCATCGAAAAGGGGCAAGACTACTACGACGGCGGACCACGCTACAACACCAACTACATCCAGTGCTGCGGCATTGGTACGGTCACGGACAGCCTCTCGGCCATAAAGACCCACGTCTTTGACGCCAAATCCGTACCCATGAGCCAGCTCACAAGCCTCCTGCGCTCCAATTTCAAAGACGCCGAAGCCGTGCGCCTCAAACTCTGGAACAAGACGCCCTTCTTTGGCAACGATGACGACCGCGCCGACGACATCATGCGCCGCGTCTACGACTCGCTCTTCACCGCCATCGACGGACGCCCCAACACCAAGGGCACAGGCTACCACCTGAACATGCTCTCCACCACCTGCCACGTCTATTTCGGCAAGATGCTCGGAGCCTCGGCCAATGGCCGCCTGGCCCACCTGCCCGAATCCGACGGCACCTCGCCCTCCCACGGCGCGGACCGAAACGGACCCACGGCCGTGGTCAAATCCCTGTCCAAAATGGACCAGATCAAGTCCGGCGGCACCCTCCTGAACCAGCGCTTCCTCCCCGGCGTGCTCAAAACCGACCAGGATCTGGACAAACTCGCCCAACTGGTGCGCACCTATTTCCGCCTCGGCGGGCACCACATCCAGTTCAACGTGGTCGACACCGCCACCCTGCGCCAGGCCCAGACCAGTCCCGACGAACACCGCAACCTCCTAGTGCGCGTAGCCGGGTACAGCGACTACTTCGTGGACCTGGACCTCGACCACCAGGAAGAAATCATCCGACGCACGGAACAGGAAATGACGTAAGAATGCCTCCGGCGGGCAGGGGGCTCACCCCCTG